>Ga0075433_10002418_pt1 | contig 14193 bp, 7 predicted proteins | sample RhiMethybrSRZTD2_FD_75299 | JGI IMG/M metagenome (GOLD analysis project Ga0075433, IMG submission 75299) | Populus rhizosphere microbial communities from Tennessee, USA - Rhizosphere MetaG P. TD hybrid SRZTD2 | ecosystem: Host-associated > Plants > Roots > Rhizosphere > Soil | place: USA... | reverse complement strand
ACGTCGTCCGACCTCGGCGTCAGGACCGACGACATCATGACGGCCCGCGTCGGCCTCACGAACGGCACTTACATGGAGAAGGCGGACCAGGTCCGCTTCTGGGACAACCTCCTCGCGCGGATCGAGTCGGAGCCCGGCATCCAGGCCGCGGCCGTCACGGACTCGCTGCCCGGCCACGGCGCCGGCGACGGGCCGATGTCGGTCGAGGGTCGCAGCTACGGCGACGACTCGAAGAAGCCTTTCGTCAACGCCGTGTCGGTGAGCCCGTCGTTCTTCAAGACCTTCCGCATCCAGCCGGTGCAGGGGCGCCTGTTCGACAGCCGCGACAGCCTCGATTCCATGCCCGTCGGCGTGATCAACGAGTTCATGGCGAACAGCATGTTCCCGGGCGAGTCGCCGATCGGCAAGCGCGTGAAGTTCGACATCTCCAAGGACGAGGAGTGGCTCACGATCATCGGCGTCGTGCCGAACGTGATGATGGACGAGGACGGAGAGATGGACGAGGGTATCTACACCTCCGTCCTGCAGCACCCGCAGCGCTTCATGAGCATCGCCGTGCGCGGCGAGGGCGACCCGCGCAGCCTCATCGGCGGCGTGCGCACGGCGCTCCAGCAGTCCGACCCCGACCTCGCGCTCTACTGGATGCGCACCTTCGAGGAATCGCGCCTCGTCAAGACCGCGGGCTTCCGCATCATCGGCTCGATGTTCGCCGTGTTCGCGGTGGTCGCGCTCGTGCTCGCGGCCGCCGGGCTCTTCGGCGTGCTCGCCTTCCACGTGGGCCAGCGCACGCGCGAGATCGGCGTTCGCCGCGCGCTCGGCGCGGACGACGGGCGGATCCTGCGCATGGTCCTGCGCGCGAGCGGCGTGCAGATCCTGATCGGCGTCGCGATTGGAATGACGCTGCTGCCGCTCATGGGCCGCGGCCTCGGCGACGTCCTCGGCCAGGTGAGCCCGTACGACCCGGGGATCTACACGATGGTGGTCGCGCTCATGATCGCGGTCGCGATCGCCGCCACGCTGACGCCGACGCGGCGCGCGCTGAAGGTCGACCCGGCGGCGGCGTTGCGCTACGAGTGAGGCCCGGGCACGATCCGCCTGATGCAGCCGCGCATACTCGTTGCGGATGATCAGGCGGACATCCTTTCGGCGCTGAAGCTCCTGCTGAAGCGCGAGGGCTTCGAGGTCGCGACGGCCTCGTCCCCCGCCGGCGTCCTCGACATCACGGCGCGGGAGCACGTCGACGTCGCGCTCGTCGACCTCAATTACTCCCGCGACACGACCTCCGGCGAGGAGGGCGTCGCCCTCGTCGAGCAGCTGCACCGCGAGCACCCGGAGATCCCCGTCGTCGTCATGACCGCCTGGGCGACCGTCGAGGTCGCCGTCAAAGCGATGCGGAACGGCGCCAACGACTTCCTCGAGAAGCCCTGGAACAACCAGCGGCTCCTGTCGGTGCTCCGCAACCAGGTCCAGCTCGCGGAGGCGCGGAAGCAAGGGAGGCGCCTGGCGGACGAGAACGCGATCCTCCGCGGCTCCGATGGCACCGACCTCATCGCGAGCTCACGGCCCATGCAGGAAGTCGTGAAGCTCGCGCGCCAGGTGGCGCGCTCCGACGCGAGCGTGCTCATCACGGGCGAGCCGGGCACCGGGAAGAGCCTCCTCGCGAAGCTCATCCACGGCTGGTCCGCGCGCGCGGACAAGTCCTTCATCTCGGTGAACGCCGGCGGGCTTCCGGAGACCATCTTCGAAAGCGAGATGTTCGGTCATGTGAAGGGAGCGTTCACGGACGCCAAGGCCGATCGCACGGGCCGCTTCGAGCTGGCCGATGGCGGCACGCTCTTCCTCGACGAGATCGGCAACGTGCCGCCCGCGCAGCAGGCGCGGCTCCTGCGCGCGCTCGAGACCGGCGAATTCGAGCGCGTCGGGTCCTCGCGCACGCAGCGCGCGGACGTGCGCGTCGTCTCGGCGACGAACGCCGACCTGCCGTCGATGATCCGGGACGGGCGCTTCCGCGAGGACCTGCTTTTCCGCATCAACACGGTCGAGATCCGTATCCCGCCGCTCCGCGAACGGCGCGAGGAGATCCTCGAGCTAGCGAATGCCCAGCTCGAAAAGAAAGCGCAGCAGTACGGGCGGACGGTGAAAGGGTTCGATCCCACGGCGCTTCTCGCACTGCAGCAGTACGCCTGGCCGGGCAACGTGCGCGAGCTCAACAGCGTCGTGGAGCGCAGCCTCCTGCTCACGGCAGGCGAGGAGGTCGGCGTCGCGGACCTCCGGCTGTCGGCCGTGCGCGCCGGCCCGCCGTCACTCGAGGAGATGAGCCTCGAGGATGCCGAGCGGGCGCTGATCCGCTCCGCGATCAAACGTAACGGCGGAAGCGTGCAGGCGGCCGCCGAAGCGCTCGGATTGTCCCGGAGCGCGATGTACCGTCGCCTCGAGAAACTCGGCCTGAAAGCGGACGAGTTCTAGCTTTCCGCATATGACGATGTTGTGGGACGCGCGCGTAGGCGCGGTCCTACAGCGCCGGCCTTTTCGTCTGGCAATAATCCCCCGAGTTTTTGGCGCCCGGTGCATCGAGGGGGATTTCGTGCGGAATCCAGACCAAGTCCGGCAGTCGACGCGCGCCGGAAATACGCCGCAGGATCCTGCGGTCAATCGGCGCGACCTCCTGCGCGCGCTCCAGGCGATGCGCGACGGCGACTTCTCCGTGCGGCTCCCCGGCGACCAGGTCGGCATCGCGGGCAAGATCGCCGACACCTTCAACGAGATCGTCAGCTCGAATCAACTCCTCGCGCACGAGCTCGAGCGCAGCGGCCAGATCGTCGGGCGCGAAGGAAAGACGCGCCACCGCATGGCCATGGCCGGCCGCCGGGGCGCCTGGGCCGAGATGGAGCGCTCGTTCAACACGCTCGTGGACGACCTCCTGTGGCCGACTACGGAGGTAACGCGCACGATCACGGCCGTCGCAAAGGGCGATCTCTCCCAGACGATGCAGCTCGTCGCCGCGGGCCGCCCCCTGGAGGGCGAGTTCCTTCGCTCCGCCTCGATCGTCAACACGATGATCGAGCAGATGAGCGTATTCACTTCCGAAGTGACGCGCGTGGCGCGCGAGGTGGGCACCGAGGGCAAGCTCGGCGGCCAGGCGCAGGTCCGCGACGTGAGCGGCGTCTGGAAAGACCTCACCGACAACGTCAATTCGATGGCGAGCAACCTGACCGACCAGGTGCGCAACATCGCGGACGTCACCATCGCGGTCGCGAGAGGGGACCTCTCGCGCAAAATCACCGTGGACGTGCGCGGCGAGATCCTGCAGCTCAAGGAAGCCATCAACACGATGGTGGACCAGCTTCGCTCGTTCGCGTCCGAGGTGACGCGCGTCGCGCGCGAGGTGGGCACCGAGGGCAAGCTGGGCGGCCAGGCCATCGTGCCGGGCGTGGCCGGCACTTGGAAGGACCTGACCGACAACGTCAACGCGATGGCAAGCAACCTGACCGCCCAGGTGCGCAACATTGCCGAGGTGACGACCGCTGTCGCGCGCGGCGACCTGTCCAGAAAGATCACCGCCGATGTCCGCGGCGAGATCCTCCAGCTCAAGGAGACCATCAACACGATGGTGGACCAGCTGAACGGCTTCGCGGCGGAAGTGACCCGCGTTGCGCGCGAGGTGGGCACCGAGGGCAAGCTGGGCGGACAGGCCAACGTCCCCGGGGTCGCGGGCACCTGGAAGGACCTCACCGATAACGTCAACTCGATGGCGAGCAACCTGACCGACCAGGTGCGCAACATCGCCGAAGTGACGACCGCGGTCGCGCGCGGCGACCTTTCGCGCAAGATCACCGTGGACGTGAAGGGCGAGATCCTCGAGCTCAAGAACACCGTCAACACGATGGTGGACCAGCTGAACGGCTTCGCGGCGGAGGTGACGCGCGTCGCGCGCGAAGTCGGCACCGACGGCAAGCTCGGCGGCCAGGCGGACGTGCCGGGCGTCGCCGGCACCTGGAAGGACCTCACCGACAACGTCAACTCGATGGCCGGCAACCTCACCGCGCAGGTGCGCAACATCGCCGAGGTGACGACCGCCGTCGCGCGCGGCGACCTGTCCAGAAAGATCACCGCCGATGTCCGCGGCGAGATCCTGCAGCTCAAGGAGACCATCAACACGATGGTCGACCAGCTGAATGGCTTCGCGGCGGAGGTGACGCGCGTGGCGCGCGAGGTCGGTTCCGACGGCAAGCTCGGCGGCCAGGCGATCGTGCCGGGGGTCGCCGGCACCTGGAAGGACCTCACCGACAACGTCAACTCGATGGCCGGCAACCTCACCGGTCAGGTCCGCAACATCGCCGAGGTCGCGACAGCCATCGCGCGCGGCGACCTGTCGCGCAAGATCACCGTGGACGTGAAGGGCGAGATCCTCGCGCTCAAGAACACCGTCAACACGATGGTGGATCAGCTGCGTTCCTTCGCCTCCGAGGTGACGCGCGTGGCGCGCGAGGTTGGCACCGACGGCAAGCTCGGCGGGCAGGCGAACGTCTCCGGAGTCGCCGGCACCTGGAAGGACCTCACCGACAACGTGAATGTCATGGCCGCGAACCTCACCAACCAGGTCCGCGGCATCGTGAAGGTCGTGACGGCGGTCGCGAGCGGCGAGCTCGGCCAGCGCCTGACCGTAGAGTCGAAGGGCGAGGTTGCTGCGCTGGCCGACACCATCAACAGCATGACCGCGACGCTCGCGACCTTCGCCGAGCAGGTGACGTCTGTCGCGCGCGAGGTCGGCGTCGAGGGCCGCCTCGGTGGCCAGGCAAACGTGCCCGGCGCCGCGGGCACCTGGCGGGACCTCACGGCCAACGTGAACATGCTCGCGGCCAACCTGACGACGCAGGTGCGCGCAATCGCGGAGGTCGCGACCGCGGTGACGCAGGGCGACCTGACGCGCTCGATCCAGGTCGACGCTCGGGGCGAGGTCGCCGACCTCAAGGACAACATCAACGCGATGATCGGCAACCTGCGCGCCACGACGCTCGCCAACACGGAGCAGGACTGGCTGAAGACGAACCTCGCGAAGTTCAGCCGCATGATGCAGGGCCAGCGCGACCTGACGACGGTCGCCGGAATGCTGCTCTCCGAGCTTGCGCCGCTGGTCAACGCCCACCAGGGCGTCATGTTCCTCGTCTCGAAGGGCGACGGCGGCGAGCGCCTGAAGCGCCTCGCGGGCTACGCCGACATGCAGGAATCGGACGAGCCGCGCGAATTCCGCCGCGGCGAGGGGCTCGTCGGGCAATGCGCGCAGGAGGGCCAGCGGATCCTGCTCAAGGATATTCCGCCGGAGCTCGTCCGCGTTCACTCGGGCCTCATGGCCGCGCGGCCGAGCGACATCATCGTGCTGCCCGTGCTTTTCGAGGGCCAGGTCAAGGCGGTCATCGAGCTCGCCTCACTCAGGGAGTTCACCCCCTCGCAGCTCGCCTTCCTCGAGCAGCTCACCGGCAGCATCGGCGTCGTCCTCAACACGATCGAGGCGACGATGCGCACCGAGGGCCTCCTGATCCAGTCCCAGCAGCTCGCGCAGGAGCTGCAGACGCGCCAGAACGAGCTCGAGCAGACGAACGACGAGCTCGGGAACAAGGCACGGCTGCTCGCCGAGCAGAACGTGGAGGTCGAGCGCAAGAACAAGGAGATCGAATTTGCGCGGCGCGCGGTGGAGGAGAAGGCCGCAGAGCTCGCGCTCACCTCGCGCTACAAGTCCGAATTCCTCGCGAACATGTCGCACGAGCTGCGGACGCCCTTGAACAGCATCCTCATCCTCGGCGAACAGCTCGCCGAGAACGCCGAGGGCAACCTATCCGACCGCCAGGTGGAGTTCGCGCGGACGATCCACGGCGCCGGCACCGACCTCGTCAACCTCATCAGCGACATCCTCGACCTCTCGAAGATCGAGTCGGGCACGGTGACCGTCGAGGCGGAGGAAGTTCAGTTCACGACCTTGCGCGACACGATCGAGCGGATGTTCCGTCACGAGGCTGAGTCCCGCAAGCTCTCGTTCTCGGCTGATTTCTCCGAGGACCTCGAGCGTTGCATCCGGACGGACCCGAAGCGGCTCCTCCAGGTGGTCAAGAACCTGCTCTCGAACGCGCTCAAGTTCACCGAGCGCGGCGCGGTCAAGCTCCGCGTCGGCGTGGCGGCGGGCGGCTGGGGCCAGGACCACCCGATCCTGTCAAAGGCCGACACCGTCATCGAGTTCGTGGTGAGCGACACGGGAGTCGGAATCCCGCCCGAGAAGCAGAAGATCATCTTCGAGGCCTTCCAGCAGGCCGATGCCGGCACGGCGCGCAAGTACGGCGGCACGGGCCTCGGACTCGCGATCAGCCGCGAGCTCGCGCACCTGCTCGGCGGCGAGATACGCCTCCGGAGCGCGCCGGGGCGCGGCAGCACCTTCACCCTCTACCTGCCGCTCAACTACATGGGTCCGGCCTACGCGCGCGGCACCAGCGAGCCGTCGACCGGGCGTCCCGCGACGCACCAGCCGATCGTCTTGCCCGCGCCGCGCTCGGAGCAGGTCCAGGACGATCGCGAAGACCTCCGGCCCGGCGACACGGTGCTGCTCATCGTCGAGGACGACCCGCACTACGCGCGCGTGCTGCTCGCCCTCGCGCGTGACCGCGGATTCAAGGGGCTGGTCGCCCACACGGGCACGGACGCCATCGCCTTCGCGAAACGCCACGTGCCGGCCGCGATTTCCCTGGACGTGTTCCTGCCCGACATGCTCGGCTGGACGATCCTCTCCGAGCTGAAGCGCGACCCGGCAACCCGGCACATCCCGGTGCAGATCGTGACGATCGAGGAGGAGCGGCAGTACGGGCTCGAGCGCGGCGCATTCTCCTACCTCAACAAGCCCCTCACGACGAACGACCTCGAGGCCGCGTTCGACCGGCTGAAGACCTTCGCCGCGCCGCGTGTCCGCGAGCTCCTCGTCGTCGAGGACGACCTCCGCGACCAAATGAGCGTCGTCGAGCTGCTCGCCCACGACGACGTGAACGTCAGTACCGCCGCGACGGGCACCGACGCCCTCCGGCAGATGCGGGCGAAGCCCTACGATTGCGTGGTGCTGGACCTCAAGCTCCCCGACATGACCGGCTTCGACCTCCTGACGGAGATCCAGAACGACGATTCGCTCAAGGAGACGCCGGTCGTCGTGTTCACCGGCCGGGAGCTGACGCCGGAAGAGGAGGCCGAGCTCAAGCGCAAGGCGAAGAGCATCGTGATCAAGGGCGTGCGCTCGCCGGAGCGGCTGCTCGACGAGACCGCGCTCTTCCTGCACCGGGTGGTGGCCAACCTGCCGCCCGGCAAGCAGCGGATGCTGGAGAGCCTCTACGCGACGGACGAGCCGCTGATCGGCAAGAAGGTCCTCGTCGTGGACGACGACGTGCGCAACATCTTCGCGCTCTCGAGCCTGCTCGAGCGGCACGGCATGGGCGTCATCAGCGCGACGACGGGCCAGGAGGCAATCAGCCAGATCGAGACGCAGCCCGACCTCGGCATCGTCCTGATGGACATCATGATGCCGGAGATGGACGGCTTCGAGACGATGCAGCGCATCCGGGGCGATGCGCGCTTCCAGCGCCTGCCGATCATTGCGCTGACGGCGAAGGCGATGAAGGGCGACCGCGAGAAATGCCTCGAGGCCGGCGCGTCCGACTACATTGCGAAACCGGTCAACACGAACCAGCTCCTTTCGCTGGTGCGCATGTGGCTGCGTCGCTAGCTGCCGGGCCTGGCGCGATGACCGGCCCCGAGCCGGTCGACATCCTGCTGGTGGACGACCAGCCCGCGCGGCTCGTGACGTACGAGGCGATCCTCCGGCCGCTCGGCCACCGGATGGTGACGGCGGCATCTGGCGTAGAGGCGCTCGAGCGCCTCATGGGCGGCGAGTTCGCCGTGATCCTGCTCGACGTCAGCATGCCGGGCATGGACGGCTTCGAGACCGCCCAGCTCATCCATGAGCACCCGCGCTTCGCGCACACGCCGATCATATTCGTGACGGGCGTGCACCTTTCGGAGCTGGACCGCCTGAAGGGGTACGAGCTCGGCGCCGTCGACTACGTCTATGTGCCGGTCGTGCCGCAGATCCTGCGCAGCAAGGTCCAGGTGCTCGTCGAGCTGCACCGGCAGCGCCGGGAGCTCAAGCGCCTCAACGCCTCGCTCGAGAGCGCGAACGCCGAGCTCGACGCGGCGCACCAGAAGCTGCAGCGCGAGACGGCGAGCGAGCTCGCGATCCTCAACCGGAACCTCGAGGCGGCGAATGCTGGGCTCGAGGCCGCCAACGCCGCCCTCACCGCCGAAGTCGAGGAGCGGCGCCGCGCGGAGGAGGCGCTGATCGAGGCCGACCGCCGCAAGGACGATTTCCTCGCGATCCTCGGCCACGAGCTCCGCAATCCGCTTGCGCCGATCCGTAACGCGATCGAGCTGCTGCAACGTTGCAGCACGGACGAACCGACCGTCGCGCGCATGCGCGAGCTCATCGACCGCCAGGTGAGGCATCTCACACGCCTCGTGGACGACCTGCTCGAAATCTCGCGCATTACGCGCGGCAAGATCAGCCTGAGGACGGAGGCGGTCGATCTCGGCCTGCTGGTTCACCGGGCGGTCGAGGCGAACGTGCCGGGAAACGGCGCGCCCAAGCACGAGGTGGCGGTCACCGTGCCGGTCGAAGCGGTGCGGGTGAACGGCGACTCCGTACGCCTCACGCAGGTCATCGGCAACCTCGTCAACAACGCGGTCAAGTACACGCCGGAAGGCGGCCGCATCGAGGTCGGCGTCGCGACGGCCGGCAGCGTCGCGACAGTCTCGGTGCGCGACAATGGCATCGGCATCGCGCGCGAATACCTGTCGCACGTGTTCGAGCTGTTCGGGCAGGTGCGCAATCCGCGGCCGCACGGCCATGACGGCCTCGGCATCGGCCTTGCGCTCGCGCAGCGCCTCGTCGGGCTGCACGAGGGCGCCATCGTGGCGCAGAGCGACGGCGAAGGCCGGGGCAGCGAGTTCATCGTGCGGCTGCCGCTCCTGTCTGCCGGCGAAGCCGCGGGTGCCGTGGCCGCCGTCCCGGATGCCGGCGTCCTGTCGGGACACCGGATCCTGGTCGTTGACGACCACGCCGATTGCCGCGAAAGCCTTGCAGCCTTCCTGCAGTTCGCGGGCAACGAGGTGCGATGCGTCGCGGACGGTCTGGCAGCGCTCGACGAGGCGGCAAAATTCGCGCCGGAAATCGTGCTGCTCGACATCCGGATGCCGAACATGGACGGCTACGAGACCGCGCGCCGGCTTCGCGCCGTGCCCTTCGGCAAGGATCTCATCCTCATCGCGCTGACGGGCTGGGGGCAGCAGGATCACCGCGACCGGTCGCGGCTGGCTGGATTCGACGCTCACCTGACGAAGCCGCTCGAGTTCGACGCGCTGGCGAAGCTTGTCGCCCCGCTGCTGGATGCCCGCCGGGCGTCGGAGAGCACGGCCGCCTGAACCATCCTGCTGAGCGGGCGCCGCTCGCAAAGTCGGGGTGGATTACCGGCGCCCGCTGGTGCAGCTTGGCGCGCTACCCGGCGCCGAATACTCACAATGAAAGCCGTCTGCATGCGTTCGAGGCCGTGGCCTGCGCTCGCCTTTGCGAGCCTGCTCGCCGCCTGCGGCGGCCCGCCCGGCAAGGCCGAGATCGTCCTGTGCAAGGGCTCGACCGTCACCGTGCGCGGCGACTCGAGCGTCCTGACCGTCGGTGCTTCCTCGCTGACGACGCGGTCCTACCACGTGGACGGATTCGACTTCGCGGTCGAGCTGATCCCGCGCTGGGAACGCTGGAACGGCAACCTCGGCATCTACCGGCCGTCCGGGAGCGGCGACACCCACCTCGTGCTCGAGGAAGGCCAGCAGTTCTTCGCGAACGAGGAGGAGCTGTACCAGTGGATCGACTGGGCGAAGCAGTGGGCCGGCGAGCTCGAGTACAAGTCGGACGGCCTCCTGATGCGCTGGAACTTCGGCGAGCGCGTGCCGGAGGCGGAGGGGCCCAAGCGTTTCCTCAGCGTGGACATCGCGCAGCTCATGCTCCGTGGCGAGAAGCCGGCCGGACTTCGCGGCGCGAACGACGCGGCGTTCACGATCGAGAACCCGGCGAAAGATTGCACCGTCGGCGCGGCGATGCACTCGAGCTTCGTCGCGAGCGAGCCGGGGTCGATCGGAGACCGCGCCTACGCGGGCTGGGCGCTCGACGTGATGAAGGCGCACGGGATCAAGGCCGAGGACGTCGAGTACGTCATCGCGCACGGTAGGGCCAGCGACTTCGACGGAAAGACGGGCTACCTGCCGCCGGCGGAATGGAAAGGCCGTCAGAGCTTCCGCGTGATCGTGGACGACACCGGAAAGGTCCTGCGCGTCTTCTACTGAGCGTCGAGGAACGCCTCGACGAGCCCCGCCGTCAGCGCGGGCCAGGGGCTGCCTTCCGGCGTCGCGTCCGCTTCGCCGAGGTAGTCGCCGTGGCCACCGGGCAGGATCAGGAGGCGCGAGCCGGGGATCAGTTTCGTCAGCTCGAAGCCATGCTCGGGCCGGACGACGTCGTGGTCGCCGAGCATGACCAGTGTCGGCGCACGGATCGCGGCGACCTCCGCGTCCGGCACGTCCTGGAAATTCCGCATCCGCGCGAGGTCCTTGTCGTGCATGTTGCGGAGCTTCGCGGGGTCCGGGTTGACGCGCAGGAAGGCGTCCTTGAGCGCCTGCGGCATGTCCGCGAAGTCCGCCTTCCCGATGAAATCCCAGAATTGCGGCTGAGCGCCGGAGCGCTTCGTCATGGACGAGGCGAAGACAAGCTTTCGCACGAGGCCGGGGTGCCGGATCGCGACCTTGAGCGCGACGCTTGCGCCGTTGCTGAAGCCCATGAGGTCGGCTTGCGCCACTCGCAGGTGCTGGAGCAACGCCGCGACGTCGTCCGCGGACGACTCGAACGTCAAGGGCGCATCGCGATCGCTCGTGCGGCCGTGCGCCTGCTCGTCGAGTGCGATGACCCGGCGGTGCGCGGCGAAGATCGGCAGCACGCGGCCCCAGGTGCTTTCGATCGTCGAGCCGCCGCCATGCAGCAGGACGAGCGGCACGCCGTCGGCGCGGCCGTGGACCTCGTAGTAGATGTCGATGCCGCGGATCGACGCGGTGTCGGCCCGCGTGAGCGGCGCAGCCACGAGGAGGGCGGCAACCAGGAACAGCATTCGCGCGCTCATGGCGGTCCTCATGTTGAGGCATTCTCGTCGAACGCGCACACTTTCGCGCCGTGGCGACCGAAATCGAACCGCGCGCACCGATCCGCTCCAAGCCCGTCATGCGCCGCCGGGGCCTGCCGTTCCAGGCGCGCATCGTCGTCCTGACCCTAGCCGGCGGGCTGCCTGCTCTGCTGACCGCGCTGCTGCTGCTGCATCACGCACCCATTGCGGATTCCGTGCACCGGCTGATCGTCGTGCTGCTGTTCGGTGCCTGGATCGGATTCGCGATTGCCGTGCACAAGGCGACGGTGGAGCCGCTCCGCTCGATCGCGAACCTGCTGGAGGCGCTCCGTGGCGGCGACTACGCGATCCGAGGCCGCCACGGGCGTAAGGGCGACGCGCTCGGCGACATCGTGCTCGAGTCGAACCGGCTCGGCGCGACGCTGCGCTCGCAGCGGTTCGAGGCGCTTGAAGCGTCGGCGCTCCTCAACAAAGTCTTGGCCGAGATCGACGTCGCCGTGTTTGCATTCGACGGCGATGACCGGATCCGGCTCGTCAACCGTGCAGGCGGGAACCTGCTGCGGCGGCATCCGGAGTCGATGCTCGGGCTCTCCGCGTCGGAGGTCGGGTTCGACGAGCTGCTGGATGGGCCGCCGGTCTCGAGCGAGTCCCACACCTTCCCGGGGCGCGCCGGCCGCTGGCAGGTCATGCGCGAGGTGATCCACGAGGCCGGGCGGCCGTTCCGCCTGCTGGTGGTGACGGACCTCTCGCAGGCGCTGCGCGAGGAAGAGCGGCGCGCGTGGCGGCGCCTGATCCGGGTGATCTGGCACGAGCTCAACAACTCGCTCGCGCCGATCAAGTCCGTGATCGAGACGAGCCGCGACGCGCTCGCGGCGGGCTCGCCGGACAAGGCGGAGCGGGAGGACCTGGCGCACAACCTCGCGCTCGTCGCCGAGCGCGCGGAGTCGCTCCGGCGTTTCCTATCGCGCTACAGCGAGCTGGCACGCATGCCGGAGCCGACGATCGCGCCGGCGGACGCCGCGGCGCTGCTCCGGCAGGTGGCGGCCGTGCATCCGGCCGGCCGGGTGCGATTCGCGTCGGCGGAGGGGCTTGCGCTTCGTGGCGATGCCGACCAGATCCAGCAGGCGCTCATCAACCTCGTCCGGAACGCGGTCGAAGCGACGCCCGAGGACGCGCCGCCGGTCGAGCTCCGGGCGCTTCGCGGCAAGGACGCCGTCGTGTTCGAGGTGGAGGACAGCGGTCCCGGCGTGGCGAATCCCGACAATCTCTTCGTGCCTTTCTTCACGACAAAGCCCGGCGGTAGCGGCATCGGACTCGTGCTCGCGCGCCAGGTTGCGGAAGCCCACGGCGGGACGCTGACGCTCCGGAACCGCGACGGCACCTCCGGCTGCCTCGCCCGCCTCGTCATCCCCACCTAAAAGGGGACGGTCACTTTTAAAGGGGACGGTCACTTTTAAAGGTGACCGTCCCCTTTAAAAGTGACCGTCCCCTTTTGGGGTCCGCAGTCGCTACACTCCCAGCTTCATGAGCGACAAGAAACGCGGGCTGGGGCGCGGACTCGAGGCGCTGCTCGGCGAGGCGAAGCCGCGGCCGGAGCCCGGCACGCCGCCGGCGCGCGAGCAGCTCATGCACATCCCGGTGGACCTCCTGTCCCGCGGCAAGTACCAGCCGCGCGTGGACATGCGCGAGGAGTCCCTGCAGGAGCTCGCCGACTCCATCAAGGCGCAGGGCGTCGTCCAGCCGATCGTCGTGCGCCCCATCGGCGCGCCCGCGATGGGCGAGCCGCAGCGCTACGAGATCGTCGCCGGCGAGCGCCGCTGGCGCGCCGCGCAGATGGCAGGCCTGCACGAGATCCCGGCCGTCCTGCGCCGCATCGACGACGAGCACGCCGTCGCGCTCGCGCTCATCGAGAACATCCAGCGCGAGGACCTGAACCCGCTCGAGGAGGCGCTCGCGCTCTCGCGCCTGATCGGCGAGTTCCAGCTCACGCACCAGCAGACGGCCGAGGCGGTCGGCCGCTCGCGCGCCGCGGTGTCGAACCTCCTCCGGCTCCTCGACCTGCCGCAGGCTATCCGCCCGCTGATCGAGAAGCGCGAGCTCGAGATGGGCCACGCGCGAGCGCTCCTGTCTCTCGGCACGCCGCGCCAGCAGGCGGAAGTGGGCGCGGTCGTCGCCAAGAAGGGCCTCTCGGTGCGCGAGACCGAAGCGCTCGTGCGCCGGCTCATCGCGCACGCGGGCAACGGCAAGAACAAGTCCGGCAAGGCGCGCTCGAAGGACCCGGACATCCAGCGGCTCGAAAACGACCTTGCCGACAAGCTCGGCGCGACGGTCGAGCTGCATCATTCGACGACGGGGAAGGGCAAGCTCGTCATCAGCTACCACAGCCTCGACGAGCTCGACGGGATTCTCGCGCACATCAGCTGATCGACGCATAACAGACAAAGCTGTCGCGTCCAAGGGGAGACAGGCATGACGACCTCACATCGCACATCCGGCACACTCGCAGCGGCGCTGGCGACGCTCCTACTGGTCCAGCCGTCGGCCAAGGCCGCCGACGCCGACACGCAGGAGGTCATGGCCTACACGCTGACGGATGCCGGCCTCGCGAAGTACACGAAGGCCACGAAGAATCTCGCCGCACTCCCCGGCGGCGGTCCCGGGGCTTGCGCAAGCGACGACGACGACTCGGATTCCGGCTCGAAGTCGATCTCCGAGCTCGTCGCCAAGCTCGACGCGTCGCCCGGCGCCAAGTCCGCGATCCAGTCCGCGGGCCTCTCATCGCGCGAATTCATCGTGTTCTCGCTGTCCCTGCTGCAGAACGGGCTCGCCGCCTGGGGATTGAAGGCGGGCGGCAAGCTGCCGCCCGGCGTCAAGCAGGCGAACGTCGACTTCGTGAACTCCCACGGCGCGCAGCTCGACCAGCTGAAGGGCGCCGACAAGAGCTGCGGCG
>Ga0075433_10002413_pt1 | contig 14217 bp, 13 predicted proteins | sample RhiMethybrSRZTD2_FD_75299 | JGI IMG/M metagenome (GOLD analysis project Ga0075433, IMG submission 75299) | Populus rhizosphere microbial communities from Tennessee, USA - Rhizosphere MetaG P. TD hybrid SRZTD2 | ecosystem: Host-associated > Plants > Roots > Rhizosphere > Soil | place: USA... | reverse complement strand
GGAACATCCTGAGGTGGTCGCTGATCGCCTCGAGCGCCTAGCGGCCGTCGTGGGTGACCCGCGCCGCATCATGGCCGGCACCGATTGCGGCTTCGAGACCATCGCGGGCAGGGGACGCGTCGCAGAGGACGTAGCGTGGGCGAAGCTCAAAGCTTTGAGCGACGGTGCGCGGCTCGCATCCTCGCGCCTGTTCTAGATGGAGACAAACTAGGACCGGCAGCAGGTCGGCGCGGAAGTTCAAAAAAGTCTTGGTGGGAGGCATGCAAATGTTAGATCGGCCTTGCAATCCAGCGCGCGCGATAGCGGCCGCAACCGCGCTCTGCACCTTTGCTGCCCTCATGAGCCAAGCGGCATCGGCGGCAGAGACCTGGAAATTCTACATGCATCAGTCGGCGCCGAATTTCGCCACGTCGCGAGGCGCCAGAATGCTCACTGAAGAGATCGACAAGGCGACCAACGGCGAACTCAAGATGCAATTGCATCTCTCCGGCACGTTGCAGATTAGCCCAAGCGATATTACCAGAGCCGTGGGCGAGAATATTGTGCAGATTGGCGACGACCTCTTCAACTCGGGCAATATCCCGGTGGCTGGGATTGCGCGATTGCCGATGCTTGTTCAATCCTACGACGACTTCACCAAGGTCGCGGCGGTGCTTGAGCCCTATATCGAGAAGGCGTTTGCCGCCAAGGGCTCGACCGTGCTTGCAGCCTACAGCTACCCGATGCAGGTCGTGTGGGGGAAGAAGAAGCTTGCATCGTTGGATGACATCAAGGGTCTGAAGCTGCGCGTGGCCGCGCCCGAGCAGGGCGAGTTCGTACGCCGCTTCGGCGGCACCTCGATCACCATGAGCGCCCCCGAAGTGCCTTCTGCCCTCGATCGCGGCGTGGTCGACGGCATCTTTACCGCTGGCGTCGGCGCTGTGCTGTGGAAGGACCTGCTGAAGTACGGCTTTCTGATCGTCGTCAACGTCAATAATTCCTACATCATCGCCAACACCGACGCGTTCAACAAGCTGGCCCCCGACTTGCAAGCCAAGCTCCGCAAGGTTGCACAGGAGATCGCGCGCTGGAACCAGGAGACCATGCGCACGGAAGAGGCCGCGTCGCAAAATACCCTCAAGGATGCCGGATACGTCCTTACCCAGCCCAACGCCCCGGAAATCGCCCGGGCAACCGAGACGATGCGACCCTATTGGGACGAATGGGCCAAGTCGCGTGGATCCGACGTGGTCGAAGCCTTGGGCAAGGTTCGCACCAACCTGGGGCGGTAGCTGGCCGTGGGGTACGGGAAGGTGACGGATTCCGGGTCCGGCTCGTCTGCTGACCCACCGCGCGAGCGCAGCCACGCTGAAGGCATCGTCGAGAAGACCTGCATGCTCTTGTCCGGCCTCGCGCTGGTGGTTCTGCTGGTGCTGGTCGGCCTCGATATCGTGACGCGTTGGGCGTTCAACTTCTCGTTCGAGGTGTCGGACGAGGTCGGCGGCTATATGCTAGTCGCCATCGCCTTCCTGAGTCTGCCGGTCTCCCACATCAACGGCGCGTTCCACCGGGTCGAGTTCATCCAAGCGCGGCTCTCTCGGCGCGCACGGCTGATCTCGCGTTTCTGCTTCGACCTGGTGGCACTTATCGTCTGTGCCATCTTCGTTTGGCATTTCATGGGGCTGGTGCGGTCGTCCTGGCGGTTCGGCGACTATGCGCCGACCTTGCTGGAAACGCCGCTCTGGATCCCGAGATCGTTGCTGGTGCTTGGGATGGGGGCGCTGTGCCTATCGCTGCTCAGGTCCCTGGCTGCAGACCTCAGGCGTTTGTGGGTAGCCGAAAGCGCGGAGCGGGAACGCGATGGCACCTGAAGTGCAGCTATTGATCGTCACGGCGATGTTTCTGGGCCTGCTCACGGCCGGGATGCCAGTACCCTTTGCCATCGTCATTCCGGCGGTCATCTACCTGTTCCTACAGGGTGGCCTTGCCGCGCTCAACAGCCTTGGACTGGTGAGTTGGGGAAGCATGAACGTGTTCGCGCTCACGGCGGTCCCCCTCTTCATGTTCATGGCGGAGATCCTGAGCGCCAGCGGCTTGAGCACCCGCATTTACGGCGGCCTCGCCAAGCTCGTGGCCAGGCTCCCAGGCGGTTTGCTGCAGACGAATATCGCCGGTTGCGCGGTGTTTGCCTCGGTCAATGGCTCGAGCATCGCCACCGCGGCAACGATCGGCGGGGTTGCCCTGCCGCAGCTGCTCGGCCGAGGCTATCACCGGCCGCTCGCCGCGGGCTCACTCGCTGCCGGCGGCACGCTCGGCATTCTGATCCCGCCAAGCTTTCCATTGATCATCTACGGCACTTTCACGGAAACATCGGTGCCGAAGCTTTTCATGGCGGGCGTCGTTCCGGGCCTGATCATGACGGCATGCTTCATGCTCTACATCGCCGTGCATGCCAAACTCGACCCGACGGTGGCGCCGCGCGAAGTTGGGCCCGGCTCCACGGCCGAGCTTTTGCGCGCGCTGGCGGAGGTCGTGCCGTTCATCCTGCTAATTCTGGGCACCCTGGGCGGCCTCTATTTTGGCGTCGTCACCACCACCGAAGCCGCGGTTGTCGGTTGCGTTCTTTCGATCGGCCTCGGCGCCAGCATGGGCAAGCTGACGCTACAAGGCCTCGTCCAGGCCATCTGCAACACCATCATCTTTAGCGGCAACATCCTGTTCCTGATCCTCGCCGCCTACATATTCTCCACGGCTCTCAGCTTTGCCGGCCTCGGAGAGCAGGTCACCAAATACATCGTCAGGTTGAATCTTTCCAAGTTCGAGTTTTATCTGGCGCTCTTCGCTCTCTTCACCGTGCTCGGCTGCCTAATCGAAAGCCTCGGCATGATCGTCATCACCGTGCCGCTGCTCTATCCAGTGCTTGCCAGCTATGATATCGACCCGATTCTCTTCGGGATCATCCTCGTCATCTACGTCGAGCTCGGCCAGATTTCGCCGCCGATCGGAATCAATCTGTTCGTTATCCAGAGCATCTGGGACGGTAAGTTGACCCAGGTCGTGCTGGGAACAATTCCATTTCACCTGATCATGTTCGCTGTCCTGGCGATGGTGATCGCCTGGCCGGAGCTGTCATTGTGGCTGCCCGCCAAGATGTCGCGATGAGGTGCCGGTATGACTGACAGCCGCGAAACGACCCCGTTGCGCAACGCCGCCGTGATCGGCCTCGGACAGATGGGTCGCGGCATTGCCCGGAATCTCGATCGGGCGGGACGCCTCGCTGCTGCCTGGGATACCAGTGCCGAGGCGCGGCGGGCGGACTTGTCTCCCGCCGTTAGACTCGCCGAGCCGAGCGCCTTCGGCGCGGCGAGCACGGTAATCTTCGTCGTGCCTGGCTCGGCGGAGATCCGCGCGATCCTCGGCGGTATCGGCGGGCTGCTCCGTCAGCCGCACCAACAGCAGGTGTTCATCGACCTGACGACATCGCATCCGGCAGCAACGCGCGAGCTTGCCGCGCTGGCCAAGGCGACAGGTCGCGAATACGTCGATTGCGGAATGACCGGCGGTGCCAAGGCGGCCGATGCGGGTACGCTTACGCTGATGGCAGGCGGCGCCGCGGCCGTCGTCGATGCGTGCCGCCCCACGCTCGGCGCCTTCGCCAGCAAGGTCGTCCATATCGGCGAGGTCGGGACCGGGCATGCCATGAAGTTGATTCACAACATGATCTGCCACACCATATTCCTGGCAACCAGCGAGGGCTGCCGCCTCGCCGAGCGGCTCGGAATTTCACTGGAGACCGCCATCGCCGTGATCAATGCGGGCAACGCGCGCAGCTTCGTCAGCGAGCGCCGATTTCCCGACCACGTTGTTTCAAGAACCTTCGACGGCCGTTCGAGAACGGCCAACCTCGCCAAGGACCTCGGGATGGCCGCGGACCTGGCGCGGCAAGCTGGACAGCCCAGCCCCTACAGTGCGCTGGCTGCGGACATTCTGGAGCGGGCGATGCAGCAGGGCCTGGGAGAGCAAGATTTCACGACCCTCTATCAGCATCTCGAGCAGATCATGCCACGCGGTGGACAGCTTGCTTGACCGGCCCAGAATTGCGGCCTTTGATGTGGTCGGCAAAGCCCAAAGAACAAGATGCTTCGGGGAGGAGTTCATGCGGCGGACTTGGAGAACGCAGCGGCGCCGACTGATAGCCGGCACCGTCGGGCTCGCCATAGGGATCATTTGCCTCGCCGATCGCGCCGATAGCCAGGCCATGACGGAAGTCACCTTCATCGTCGTGAACAACCTGTTCAGCACGCCGGCCTTTGTTGCCGTCGAGAACGGCTATTGGACGACGCAGGGCCTCAATGTGAAGATTAAGCTCACCTCGAGCGGCCGGCAGGTCACACAAAGCCTCCAGGCGGGTGAGGCGCAATTCGGCCACGCGGCGCTCTCCACCACCACGGCGTCCGCGCGCGCGAGCGGCAACATGCTGAAAGGCGTAATGCCTTATTACAATGCCGGCGACCACATCGCCAAGGCGGGCGGGCGCGCCATCATCGCCCGCAAGGACCGCGGCGTCGATCCCAACAGCCCGAAGTCGATGGAAGGCAAGAAAATCGGCTACCTCAAGGGCAGCACCAACGACGTCTATATGCGTCAATGGTTCAAGCGCGAGCAGCTCGACATCTCCAAATCCGAACTCGTCAACCTGCCGGTCGAGAACATGCCGATCACGCTGGTGCAGGGCCAGGTCGACGCGGTCGTGCCGTGGGAACCCTACACCGCGCAGGTGCTGCGCGAGCTCGGGCCAAACGCCGCGGTGGTCAGCCGAGGAGAAGCGGGCCTAGTGACGGATATCATCGGCGTGGTCGCGCACGAGAATTGGATCGGCAAGAACTACGATCTCATTGAAAAGTTCTCGATCGGCATCGCCCAAGCCGCACAGTTCATTCGCCAGGACCCCAAAGGCGCGGCCGAGATCGATACCCGCTACCTCGACGGTCTCAACATCGGCGACGCAATAGAAGGGCTTAAGTTCCTGCAATGGGATCCGCGCATCTCCGTGTGCACTTCCGAGGGCCTCGTCAAGACCGGGAACGACATGGTCAAGGACGGCCTCATTAAGATGAGCAAGCCGTTCACAGCGGAGGACTTCTATGACGACACCGTGCTCAAGCGCGTGATGGAGAAGCATCCGCAGTTCTTCTCCGATCTGCCGCCGCTGCCCAAGAACCTCGACGAGTGCAAAGGCAAGCTGAGCTGATGACTTGTGCCTGGCCAAAGTGGCGCGCCGCGCACTGGATTACTCGTGCGGAACACTACCATGGCGGAGCGTGACACACCGTCGGAGGCCAAGATCGTCGTCTCCGCCTTCCGACATTTCTTCGAAACTGCCGATGGCCCGGTGCAGGCGACCGACCATGTCGACCTCACCATCCGGGCAGGCGAGTTTGTCACGCTGGTGGGACCTAGCGGCTGCGGCAAGACCACCCTGCTCAAGGCGTTGGCCGGGTTCATCAGACCCAGCGAAGGGAACATTCTTTATGAGGGCAGACCGGTGCGGGGGCCCGGCCGCGAGCGCGGCGTCGTGTTTCAGGAGCTCGCCATCCTGCCGTGGCGCACGGTGCGCCGCAATATCGGCCACGGGCTCGAGATCGCCCGCGTGCCACGCGCCGAGCGCGAACGCACCGTTGCCCGCCTCATTGAACTCACCGGACTAACAGGCTTCGAGGAGCGCTACCCGCACGAGCTGTCGGGCGGCATGCGCCAGCGCGTGGCCGTGGCGCGCACCTGGGCGGCCAACCCCGACGTCATCTTGATGGACGAGCCGTTCGCGGCGGTAGACGCGATGACGCGGCTGACACTGCAGGAGGAGCTGGTGCGACTCTGCGCCGCGACGGCCAAGACTGTGTTCTTCATCACGCACAGCGTCGACGAGGCCGTGTTCCTCGGCGACCGGGTCCTGGTGATGACCCGCCGCCCTGGGCGGATCAAGGCCGTTATCAACGTGCCAGGGCGGGCCGCAGGCCGCGATTGGGAATCCTTCAAGGTCGATGCCGCGATGCAGGCCATCGCCGAGCAGGTGCTCCGCCTCGTGCGACAGGAGCGCGGTGCTGCGGCGACACCCACTGCCGCCGCTCTCGCCGCCGGGACGCGCGCATGAGCGCATCTGCGGCACGCTCGGCCCAGGGCTTGGGCGACCATCGAAAGGGACTGGCCGCCGGGCGGCTACTGCGCGACCTCAAGATCCTGTTGCCATTCGCAGTCTTGGTGGCGGTCTGGTGGGCGATCTATCTGAGCGTCGACTTCTCTCCGCAAGTGCTGGTTTCGCCGCTCGCCGTATGGCACGCCTTCGCGCACCTTGTCAGCCATGGTGTGATGGCGGAGTATGCCAACACCAGCTTGCGCATGATCGGGCTCGCCGCCCTGCTCTCGCTCCTCGTCGGCGTGCCGATGGGCTTCGCGGTGGGCATCAACCGGTACGCGGCGCACGCCCTGGAAGGCTTCTTGCGCTTCCTGCAGGGCATTTCCGGTATCGCTTGGCTGCCGCTCGCCATCATCTGGTTCGGGTTCACCCACACCACGACGCTCGTCATCGTCATCTACACCCTGATTGTGCCGATTGTCTTCAACACCATGATCGGCGTGCGCGCCATTCCGGAAGCCTACACGCTGGCGCTGCGTTCACTCGGGGCTTCGCGGCTGCGGCTGGTGAAGGACGTCTATCTGCCGGGCGCGCTGCCCAGTATCGTCGTCGGGCTTCGCCTCGGCATGGGGTACGGCTGGCGCGCGTTGATCGCCGCCGAAATGCTGGTGCGCAAGGGCGGACTGGGCGACCTCATCTTCGGCGCGCGCACCTTTGGCCAGATCGACCGCATCATCACGGGTATGATTGTGATCGGCTGTCTCTATGTCGTGGTCGACCGCCTGATCATACAGCCGATCGAGAACCTCACCATTGCACGGTGGGGAGTGCTGCGCCAATGAGCATGGCCAAGACGAGCAACCGCTCCTCCGCGCGCCGAGCCCTGGATCAGGTGGCATGGCGATTGCTGCCCCTTGTGCCGTTTGCGCTAGTGCTCGCGGCCTGGATCGCTTACTGGACGATCATGCGCCCGCCGCCTGCGACGCTACCGGCGGTGCCTGACGTCGTCGCCGTCTTGTGGGAGCTGGCGGCCAAGGGCGAGCTTGCAACACATGTCGCAGCGAGCCTTTGGCGTCTGCTGCTCGGCGTCCTGCTCGGCGCCACAAGTGGCGTCATCCTCGGCTTCATCGTCGGCCTCAACCGGTCCGTGTCGGAGTTCATTAGCCCCCTCGTCGTATTCTTTAATGCCATCTCCGGCATCGTCTGGCTGCCGCTGGTAATCGGCTGGCTTGGCATAGGCACGGCGCTGGCCGTGTTCCTGATCTGGAACACCGTATTCTTCATCGTCTTCCAGAACACCGTGCTCGGTGTGCAGCTCGTCCCGCAGATATACGAGCAGGGCGTGCAGGCGCTCGGCGGCGGGCGCTGGGAGACGATCCGCTCTGTTATTCTCCCTGGCGCGCTGCCCTATATCCTGACTGGCCTTCGCTCGGGTCTCGGGTTTGGCTGGCGGGCGCTGATCGCCGCCGAGCTGGTCGGCGCCACCACCGGTCTGGGGCAGATGATCTTCGGGGCCACCGAATATCACCGCTCCGACATCATCATCGGCGGCTGCCTGATCATCGGTGTCATCGCCATCGCCATGGACCGCTGGTTGCTGCTGCCGATTGAGCAGCGCACCATCGAACGCTGGGGTCTGGTGTTCGATGCCAGGAAGGAAGAGTAAGCCGTGAGCGACATGCAATCCGCACGGCGCGGCCTGTCGCGCCCCGCCCTGTCAGGCCCCGACGTGCGCAAGATCATCACTGGCGTGCTGCTGATCGGCCTGGTCCTGTTCGGGCAGCAGCTCTATGGCCGTGTGACGGCGGCCGGCCGCCTCAATCCAGCGCTCCAGGGTGCGACGGGCCCGCGCAACGTCATCGTAGTGCTCAACTTCATTCCCGATCGCTTCCACAACGAGCGTGTGGCCGAGTACGGCGTCTTCGCCGGACGCGACGGCACGCTCAACCGCATCAGGTTGCGCAATGTTAGCCCCGACAGCCTCGCCCGCCTGGCAGCCGTCGCCTGGGTCGCGCGCATAGAACCTTTGCCATGAAAGCGTGAGCTTGCCGGGGATGCAGCGTGTTCCCTTCGACGAGCAGGTCGTCACCGTCATTCGCCATGGCAAGGTCGGGACGACACAACCGAGAACCGCCGCTGCGGGCTGCCTTTCGGCATCAGTGATAAGACCGTCGAGGCGCCCATACGGCCACGGGGCGCACGATTCTGGTGCCGGGCGCTGGGCCCAACCCCGCGCACACCCAACGACGTGTGCTGGCACATCATATCTGGCAGGACCTGGCTGGTTTAGCAAAAGAGCAATGGCAGCGACCACATAGAGGTGATCCTGGAAGCCGGCGATTTCGTCTACCTCCCGAGCGGGGCTAAGCACGACTGAAGAGGCCTCGCCGCTGTTCAGCCACAGCGGCGTCCCGAACAAGGACGTTTGGCAAGGTGTGGCTCGCTGAAATGGACGACGCGTTCGTGGCGCCGCGACGTGATTGCAGTCTCTCAGTTACCGATGCCGGCGACAGCGGCGCGGAACGCAGCCAGGTCGATCTCTTCCGCCGATACCACCGCGACGCCGTCTCGCCGGAACTGCTCGAGGCACAGGGCTTCCTCGGCAATGGCGAACTGGCGCTGGGCGGCTGTCGCTTTCTCCGACGCTGCCAGCAGGGCCGACTGTCTATGGGGCGCCAGTGCCCCAAACCAAGTCCGGTTGGCAAGCAGTAGCGCGACACCATGGAAGTGAGATGTCAGGCTGAGGTGCTTGTGCGTGTGGTGCAGCCCAAAATTCATGGTATTCGTCAACGGGTTTTCTTGCGCGTCGACCTCTTGCGTCTCGACCGCGCGGACCAGGTCTTTCACGTCGATTACCACCGGCGTAAACCCCATGGCGCCGAGCACTCTTTGATACATGGCATTGTCGAGCGTGCGGATGCGCATGCCGCGGCAGTCGCCGGGATGGCGGATTGGCCGCAACCGATTGGAGATGTGGCGGAAACCGTTGTCCCAGAAACCGAGCACGCGGTATCCGGTGTGCCTGGCCACGTCACCCGCGAGCCGGGACCCGAGATCGCCATCGAGCTCCGCGTAGATGCGAGCGCGATCGACAACGCTGAAGGGCTTATCGAAGCAGCCGAGCGCGCCGACGCGGCCAGCCAGGTAGCTCGACGCGAAGTAGCACACCTCGATGGTACCCTCCTCCACCATCGACAGGAGGTCGGTCGCGCGATGCCCCTTCTCGGTCACGCTACGGATAACCTCGACCTGCCAGTGCGTCCCGGGAGAACCCGAGAGCCCGGCGGCAAGATGCCGGAGGGCTCGCGTCAGGATCGAAGTCTCCGCCTGGTATCCCCCCATTCTCAGCGTCGTCGACGGCATTCGGCTGGCCCTCGGTCGCGATCCGCGCGGACGTGATTGCCCTTGATGGATGCCCTCTGTATCCCCACCCGCCGTGCTAGCCGGGTTCGATTGGGGACTCGAGGAATGACGATTATAGCCGGGAATGACCTAAACGACTTCGCGCAAGTTTGCCGCGGCTCCGGCGTGGTCGGCTCCCACCTACAGGTCGCAGTCGATGGGGTCGTTGCGCAGCGTCGCCGTTGTGGATACCTCGATTGCGCTTTCGCTCGACGCGTAGTTCACCAACAGTGCCACGCTTGGCGGCCTTCCGTAAATAAGCCATCGTGCTATTAGATGACCAGCTCAGCACAAGGGAGCTTGGGCATGATCGCGGCAACTATTACGGTTATCGGGTTCATCGTATCGATGTTGATGGCCGGCCGGATCGCGGCAAGCCGCGGACGGTCGATGAGAGCATGGATATGGTTCGCCGCTATTTTCGGGCCCCTCGCGACCTTGGCGGCATGGGCGCTTCCGGCCAAACGGGTGCCGAGCCACGCTGGTGTCAACGGGCACTAATAGTCGGAACCCATACGCCATGCGCCGCCGTATCATCTGGCTGATAATCGGAGCGCCGCTGGCCTTGATTGCTGTGGCGGCGGGGGCGATTGCTGCGGTGCCAACACTGCGCCACGTCGCTTCGGGTTTGTGGAATGTGCCCGATCGCTTGCCGGCGCTCCCTGACAATAGTCAGGTTCACTATCAGCAAGGCGCCGACGACTATGCGCGTGTCGTCTCAGCCGTGCTGCCGTCAGCAATCACTCGGGTCGAAGCCGTGCATGGTCGGCACTTCGTTCGTCCAGTGCCCGTGGGCGTGTATGCGACGCCGGGAGCGTTTGAGGCTGCCAACGGCCAGGGCTCTTCACGGCCTGTCGGGGTCACGTTTGCTGGTCGAGTGAACCTGTCACCAGTTCTTTACGCGGGCCAACGTCGACGCATTCCAGCGATCCTCACGCACGAACTGTCGCATGCTCACCTCCAGGGTTGGATCGGCGGAATCGCGTATATCCACTTGCCAAATTGGTTCAAGGAAGGCTTGGCGGTTATGGTTTCGGGGGGTGGGGGCGCCGAATTGGTCAGCGAAGAGGAAGCACGAGCTGCAATTCAGCGCGGAGAGCAGATAGTCATCAACGATACTGAAAGCCTGCAAAACCTGGTTGACATTCCGTTCGAAAGAAAACCAGCAAATAAGGCGCCTTGGTATCCAGTTGTGCTGGCCTACCGACAAGCTGGAATGTTCGTGAGCTATCTTCGAGAGTCAGATGGGGCCGCCTTTGACCATATGATGAACGCGATTCTGGAGCGCCGCGCGTTCGCGGAAGCGGTGGCCGTCGGTTACCACGCGGATGTCCATTCCCTTTGGCAGAAATTCACGCCAACGTCGGCTGAGCGAAATTGACCGGGTCACGCCCGCCTCCATTCGAAGCGCTAGGTGGAGAGACGGACGCCGGAGACTGCGATCCAAGAAGTCAATATCCGTGGCGGGATACTTTCTGCGACGAGCGCGGGTTCACGAGTGGCGCGTGTCCCGACGGCAAGGGTTCTTGGAGTCAATCCGACCGTCTGCGCCAGGCATGCTATTTGCCCGTGAGCGTGAGGTCCTCGTACGGCGCAGAGTAAGCATAACCGGGAATCAAGCCGAAGCCGGACTCGCCGACGTTGGGGCCCACGCCGTTGATGAAGGCCTGCTGCCATAAGTGGGCGTAGATCGCCTTCTCGTGCACGATCTGCTGCATCTTGTGCAACTGGGTTTCGCGCCTCTTTGGGTCAACCTCGGTAGCTTGCTGCTGGAACAACTCGTCAAGCTCGGGGTAGCTGCCGTAGACGTAAACGCCGCCCTTGACCACGAAAGTCTCCATCCTCGTGGCAGCGTTGCCGAAGGCACCGCTCGCCCCTTGGATAAGATTTTTAAAGCTCTTTTCGCCATAACCCTTGAAGAACGCGGCGCGCTCCAACGGCCGCAGTTTCACCTTGATGCCGATCTCGGCGAGGTTGTTAGAGACCGCTTCGGCAAGATTGGCATAGGCGACATCGCAATAATACTCGCCGGCGTCAAACCCCCGGGGAAAGCCGGCTTCGGCCAGCAGCTTCTTGGCCTTGGCCGGGTCGTAGACCGGCGCTGGTGGTTTCCAGTAGTAGTCGAAGTTCTCCGGCACAATGCTGCCGGTATTATGGGCAAAGCCCAGAGCAAGCGCCTGATTGATGCCTTTGGTGTCGATTGCCAGGATTGCTGCCTGGCGCACGCGTACATCATGCCAGGGCGACTTGGGGTCCCACTGGTCGGCGAAGTACAGCCAAAAGGTTCCATTGACGATTGGCGCCTTGAGCCTGAAGTTTGGCGTGCGCTGCAGATCCTCGGCGATCTCTCCCTGCAGGCTATAGGCAATGTCGACTTCGCCTCGCTTCAGCGCGGCGAGCCGCGTCGACTCGTCCGGAATCACTCTCAATACCAGACGTTTCACGCTGGGCCTCTTGCGCCAGTACCCTTCGAACGCTTCAAGCACTAGTTCCACACCCGGATTGAACGAGACGAACTTGTAAGGCCCGGCGCCGATCGGCGCCTTTTTGAACCCCTCCTCGCCTACCTTCTCGACATAAGCCTTGGGGACGACCCAGCCGGCACCGGTAGCGCTCGCATAGAAGGTGAGAAAGTCGGGCCAAGCGGTCTTAAGCTTGAAGCGTACATGGCCAGGATCAGGCGTCTCGATCGACGCGACTCGGCCCTTGATCTGCGCTGCCTGAGCGCCCCGGTAGCGCTCGAACGAGAATTTCACGTCGTCGGACGTGACGGGTGTGCCGTCGTGGAACCTGGCATCCTTGCGAAGGACCATGTCGTAGATCAACTTGTCATCGCTCACGGTCACGGATTCGGCCAGGCTGGGCGCTAGGCTATTGCCGGGCATCGGCTTTACCATCGCGTCATGGACAGCATAGAGCATCATGTAGGGCGTTATGATGCCGGAGGTCTCCGCCGGATCGAACCAGGTGGGAGCGAGCGTGACATGGACCGCCCAAGTAATCTGACCCTCGGCACCCGCGGCCCGGGTCGAACACGAGATGCCCGTCAGCAGAGGAAGGGCGATAAGTGCGAGAAAAAGGCGACACCCCGTATGCAACCTGCAGGGACGCTGCTTTTGCTTGGCACGGGATGCTGAGTAAAATATCGCGGCTAGGCTGCCGTTCAGGAAGGTCATCGCGTTTCCCTTCGATCGCTTCCGAACCGAGAGTACTTTCTCCGACCTTTCCGGCGATTGCAACTGCGACAGTGCGCACGCCAGCAGCACCCACATCTTGCGGTCGCTAAGGACGCTGCGACTTTTGTCAGTCCCTAAAGGGGTCGACTGCCAAAATCAGCTTGAGTACCGCGAGGCCTACGAGAGCCTGCAGAACTATGCGCGTCTGATCTTCCCGCAGTTCCTTCTTTCACACATGGAAAGGTCGTCATCCAAAGCCGACCCACTGTGCGAAAAATGACGTTGGCAAAGCTATGGCGCCACAGACAGGACCCACGCTCGAGTTCTCTAATTGGCTCGTTAGTTAGGCCAGCTCAATTTGAGCCGCCTGCTTGCCTCGGCCCTTGCGATCGTCTTCCAGAACAAAAGTAACCTTGTCACCTTCGTTGAGCGCCCGAATGCCCGCTCGTTCAAGTGCAGTGGTGAGGAACTTCACGGTGCCACTATCCTTTCCCTGCGTGAAGGAGCCGCTCAAGTGGTCCACGCAAACCCAGGCTACTCAGGTTCGGGTAAGGGCACTAGGCCGGGTGATGGCGAGGTGATCTAACCAAATAGGAGGTGCGCACCCACCATGGATCGCACCGGCAAACGGCATGTGGGCTGCCCTGATGACGATTACAGGCTGATCGTGATTATTCGGTCCGCGTATGTCTTACACTCCAAGCTCATGGCGATCGTCGTTTGCTGCCCAGTCCCGAGATTTGTCGTGACACTTCGATTGCACAAGCGTAGGGTCGCTATTGTGTCCCTCGGACATCAGACGCAACGGCGCATCGCTTTTGGCATGGCGATCACCCCCCGGCTCGCTCACAGCATGTTGCGTCTCTTGGGTGTGAGCGAGGCTTGAGACATCGAAGATCCGATCTCGGCTAGCGACCGTCTTTGGTGAAAGGTGCCGTCGGTTCGAGCGCGTTCGCCGCGCGCCAAGGACTCTCCTTGGAACATACGACGCTCGTGGGCTTCTCGATCCTTGTGGTCGAGCGCGACGCCGATCGCGAGCACTACCTTCGCCGGACGCTTTACGGGGCGGGCGCGCACGTCTTGGCGCCACGAACGTCCAAGGATGCCATTCGCATTGTTGATGAGTTGGAGTTGTCTGCGGCGGTCCTAGATTACAACGAAAGCCAGGCGAGTCGCCACGTTGTAGCAATGCGGCTCACCGACCTCCGTATCCCATTCATTTTCTGCGCAGACGCCGGCCAGACCTGCGTACCGCTCGTGATCCCGGTTTTGTATCGTCCCACTATCGGCAGAGAATTGATTGAAATGCTACGCCAGCTGCTGCAGCCCCCGCTCACCAGAGCGACGGCTACCGCAATCCATCCAATAGGCTCGTCGACTCGTCGAACGAGTTTAGTGACGAGGGAGCCCCGCCCAGCGCCTCAATCGACAAAAGTTCAGCTTAAAGGAGACGCGTGGTGGTAAACCGACAGCAGCAAAGCAAGCAAGAGAAGCGCAAACCCAAAGTCAATCAACCCAAACCACCTG
>Ga0075433_10002409_pt1 | contig 14226 bp, 9 predicted proteins | sample RhiMethybrSRZTD2_FD_75299 | JGI IMG/M metagenome (GOLD analysis project Ga0075433, IMG submission 75299) | Populus rhizosphere microbial communities from Tennessee, USA - Rhizosphere MetaG P. TD hybrid SRZTD2 | ecosystem: Host-associated > Plants > Roots > Rhizosphere > Soil | place: USA... | reverse complement strand
CGGTACCTGGCCGGCGAGCTGAGCCGCTTCCAGCGCACCCTGGCCGGCTGGTCGGGTCACGCCGAAGGGTGGGCGCTCTACGCCGAGCGTCTCATGGGCGAGCTCGGCTACCTCGACGACCCGGCGTACGAGCTCGGCATGCTGCGGGCGCAGGCGTTGCGCGCCACGCGCGTCGTCATCGACATCGGGCTGCATCTCGAGCTGTCGATCCCGCCCGACGAGCGCTATCACCCCGGCGAGACCTGGACCCCCGAGCTCGCGCTGCCGTTCGCGATCGAGCGGAGCGGTCGGATGCCGGAGGACTTCATGCGCAGCGAGGTCGACCGGTACCTCGGTTGGCCGGGTCAGGCCATCAGCTACAAGATCGGCGAGCGCGTGTGGCTGGCGGCTCGCGAGGCAGCCCGACAGCAAGCCGGGGACGCCTTCGACCTGAGGACCTTCCACGCCCGGGCGCTGAACCTCGGCCCGATGGGGCTCGCGCAGCTTCGCCGCGAGCTGGCGGGCGCGTAGGGAAATGGACGTCTCCTGCGCGTTCCCGCCCGGCCCCGAGGTCATCGACCACGTGGTGGTGGCGGAGTCGCTCGGCTATGAGCGCGCCTGGCTGTACGACTCGCCCGCGCTGTACCCCGACGTGTGGGTCACGCTGGCGCGCGTCGCCGAGCGCACCGACCACATCGGGCTCGGCCCTGCGGTCCTGATCCCCAGTCTTCGCCACGTGCTCGCGCAGGCGATGGCCATCGCGACGCTCGAGAGCCTCGCGCCCGGCCGGACCGTCGCCGCCGTCGGCACCGGTTTCACGGGTCGCATGGCGCTCGGCCAGAAGCCGTTGCCGTGGGCAGCTGTCGAGGAGTACCTCCGCCAGCTGCGCGCGCTGCTCGCCGGCGAGCAGGTCGAGGTGGACGGGTCGGTCGTGCAGATGATCCCGCCGGCGGGGTTCGTGCCGGCGCGGCCGATCGACGTGCCGATCCTCGTCGCCGCCAACGGGCCGCGAGGGCTGGAGGTGGCGAAGCAGCTCGGCGAGGGCGTCATGACGATCGGCTCCGGCCAGCCGGAGTTCGACTGGTGCGCAGTGCTCGCGTTCGGGACGGTGCTCGACGACGGCGAGCCGCCGACGTCGGCACGCGCGCTCGAAGCCGCCGGCCCCGCGCTCACCGTCGTGTACCACGGGATGTACGAGGCGGACCCGGCCGCGGTCGATGCGCTGCCGGGCGGGCCGGAGTGGCGGGCGACCCTCGAGGGCCTCCCGGAGAGCGTGCGCCATCTCACCGTGCACGAAGACCACCTCGTGCGAGTCACCGAGCGCGACGCGCCGCTCCTGGACGGGCACACACTCGCCGCGTTCACGTGGACCGGGTCGCCACACCAGCTGCGGGGACGGCTCGACGAGCTCGAGGCGAATGGCGCGACCGAGATCCTCTACGCGCCGATGGGCCCGGACATCCCGCGCGAATTACGCGCGTTCGCGGCGATGGCAGGCCTCGCGTAGCGCGTCGAGCTAGGGGTTCAACGGGCGGTTCGTCCAGCCGCCGCGCTCGGTGCGGTACCAGCCGCCGGCGGCGAGGCTGCCGCCGTCGGCGTGGACGGTCGTGCCGGTCACGAACGCCGAGAGGTCCGACGCCAGGAACAACGCCACCCCCGCGATGTCGTCCGGTGTGCCGAACCGGCCGACGGGCACCCAGCGCGGGATGAGGTGCTCCTGCCCCTCGGGGACCCACCGGTCGTACGGCACCTGGATCGTCTGGGTCAGGTCGGGGGCGATCGCGTTGACCCTGATGCCGTCGCCGCCGAGGTCGAGGGCGAGGCTCTTCGTGAACTGGACCACGCCGGCCTTGAACGCCGAGTAGACGACCTGCATCGGAATGCCGCGGAACGCCTCGACGGTCGAGACGTTGACGATGCTGCCGCCCTCGGCCTGCTCGATCATCCGGGGCGCGAACGCCTTCGTGCACAGGAACATGTGCCGGAGGTTGACCGCGTACAGCGAGTCCCAGTGCTCCTCGTCGGTGTCGAGGAACCGCAGGCCGCGGTAGAGGTAGTGCCCCACGTTGTTCACGAGCACGTCGACGCGGCCGTACTCCGCGATCGTCGCCTCGGCGAGCGACGCCACCTCGTCGCGGTGGCGGACGTCGACGGGCTGCGCCAGCGCGTCACCGCCGCCGGCTCGGATCGCGGCGACGGTCTCGGTGGCGCGGTCGGCGTCGATCTCGGCGACGACGACCTTCGCGCCGTGGGCGGCGAACGTCTCGGAGATCGCGCGCCCGATGCCGCCCCCGCCTCCAGTCACGACCGCGACCTTGCCGGCGAGCAGGGCGGCGTCGGGGACGGGCACGGACTCGGCGCTCGCTCGTTGCGTCAGCGCCCGATGCGGCCGGCCTCGGCCGCGGCGGTCTCGGCCGCTTCCAGCTGCTGCTCGACGATGGCGAGCCCGCCGTCCCAGAACCCCGGGTCGCCGAGGTCGACCCCGACGATGCGGCCGAGCTCGTCGGGCGTGCGGGAGCCACCGCTGCGCAGGAGCTCGAGGTACTGCGGCACGAAGCCGGCGCCGCGCTCCTCGTAGGTCCGGTACACGGAGAGCGCGAGGAGCTGGCCGTACGCGTATGCGTACACGTAGCCGGGAGTGCCGATGAAGTGCGGGATGTACGACCACCACGTGCGGTAGCCGTCGGTGATCTCGACCGTGTCGCCGAGCAGCTCGGCCTGGGTCTCGTACCACAGCTCGCCGAAGCGGTCGACGCTGAGCTCGCCGACCTCGCGTCGCTCGGTGTGCACGAGGTCCTCGAACCGGTTCATGGCCGTCTGACGGAAGACCGTCGCGATCTGGCCCTCCATGCTCTCGGCGAGGAGCGCGAGCCGGGCCGCCGGCTCGCTGGTCGCCGCGAGGAGCCGGCCGAAGGTCACGGTCTCGCCGAACACCGACGCCGTCTCCGCCAGCGTGAGTGGCGTCGTCTGATGGAAGACGCCCTGATCGCGCGCAAGGTAAGCGTGCAAGCCGTGGCCGAGCTCGTGCGCCAGCGTCAACACGTCACGGCGGCGGCCGGTCCAGTTCAACAGGAGGTACGGATGTTGCGACGGGACGGTGTACGCGCAGAACGCGCCCGGTCGCTTGCCCGGCCGGACGGGGGCGTCGATCCACGCCTCGTCGAAGAACCGGTGCGCGGCGCCCTCGAGCTCGGAGGAGAACGACCCGTACGCGTCAAGGACCAGCTCGCGAGCTTCGCGCCATCCGAACTCGGACTCCTCGCTCGCCATCGACGCCATGCGGTCGTAGTCGGCGAGCCGGTCGAGCCCGAGCACGCGAGCCTTGAGCGCGTACCAGCGCTGTGGGATGTCGTACCGGGCCTGGACGGCGGCGACGAGCGCGCGCACCGATTCGTCGCTGGCCTCGTTGTCGAGGTTCCTGCTGGCGAGCCAGTGCTGGTACTTGCGCAGACGGTCGTCGACGGCCTTGTCGGCCAGCAAGGTGTTGAACACGAACGCCCGCGTCCGCAGGCCGGGCTCGAGCGCGTCGGTGACCGACTCGGCCGCGGCGCGCCGCTCGCCACGATCGGGCGAGCTCAGGCGGGACAACGCCTCTTCGAGGCTGACGCGGCCGCCGTCGAGATCGACCGCGATGGTCGACGTGAGCTCGCTGAACAGGCGGCTCCACGCGCTGCGCCCCGTGACCGCCTTCTCGGTCATCACGAGCTCTTCGGGCTCGGTGAGGAGGTGGGGCCGGTAACGCCGCGCCGCTGCGAGGTAGTGGCGGCAGAACGTCAGCTGCTCGTCGGCGAGGAGCGCCGCCGCCCGGTCGTCGGGCAGCGCCGCCCATTCGAGTTCGAAGAACAGGATCCTCGTGTTGATGGCGGTGGCGCGTTCCTCCACGTGCTGGAGCAGCGCGCCGCGTCCCGGGTCGGTGGTGTCCGCCGCGAACCGCAGGCTCGCGTACGACGCCGCCCGTCCGACGAGCTCCGCGATCGACGCCAGCTCGCGCATGACCGAGGCGAGCCCGGCGGCGTCGAGCTGGACGACGGTCCCGCGCCGCTCCGCGACCGACGCCGCGACCCGCTCGGCCTCGTCGAGCAGCTGGTCGACGCCCGCTTCGCCCTTGCCGTCGACGAGCGGCTCGAGGTCCCAGGCGACGTCGGCGGCGGTGAGGTCAGTGTCGGTCGTCGTTGCCATCGGTACTCCTTGCGGCGGCGCGGCGAGCCTATGAGGTGGTGGCGGGTTGGAGGGCGTCCGGGAGGGGCGCGGCGTGCGCGACCGTCAGGGTCTGCGTCGCGCGCGTGAGCGCCGTGTAGAGCAGCCGCAGGCCTGCGGCGTCGGCGACGACCAGGCGGGCCGGTTCGACCACGACCACGTGGTCGAACTCGAGCCCCTTGGCGTCGGAGGCGTCGACCACCGCCACCGGCGCGTCGATGGCGTCGGCGGAGCCTGCGACGGCGCCCAGGTTGCCGAGCAGCGCGACGAGCTCGTCGTGCAGGTCGCGCGGAGCAATGACCGCCGTCGTGCCGCCCTCGCTCCTGGCGGTCCGGGCCGCGTCGGCGACGACGGTGACGAGGTCGGCCGAGTCGTCGGCGGCGACGAACTGCGGCTGCCGCCCGGTGCTCCGCACCGACCGGGCCGGCTGGACACCGGGTGCCGCGGCGGCGACGAACCGGTCGGCGAGGGTCATGATCTCCGCCGGCGTGCGGTAGTTGACCGAGAGCGTGACGACGCGTGCGGGCTCGTCGCCCGGCAGCTCGGCCCGCACCGCATCCCAGTCGTGCACGGCGCCCGGCCGGCTCGATTGCCCGAAGTCGCCGACGAGCGTCATCGAGCCCGACGGGCAGCGCCGCCCGACCATCCGCCACTGCATGGCGGTGAGGTCCTGTGCTTCGTCGACGAGCACGTGCCCGTACGTCCGTGACTCCCCCACCCCGTCTTCGCTCGGTGCCGCGCCGCCGTCGTAGCGCTCGACGACCTCGGCCGCGGTCGTGTAACTCCCCAGTCCGAGCTCCTCGACGACGCGGGCGGCGTCCTCGAGGGCGCGGTCGGATGCGCCCCGCCGACGGCGCCGGCGCCGTGGTCGCCCCGCCTCCGGGGGGCCGAGCAGCGCGTCCGCTTCGTCGACCAGCGCGACGTCGGCCTCGGTCCAGTCGACGTCGCGCACGCTGGACGAACGAGTCCGCGCGAGCAGCTGACCCTCGTCGCGTGACAGGACGCCGTCGGCCGCCGAGCGGATGAGGGCAGGAAAGCTGAACAGGTCGTGCACGAGCTCGGCGCCCGAGAGCACGGGCCACATGCGCTCGAGCGCAGCCCGGACCTCAGGCGTGCGCCGGAGACGCGCCGACAGCTCGGCCTCCCAGTCGTCGGGCGCGCGCTCACCGCGGGCGAGTGCGGCCGCGACGGGCACGTCGAGCAGCTCGTCGTCGGCCGCCGGCGCCGACGGGAGCGCGGCGTCCGGGTCGATGCGGCGCACGTCGCGCTCGTACGCCGCCACCAGCGACCCGCGGTACTGGTCGCGTAGGTGGTCCAGCACCAGGCGCGTCACGGCTGGGCGCCGCTCGTTGTGGGTGCCGCGCCGCCGGCGGACGCGCTCGACCATCCGGGCGGAGTCGGCCCGCCGGAGGCGGAGCACGTGGCCGTCGAGCGCGACGACGAGGTCGTCGCGCAGAGGACGTTCGCGGTCGCGCAATGCCCGCGTAATCACGCGCGCCATGCGGGCATCGCCCTTCAGTGCTGCGATCGCAGGAGGCTCGGACGCGCGCGCCCGCAGCTGCGGCTTGAGCCCCGCCACGGTCGTGAGCTGCACGTCGTCCTCGCCCAACGACGGGAGCACCTCGTCGATGTAGCGGAGGAAGATGGGGCTCGGCCCGACGAGCAGCACGCCTCGGGACGCCAGTCGCTGGCGGTGCGTGTACAGCAGGTACGCAGCGCGGTGGAGCGCCACCGCGGTCTTGCCCGTGCCCGGGCCGCCGGCGACCACCTGAATGCCGGCCAGCGGGGCGCGCACCGCCTCGTCCTGCTCGGCTTGGATCGTGGCGACGATGTCGCCCATCCGGCCCGTGCGATGACGTTCCAGCGCGGCGAGGAGCGCGGCCTCACCGACGATCGTGAAGCCGGCCTCGTCGGCGGCGGCGGCGTCGAAGACCTCGTCGTCGATGCCGATCAACTCCCGGCCGTGGGTCTGGAAGTGCCGGCGCCGGACGACGCCCATGGGCTCGACGCCGGTGGCCCGGTAGAACGGCTCGGCCACCGGGGCGCGCCAGTCGACGATCAGCGGCGTCTGATCGGCTTCGGTGACGGAGATCCGCCCGATGTAGAAGCGGTCGTCGCCGGGGCTCTCGCCATCGAAGCGGGGCTCCAAGTCGATGCGCCCGAAGGAGAGGGGCGCGTTCCCGATGTTCAGGGCCGCGAGCCGCCGGCGGGTGTTGGCGGCAGCGGCGTCACGCTCGAGGCGGGCCTGGTGGGTGCCGCCCCGCCGCACCTCGGAGTACCCCTCCGCCACCCGGCTGGCGGCCTTGCGCATCTCGTCCAGGCGTCCGTAGGCACGATCGAGGTACCGCTGCTCGGCGGCAAGCTCGGGGTGGGCGCGGCGTTCTCGGATGCCGCCATCGGACTGATCAGGCACGCGCGGCTCCTGCGGGGGGACCTTGCAGTTTACTTCGTCGCGTCTGTCGGTCTGACCGGGTCCTGTTCCGACGGGCCGCGCGGGACCGTCACCTCGCCGGGCTCGAGGAGCACGACCCGCTCCCCGAGTGAGAGGTCTGTGGGCGTCTCGGCCAGGAGCCAGCGCCCGCCGAGATTGGGCAGCCGCTCGGGCGTCGCGCCCAGCGACCGCTCGATCGTACGGATCACACCACCGTGGGTGACGACGAGCACGTCGCCGGGACCGCTCCCGTCGACGGCGGCCGCCAGCCCCGCACGCGTGCGCGCGAGCAGTGCGTCGTCGCCCTCGAAGTCGGGCGGCGAGCGCCGCGCCGCGAGGTAGCCGGGCCAGCGCACCTCGATCTCGTCGCGGGTCAAGCCGCTCCACGCGCCGACGTCCCGCTCGCGCAGACGTGGCTCTTCGAGCACCTGTGCGACGCCGAGGTGTTTCGCGATCAGGTCGCCAGTGCGTCGAGCCCGGACGAGGTCCGACGCCCACACCGCCGTGATGGTCGCGATCTCCGCGAGCCGCACGGCGGCATCCTCGGCCTGACGCTCCCCGAAGGGAGACAGCGGCGGATCGGCCTGACCTTGCCAGCGCGACACCGCGTTCCAGGTGGACTCACCGTGGCGGACGAGGAGCAGGCGGATCATGAGACGGTGACGCTAGCGGGAGGAGCTCCCCCCTCACTCGTGCCGGAGTGCGGCAGTGATCTCCTCCTCCGGCACCCGCGGCCTGAGCGACGGGATCTCGAAGACGACCTCGCCCAGCACCCCTGTGAACGGGAACGGCGGTTCGTAGTCGTCGCACACCGGAAAGCCCCGATCGCGGCCCACGAGCAGACCGGCGCCGCCGATCTGCCAGCGGAACGGGAGGTTCACCGGCAACCTCCCCTTCGCGACCACCTCGTCGTCGACGCGCAGCACGACCGGACCTCCGGCTGGCCGCTCCCGGCGGTACTCGGCGCCGAGCCAGTGTCGGCCGGTCGGGATCACCGCTGTCGACACGAACCGGTACGGCGTCCCGAACAGGTTGAATGAGAGCACCATGCGTCCCTCGAGCAGGTACCACGCCCATCCGTTGTTCCAGTCGCCGAGGGCGCACACGATCCCCGCGCCACCGGTACCCGTCTCGACGTCGGCCCGGAGCTCGAACCCGCCGCCGAGCGGCGGGACTGCGTCTTCCGAGATCGGGCCGCCCCCGAGGCGGTAGACGGTCCGGAAGCGCGGGGGCGTCGGCGGCGGCACCATCGCGACCGCACGCCCGATGAAGCTGTCGTCGAGCGGCAGCACTTGGTTGCGCCCCGCCTCGGCCCACCAGAGGTCGACCAGGGACTGCACGAGTCCGGGATGATCGGCGGCGAGGTCGTGCGCCTCGGAGAAGTCGTGCTCGAGGTCGAACAGTGCCCAGTGGTCCTCGTCGAAGTCGTGGCTCCCCGGCACCAGGTCACGCTCGACACGCAACTGGCTTCCGATGTGGTCGGTGGTCGCCTTCCATCCGTCGTGATAGAGCGCACGGCTTCCGAGCATCTCGAAGTACTGCGTCGAGCGCGCGCTGGGAGCCACGGCATCGTCGAAGGTGGGGACCAAGGTGCGGCCCTCGACCGGTTGCTGCGGCACGCCGTCGATGACGTCGGGCAGGCCGAGGCCGGCCGCATCGAGGATCGTCGGCATGATGTCGACGGCGTGACAGAACTGCGGCCGGACGTCGTTGCCGGTGGTGACGCGCGCCGGCCAGTGCACGACGAGAGGCGTCCGCACGCCGCCGAGCCACGTGTAGCGCTTCCAGAGTCGAAGCGGAGTGTTCCCGGCCCACGCCCAGCCCCATGCGTAGTGGTTGTAGGCGTGGAACCCGCCGAGATCCTCGATGCGGGCAACTTGCTCGGCGGGATCGTCGAGCAGGTCGTGCGTGAACCGGTGTTCGTTCACCGAGCCTGTCGGTCCCCCCTCGGCGCTGGTGCCGTTGTCGGACAGCAGCACCAGCAGCGTGTCGTCGAGCACGCCGAGCTCGTCCAGCGCCGCCACGAGCCGCCCGATTTGGTGGTCGGTGTGGCTCAAGAACCCGGCAAACACCTCCATCTGGCGGGCAAAGAGGCGACGCTCGTCGGCGGACAACGAATCCCAGGCCTGCACCCAGCTCGGGCGGTCTGCCAGCGTCGTACCGGCGGGCACCACGCCGAGCTCGAGCTGACGGGCGAACGCCTCGTCGCGCCACGCTTCCCACCCCGAGTCGAAGCGCCCGCGGTAGCGGTCGATCCACTCCGCCGGCGCCTGGTGCGGCGCGTGGGTAGCGCCCGTCGCGAAGTACAAGAAGAACGGCTTGCCCGGCGTAGCTTGCTGCTGGTCCTGGACGTACCGGATGGCGCGGTCGGCGAGGTCCTCGGTGAGGTGGTAGCCGTCGGCCGGTCCGGCCGGTGGGTCGACGAAATGGTTGTCGCACACGAGCTCGGGGGCCCACTGGTTGGTATCGCCGGCGAGGAAGCCGTAGTAGCGCTCGAACCCGAGGCCGAGGGGCCAGCGCTCGAACGGACCGGACGCACTCTGCTCCCAGCGTGGCGCCAGGTGCCACTTCCCGACCGCAAACGCGTTGTAACCGGCGTCGCGCAGGATCCGCGCCAGCGTGCCCGCCGATCTCGGGATGCGTCCGTTGTAGCCGGGAAACCCCGTCGGGATGTCGGTCAGGAAGCCCATGCCGACCGCGTGGTGGTTGCGGCCGGTCAGGAGGCACGCGCGCGTCGGCGAGCACAACGCCGTGACGTGGAAGCGGTTGTACCGTAGCCCCCGCTCGGCGAGTCGATCGATCGCGGGCGTGGCAACGCTCGACCCGAAGCAGCCGAGTTGCGCGAAGCCGAGGTCGTCGAGCACGACCACCACGACGTTGGGAGCTCCGGCCGGCGGCCGTGGGGCCGGCGCGAAGCTCGGCTCCGACTCCTGGATCGTCCGACCGATCCGGCCCCCTGCTCCCACGGTGTGTTCCTACCAGCATCGGCACGGTCGTGCTGACGGACCGAACCCCAAACCGGTAGCGTCCGAGCACGGCCAACCGAGGGGGAGACGATGAGAGCAGCTGTCTACGTCGAGCAGGACCAGCCCCTGATCATCGAGGAGATGACGCCCCTGGATCCCGGGCCGGGCGACGTCGTGGTCGAGATCGGCGCGAGCGGTGTATGCCACTCGGACCTGTCGGCCACCAACGGCACGCTGCCGCTGCCGCCGCCCACCATCCTCGGCCACGAGGGCGTGGGCACCGTCGATTGGGTGGGGTCCGAGGTCAGCCAGGTGAAGAAGGGCGACCGGGTGATCGGCACGTTCATCCCCTCGTGCGGCGCGTGCTGGTACTGCACCCATGACCAGTCCAACCTCTGCGAGCAGACCGGCCCGGTGATGATGACCCCGCGTGCGCGGCGCCCAGACGGCACCCCGATCCCGGGGTTCACCGGTCTCGGCACGTTCGCGGACTCGATGACGATCTCCGAGGCGCAGGCCGTCAAGGTCGAGACCGATCTTCCCGACGACCAGCTCGCCCTCCTCGGCTGCGGCGTGACCACCGGCGTCGGCGCCGCGCTCAACACTGCGCAGGTCACGCCTGGGTCGAGCGTCGCCGTGATCGGCTGCGGTGGCGTCGGTCAGTCGGTGATCCAGGGCGCGAGGATCGCGGGCGCGGCGCGCATCATCGCGGTCGATCCCGTCGAGCTGAAACGCGAGACGGCCAGGAAGTTCGGCGCCACCGACACGGTCGACCCGGCCAAGGGCGACCCGGTGGCGCGGGTCCAAGCGCTCACGGGTGGTCGTGGCGCCGATTTCGCCTTCGAGGTCATCGGCCTGCCCGAGACGATCACGCAGGCGTTCTCGTCGGCTCGCCGCGGCGGCACGGCCGTCGTCGTCGGGATGCCACGCATGGACTCGATGGTCACGCTGCCCGGCTTCGCCATGTTCTACGAGGAGAAGCGCCTGCTCGGGTGCGTGTACGGATCGGCGCAGGTGCGCAGGGACTTCCCCCGATTCATCGAGCTGGTCGAGCACGGCCGGCTCGACCTCGGCTCGATGGTGTCGCGCCACATCAAGTTGGACGAGGTGAACGACGCGTTCACGGCGATGAAGGCCGGCGAGGTGATCCGGAGCGTGATCGTCTAGTTCCTATCGCCCTCGCAAGCTCCGGCTCTACCCCGCACTGTCGATCGCGAAGAAGCCTTCGGCCAGGCGGCCGTCGGGGAGCTCGGCTTCCTTCGCCACCATCGCGCCCCAAGCTCGCAAGCGCTCCTCGAGCTTGCCGTCGGCGTCGGTGTGCTGGCTCACGTGGCTCCGCAGCGCGTCGAGCTTGCGCGGGAACGCATCGGTGACGTCGACCCAACGGGTGCGCACCGGCGACGCCATCATCCAGACCTCGAGCACCGACCACGGCTCGTAGCCCTCATCGAGGAGCTCGGGGTGCGCGAAGGGGTTGCGGGCGTCGGGATACACCGCCGCCAACGACGCCTCGCCGGCCGCGAGGTGGTCGGGGTGACTGGCAAAGATGCGCTGCCAGTTGCGCTCCGGCGACGGGCACAGCACGCGTTGCGGACGAACGCGCCTGATCTCACGAGCGAGGTCGCGCCGCAGATCGAGCGTCGCGGTGAGCCGCCCGTCCGGATAGCCCAGGAACGCGAGGTCGCTCACCCCCACCACCTTCGCCGCGGCCGTCTGCTCCGCCCGACGGATGCCGGGGATCTCGGCGCGCGGCACGGTCGGGTCGAAGCCGCCGGCGTCGCCGTCCGTGACGATGCAGTAGGAGATCTCGATCCCGGCTTCGGTCCACGTCGCGACCGTGCCGGCGGCGCCGAAGTCGACGTCGTCGGGATGGGCCACGATCACGAGCGCCCTTTGCACCTCGTCGTCATCAAGCATGGGAAGCGACCCTAGCGAGTGCCCGACGGCACGTTGCGTGCGGCCAGAGCAGCCGGGACAATCGAGAGAGCAGAGGAGGCAGAGTGGCGATCGACTCCCCGTTCTTTCCGCCCGTCGACCCGGAGACTCGGCGCGGGCTCATCGTCTTCCTCGAGGAGAGAGGCGTCGACCCCGACCGCATCGCCGAGGCCATCCGCGAGGATTCGTTGTGGGAAGTCACCACCGAGTCCCTGCTCGCCACACGAGACGACCTGACGGTCGACGAGCTCGCGGTGCGAGCCCACCTCACACCGCGGCAACTCCGCCGCGTCCTCCAGGCGCTCGGCCTCGGTGAGGACTCATGCTCGAGCGAGGACGTCCTGATTGCCGCGGCCGGGGCGGCGATGGTCAAGATGTTCAACGACGAGGAAGCGGCGCTCCGGCTCCTGCGCGTTGTCGGAGCCTCGATCCGGCGAGTCGCCGAAGCATCCGTCGCGGCCTACATCGCGGACGTCGAGAAGCCGCTCGTCGACGCCGACGCGTCCCTGCTCGCCCACGCGCAGGCACAAGCGGTCGCCATCGACGGCGCCCGCCGGCTCGCAGACGGTTTCCCGCACTTGTTCACGCGCCACCTGCGCGACGTCATCAGCCGGGGCCGGGCCGCTCGCCTCCAGACGGGTGACTACACCACGGCGCGCCTCGCGGTCGGGTTCGTCGACCTCGTGGGCTTCAGCTCCCTCTCCCAGGAGCTCACGCCGGCAGGCCTGTGGAACCTGCTCGACGAGTTCGAAGATCAATCGTTCGAGACCGTCGCCGAGCACGGCGGACAGCTCGTGAAGCACATCGGCGACGAGATCATGTTCGTGGTGCTCGAAGCCGAGGCCGCCTGCGAGATCGCGCTTGCGCTCGTCGACGCGTTCCGCGAGCACGACGCCACCGTCACGCCGCGCGGCGGTCTCGCGACCGGCGACCTCCTCACCCGCGACGGCGACTACTACGGCGTCGAGGTGAACCTGGCCGCCCGCCTCGCCGACATCGCCGTCCCCCGGGAGATCCTCGTCTCGGCGGACGCCAAGCGCCTGGCCGAAAAGGACGATCTCGACCACGCCTTCGCCTTCGAGCCCGCCGGCCGCCGCGCCCTCAAGGGCTTCGCCACCCCCGTCGAGGTCTTCTCGCTCAGCCGCGGCTGATCTTTCTTGGCGCCGTCGCAAGCTCCGGCTCTGCGCCGGCGGTCGGCAAAGCCGCCGCCGCCTACGAGCAGCCGCTGGTGGTGCCGCAGCTGGGGCAGGCGTAGCAACTCCCGGCCCGCTGCATGATGTCGCCGCAGATGTGGCAGATGACGGTCTCGCCCTCGATCGTGGCCGACATCGTGCTGGCGGCCTCCGACGGCTGCGCTGCTTCCGGCGCCTGCTCCTCGACCGGCAGCGTGTCGAGACCGGGGTGGTTCTCGGTGCTCGCCTCCTCGACCCCGGGCAGCGTGGGCTGGACCCGCTCGTCGACGGTGAGCACGCCGATCTCGCGGCGCTCGTCGACGGGGAGGTACTCCACCGCCATGCGACGGAAGATGTAGTCGAGCAGGCTCGTGGCGAACCGGAGCTCGCGGTCGTCGGTCATCCCGGCGGGCTCGAAGCGGACGTTCGTGAACTTCTCGACGAACGTTCGCAGCGGCACGCCGAACTGGAGGCCGAGCGAGACGGCGATCGCAAAGCCGTCCATGATCCCGGCCAGCGTCGATCCCTGCTTGGCGACCTTGAGGAAGAGCTCGCCCGGCTGCCCGTCCTCGAACTCCCCGACCGTCACGTAGCCGTGGCAGTCGGCCACCCGGAACGAGAACGTCTTGGAGTCGCGCTTCTTCGGCAACTTGCGCCGGACCGGCTTCTCGACCGTGATCACGTGCTCGACGACACGCTCGGCGGCCTCAGCCAACGTGTTGTCGCCGGCCTTCTTCTGGGTCGCGAGCGGCTGAGCGACCTTGCAGTTGTCGCGGTAGATCGCGATCGCCTTGAGGCCGAGGTGCCAGGCGTCGATGTGCACCTGCTCGAGCTCGTCGATGGTCGTGTCCTCGGGGACGTTGCAGGTCTTGCTGATCGCTCCGCTGATGAATGGCTGCACCGCGCCCATCATCGTGATGTGGCCCATGTAGTGGATCGTGTTGTCGCCCATCGAGCAGGCGAACACCGGGAGGTGCTCCGGGTTGAACCCGGGCGCGCCGACGATCGACTTGTGCTCGTTGACGTAGGCGACGATCTGGTCCACCTGCTCGTTCGAGTACCCGAGCCGGCGGAGGGCGCGGGGCACCGTCTGGTTGACGATGAGCATCGTGCCCCCACCGACGAGCTTCTTCGCCTTGGTGAGCGCGAGGTCCGGCTCGATGCCCGTCGTGTCGCAGTCGAGGGCCAGGGCAATCGTCCCGGTCGGCGCCAAAACGCTGGCCTGCGAGTTCCGCACCCCGTGGCTCTCACCGAGTGACGTCGCCTCGTCCCAGGCGTGGCGGGCCGCCGTGAGCAGACCGCTCGGAACCAGGGCGTCGTCGATCTCCGCTGCCTTCTCGCGGTGCATGCGCAGCACGTTCAGCATCGCGTCGGCGTTGTCGGCATAGCCGGCGAACGGGCCCATGCGAGCAGCCGTGCGGGCGCTCGTCGCGTAGGCGTGGCCCGTCATCAGCGACGAGATCGCACCCGCCCACGCCCGACCCTCGGGCGAGTCGTACGGGAGGCCGCGGGCCATGAGCAGGGCGCCGAGGTTCGCGTAGCCGAG
>Ga0075433_10002403_pt1 | contig 14247 bp, 8 predicted proteins | sample RhiMethybrSRZTD2_FD_75299 | JGI IMG/M metagenome (GOLD analysis project Ga0075433, IMG submission 75299) | Populus rhizosphere microbial communities from Tennessee, USA - Rhizosphere MetaG P. TD hybrid SRZTD2 | ecosystem: Host-associated > Plants > Roots > Rhizosphere > Soil | place: USA... | reverse complement strand
GCCCCCACCAGAAGGGTGACCATGAGTCGGGACCGGAGCATGCCTGTCTGCGGCCGATGCCAAAGGTTGGCCATGACGCGTCCCCCTTATCTTGTGTGCTCCGACCGAAGTGTTCGTGCCCCGACCCGGACATTCCCGGCTCACCGCACAAAACGGCTCGCGGGGTGCGGCGATCCTGCCAGCCTTTAAGTGAAGAGTCAAATGCCGGCAGGCCTTCAGGGGCAAGCCGGTGCCTTTCACGAAAGGGGTGGGCGGCCGACCGAAAGCGGCTCCCATCAGGGAGCGGGCTTTTGGTAGTATGCGCCGCGCTACTTTGTCGGCCACTAGTCCATCACCGTGGGGGAGTGTCATGCATACGTGTGCGGCGGCAGGCGCCGCATTTCTGCTTGCGGTATTGTGGTTTGATCTGATGTTCGACGTGCAGGTCCGCAAGCGTGTCGAGAATCCGCTGCCGCCCGAGGTGTTGGCCTCGATTTCAGCCTACTACCGGCGCGTGACGACTGACGCGTACCCCATGAACCGGCTGGTCGCGCTGGTCATGGTTCTGACTCTGCTGGCGATCGGCGCGGAAATCGTCGAGGGAGCAAATCCGTGGTGGATCGGATGGGGATCGATGGTACTTGCCGGAAGCGGTGTCATCCCAACGCTTACCCGTACCGTGCCGAACGCCCGGCGGCTCGGAAGCGCACAGGATTCCGCCGAGAAACAGTCGGCGCTGGCGCGCGCGATCTACCGGGATCATCGATTCAGTCTTGCGCGCATGAGCTTGGTGCTCGGCCTGCAGCTGATCGCCCGGTAGGGCTGAAGGAGAAGGCACGCCGCGGCACGCCGCCACTGTGATGGGCGACACGGTGGGCGATCCCGTTCAGGACCCGGCGTCACCCCGGCAGCGATGCGACCGGCGCCTTATACGTCTTCAAGAACTCGATGAGCTGCTCCTTCTCTTCGGGGGTGAGATCGGTGCCGAAGCTGGGGCCGGTGTGGCCGATGTTGTGATTGCCGGGCAGGGCCGTGTCGAACTCGAAGAGACCTTTGACGTTTGCCCCCTCTTCGAAGGTCGGTCCCGGGCGCCCTTCGGGCCGCGGACAGCCGGTGACCGAGGGGGAGGCGGCGTAGGATACGAAGCCGACGTTCACCGGATCGTAGACATCGCTGCCGCGACGAAACTTCGGGGGCCGGCATTCCTCGGGCTGGAGCAGGTCGCGCAGCGAGGGGACCGAGCCATTGTGGAGATACGGTGCCCGGGCCCAGACGCCGTCCAGCGGCATGTTCGCGTAGCCGCCGGTCTTCTCCACATGAGTGAACTTGAAGGCGGACTTTCCGTAGTTCTGGTTCAGCGCCACCTGGAGGCTCTTCGCGTACGCGGGCGTGAACGCGTTCAGCCGGTAGCCGTCGACTCGAAGCGTGTCGTTCGAGGTCACCTGCCCGACGCCCGGCCGCCTCTCATGGCACTGGGCGCATCGCGCGCTGAAGATCTCCCGGCCGGCCGCGGCGAGCTTCTCGTCATGGGGAAACGGGAAGGATGGCGGCAGCAACGCGCTCAGGTACTCGCTCACCCGCTTAAACTGCTCCGCGTCGAGCGTCTGAGGCTTCGCCCCGACGGCGAGCAGCGCGCTATGGAGCACCTCGTCGATCGAGCCAAAATTGCCGTCCCAGTGCATCCGGAACCCCTTTCGGCTGGCAAGGTTCCAGGCCGATGGGAAATCCGTCGTCGCGATCAACTCGCCCTTCCGGTTTTCCGTGAACAGGGTCTGGAGATCCCACCCCGTCTCGACCGCCTTGCCCGGATTGATCGTGTCGAGCCGTCCCGGCCCCGAAGCGGTCACCCGCTCGGTCGTCAGCAACCCGATCTTGCCGTCCAGCGTGGCCAACTGGCCCCGGATCCTCGGGACGAGGATCCGGTACCTCGCCCGCTCGATCAGCGAGAGTCGTCGGTGCTCGTCTCTCCCGATCTGACGGATCACCCTGGACGCGGTGAATTCGGCGCTCCCGACACAGTCGAACATGAAGCGGAACAGCCGCTGGACATCGACCTGCTGGGGCGGCATTCCGGGCACGACGACGGGCCGGGCCTCCGGCGCCGTTCGCACCGTTCCCGCATGACAGAGGGCGCAGTTGATACCGACGATCTCCATTCCAAGGCGATGGCGTCGCGAGATGCCGACCGGCAGATCCCGCTTCGTCCCGTCAGCCGTTTCCTCGTAGATCAGGCCGAAATCCTCGTACGATTTCACCGTGGTGTACGAGGTCACGCCGGTGCGCGTCGCCACCCCCGTGCATACGTTCGGCAGGGCCTTGAAGATGGGCGCGGGTGGGAGCAGGCCGCCGATGGGGTGGAGGAGCGTGCCCCCGGTTTCGCTGCCGATCGACCCGTACTTGAAGTGGTCCTCGGCGCTCTCGTATACGTCGAGTCGGTACTCGCGGGTGAGGCTCCACCACACGTAGATCGTCACCAGCGCCACCGCGGCCAGGAGGACCTTGCGAAGCTTCACGGGCTCAGATCCTGTTCTCGCCGTTCCAGAGGTGGAACGGGTTCTCCACCGACCCCATGCGCCGTTTGAGCTCGGGCCAGTGGTCGGCCATGATCCGCGTCATCGTCCGCTCCTCGATCCACCGCATGCCCTCTTTCGAGTAGACGCCTTCGGTGAAGTCGGTCGTGAAGAAGCGATCACTCTGGAGCCGGCGGCCGTTCATGAGGAGGAAGATGCGGAACGCGGTGTCACTGAAGCCGAACCCTAGCGGCTTCGGCTCCGTGAAGAGCCCGACCATCAGGTCGACGCTCTCGACGTCGCCGTACACGCGTTGCAGCTCGTGGTCCCACTTCTTTTCCTGACCTTCCCGGCCGACCAGGTCGGCGAAGGACCTCGCCGGGAGCCGCCCGACGAGCCTCCGGAACTCGTTGTAGCGAGGCACCCCTCGCTCACGATCGCGGAAGATGTCGGCGGCGGCCAGGTCGATGAATCGCCCATCCGGAAGCGGGAGCTCCCGGAGCGCGTTGGGAAAGTTGTGGAGGGTGATGGCGCCCGCCTGCTGCGTTCCGAACGAGTACGCGACGTCTTCCATGGAGAACCGGTCGGCGCCGACCACGTCGCACGCGTTGCCGAAGATGAGCTCGCGGAGCGGCAACTCCTCCACGCGGTCATTGGCCGAAGACCGAAAGGACATCGAGTCCGGCAGCAGGGTGTGCATCCGGTACACCGCCACGAACTCCTCCGTGAGCGAAAACGGAACGCCGTGCTGCTCGGTCTTGGAGTGGCGAATCCCGTCGCGGATCTCGGGGCTGGCGAAGAGGGCGAGGAGCTTGAAGATACCACGCTCCCTGGCCAAGCCCGACCATTCCGTCCGCATGCCGACGGGCACGGTGGGATGGTCGAGAATGGCGGGGGTCCACTCGAGGGTATGGATCTTCGCGATGACGGCGGCGTTGATCAGCCGGGCATGGGCAAAGAGGTCCTCGTCGCTCCAGCCCGGGTGGCTGTCGTGCAGGTGCTGACAGATCGCGTTGTGCTCGCGCGCGAACAGGGTGTGGAGCAGGCTGAGGCCGATCCACCAGTTGGTGTTGAACCCGGTCAGGTCCGCTCGGTCGTAGGGCCTGGGCCTCCCCGCGTTGTCCCTGCCTTTCAGGGGATCGGGGGGAAGCCGGTCCTGATTCGTACCGACCATTCTGACCTTGCCGTGCGGGGCGTTGTCCCGAATGCGGCGCAGCGTCCCGCGGTCACTTCCGTAGATCTGCGAGGCATCCCACCAGTGGGTGACGGTATTGAGGAAGGTGGGCGGCATCCCGGCCGAGCAGGGCGGTCGGCTCGAGTCGGGCCGGGTCGGATGAATGCGCATCGCCCCATGGGCTTTCCGCCACTCGTCGTCAGCCTCGACGGGGATCTCGACATCGTCTGAGCGGTCCCGGGGAGGAGGGGACTCATGGTTGAACCAATCGTGAACCATGAACTGGACCCAGGCGGCGGCCAGCACGTTGAGCTTCCCGGCCGGCACGAACTCCCTCCGCGCCAGCAGCTCGGTGCTGATCGTTCGTGGGCTCGGCAAGCCTACGGCGCCGGCTAGGTGGACCGCGGCCAGCGGCACGCTTCGCCCGAACGGTGTCCCCGCCGCGCCCATGCTCGGGTAGGCGAGATCGTTGAACGTACCGTCGACGGTGCGCCGACATGCGGGCGGTGCCGTATTGCCCCCGGCCCTTGGCAGCCCCAGCGACGTGTGGCTGAGGTTCTTGTCTCGCAGCCGACTGCGGAGACCGACCAGCACCAGCAGCCCCATCCAGGGGGGGAGACGATGCCACCCGATGCGGTGATCGATGAGGGTGGCCACCCAGATTCCCGCCTTCCGGAACGTGGTCTTTAGGAGCGTCATCTCAGATCCTTTCCAGGCCGGTGCTTCCCTCCGCCACCGGCAGTCCGGGATGTGGGCAAGACGTCTCGGCGCTCGCGCGCTGCGCGTGCGTGACGCCCCAGGGCAGTGCGTCGAGCAGGGTCCGGTAGATCAGCGTTCCTTGCCAGTATTCGAGGTGGGCCAGGAACAGGGTCGTCGCGTCCGGGTCCACCAGGTTGCGAACGGTCAGGCGGTCGCCTTCCCGATCACCCTCGGGCTCGAGGCCGTAGAAGTCGATCTCGCCGCTGATCGGGTCCCACCGCGAATGGATGTTCACCCACCGGGCGGGGCGGTAGGCGGCGCGCTGAATCAGTGGCTGGACGGTGGCGGCCAGGGCGTAGGTCCCGCCCCTCTGCTTCCGCTGGGCGCCGAAGAGGTACGCCGTCTTGTCGAGGGGGGAACCGACGGTCAGGAAGAGAGGGGTGCGGTCGATCACGCCGAGCGTGAGAACGCCCCCGGCGCCCGACACGTCCTCGTTGATGAGCCGGTTCAGCGTGTCGTAGGCGATGACCGACCCCAGCGAGTGGCCGATCAGCACGATGTCGGAGTATTCGGGGTTGCCCCAGTTGTCCCGGCAGGCATACACGGCGCGGGCCGTCTTGTAGACCCTCTCTCTGATCTTGGTTCGTAGCTCGTCGAATCGATCGACGGTATGAGAGTGCACGTATGCGACGATGTCGCCCACGTACTCGACGAGGATGCGGCGGATGATCAGGCTGCCCGCGATCAGGAGCGCCCATACCGAGCCGCGCTCGAGGGCGGAGCTGCCGCTCACGCCGATCCCCCAGTCGGTAAGAGCGAGCCAGACCACCTCGACCACCAGGCCCAGCGCGGTGACGGCGGCGAACACAAAGATGGCGATCGTGAGCGCCTTGCGCGTTTCGCCGTCCCGGAAGGCCCGTCCCAGGGCCCGTGTCACGTGGACGACGAATCTGAGGGCCGCGGCACCGAGGAGGGCGACCACGAGCACGGGCATGAAGACCTCGACGCGGTCGTTGAACCAGTCGACGATCGCGAGACCGAAGGCCGAGGGGAAGAGGGGAAGCTTGTGGCCGGGGCCGGCTACCCGATGAAGGTAGAACAGAAGCGGGATGGCCAGTCCAACCGCAATGGTGACCGCGACAGTGAGGGCGAAGAGCAGGACGCTCAGACCGCCGGCGATCGCCCTCACGAAGACCGGCGCCCCCGCACGTCCCGCCCATCGGTGCAGACCGAGCGCGATCACGAACGCGAACACGCAGACGAAGAGGACGTTGAACGCGGTGGACAGATCGCCGTAGAGGCCATCGCCGATGACGGTCTCGCCCCCGCCGACCCAGCGCGTTGAGACCGCCAGCCCGATGACGGTGTTGATGAGAATGAGGGAGAGCAGCGCGGCGAGGCCGACGAGCAGGACCGCGACGGTGCGGACCTGGGGCGGAAACGGCCGGTACTGGCCGAACAGCCAGCGGCGAAATTCCGAGGTCCCATTGCGGATCCCGTCATAGATGGTTCGGAAGACGAGGTGAATGACGTCGCGGAGGGTGACCGCTCCTTCCGTGAGGGGCGCCCAGTACGCTTCGTAGACGTGCAGGGCGCGGGTTCCCCCGTCGGTGCGGAGCGTCAGCTCGATGCGATGCAGCCGTTCGTCGCCGACCGTCACGAGGCGGGCGACCGGAGGGCCGTCGACGGCTCCGCCGGCTGCTCGCGCGATTCCCTCGGCCAGCATGTCGAGCGTTTCGAATTTCGTCTGCTGGCCCACCCCGTGGACGACGAGTGCGGCAAACTTGGGAGCGTCGGGCCGACGGGGGTCTGGTGGTCCGAACGCACGCGCGACGAGCGAGCGCAGACCGCTCGGTGGCGGCGAAGATAAGGGCTCGCCGACCGCGAACTGCAGGTTCTCGAATCGCGAGGAGTCGTTGGTGGACTCTACCGCCACTTCCGCCACCTCACCGGCCCCCGTCTGATCGGGCCGAGCCGCGCCGTGAGAACGAGCCGAGGACCGCGAGCCTAGCTCGCGACCGGCCCGGCGTCAAGAGGACGCTTCCGCTGGCCGCTTCGGATGTACGGGCGTTTTCGAAGAGGTTCGTCATTACATTCGTTCCGCGCACGACAGGTTGCAAGGAGCCGTCCAGGACACTCGTCCGTCAAATCCGTTACTTGCGTCGCCTGGATGCGAGCTGCACCCTGGTCAAGTGGTAACGTCGAGTGGTAAGAACTGAGCACCCGTACCGGCGTCCGATATAAGCTAGCGCCCGATGGCCACGCTACGGGATCTGATCGGCGGAAGCCCCGCCATCGAAGCCCTGCGGCAGGAAATCCGACGTCTTCTCGGCGCTCGGACGATGGGGCGGTTACCTGCGGTGCTTCTGCAGGGCGAAACCGGATCTGGCAAGGGGCTCGTGGCCAGTATCCTCCACGGGGACGGGCCGCGAGCGAAGGGCCCTTTCGTCGACGTCAACTGCGCGGCAATTCCCGAAACCCTCATGGAGGCGGAGCTTTTCGGCTTCGAGCGCGGAGCCTTCACCGACGCTCGACGCGCCAAGCCGGGGCTGTTCCAGACCGCGCACCGGGGCACGATCTTCCTGGACGAGGTCGGGCTGCTTCCGGACCTGCTGCAGGCCAAGCTGCTCACCGTGCTCGAAGAGCGCACGGTTCGCCGGCTGGGCGCCACCGAAGCGGAGCGGGTCGATGTGTGGGTCTTGAGTGCGACGAACGCCGACCTCCGCGCGGCCGTCCGTGAGCGGCGCTTTCGCGAGGACCTCTACCACCGGCTCGCGGTGCTGACGCTCACCGTGCCTCCCCTCCGCGAGCGTGGCCCGGACATACTGCTCCTGGCGGAGCGGTTTCTCGCGCGCGCGTGCCATGAATACGGACTGCCGCCCAGACGCCTGGCCGCTGACGCCGAGGCGCGCCTCCGGGCCCATCGCTGGTCCGGCAACGTGCGCGAGCTCGCGAACGTCATCGAACGAGTGGCGCTGCTGGCCGAGTCCGAGACCGTGACCGCGGAGATGTTGGGACTCGACGAACCGGCCGCCGCGGACGCGCCCGACCCGCGAAGTGACGTCCACCGCGCGTCGGCCCGTGACCCGAGGCGCGATCTACAATCAACGCTCGAGCGGACCGGGTGGAATATCTCGCAGACCGCGGCCCTGCTCGGCGTCTCGCGCAATACGGTGCGCGCTCGCATCGAGCGCTTTCAGCTGCGCCAGGGCCACGAGCCAGACTCCGCGCCGCCGCCGGGAGCGGCGCCCCGGGCGGACCGGGTGACAACGTCTCATTCCCCCGTCGGTCATACGCGGCCAGTGGAAGCGCCCGCCAGCCCCTCCGTGATCCGGTGGGAGCGTCGGCCGGTGACCTTCGTACGCGTCGCCCTCGTGCTCGGCGGCGAGGAGGATCTACCGGACACGAGCCGCGCGCTCGAGCTGATCGTGGACAAGATCCGCACCTTCGGGGGCCGTATAGAAGAGCTAGGACAGGGCAGCCTCGACGCGACGTTTGGCGTGGAGCCTCTCGAGGACGCGCCTCGGCGCGCGGCCAACGCCGCGCTTACCCTCGTGAAGGGTGCCGAGAGCGGCGGAGAGGGCGCCGCCAAGATGCGCGTCGCCCTGCACGCGACCTCGGTCCTGGTCGGGCGTATTTCTGACACCGCGGAAATCGAGCGGGCCGACAAGCGAGGCGCCTCGGACGAGCTCGACGCCCTCCTCGCCGCCGCCGAGCCCGGCGCCATCGTGCTCACCTCGACCACTGGACCATTGCTCGACCGACGCTTCAAGCTCGGCACGCTGTCGGGAGCCCCGAGCGTGGGTCGTCGCCCGCTGCTTCTCTCTGGTCGGCGCGGAACCGGGCTTGGATTCGGTGGCCGGATGGGATCGTTCGTCGGTCGGAGCCAGGAGATGGACCTTCTCGAGACACGGTGGGCCGCGGCGGCCGCGGGACGCGGACAAGTCGTCGGCATCGTGGGCGAGCCCGGTGTCGGGAAATCACGCCTTCTCTGGGAGTTCGCTCAGCGGCGGAGTGAGCAGGCGCGGGTTCTCGATGCGACGGTGGAAGTGCTCGCGATGCCGACGCCGTACGGGCCGGTGATCGAGCTGCTGCGGTCGTATCTCGGCCTCGCGCCCGGAGAAGACCCTCACGCGGTCCGCGCCAAGGTCGTCCAGCACGTGCATGATCTCGATCCGGCCTTCGCTCCCCTGGTGCCGCCCCTGCTGGCTCTCGTAGACGTCGCCCCCGACGAGGTCGAGTGGCGAATGCTCGACGCGCCCCAGCGCCGACAGCGGACGCTCGAGGCGGTCAAGGCGCTGTTCCTACGCGAGAGCCGACGTCGACCCCTCGTCCTCGCGGTGGAGGACGTCCACTGGGTCGACTCGGAAACTCAGGCCGTGCTCGATACGCTCGTGGATGGCCTGCCCACCGCCCACCTACTGCTCTTCGTCACGTACCGGCCCGAGTACCGCCATCGCTGGGGCAGTTACTCGTACTACACCCAGCTGCGCATCGATCCATTCCAGCTGTCCAGTGCCACGGAGTTGGTCCGGGGGCTGGTCGGCGAGCACCCCTCGCTGACCGACATCCCGGGGCGCCTCGTCGAATGGACGGGGGGCAATCCGTTGTTTCTCGAGGAGATGGTGAGTAGCCTCGCGGAGACGGGGGCGCTCGTGGGCGAGCGGGGCGCCTATCGTCTCGCCGCCCCGGTGACGAGCCTACAGGTGCCCGCGAGCGTGGAAGAGGTACTCGCCAGACGCATCGACCGGCTCGATGAGGGCGCGCGCACCCTGCTGCAGGCGTCCGCGGTCATCGGCCGCGACGTGTCGTACGCCGTTCTCTCGCCGGTTGCGGGAACGCCCGACCCAAGTCTCCGGGAAGGTCTCGGCGTCCTGCGCGAGGCCGAATTCCTCTACGAGGCGAGCACCTTCCCCGCGTCCGAATTCACGTTCAAGCACGCGCTCACCCAGGCGGTGGCCTACCAAAGCCTTCCCGCTGGGCGCCGGCGCGCCCTCCATGCCCGCGTCCTGGATGCGGTCGAGACGATCTACGCGGATCGTCCGACGGAACACGTGGACCGACTCGCTCATCACGCATTCCTGGGCGAAGTGTGGGACAAGGCGCTGGTCTACTCGCGGCAAGCTGGCGCGAAAGCGGCGACCCGCTCCGCCAACTCCGAGGCGGTAGAGTGCTTCGCCCGGGCCTTGACCGCGCTTGAACATCTTCCGGGGAGCCGCGAGGGAACCGAGCAAGCCATCGATCTTCATCTCCTACTGGCGAACTCGCTTGTCCCCATCGCCGAATTCGGGCCGATCCGCGAGCATCTGCGCGAGGCGGAGGAGCTCGCGCAGATGCTGGAAGATCTGCCTCGTCTCGGTCGAGTCCTGTCGTTCATGTCGGCTTATGCCTGGCTGGTCGGGGACCACCATCGTTCCGTCGAGTACGGCCAGCGGGCGCTCGATATCGCCCAGAGCGTCAACGACCTCACCTTGCGCGTGCGGACGAACCTCGGCCTCGGCCAGGCCTACCACGTGCTCGGGGATTATCAGCGTGCCGTCGCAGTGCTGGAGCAGAACGTTACCGAGCTCCAGGGGGACCTCCTCGGTCGGCGCTTCGGCCTGGTCGGGGTGGCCTCCGTCCTGTCACGCGCCTGGCTCGTCTGGTGCATGTCCGAGCTGGGCGAGTTCGATCGTGTGTTCCCGCGCGGGGAAGAGGCCGTGCGCATCGCCGAGGCGATGAACCATCCGTACAGCCGCCTGACCGCCTACTTCGGGATGGGGTGCTTTCATCTTTGCCGGGGCGAGATAGACGACGCGGTCGCCGTGCTGGAGCCTGCTCTCGAGCTGTGCCGAAAGTGGGACACGCAGCTACGCTTGTGGTTCATGGGTGTGGCGCCGGCGCTCGGTCATGCCTATGCGCTGTCCGGGAGGCCGTCGGAGGCGATCCCACTGCTGGAGAAGGCGGTGGAGCAGGCCGCCGTGAGCGGGAGCATGTTCGGTCAATCGCTCCGCACGATATGGCTGGCCCAAGCTCTTCTCATTGGCGATCGGCCTGCCGACGCGCAGCGGGTCGCTTTCGAGGCGTTAACCCTCGCACACCGACACCGAGAGCGGGGCCACGAGGTCTGGATCCACGGAATCATCGGCGACATCGCAGTTCAGGTCGAGCCGTCCGAGACTGCCGCGCAACGCGCGTACCAGGAACAGATTGCGCTCGCCCACGAGCTCGGCATGCGTCCGCGGCTGGCCATCGGCCATCTCGGCCTCGGACGTTCCTATCGCCGGACCGGGCAGGCCCCGAAGGCTCGCAAGCATCTCGAAATCGCCTTGGCCCTTCTCAGCGGTATGCGAATGCGGCTGTGGCGGGAGACGGCGGAGGTCGAATTGTCGGCGCTCGGCGCTGGTTAACATAGCCGGAGCTCGACCAAGGTGAGGTATCGCAAACGTCCGGCCGACTTTCTACGTGGAGATGGAAAGTGACGCAGTAAGGGCAGCGAGGCGTTGACATCGGAGGACGACGAATCTAGACTTCGACACGCTCCGCCCCGTTCCAGATCCGTCGCAGCGAGGAGGCGTCTCCATGGTGCGAAAACGGATCCAGATCGCCTCCGTCATCGTGCAAGCTATCCTTGGTTGTGCACCGCAGACTCCATACCGTTCGGGGAACGCAGCGACCGAAGTAGTAGTTGCAGACCCACATCTCTGCTACGAGCTCACCGAACCGTCCTCGTATCGGATACCGATCGCATATCTCGAAATCGATGAGCAGGGGCAGTTTCAGGACCGTGGCCAGATCGAGAAAGCCTTAGCGATCATATCCGGGTCGGCGGACACGAAGTACGTCGTCGTCTTCGTTCACGGCTGGTTTCATAGTGCGAGTCAGGCGGACGAAAATGTCCAGCGATTCAAATGCGCCCTCAATAATCTTCAAAGGATCGGCAGCAATCGCCAGGAGCATGTGATCGGAGTCTATATCGGCTGGCGCGGTGAGTCCTGGAGCCTTCCGGGAGTCCGCTACGCGACCTTCTGGGACCGTAAGAACACGAGCGATGAGGTAGGGCGGGGGTCGCTGGTCGAGTTTTTGACCCGGTTGGAGCGGGTCGTGAAGCCGACGGCGGAGAGTCCAAACAAGCTCATGCTTGTCGGACATAGCTTTGGCGCCTCGGTGGTCTTCAACTCCATAGGGTCGATCCTAATGGAGCGCTTCTTGCTGGACGCCGAGCGCCTCGCGTCGAAGAGCAGTGGGCCTGCGCACCCCGAGACAAAACCCGGACTGGTGTCGGGGTATGGAGATCTGGTGGTTCTGATCAATCCGGCGATCGAGGCGACTCGAATTGTGCCGTTCTTTAGTGTCCTGAACGAGTACACGCGGACCGAGGCAACTCTTCTCTCGCCGGCGCAGGTGCCTCGTCTCGTTGTTCTCTCATCGGAGGGCGACTGGGCCACTCGGAGGACGTTTCCCGCCGCACAGGTGTTCTCGACGGTGCTGGAATCGTACGCCGACAAACAAATGGTGACGCCGTATGGGGCAACCATCAATCTCGGAGAGCGCTACTTGGACCGCCAGACGATGGGTAACGTGGAGGAGATCCAGACACACCTCCCATTGCATGGAAGCCCAGACTGGAGCGCGAATTGCCCACCAGCAGAACCCAAGTGGTTGACGAGCGCGATCGAAGCCAGGAAGGCGGAGCAGCGGAAGAAGAGTGAGGAAGAGACGGGGGCTGGATGGCAGCAGACCTTTGGCGCGGCGTCGATTGAGGTCCGCCATCGGGGGATAACAACCCCGTCGAACCCTCTTTGGATCATGGCGGTGGGAACCGAGCTGATTCCGGATCACAGCAGCATTGTCAATCCATCGTTGATCTGCTTCTTTGACGAACTGCTGGGCGACCCGACCTCGACAATGCTGGAAGGCCGGGACCACCAGCGCGAGCGGCTGAAGAAATAGGGCCGAGACACATTCGCGGTGGAGGTCAGACAAGACACCGAGGCCAAGATAGGCCGGCTACGAGGCTCAGTCTGCTGGGGGCTGAGGTCCCGCTACCCCCTCTGCCCATTCGCTGGCGGTTGCTCCGATTGGGAGGGGCCTGGCTAGTTCATCATTTCCGTAGCCGTCGCGCTCTGGGGCGTGGGAACTGTCAACGGGGGAGGGGCTCAGCTCGGGCGCGTCGCTCCGATCGCGCTGACGAAGAAGTCGGGAACCTGTCGATGAATCCGCGTGACATCCGGGACGAAGCGCGTGTCCACGAACCCGGCGACCTCGATCGCGGCCTTCCACTGGTCGGGGGTGAGGAATCCCCCATTGGGACGGTAGACCGGGTGCAGGCGCGGAGAGCGGAATGTCTGGATCAGGTTGAAGATGAACTCGGCGTAGATAGCCTGGCGCGGGTAGGAACGTACGCATTCGGAGATGATCAACCATCCGCCTGGACGGAGCGCGAGCCGTATCTGAGCCAACGTGAAAGCAAGATCGTGTGCCACGTGAAGCGTGTTCACGGCGTAGACCGCGGTGACGCTCGACGGTGCGATGCCCTGCGCCTCGAACGAACGATTCATGTCGAGGGCGTCGAACCTCATCGCGACGCCTTCAGGCCGATGCGCCCGCAAGGCCTGCTCACCACGCCTGAGGAATGCGGGCACGAGCTCGGTGAAACGATACTCCTCGATCGCGCCAAGCCGGCCGGCCGCTCCCAGGCGCTCCAGCACCGCAAGAGCACCGCTCCCCAACCCTCCTCCCAGCTCGAGAACCACCCCGCCGTCCGGCGGCAGCCACTGCTCGACGGCCGCCGCTCCGGTCCGGTTGTTCACGGCGTACAGGCCGTTGCGGTTCGAGAAGAAGTCGACCCAGAGCCGAAGGCGCCGAGGCGAGAACAACACCTCCTCGCCGCCGACGGCCCCTCGCAGGAAGGCCGGGTAGTCCTGCGCGACGGTCTCCGCGAGGATGTAGGACGGCATCCACGATGGATCGTGTCGAAGCTGCTCGTCCCGCACGTCGGCCAGATCCGCTGACGGCAGGGGACCCCGCGCCCGGAATTCGTGAGGCGGCGGGCCCGGCAGCTCCTCCAGCACCCCACGCGTGGCCAGGAGCCGCAGCATCCAGTCGAGTGGGACGACGGCCTGGCCAACGTCCAGTTTCTCCCGGGCGGCGATAGTCTCCGCGCTGCCTCCCTCCTGGATGGCCGACTCGAGTCCCGTCTCGCGGATGACCCTGAGGACCAAGCGGTAGACGAACTCGTCGTACAGGTAGTGCGACCGGAGAAACGAGGCGTCGATGACGTCCAGGAGATACGGAGGAAGCATCTCCCGGAGCAATCCGGCGACCGCTTCGGCCTGGGGCAAGGCGCTCGTCGGTGGCAAGGCCACGTGACTCGTGTCGGCTCGCGCTAGGCCGAGCGCGATTGGATGTATTCCACCAGCGTGCCGAGCGTGTGAAAGTGAGGCGCCAGGTCTTGCGCCTCATCGATCACGAACCCAAAGCGCTCCTCGATGCCGATCGACAGCTCGATGAAGTCGAGCGAATCGAGCCCGAGCGATCCTTCGATATCCTTGGGCAGCGCGGTGGCCAGGGAAAGATCGGGAAGCCGGCTCGGAGAGAACTTGAGCCGCTCCACCATGATGTCCTTGAGCTCTTCGAGCACCTTGTCGGTCTCCACACTCCATCTCCTGTGGACGAGCTGGTCGCGTCCTACCGGGCGAACGGCTCCCAGATGTCGAAGAAGTTGAACCATTGCGTCGGGTACTGCCGCACGATGTCCTCCAGGGCCGCCACCCAGTTGCGCGCCGCGGCTTCCTCCTCGCCGCGCACGGCGATGAACGGCTCAGCTATTTTCACCACGTACCGATACTCCGCGTCCAGCAGGCAGAAGGCCGGCAGGAGGGGAACCTTGACCCCGCTGGAGAG
>Ga0075433_10002399_pt1 | contig 14255 bp, 7 predicted proteins | sample RhiMethybrSRZTD2_FD_75299 | JGI IMG/M metagenome (GOLD analysis project Ga0075433, IMG submission 75299) | Populus rhizosphere microbial communities from Tennessee, USA - Rhizosphere MetaG P. TD hybrid SRZTD2 | ecosystem: Host-associated > Plants > Roots > Rhizosphere > Soil | place: USA... | reverse complement strand
ACGTTTGTAAGGGTTTCCCAACAGTGTCAGGTGAGAGGTCTGTGATGGCTCTACCGGTAGCAGGCCGCTTGCAATTCAAACATTCCCGAATAGAGTCCTCCGCGAGCCAGGAGCTGTCGGTGGTCGCCCTGTTCGGCGACGCTACCGTTTTCCAAAACCAGAATTCGGTCTGCCATCCTGACTGTGGAAAAGCGATGTGAAATCAAAAGCGCCATCTTGCTATTGGTTAATGCGGCAAAATGCTGGAACACGTCGTATTCGGAACGAGCATCCAATGCAGCTGTAGGTTCGTCGAGAACGATTAGCTGAGCATCACGCAAATACGCCCGAGCCAAAGCCATCTTTTGCCATTCACCACCGGAGAGATCCACTCCACCCTCAAATCGACGCCCAAGCATTTGGCCATAGCCCAAGGGAAGTTTGCGAATCGCTGCGTGAGCCAGGCTCTTTTCCGCCGCTACTTCTATATTGACCTGGTTGGGGTGTTCCTCGATCCTTCCTACCGCAATGTTATTTAGCGCCGTCATGTCATAGCGCATGAAATCCTGAAAAATCACACCAATTTGACTGCACAGATCTTCAAGGTTGTACTCGCGCAGGTCGATGCCATCCAATAGGATTTTTCCATTGCTCGGATCGTAGAGGCGCGTAAGAAGCTTTACTATAGTGGTTTTTCCCTGGCCATTCTCTCCAATCAAGGCAACCTTTTCTCCCAGTTCCAGGCTAAAATTCAAATTGTCGAGAATCAGTCGCGAGGTACCAGGATACGAGAACGAGACGTTGACAAACTCGAATCCTCTCCGAACCGGTCGAGGTGCCGGAAGAGCGCCCGGCTTTGACCGAATTTGGGGTTGTGTCTTGAAGAAATCGACCAAATCAGTCAAGAACAAGGACTGGTCGGCAATGGTAGAAAACAACGAAAAGATCGTTTGAATGGTTGCACTGGCTCCCGCGATCGCCCCTGCCAGAAATGTCAGTGTTCCCAAGTCCAACTCACCCATGGCCGTGCGGTAAACTACGAAAACAAAGGACCCATAGTAGCCCACGGCGGTCAGGAGAGAAAGGAATGAGCTGGCGAAAAGCCTACGCTTGGCGAGCGCAACATTCTGTTCATAGATGCCCAGCGACAGGTTGGAAAACAGGCCTGTAAAGAAATGGCTTAATCCGAAAAGCTTCAGCTCTTTGGCACTTTCCTTGGACGCCGAAAGAACCCGTAGGTAATCGAGCTGCCGTCTTGCTGGAGTTTGTTCGACACTCAAAGAATAGCCTGCAAAGGCGAAGTGGCTTTCACCCAGAAAAGCCGGTATCACGCAAGCGATCAGTATCAGCAACAACCAGGGCGAAAACATGAAGATGCTGATCGAGAGGGTGCTCGCAGTTATGGTCTGCTGCAGGATGCGACCCATGGCTTGAACCATGTTGAGCCGGTCAGTAGATTGAACTCGGGCCCGCTCCAGTTTGTCATAAAAGCTGGGATTCTCGTAAGAAGCAAGGTCCAAGCTGGAGGCATGATTCATAATTCGAGTGCTGATGTAGAGCGTGAATTTGTCGGCGAACAGGGCATCCAAGAAATCGATGACCCGACATAAGACGGAATTCGACCCGGCAATGAGGAATTCAAGAGCTATGAGCCACCACAGATCAGGTCCTAACGTCCGCTGATGGGTCGAGATCGCCTGCACCTCGTTTATGATCAGTCGAGTGACGGCAAGAATGGTCACAGGGATGAGCGCCGTCAGAACCCGAAGAAAGACGTTCGCGGCTACAACCGTAGGGCCAGACTGCCATATCATGCGAAGCAAGGGAGGAACATTTCGCAGGGCTTTAAGACGCTTTTGCCAGGCGACTAAGAAATTCTGAGGGTGGGGTGGGTCAGCTACTTTTGGCATGTTCTCTTCAGCAGTAATGTTGGGCATTCGTGACAAAATGTGAAAGACCGCTTATGGCCCGGCGATTCAGCCAGCCATTTAATCTGGTCATCAGGCTCGCAAGTGAGATTCCAAACGGTAATGGCCAGGAGTGACGCCGAGTGAACGAGAAAATCGAAAAGGTGTGGGATTCAGTATCAATAGGATGAGTGCTGACTCTGCCAGGGAGGAAGTCTTTCGAGGGAGACTCACGGAAGGTTAAAAACTTCACATTTCCAAGTAAACCTTACATGGTTTGGGATCGCAACTCGTTGAGTGTTCATCGACTCAACGCTCTCATGGGTGGGACGGACTGTACCTGATTCCCTCAGTGACTGTGAGAGGGCTCTCTCCGATTGGTTGCTCAGAAGAACCACGACAGGTCCACCAGGACCAAACGCAAAAACGGCCCCAGGATTCGATGAATATTCATCAGCCCTTCAACTTCGAGGCTCGACCGACTGGCGAGTGTTGAATCTCTATGCAAATCCACCTCAAAAAGGTCGTCATGCAACTCCTTGGCGAACTTTGGGGAAGTTGACAGGATGCCCATTTCGTTATCGGCCCACAAGCTTCGCTGATCGGCGTTGTGCGAACCCACATAAGCCAGCGCCGGAGAGCCTTCCTTATAGTCGATGAGCCAGGCCTTGGTGTGCATCATGCTCTGCGCGGCATATCCATCCCTCGGGGCCCAGCGGTATACCTTGACCCCTTCGTTAACCATTTCGTAAAAGTCGGAGCGACCTATCAAGTCAATGGAAGGCCTGTCGGTAGCCTCGGGGAGAATAATGTAGATTTTCACCGCGTCGCGCTTCTTCGCTCCACACTCAAAATCTGTAAGCCCGCTACAATCCACTCGGCCCCTGAATTCCCTCGCCTTCCGCACCAGCATGCGCGAAATCAGGGGATCCGAAAAGAAGACGTTCTCGATGTAAACGTTATGCCGTGCTGCGGCCAGTGCGGCCATGAAGACGCCGCGGTAGTTGTAGTTCTTCCCCGCAGGATTGGTCGTAAGCACCCAGGTGCGATGGCCGGAGCTATCAAAATTCGTTCCGCTTTCAAATTCGTACTCAGGGTAGCGCAAAGCTGGGATCTCCACACCGCGCGATTCCGGGATTCCTCGATTATTCACACGGGCTCGGTTAAATACTTCGACAAATTGATCGTTTATGTCGCCGACTATCGGTCCCTTGACCGCTACTCCAGCGTCGTGCCAGGTCCGGAATCCGGGGTAGATGTTGAAGTATCGAGTTCCGAAGCCCATCCCCCCTTCGAGGGCTTCAGCTTCACTGGAAGCGCTCTTTGTATGCATTGACATCGCCCACCAGGTACGCATGTCGGTCGTAATCATGTGCTGTAGAACCAGACTCCCTCCAAAGCCAGCCCAACCAAAACCGGGTACGTACCGCAACCACGGCCACGGGACATAAACCAAGGGAAAGACGCCACCGACTCGGCGCCCACCTATGGGAAGTTTCCCCAGATGCCATGGAAATTCGACGGGGCCCTTCCATCGGACAACCTTTATGTCGAACTCGAAGAGCTGGTCGTGCAGGTCGCGAAGAGAATCGGAATACACGTACGGAAACTGGGTGCCCGGCCGAAACAGTTCGAGCCCCTGCTTACCATCCGTGACGACATTGATGTCGAAAGAATCCTCTGGAGCCGAAAGACGCTTCAGACCATGACGCCGCACAAACCTTTGGACTTTAGAGCGGTCTTTGAGGTACTCGGCAAGTGAACGTCGGGGGGTCGTATCCTCAAACCTTGGCCGAGCCTCCTCAAAAAGGGATTGGAGCTGGCGAAATATCTCCCAAGCTTCGACATAGTTTGGGTCGGATCGGCGCTCCGGGTCATATCGGGCTCCAGCTATGTCGTGAATCTTGGACAAATCCCCGCAAGACTCTACAAAGCGACAGTTTATCCTGCCTCCCATGCTGGCTTCTAACCTCTGCCGCAGTTCCTGTATGGGTTCTCGTTCACTGCTCGATAACAGCTTGTAGAAGAGAAGGTTCTTTATTTTCGACGGGGGAATATCGTAAAAGAGGGTCCTATGCTTCCCCTTTGCATTCATTAGGACTCCCCCTCGAGTTTCCTGAACTAGAGCATCGTATTCGTGAGCGTTTAGCCCTAGCTTCTTGGCCATCAGACGATAAGCGACTTCCTTACCTCCTCGGTCCGCCCTCCAATCGAACTGTTGGATATTGAGGAAGTCTTCCGAGGCGTCGATGAGGCTGAGAATCGCTTTGTGATATTCTTCGCCGGAATCAAGAAAGCGTGTCTCGTAGCTCAGTTTCCCGTCGTAAGAACGTCCAGATTGTGCATTGCTCGCGACAATCACATCCACCAACCGGGAAAAAGCCTCTCCCGTCACTCCGCCCGGTGCCCACAATTCAACCGGGACTCCATTACCAATTGCGACTTGTCGCAGAAACCAGCCGATGGGTCCGCCTCCGATCGATTCCTGGAAGCGATGCTCTCGGGTTTCCCGTTCTTCCAGTTCGAGCATCCATTCGACTGCTGTCCGGAGGTACGCAGTCAACCGTGGCCGATCGGAGGTTTGCGGCAGATTCTGGATCTCCCGATTCAATTTGTCACGTTTCGTTTGACGAAAAGCACCCAATCCAGCCAGCAAAGCTTTCGTGTCGGGAGCCCCTTCGAAGCGGCTTGCGTCGCGTACAAAGAAACTCAGCAGGTCAAGGCTGGACACAGACCCGGGTATACCTTCTGCTTGAAGGAGTTTCTTGAGTCTGTTTTGGACAATCGGATCAATTCCACAGCTGGCCGCTTCGCTGAGCAATTCGTCCGGCGACAGGGTCGTATTGGTCATGGATAGTTCGATCTTTTCGAACCACTTCACGTAACTGGTTGGGACTTTGTTGCGGAACAGCAGCTCGTGTGCCCCGGCCATAGAATGTCCTCTAAGCATTTTGAGATCCGGCGTTTGCGGGTCAAGTTTCAACCTTGCTCCCCGGAATGCCAGAGGTCTTTGAGCGACCATGCCTGTTTGAACATAGAGCCAAAAGGCAGAAAATGGGTCCCCAAACACTCGCCTTTGCAATTGAGGTAACGCTTCCCGCTGGAACCATTCATCCATGAGCGGATAGACTTGTCTCGAGATCTCCCGGGGGGAAGCATTGGCGGTTTTGCGCATGGTCTCAAGGTTCTTGAACAGCATCTTCTCAACTCTTTTTTGGAGCCTCTCGACCGAATTCTGGGAAAGACGGATTCCGAAAGACGTTTCTAAACCAGCCACACTCATATCGATGTAGACACGCATTCGAAGGAATTCAGCCGAGAGCTGGAAGAATTGAACTAAGTGCTGAATCAAACGCTGCTGGACGTCGGAACTGAGCGTGTTTTGAATCATTGAGGAAGCGATCATCCGCTCAAACAGGGGTTCAATCAGGCTTTTGCTTTGTTCTTCGGTCGAACGCAAATCGAAATAGGTTTCCTCCGCTGTCCGATTTGCCCTGGATCGTCGAGTGTATTCGGTTTCAACCTCTTCGAGGATCAATGTTGGGGTTATTCCTTGATCAATCCATGCTCTTTTAAGAGGAAGCCCGAAGGCCGCAATCAGAAGAGTGCTCTCCAGTGCATCCAGTACACACGGCGTGGTACCTGCGGTCAAGATGTCTATTGCCCGTCCGAAGGTCTCGCCGTCGAGCATGAGGGAGCTGGAAGCTCCCTGCAGGCGTTGCCGAATCAGCTCTTTCAGAACTTTTCCCTTGCTTCTAAAGAGCAGATAGTTCAACTGATTGTCACGAATGCGGCGCTCTTTTTCCAATACGCGATCGTAAGCGCTGGTTTCCCGGTCAGGAAACGACTTCTCTTCGACAGACTGGGCGTTGTCCTCTAAGTATTGCCTGAGCGATGAAAGGTTGTCATTTCGCTGTTCCTTCTCGGCATGACATTGCTCCAAGCAGAGGCGCGCCCACTCTTTCGGCGAAATAGATTCGACGGTCAATCCTGCTTGCGGCGGACCGGGCTCAGAGCAAAAGGAGTCTGTGGGCGCGATCAATCCAGGAAACCAGATGGCCAGCCATATCCAACGACGCAGCATATCACCTCATCTCAGCTTCGAACTTAGAGACAGCTTGTTGTACCATTCGCTGGGACACAGCCAGGGTGCAAATCTTACTTTTGCCAATTGCACTCTAAGGCACCAGCGTATTGGACACCGTTCAATAATGACCGCTTGAGCTGTTTTCGGGTGATGAGCTGTTTTCGGGTGATGAGCTGATTTTGGATTTTGTAGAAGCTGAGCTGGTGCTCCAGGCCAAGAATTCGGCCGCTTGCTACGGTTCAGAGCTCTTGATGCCCTGATTAGAGTAGAGGCCGAATGTGATACCGAAGTCTGCTTTTGAACCGTTTTCGGTCTGGAGCCGAGTAATCTGCTGGTTAGAAGTCGTGCTATGCTCCGGGGGCACAGCCAAGTCTGCGGCATTTCCGAGAGCAGCAGAGGCGAAAGTATGGAGAAAACGGAAGCTCCCAAAAGTCACACCGCTGCCAATGGCTATAAGCCAATTGAGGATTACGGAGTGATTGGAGATCTCCATACCATGGCTTTGGTTGGGAGGGATGGTTCCATTGACTGGTGCTGCCTTCCCCAATTCGACTCCCCAAGTGTTTTCGCGGCTCTTCTCGACAGGAACCAGGGTGGCTTTTTCCGGATTGCTCCTGTGCAGGCAGCCGTGCGGAAGCAAATGTATTTTCCTGAAACCTGCATTCTTTTGACCCGCTTCATGGATTCGAACGGGGTTAGTGAACTCATCGATTTTATGATTCCCGACGCCCATCTCGAGCCGGAGCACATCCATCAAATTGTTCGGCGGGTTCGATGCGTACGCGGAGAGGTCAAATTCCAGATGGATTGTTTCCCTGCTTTCGACTACGCCAGGGCAAAGCATACTCTTCTGCTCACCGAGGAGGGGGCTGTCTTCGAGTCCTCAAAGTGCATTGTGGGACTGACATCACCGACTGAGCTTAAAAGGAACCGCGATGGCGTTTCCGCGGAATTCTCGCTGCGTCCCGGACAGGAGATCACCTTTTTGCTGCGTCACGTCAACAGTGGAAGTAAGCAGAAGCCGCTTGAGCCCAATTATGATGCAGAACAAGCCTTCTACAGCACGACAAGGTATTGGCAGGAGTGGCTCGCAGCCTGTCGTTATCAGGGCAGATGGCGTGAAATGGTTCAACGTTCCGCACTGACCCTGAAGCTTCTTACCTTTGCACCGACTGGAGCTATTGTTGCGGCTCCAACAGCAAGCCTTCCCGAAGTGATGGGTGGCTCACGAAACTGGGACTATCGATATACATGGATTCGTGATGCAGCGTTTACCGTCTATGCCTTTATCCGTCTCGGACTCCTTCACGAGGCGGAGCAGTTCATGAAATGGATCGATGACCGCGCCCATGAGGAAGAGGCTGACGGCTCGTTGCAGATCATGTACAGCGTCGATGGCAAACATGAATTGGATGAGGAGGAGCTAACCCACCTTGAGGGATACAAGGGCTCACGACCTGTTCGAATCGGAAATGCGGCCTACAAGCAGCTCCAACTGGACATCTATGGAGAGCTTATGGACTCCGTGTACCTCTCCAACAAGTACGTCGGCCCCATCTCGTACGACATTTGGACCCATTTGCGTTTGTTTTTGAACTATGTCTGCGACAACTGGAGCAGACCGGACGAAGGAATCTGGGAGGTAAGAGGCGGGCGACACCATTTCGTCTACTCCAAGTTGATGTGCTGGGTGGCTCTGGATCGAGGCTTGCGCCTGGCTCAAAAGAGAAGTCTCCCGGCAGACAACTCCCGGTGGCTGTCAACCAGAGATGCCATCTATGAAGAGATCATGACTAAGGGATGGAACCCAGGCAAAAAATGTTTCGTGCAGCACTACGATACTGATGCGCTGGACGCCTCAAATCTGATCATGCCATTAGTTCTCTTCATTTCCCCTAACGACCCCAGAATGCAGGGTACGCTGGATGCAACCATGAGAACTCTCGTCTCCGATAGCCTCGTTCACCGTTACGAAATAGGCAGGGGTGCTGTGGATGGTTTCACAAGCCAGGAAGGTACGTTTTCGATCTGCTCTTTCTGGCTGGTTGAGGCCCTCACTCGCGCCGGGCGATTGCAAGAGTCCCGACTGATTTTCGAGAAAATGCATTCTTACGCAAACCACGTGGGGCTTTATTCGGAGCAGATTGGTCCAACCGGGGAAGCGCTCGGAAATTTCCCACAGGCTTTCACCCACCTCAGCCTTATCAGTGCTGCATTCAATCTCGACCGTGCCTTGAACCGGCGTGGATCCGTCTATGCGGCCCCATTACCTAAATCCAGCGACGAATCCTGACGGAGCTGGATAGGGGAGTCCCATCCTGAATGGTTATTTGATCGTTCAGCAACTAGTGCAACGATGGATACATCGTCACCATCTGCCAAATCGATCAGGTCGTCCTTCACTTGGGCCTCGCTATATTGAAACGAAGGCTCTAGACCTAATAAGCTGCAAAGGCAACCAGAGGAGACAGCTTCGAGTCTCGCATCTTTGCTGCCTCACCTCCAGCCCCCAGTCTCACCTTTCGACTCTTGAAATCAACCATTGGGGCCGCGAAACTCCGAACAGGTGCAGTTTTGACCAATCTCGCACTTGATTTCAAAGAATAGTCAAGCGGTATTCGACTTCTGGCATTACGGTGCCCCAATAGCCCCGACGCAGTCGTGAGCGGAGCCTGGTTGGTCCCGAGCCTAGAGCGGGTGCGATAGGAGAAAACAATGAGTACGGGTGCAAAGGAAATCAAAGGCAGGAAGGCACATCACCGTTTGACTTGGATCATGGGGGCTGCGGCGATGTTGCTGCTGTCAGGCAGCCTGGCCACCTCAGTTAAGTTAGTCCAAGCAGACAGCGACGATCAGTTTTACAAACAACTGAACCTCATTTCCGATCTACCGAACGAAGCCATCCGGACTGATCCGAACCTAGTCAACCCTTGGGGTATCGCCTACCCCCCCACCGGACCGTTCTGGATTGCGGATAACGGGACAGGAGTTTCGACGCTCTATGATTCAATGGGCAGGCCATTTCCCAAACCAAGCTCAGGCCTCGTGGTTACGGTTCCGCCAGCGCCGGGTAGCACTGAGGGAGGAAATCCGACCGGCATTGTTTTTAATGGGACAGCTGATTTTGTAGTCACCCAGAACGGCCAGTCAGGGCCCGCACGGTTCATTTTCGCCAACGAGGACGGATCGATCAGCGGATGGAATCCCACCGTCAACCCTACAGAAGCCGTTGGCGTGGTGAATAACTCAGGTTCCGGGGCAATCTACAAAGGACTGGCCCTTGGCAGCAATGCCTCCGGCAACCTTCTCTTCGCCACGAATTTCCATACTGGAGTAGTCGACATGTTCAACAGCCAGTTCGGGTCGGCTGGTTCCTTTCCGCCGGGCCCGAACCTGCCTGCGCTTTTCGCCCCCTTCGGGATACGCAACATTGGTGGCAATCTCTACGTCACCTATGCCAAAAAGGAAACTGCCGATAGCGGAGATGATGAGAAGGGACCAGGAAATGGATTTGTGGATGTCTTTGACACGAGCGGCAACTTTATTCGGCGGGTGGCCTCGCAAGGGACGCTCAATTCGCCCTGGGGTTTGGCTGTGGCTCCCTCAAATTTCGGCCCATTCAGCAACGCCCTACTGGTCGGCAATTTCGGCGATGGCCGCATCAACGCTTTTGATCACACTACCGACCAGTTTCTTGGTCAACTCGAAGAAAAAAAGGGCAACCCTATCACCATCGACGGCCTTTGGTCTTTGACTTTTGGCAATGGTGGTGTGGCTGGTAGAACTACCGACCTTTTTTTCACAGCTGGCATTGATGACGAGAACCATGGCCTGTTCGGAAGGATCAGGGCCAAAAACGTTCACGATGAAGACGACGAGAATCAATGATTAGGAGGTTCGTCTAAGCTGGAGACGCATAAGCCTCTGACGGAGACAGTGCTGAAAATGGGAACGTATTTCCTTGGCTCAGAAGAGATAAGGGGAAGGCGACGGCGTGGCAGGGACTCCCTGTCCGCTCGTCGTCTCCCAATCAGTTTTTTTAACAAGAGAGTTCTTTGGCCGGCAATTATCCACCAAGACGACTTGATCTGCCGGCCTTCGTTTCCCCCGTCGGTAACCGTCAAGCAATCGCCCTGAGGCTAAACATATTGGACTTTTCTGGGATCACGCCCTGACCACCCCCTCTTTGACCGGTGCACAAAAACGAAAGGAGAGCCTTCCCCTTCACTTCCTCGAACAGTCGCTTTCTCAAGTCTAGGCGATCACCCTTACGGGAAGGGCGCATCCCTTATAGGTAATAGGACCGAAGATTCATCGGAGCCATTCATTCGCAACAATCTTCAGGACGCGTACTGTCCGTTCGCAGATAAACAAGAACAAAAGATTCCTCGCTTTGGTTCAATTTTGAACAGCATCCCGGAGTTTTCGCGAGTTCAATACCCTCCAGCATCATTCAGGAGTTAAGTCCCCCCTACGAAGTCCCCATTCTAACTCGGTGCCTGTGCGCGGAAGTGGAGCGTCCGAACATGGAAAGTAACAGCAAGGTATGGTCAATTGTTTTGGCAGGAGGTGAGGGAGATCGGCTCAAACCATTGATCCAAAGCTGGCTCGGTTACGCTAAGCCCAAACAGTACTGCACCTTTGTAGGAACCCGCTCCATGCTTCAGCATACTCTCGACAGAGCTGATCAAGTCCTACGCTCCGATCAAAAGCTCACTGTGACGGCACGGGCTCATTGGCAATGTGGCTGGTCCCGTTTCCTGCAGCAAAGATCCGGCAGGATCCTAGTGCAGCCGGCCGATCGCGGTACCGGAACTGCAATCTTTGTAGCACTCACTTATGTTCGAAAATATCAGCCCCAAGCCACCGTAGTAATTTTTCCTTCTGACCACTTCATCTATCCCGAAGGAAATTTTATAGAAACTGTCCGAACAGCGGTTTCTGCAGCCACGGCGGGCAAGCACTGGCTCATTTTGCTCGGAGTACGGCCTAAAGGCCCCGAGCCGGAATATGGCTGGATTCAACCTGGGGTCCCGCTCGGGTGGATCCATGGCCACCGTCTTCAAATAGCCGAAAGCTTTGCCGAAAAGCCCACCCCTGACTACTGTCGGAATGCAATGGCGAGAGGCGCTCTGTGGAATACGATGATTGTGGCCGCCGACTTGAACCTATTGTGGGAACAGGGTCGTCGGTATCTGCCAGATCTGATGATTTTGCTGGAGCGCTTTGCTGCCAACATCGGAAGCCAGAATGAAGAGGTTGAGCTCGAGAACCTTTATCAAGAGCTTGCTGGTCATGACTTCTCAGCCGAACTCTTGCAGCGAATTCCACAACAAATCGCTGTTCTAGAACTAAACGGCGTGGTCTGGTCTGACTGGGGCAGGCCGAGCCGCATTGTGGAAAGCTTGGATTTCATCGGTAAGGTCCCGGCCTTTCGCCTGACTGAAGTAGCAAGTTAGCAGTTAACTACCGTCGACGGAAACTCCACAGTCTCTGCAAGAGGACCACCCAAGGCCTTCGAGAGCTTCTTTCCAGAGAGCCTCCTGCACCGTTCACCGCTCCCACCACAAGTTATTCTCCACTTTGTTGTAGCCTTAGAATCCGGGCGGCACACTTACCTGATGTGCTTTGACGATGAACCGCTCGGGAGCCTTGTCGGCAAAATAGAAAGGGCAGCAGGCGACGAGAGTCAAATTGCGATCGGAAGAGTTCCTCAGGACAGAGTCATCCTCAGGAGCGACAACGTTAATGCTCTCAACTCTGTAATAGTACGTGTTTGCGGGGGTCCTTAGGATGATCTGATCTTTAAGAGCGACATCCTTAAGGACACGAAAGAAGGTGTCGCGATGCCCGGCTATGCCCACATTGCCGTAATCGCCAGGAAACGCAGTGCCCGGAATATGACCGACTGCACGGTTTAGAGTCCAAGGATCAGTTCCTTGAAAGACTATCACCTTTAGGCCGACCGCTGGAATCTCCAACCCCCCGACAGGTCCCAGTGAATCTCCGATCTGTTCCGATGAAGTACGCACCGCATGCCTGTTTGCCAGAGTCTCAAGTTCCCTCTCAGCACGAAGCTCAAAGAACATTGAGTAAAGAGAAGCTCCTCCCCAAATTGCCAGGGCACTAACACCTGCCACCAGAAAGGCCACTTCTGTCAATCGAACAAATTTCCCGACTCTTTCTACCATGGCCACCTCGGGCAGAAATATCCAACGGGGTACCTCAGCGCGAGTTCACGCTAATCTTTTTCTCCTCGGGTCCAGGCGCTAGGTAACCCTCGCGAGTACGCACCGAGTAAATGGTGGACCCAGGCATACTGAACCTTACTTGAATTCTTCTAAAGGCGCCGTCGCGGGCCTGATTGCTCGGAATATACCCCAGAGTATACTGGCTTCGAATATCCTGAGAGATTTTCTGAGCGATCGTCCTGACCTCTTGCAACGATGAAGGAAAAAAGACCTCACCTCCTGAGATCTTCGCAATTTGGTTGAGAACTTTTGTGTCCTGTTCCTGGCTACGCGGGTCTAAGAGACTGATTGCATAGATAGTCGCTCGCGATTCCTTGGTTCTCTGAAGAACCTGCTCCAACTGGAGATGGCTGGCGCTGTCTCCCCCATCACTGATAAGTAACAGCACCTTCTTCACCTCGTGCCCCTGCTTCAATTGGTCCAGTGCAAGTCCAATCGCGTCGTGCAATGCTGTTCCGCCACCGGAAACTTGGCGATTCAGAGCCAAGCGCACCTGATCCAAGTTGTTCGTGAACCCCTGGTCTGCTTGGAGGCCCAATTCGGCCCTGTCGTTGAAATTTACGACGAACACTTCATCTGCTGGATTCAAAGAGCCCACTAAAGCCAAGGCGGCAGCTGTGGCTTCAGATCGCTTGCCGCGCATGCTTTCGCTATTGTCAATCACCAGTCCCAGAGTTAGGGAAACCTCCTCATGCTTAAACAGGCGAATTTCCTGAATCCGGCCATCCTCATAAATTTTAAAGCGATTTCGGTCCAGAGTGGGCACTGATCGGCTCTTCCCGTCCAAAACAGTAACAGGCAGAACGACCCAATCAATGCTTACAGAGATGGTGTAAGAACCGTCAGGACTCGTGGCCCGGGGATTTTGTTGAGCGGCCTGAGTTGCTCCGATCCCTACAAGCGCGCATAGCACAAGGCTTCCAAGCATCCGAGAATAGACCCGATGCTGCATTGCACGATCCTCCTCTTCATTATACCGAAGCCACCTTTTCATGCTGGTCACAATTGAACAGTGGCTGGTTGCTCCTTTGGCCTATATCTGGATTGGTTTTGGCTGCCCAACTCGAGGCCAATCGCTTATGTTCTAATCAGTTTTGGGCCGTTACAGGAAGGCATAGACAATGAAGTTGAGCGGACGATGGATTTCTCCTGGCAATCTCAATTTCGCGATGCGCCACTGTGATGGGTGAAATCGGCATCATTGTTGTTGCTTTTCCCAATGGCAGGCTGATTGCTTTTCCAACTTAGGAGGTCGCAATGCGCGCCGCTGACGATCATCATGGCCGAGTGCTGCTAACAATATAGGCTCCGCTCCAGACTCGGCGCGCTGGAAAAATCAACGAAAAAAGTGCGCGGTGATAGGGTGTTTATGGGCGTTTCAGAAAAGAAGACCGCAGAAAGTAAGTTTCTTCAAAAACCTCCTGCGATCAGCGAGGACGGTCCATGCAGACTCATGAACTAGCTCCAGGAAGTAAGACCGTGATGGTTTCCCTCCTCGAATGGTTTGGCGAATTCGGGATGTTCGCGGGCCAACTGATTAAAGATGGATTCAGGCCGCGGTTTGAAGGAAGAGAATTCGTTCGTCAACTGGATGAGCTGGGGGCGAAGTCGCTTCCCTTGGTGGTTCTTGCAGGTGCGGCACTGGGAGTGGTCATGTCCATGCAAATGCGCGACAGCCTGATTCGATTTGGAGCCAAATCCCTGCTTCCCGCGGTCATCGTGATTTCAATCATCACGGAAAGTGGCCCCATTATCACCGCGCTGGTGGTAAGTGGTCGCGTCGCAGCCGGAATTGGCGCCGAGTTGGGATCGATGAAGGTGACGGAGCAGATCGATGCCATCGAAGCCTCGGCAGTTAGCCCCTATAAGTTCCTGGCCGCAACCAGGGTTTTCGCCTGCATCCTGGCCCTTCCCTTATTGACCGTGGCCACTGACTTCAGTGGCATCATGCTAGGTTGGATTGCTAATACTCTGGTGGAGCCTATTTCAATAAGGCTGTTTTTCGAGCGAGGATTTGAGCGCCTGACCTTT
>Ga0075433_10002398_pt1 | contig 14258 bp, 15 predicted proteins | sample RhiMethybrSRZTD2_FD_75299 | JGI IMG/M metagenome (GOLD analysis project Ga0075433, IMG submission 75299) | Populus rhizosphere microbial communities from Tennessee, USA - Rhizosphere MetaG P. TD hybrid SRZTD2 | ecosystem: Host-associated > Plants > Roots > Rhizosphere > Soil | place: USA... | reverse complement strand
TAACCGAAGAGCTCGCTCTCGAGCAGGTTCTCGGGGAAGGCGCTGCAGTTGACCTCCACGAACGGGCCATCCTTCGCCGGGCCCATGTCGTGAATCTTCCGCGCGATGATCTCCTTCCCGACGCCGGTCTCCCCTTGCACCAGCACGGTGCTCGAGCCGGTCGCGGCTACCTTCCGAATCATCTCGAAGAGCCTCGCCATCTTTCCGCTGCCGCCGACGACGAACGTGCCGCCCGCGCGCATCCGCTCGGCGTCGCGGAGCCGCGCCACCTCCTCCGACAGGCGCGTCTGCGAGAGCGCGTTTTGGAGGATCAGCTTCATGTGGTCGAGCTCGAACGGCTTCCCGACGTAGTCGTAGCACCCGGCGCGCGCCGCCTCCACCGCGTCCTCGAACTTGCCGAAGGCGGTCATCATCACGACCTGCACCTCCGGCCGTTTCGCCTTGATCCGCTTCAGGACCTCGAGGCCGTTCAGATCGGGGAGTTTTTGATCGAGGAGGACGAGCGTGAAATCGCCGCGCTCCATCTTGTCGAGCGCCTCGGCGCCGTCCGCGGCGACGTCCACGCGGTAGCCCTCCTCGGCGAGGCTTTCTTTGAGGGTGAAGCGAAGCGTGCGCTCGTCGTCCACCACGAGAACGCCCACGGTCTGCTTAACGAGGGTCGCGACGTCTGTCTCCATGTCGTTTCTCCACGGGTAGGTCGATGATCACGGCGGTTCCCTGCCCCATCACGCTCTCGATGGAGATGAGCCCGCCGTGCTCGCGCACGATGCTCTGGCAAATGGAAAGTCCGAGGCCGCTCCCTTGGGCCCGCGTCGTGAAGAAGGGGTCGAAGACGCGCGCCAGGGCCGCCGCGGGGATACCGGGGCCGTTGTCCTGGACGCGGAGCTCGAGCACGTCGACGGGGGGAGTCTCCCGCGCGGCTTCGAGGCGGTCGGTGGCGCGGCGGCCGATCTGGCTCCGCTCCGCGGCCCGCTTCCGGGCGATCCGAAGGGTGACGCGAATCTCGCCCCCGGCCTCGAGCGCCTGCAGGGCGTTCATGAGCACGTTGAGGAAGACCTGCAAGATCTGGTCATGGTCGACGTAGATCTCGGGAATCGAATCGGCCCGGTCGACGCGGAGGAGCACGTTCTGGCGCACGGTGAGCTCGTGGACCAAGGCGAGCGCCTTGTCGAGGGCCGGGAGCAGCGACTCGCGCCGCAAGCGAGGCGCCGCGGGCCGGGCGAACTGGAGCAGGCTCGTCACGATCTTGTCGAGCCGGGTCACCTCCTCGAGGATCAGATCGGCGAAGGGGGCGCGCGGATCGCCGCTCTCCAAGCGGCGCTTCAGGATTTGCGCCGACGTCCCGATCCCGGTGAGCGGATTTCGGATTTCGTGGGCCACGCCCGCGGCCAGGGCGCCGATCGAAGCGAGGCGGTCGCGGCGGCGCCATTGCTCTTCCCGGGCCTTCTCGACCCGGAGATCGTGAAAGACCGCCACCGTCCCGCCCAGGTGGCCCGCCTCGCCCTCCAGCGGGAGGCGCCGGAGCGAGATCGGGAGGACGTCGCCGGTCCGGGTGGCCACCTCCACCTCGCGGGCCTCCTCGGGGGCCGCGCAAGCGCCGGGGGGAACGTGCCCCTCGCCGCGGGGCGCGCGAAAGACGCGCGCGCCTTCCTGTCCGATCAACTCTTCGACGGCGTAGCCCAGGAGGCGGGCGGCGGTGGGGTTGACGGAGACGACGCGACCGTCGCGGTCCATCCCGATGACCCCGAACGGAGCGTGGCGATGGACGCTCTTGGCGGCGTCGAAGGAAGAGCTCTCGCGCGCCGGCTCCGAAGGAGCCACGGCGATGGCCGGGCGCGTTCTCACGATGCGGCTTCCGAGCCGACCTGGGGCATCGTCCTTGTGCCAATCTCCGTGAGTGAGTGCCGGTTACGGCGGTGGCTACATCTTTACCAGCGCCCCGGCGGAGGGGTCAAGGAGTTTTGGGGCGGAGGAGGTTCGCGTCGAGGCCGTTCCGGACTGCCTGGCGGAGGATGAGCGCGGCCAGGGTCCGGCGAACCTCGGGGCGATCGTAGTAGCCCTCCCGGATTCTCTTCCGGGCGCGGGTCACCGCGATGGCCGTCGCGAATTCGTGCGAATCCTGGACGGTGTGGGCCGCTGCAGGCGGATTCTTAGTTGAGGTGTGCGGCACGGCTGCGGTCCCTCCGGAGCGTTGCCAGCGCTTCCACCCACGAGTCCTTGAGCTCGAGCAAGACCTCCAGCGCTTCGTCGAAGTCGCCCCGCTCCAAGGTGGCGAGGCAGGAGTCGAAATGGGCCAGCACGCGGGCGCCCGTCTCGCGCCCTTCCGGGTCGAGGTGGCCCATCAAGGCCAGCACCGACTTCTCCGCGACGGCGCGGTTTCGTTCCGTGAGGCCCCGCACGGCACAGTCGAAGAGGGCCGTGACTTCCTCCCCCTTGGCCAGCCAGCGATCCTCTTCGTCCCGATTCCGGCCCCGTTCGCGCGTCACGCGGCGACACCACGTCTCGACGAATCTCGGATCACGGCGCCTCCTTGTCGTCCGGCGGCTCCGGCAAGCCGTTCCCGGAGCCGGCGCCGGGAGTGCTGCCGCCGTTCCCAGGGGATTCCGCGCGGGGCGCCCCGCCTCCCTGCTGCGCCTGCGCCCGGCGATTCTCCTGCTGGATGCGTTCGTAGATCTCTTCGCGATGGACCTTCACGCTGGGCGGCGCGTCGATGCCCAGCTTCACGTGATTGCCCTTCACCTCGACGATCGTGATCTTCACGTCGTCGCCGATACGGATGTTCTCGCCCAACTTCCGAGTCAAGAGGAGCATCGTGCCCTCACCGCTTCCAGCATCCTGCCGGACTCACTCCCGGCGCAAAGGGCGCGAACCTGGATGTCCGCGACCTCCCCACTCGTGCCTCGATTCCTTGATCGGCAGCGCCCCGAAGCATCTGAACGGCGAATCGGAGCCGTCCCGCGCGGGCGTTTCAACGCGGCCGGATCGAGCCAATTCACCCTCGATGCGGGGCGACCTTGAGGTTCCGGCGGGGGGCTGTTAGAGTGCGCGCGTGATCCAGCGCCTGGTCGGCAGGGTGGTAGGGTGGGTCGCGACGCGATCCAGGGCGGCGCTGCTCCTCGCGTCGGTCGCGCTCCTCGCGATCTTCGCGGCGACCAGCTGCGACACGCGACAGGTGACGGAACCCGTCCCCACGGGCGTCGTCTGGACACGCGTCACCGATTCGTCCGCGGTACAGATCCCCTTCTATCCCGACTGGCGCGGAGACTCGATCGTGTTCGAGTACTTCAACAGCGCGGGACACAGCCGCTTCGCGATCATGCACGAGAGCGGAACGGGGCTCCGGTACCTGGCGGGCGGTCCGCCGCAGACAAACGACCGCGATCCACGCTGGGTGACGGACGACATCCTGGTATTCACGGCCAACCGCTCGATCGCTTCCTGGGACATCTGGTACGAAACCATCAGCACCGGGGTCGTCCGACGGATCACGGCGACCGGCTCGTTAGAGGAATGGGATCCCACGCCGCGCCCGGGGCAGCCCGGGCTGGTGTACACCGAGGGAGTCGGCCCCGCCCAGGGGCGAGTCGGGCTGATCCCGGACAGCGCGGCGGTGCCGATCACGAAGATCTTCCTCTCGCCGGACTCGCTCAATTCCGGAGAGGCCTCGTGGGACCCCGCGGGTGACCGCATCTGCTTCAGCGCCGACAGCACGGACGGTTCGCGGCACATCTGGGTCGCCTCGCTTTCGCCGGGCGACACGACGCTCACGCAGCTCACGGTCGGACCGATCCACGACTTCCATCCGCGCTTTAGCCCGGACGGGACTCGGATCTACTTCACGTCGGATCGGACCGGACGGAGCGGCCTCTGGTGGGTCAGCCCGGCGGGAGAGGCGAACGGCCTCGACGTCGTCGCGTTCGAGGACGCCGGCGCGCTGATCTCCACGTTCGCGGTCTCTCCGGACGGGACCCGGATCGTCCTCTCCTCGGACGGCCGCGGATTCGGGCGCTCGCTCTGGGTCCTCTCCAACCTTCCCTAGCGACGCCCCACGGATTCCGGCTCGCCCGCGCGCCTCACGCGCCGAGCCAGAGCGACGCGATTCCCAGGACCAGCGCTCCCTTGAGCGCGCGCGACGCGACGCCCGCCGACGCGGCGCCGTCGATCGGGCGCGTCGCGACCCACGCGAGGACCGGCCACGCGGTGAGCCCCGCCGCCGCGGCGTAGATCACCGAGGCGTCCCCGAGGAGCCATGGGAGGGGCAGGACCGCGAACGCCGCCCAGGTGGCGACGCGAAGCGCGCGAACGACCGTCGCGCGACCCGACGAGACGACCCACGTCCCCTTCCCGGCCGCCCGGTCCCCTGCCTCGTCCTCCAGGTCCTTGGCGCACTCGCGCGCGAACGTCACGAGCGCCGCGAGGAGCGCCGCCGCCGCCGTTCGCCGCGGGTCCGGTCCCATCGTCCCGCCCCACACCACCGCGAGCCCCGCGAGGAGCGCGATCGTGCCGGCGCCGAGGGCGCCGCGCGTCTTCCCCCATGGGCTGTAGGCGTACAGCGCGCCGCTGGCCAGCGCGAGAAGTCCGGCGCGCGACGGGGTCCACCCCGCGAGCGCCAGCACGGCCCAGGCGAGGGCGAGCGCGGTCCACGCGACGGCGTGGGCCAAGGCGACGCTCGCGCGGCCCGCGGGGACGGATCGGCCGGGCCGGTTCAGCGCGTCGGCCGCGACGTCGATCGCGTCGTTCCGCGCGTACCCGAACGCGGCGGCCAGAATCGGAACGAGCGCGATCGTGGAGAGGGGGTGGCCGCCGGCGAGGCGCGCGCCGGCGCCGACCGCGAGGAGGAGCGCGAGCAGGTTTCCCGGACGAACCAGCGAGATCGGGCCCGAGACGGCGGCGACGTTCACCCCCGGCCCCCGATCGAGTTCAGTCGGCCGCGGGGTCCCACAGCTCGGGAAGCCGGGCCCTCATCGCGCGCGCGAAGGAGATCGCGGTTTCCTCGCGCGCCGCGCTAGACGGGGCGGCGAGGAGGGACGCCAAGAGCTCCGAACCGACGATCACGCCCTCCACTCGTCCCCGGAAGGGCGACAGGTCGCTCGTGGGTCCCATGCCGAACCCGACGCAGCGCGGGAGCGGCGAATGCGCGCGGCACCGCGCGAAGAGCGCCGCCAGCTCCGGATCGGCGGCCCCCGTGCCGGTGACCCCGAGGCGCGCGACGACGTAGAGGAAGCCCCGGGCCCGGGCCGCGATCGCGGGCATCCGCTTCGGATCGGTGGTGGGCGTGACGAGCGCGATCGTGTCGAGCCCCGCCCCGGCGATCGCGTCCCACAGCGGCGCGTCCTCCTCCGGAGGCAGGTCGACCAGGATCATTCCGTCCACGCCGGCGGCGCGCGCGTCCTCCGCGAACCGGGCCGCGCCGTAGCGATGGATCGGATTCACGTACGACATGAGGACGATCGGCGTGTCGTATCGGGAGCGGAGCCGCATCGCCTGGCCCAGGACGTGGGACGGGGTCGTTCCCTTCGCGAGCGCGATCTGGGTCGTCTTCTGGATCACGGGCCCGTCCGCGAGGGGGTCCGAGAACGGGACTCCGAGTTCGAGCACGTCGGCCCCGGACTCGCACAACGCGGCGGCCAGTCGGTCCGATTCGGCGAGGTCGGGGTATCCGGACGTCAGGAACGGAAGGAACGCGCCGCGGCGCTCCCGGCGAGCGGCGTCGAACGCACCGCCGATTCCGCCCGACACGATGGCCCCGTCTCTAGCCGTTCAGGGAGGCGGCGCGGCGATAGGCCTCGCGCGCGCGGGTGGGGAGCTCCTTCTTGTCGTAGGCGACGCCCAGGAGCCGGTGCGACCGGGCGTCGTCGGGGTTGAGCCGTGCGGCGGTCTCGAGCGCGAGGATCGCCTGGTCGACCGCGTCCTGTCGGTTGTAGGCGTCGCCCAGGTGATAGTGGAGGCGCGCGTCATCCGGACGGTGCTCGAGGGCCTGCTTCAGATCGGTGACCGCGCGGGCGTACTTCCCCACCCGGAGGTGGAGGAGCGCCAGGGCGTAGAGGCTCTCCACGTTGGCCGGGTCGAGGCGGACGGAGGCTTCGAGCATGGCCTCGGACTGCTCCAGGTCGTCCTCCGCGAGGAGCGCCCAGCCAAGGTTGAAGTGGGACTCGCTCGAGTCCGGCGCTATTTCGACGGCGCTCCGGAACTGCGCGATCGCCTCCGCGCGCATGCCGCCCTCGTAGTAGAGCACGCCGAGGTTCGAATGCGCCTCGCCGCACTTCGGATCGACGCGCACCGCACGCTCCAGGGCTTCGATGGCGCCCGCGCGATCGCCCAGGTCGGCGCGCGTCAATCCCAGGTTCACCCAGCCGCGCACGCTGGAGGGCTCGAGACGCACGGTCTCCTCGTAGGCGCCACGCGCCTCCGCCCAGCGTCCCTGACGCGCGAAGTGGAGGCCTTGCCGGTAGCGCGTCTCGGCGTCGGAGGGGACCTGATCCAGCGATTGGGCGAAGTATCGGTCCGCCTCTTCGAACGAGCCGGCCCGCGAGAGGAGGTCCGCGAGGAGCGAGAGGAGGCCCACGTGCCGTGGATCCGCGAGGATGCCTTTCCGAAGCGTCTCGACGGCGCGGTCGCGCTGTCCCTCGAGCGCGAAGATGCGCGCCGCCTGGAGCACGTGCTCGGCGTCGCCGTTCCCGCGCGCCAGGTTCTCCGCCAGGGCGAGGCTCTCCGCCCGCCCCGGTTCGGAGCCCAGTGCACTTTCCGATAAGACCAACGGCATCGCTCGATCCACGAGCGGAGCCTAGGAACCGGCGCGGCGGCAGTCAATGAAAAAGGCCCGCGGGGCGGGCCTTCGCGTTTCGATTCGTGCGCCGCGCGCGTCGCGCGTGTCCGCTAGACGGGATCGAGGTCCCGCATGTGCGTGTGGTTTTGCTTCCGCCGCTTCGGAGTCGACTCTTCGACCACCTCGACCTGGATCTGGAACGTGACCCGGATGCGCCCGGACGCCGGCACCGACCCCAGGTCGATCGGAACGGTGATCGTTCCGCCTTCCGAGGTGGCCCTCGCCATGGAGCGATCGGCCTCGTACGAGGATTCCCGCTCGATTTCGCCCGCCTGGAAGGTGGAGTCGTCGGCGGCGCGGACGATCTCCGGCTCCTCGTGTTCGAGGACCACGTCCTCGTCCGACAGCACCATCGGCTCTTCCTCGACCGTCGGCGCGGGCTCGACCGGCGCTTCGGCGAACGGATTCCGCTCCATGTAGTGCATCGGGGCGGGCGCGGACTCCTCGACGAGCACGTCCTCGGGCAGGATCGTCTCCTGGCGCGCGTCCGCCATCGACTCGGCGGCCGCGGCCTCCGCCGCCGCCTCCGCGTCCTTGCCCTTTTTCAGGAACTCCATCAGCTTGCCGCGCCCCTTCTTGGGCTCGGCGGATTTTGGCGGGGCCTCCTCGACGGCCGAAGGCTTCTTCGCCCCCTCGGTAGACACCCGAGCGGCCGAGCCAAGGCTTCCCCGATTTCGGTCCATCACGTCCTTCGAGATCTTCGAGAGCAGGATCTTCGAGACGCCGCGGAGCGTTTCGAACACGCCGACGCCGTTCGCGGCCTGCGCCTCGAAGACCGGAACCTTGTACCGGTTCAGTTCCTGGTTCATCTGATCGATGGAGAGCGCGTTCGGCAGGTCCCGCTTGTTGAATTGGATCACCCAGGGGATCGACTTGATGTCGAGCCCGTAGGATTTGAGGTTGGTCTCGAGGTTGGTGAGGCTCTCGCGGTTCTCCGCCATCTTGTCGGGGGACGAGTCGGCCACGAAGACGACCGCGTCGACGCCCTTCAAGACCAGCTTCCGCGTCGCGTTGTAGTAGACCTGTCCGGGAACCGTGTAGAGGAGAAACCGCGTCTTCATTCCCGACAGCTCGCCGAGATCCAGCGGGAGGAGATCGAAGAAGAGCGTTCGATCCGTCTGCGTCTTCATCGAGACCATCCGGCCCCGGTTCGACTCGGGCACGGAGTCGTAGATCTTCTCGAGGTTGGTCGTCTTTCCGCTCAGACCCGGGCCGTAATAGACGATCTTGGCATTGATCTCACGTCCCGAATAACTGACCACGACCATGGCGTCGCTCCCCGGATTGGCGTTGGGTTCTGGTCTTAGATCTTGGCGGGGACGGCCGAGAGAATGAAAGGGAACCGGCCCGCGGCCCGGATGAGAGCACGAGCCATGCCAGAAGCGGCACCAGGCCCCCCAAAGGGTTCACGAGGCGACTGGCTAACGCGTTGAGATACGTTTGGTTCCGGGGGAACGGGCGCCCCCGCCCGGGGCGGTCGGTGCGGGATGCGGGGACGGCAATGCGGAACGCAAGCCGGCTAGCGAATTGCCGATCTACCGGCTACGGGTTTCCCGGCGGATCCAGACTCCTTGCCGCTCCTTCAACTGGAGGTTCGGGGCGCCCGGGTCGTGGACGCCTTCGTAGTGCTTGAGGAGGAGGCTCTTCAACGCGGGGTACTCCCCCGTCGGGAAATATCGGTTCACCTTGCTGAACATCCCATCCGCGTCGGAATAGCGGAGCAGGGTCACCTCGGTGACCCGCTCGTATTGGTTTTCACCATAGGCGACCTCGGGGTTCTCATCGACGTCGATCCAAAGGGAGGCGACGCCCGCCGACACGTCGAACTGGTGCTTGCGGCGCATCAGGAATTCCCAGAGCCCAAAAATCTCGAGCGGCACGTACCGCACCGTTCCCTCGCTCCCCACGCGCTTGATTTCGCACCGCACCAGTTTTTGGCTCGCCATGGATCTCCCCGCGCACCGAGCCCATCCGCCCGATGGCACACGTCATGCACTTCCATAGGATCAGCCGGCGTTCGACCGTCCTCGCGACGAGAGACGGGAGACGACGCGATCAGGGCCACCGAGCCCGGAGGAAGGCCATGAAACGGAACGTGAACTCGCCCGCCCCGTGGTTCCTCGCGCGTCACGCCCCGGAAGTCTATTGCCGGCGCGACAATCGCGTCTACGACAGCTGTCCCCATACGAACGGCTTCGGCGCCTGCCCCTGCCTGCACGGCGTCGAGACGGCCGACGGCCAGGTGGAACAGGACCCCAGCGAGGACGCACCGGCGCCCTAGGCGTTCGCGCGATTTGCCGCACGCGCTGTGCGCTTCGCCCCCGAAGATTCGCGGCACGAACGTCGCCACTCTAGGGAGCCGCGGCCCCGCAAGTCAACGGATTCGCGGTGGTCGCCTTGACACCTCTTCGATCTCTCCTGTAGCGTCGACGCTGGTGACGGCTCCGGTCTTTGTTCCTTGGCGTAAACCGCCAGTGCTCTCGCGCATCGCACTCCGGTCCGCCCTGACGTTAGCCGGGAGCATCCCTCCGCGCGCCTCTCGAGCCCTCGCGCGGACCCTCGGCTCGATCACCTACCACTGTTCGCCTCGACGTCGCCGCGCCGTTCTCCAGAATCTCGCCTGCATCGGGGCGAGCGGCCATCCGTCCCTGGGGCGAAGCGAGGACCGGGAACGGACGGCTCGCGCGATGTTCGTGAGCTATCAACGGTTCCTGCTCGAATTCCTCTCCCAGGAGCGCGCGTTCGCCGCGGGAAGAGCCGCGCCGATCCGCTTCACGGGAATGGAGACGCTCTACGCGGCCGTCGCCCGGGGGCGCGGCGCGATCGTTGTCGCGCCCCACGTCGGAAACTGGGAATGGGGCGCGCTCGCCCTCGCGCGCCTCGGCTTTCGGGTGCACGCGGTCACGGGCGCCCAACTGCACCCCGCGCTGGCGCCCGCCGTCCGCGCGCTCAAGGAGTGCCAGGGAATCGCGGTCCATACTCCCGAGGACGGCTTCCGGCCGCTCGTCACCGCGCTTCGCCAGGGGGGTCTCGTGCTGCTCCTGGCGGACGGCGACGTCCGTTCACGATCCCGCTCCGTGCCCTTCTTCGGCCGGATGGTCGAGATTCCCGCCGGTCCCGCGCTCCTGGCGCGGCGCACGGGCGCGCCGATCGTTCACGCCCACGCCCTCCGCGAGGCGGCGGGCCCGATCGAGATCGTGATCGACGGCGCGGACGGGGCGGATCCCTCGCTTCCCCTGGATCGGGATGTCCAGCGACTCACAGAACGCATCGCGTCCGTCCAGGAAGAGACGATTTCCCGGCACGTCGCGCAGTGGTGCATCTTCCGGCAGCTTTTCGAGCCGGTCGTGGACGCGGCCTCGGTGGTCGCGGCGGCGAGGCCACGTGCCGCTTAGGATCGCGATCGTGACCCAGGCCTACCGGCCCGCCGTGGGAGGCGTGACCGAGCACGTGGACGCCATCGCGCGGGAGCTTCGCGCTCGCGGGCATCACGTCGTCGTGATCACCTCGAACTTCTCGGACGCGGACGCCGAAGCGGAGCGGGATGGAGACGGCGGCGTGAGCGGCGCTCCCGACGTGATCCGGATCGGGCGGAACCTGGTGGTTCCGTTCAACGGCGCCGAGAACAATCTCACGATCGGCCTCGGCCTGGCGCGCCGCCTCCGCGAGGCGCTCGAACGGGGAGCCTTCGACGTGGTCCACGTGCACTGCCCACTCTCGCCGACGCTTCCGCTTCTCACGCTCCGCCACGCGACGATGCCCGTCGTCGGCACGTTCCACACCGCCTCTTCGTCGGACCTGCCGTTTCGCCTCTTGCGGCGCCCGCTCCTCCCTTACTACGCGCGCATGAAGCGGGTCATCGCTGTGTCGGATGCCGCGCGCGAGGAGGTGACGCGGCACTTTCCGGGGCCGGTCTCGGTGGTTCCGAACGGCGTCGACCTGACGCGGTTTCGGCCCGGCCAAGAGCGCCTCGAGCGATACGACGACGGCACGCCCAACATCCTCTTCGTGGGCCGATTCGATCCGCGAAAAGGGCTCCCCGACCTGCTTCGCGCGGCCGCGCTGCTCGCCCGCGACGGGGTTCCCTTCCGCCTGATCCTGGCCGGCGACGGCCGCCTTCGGCGGATGGTGGAGCGGATGTCCACCGGTCCCCTGCTCGGCCGCGTCCACTTCGAGGGCCGTGTCCGACACGACCGGCTGCCGCGCTACTACGCGAGCGCCGACATTTTCTGCTCGCCCGCGCGAGGGGGCGAGAGCTTCGGGCTCGTCCTCCTGGAGGCGATGGCGGCGGGCGCGCCGGTCGTCGCCACCGACATCCCAGGCTACCGGTGCGTCGTCACGCATGGCGTCGACGGGGTCCTCCTTCCACCGCGAAACCCGGAGGCCCTGGCCGAAACGCTTCGCGCGCTGTTGCTCGATCCCGAGCGGCGGGCCGCCATCGGAGCGCGCGGCGTCGTGACCGCGTCCCGCTACGGATGGGACCGGATCGCCTTAGACCTCGAAGCCGTGTACGGCGAGGCGATCGGACGACGACCGGCGGACGCCTTGGCCGCGCCGTCCGAGGCGGAATCGCCCCTCTCGCCGGTCGCGGTCTGATGGGCGCGGGGGCCTCCCTCCGCCTCTTCGGGAACGCCAACTTTCGCGCGCTCTGGATCGGGCAGCTGATCTCGGTCTTCGGCGACCGCTTCACCTACTTGGCCCTCCTCGCCCTCGCGGTGGAGCGCGCGCGAAATCCTTCCAATCCGGCCGCGGAGCTCTCGATCATCCCCGTCGTCTCGTTCCTTCCGGCGATCCTCTTCTCCCCCTGGATCGGCGCCCTGGTCGACGGATGGAACACGCGCCTCGTCCTCATCGCGTCCGACGCGGCGCGCGGCGCGACCGTGCTGCTCCTGATCCCCGCGGCGGCCGCGGGAGGGCTTCCGGCGGCGTTCGCGCTGGTCTTCCTGCTCTACGTGGCGAACGCTTTCTTCCTGCCGGCGCGCTCGGCGATCCTCCCGGATCTCGTGCCCGCCGATCGGCTCACCGAGGCCAATTCGCTGGCCACGCTCGCCGGGGTCATCGCGACGATCGCCGGGTCTCTTGCCGCCGGCGCGCTCGTCGAGCGCCTCGGATGGCGGATCGGATTCGCGCTCGACGCGCTCACGTATTTCATTTCGGTGATCGCGCTCGCGTGGATCCGCCCGCCCGCGCGCTTGCCGCGGCCGACTCGACCGCCCTCCGCCGGCGGGGCCTATCGCGCGCTCTGGAACGACGTCCGCGAGGGAGCGCGGCTGGCCATGGGGAGCCGGGTCGCGCTGGTGGCCATCGGGGCCGTCGTCCTCCTCTGGATGGCGGGCGGCGCGTTGCACGTGGCGCTTCCGCTTCTCCTGGAACGCCGCGGCGGCGGGGTCGTCTCGGGGGTCGGCACGATCCTGGCGGCCACCGCGGCGGGAATGGTGGTCGGCACGTTGGCACTCGCGGCGCTCGGCGGAGGTCGATCCGCGTGGGGGCGAACGGCGGTCGGGCTCGCCGGCGCGGGAATCTGCGTCGCGCTCTTCGCGGCATCGCGCGGATGGGCGGCCGATCTCGGGGCCGCGTTCGGCGCCGGGCTCTTCGTGTCGGTGCTCTTGGTGACGACGGAGGCCGCGATCCAGGGTGCGATCCCGATCGAGGCCCGCGCCCGCGTCTTCGCGCTTCGCGATTTTGCCGCGCGGTTCCTGGTTCTCGGTGCCGCGGGTTTTGCGGGGCTGGCGCTCGCGAAGGGGTGGGCCACGCCCGGCGCCGCGGTCGTCGCGGCCGGGGCTCTGTTGGCGGCGGGGGGTGCGGCGCTCGGTCATCTGGCGCGCGGCGCGAAGGGCCAGCGCAGTGAGGCCGCTTAGCGGTGGGTTTGTTTCGTAGGTCCGCCTAGAAGATCTTCTTTCCCTCGGCCACGATCTCGTTCAGCGCGTCGCGGAAGTAAGGGGTCGAGTTGGCGAAATCGGTTCCGACCCGCTCCTTGTAGGTCTCCCACGACTTCTTGATCTCGTAGCCCAGCACCGCGACCAGGTTCCCGTCCGCCATTCCGCGCTCGCGCTTCTCGCGGTTGTAGATGGCGACGTCGGACGCGAGGACGCGCGCCAGTCGTCGCGCGCGCTCGTGCTTCTGGCGTTCCTCCGTCGAGAGGCCTTCGGGGATCGGCGTGCCGGTCGGAATCGTGCTCGGCGCGGCCGGTGGCGCTGCGGGCGCCGCGGGCGCGACAGGCGCCGCGGGGATCGCCGGCGACGACGCCGGCGCGGCGAACGCGGGCGGAGCGATGGGCGGAGGCGGCGCGACGGGCGCGGCCCCCGGCTGTTGTTCGAAGATCATCGCGGCAAAAGCGGGCGCAGGGGCCGGCGCAGGGGCCATCTGCGGCGGTGGCGGCGGAGTCGGCGGCGTGGGCGGTGGCGCCGGCTCCGGCGTCGGCGGCACGAGCGTCGACTCGGTCGGCGCCGGAATCGTCGCCGTCTCCGGGGGCTTGACCGAAATCACCGCCGCGCACTTCTTGCAGCGGACGCGCGCGCCCTGCGGCGGCACCAACGCATCGGCGATGGTGTAGCGCGCATGGCAGGCGGTGCATTCGATGGTCATGCCGTTGGCTCCCCGAGTTCAGGCGTCCATTCCTCTTCGAACCGTCTATCGGCCGATCCCGACTCATCTTTCGGGCTTTCTCGGCCCCCGTGGCTACCCGCTCCCGAGGAGCCGCTCGGCTCCGGCGAAGTGGGCCTCGATCCAGCCGCGAAGCTTGGCCTCCCCCTCCTCGCGCTCCCCCTGATCCAGGAGCTCGGACGAGATCGTCCGGGCCGCCTCCATCAGGTCCGCGTGAAGGAGCGGATCCGCGACCTTGAGCTCCGGAAACCCGTGCTGGGCCGTGCCGAGGAACTCCCCGGGGCCCCGAAGCCTGAGGTCTTCCTCGGCCAGGAGAAATCCGTCCTCGATCCGTCGAAACGCCTTCAGGCGGCTCCGGGCGACTTCGCCCATTCCCTTTGTTCCCGCGAGGATGCAGCGGCCCGGCCGGTCCGCCCGGCCCACCCGGCCCCGAAGCTGGTGCAGCTGGGCCAGCCCGAAACGCTCCGGGTGCTCGACCAGGACCAGCGTGGCCTGGGGGATGTCCAGCCCCACCTCGATGACGGTCGTGGCGACCAGAATGCGGGCCGAGCCCGAGCGGAACCGATCGAGCGCGTCCCGGCGCTCGGCCGCCTTGAGCCGGCCGTGCACCAGGGCCACGCCTGCCTTCGCGAGCGCCGGCACGCGCGCCAGGGTTTCGGCCATGGTGGTGGCGGCCTTGAGGTCGACCGCCTCGCTCTCCTCGACCACGGGATAGACGACGAACGCGCTGCCGCCCTGTTCCACCTCGAGAACGAGCGCGCCGACGACCGCCGAGCGATCCCCGGCGTCCAGAAACGAAGTCGTGACCGGCGCGCGCCCGGGCGGTTTC
>Ga0075433_10002395_pt1 | contig 14264 bp, 15 predicted proteins | sample RhiMethybrSRZTD2_FD_75299 | JGI IMG/M metagenome (GOLD analysis project Ga0075433, IMG submission 75299) | Populus rhizosphere microbial communities from Tennessee, USA - Rhizosphere MetaG P. TD hybrid SRZTD2 | ecosystem: Host-associated > Plants > Roots > Rhizosphere > Soil | place: USA... | reverse complement strand
ATCATAAAAATATCAATACTTGAGTTCGCTATATTAAATTTCTAAGTTAATACTTTGTTTCGAAGGTCGCGAAAACCACGCTCTAATTGTAGGTAATTGCTAGAAGGGAAAGGAAATTATATCCTTGAAGGCAAGAAATATTATGGCAAGTATGAAAAAAGATTTTATCGTTGCACGCATAGAAGCTGCACAGGATGGTAGTCCTTACGTTTATGTTGGTTTTAGTGATCCTAATGATTACAAGACCGATAAACCAATGAATCCATTTGGTTCTAATGTTATGGCATTCTCTTCTCCCGAGGATATGATGAAAAATCTTCCAAAAGCTATGGGGAATATTTCAAGAATGATGGCAGGGGGCGGCGCTAGTGATTCTCCGACATTCAAAATTAGCGTAAGGGAATACGAAGACATTGGGATTAGAGTAGGAGATAAAGTCACAATAGAAATCCGAAAAGCTGATAATAATATATATACATAGTTTATTAATTAATTTCCATTTACTAATTTTCGGTAATTTTTTTTGTAAAGTAAGAGAAAAGTTTATTCTAGTAGCATTTAAACTCAATAATTGGAAAAATAATTGCTTAGATCTGTATCAGATCTTGACGACATTCAATATTATGGAAAGAAGGTCCTAGTCAGAGTTGACTTCAACGTAACTATCGATAACGGGTCGGTTACTGAAGACTATCGAATTAGAAGCGCGATTCCTACAATAGAATATCTTGTAAAGAGAGGGGCTAAAGTCATCTTAGCATCCCATTTGGGTAGGCCCAAATACCGTGATCATAATAATACGCTTGCACCCGTAGCTGTGAGATTGAAAGAAATACTCAATAGAAAAGTCGATTTCATCAATGACTGCACTGGTACTGAAGTATATACAAAGATAGAAAAGATGAGTTTTGGGAGTATTCTTTTATTAGAGAATTTAAGATACTACTCCGAAGAGCAGAATAATGATCCTGAATTTTGTAAATCCATTTCATCCCTAGCTGATATTTACGTAAATGATGCTTTTAGCACATCGCACAGAAAGCACGCTTCGACGTACGGGGCTGTAAAAAATTTTGATATTCGCTTATCAGGATTTAGCTTAAAGAAGGAAATTGAATATCTTTCAATGATAAGATATAATCCTAGAAAGCCATTTACGCTGGTAGTAGGAGGTTCAAAGATTAAGGACAAAATTGGTGCATTGGAAAATTTGTTACCAAAAGCAGATAAATTACTAGTTGGTGGCGGAGCTGCGTACACCTTCCTCAAGGCAAAAGGATTTAAAATTGGTAATTCGTTATTTGACGAGGAACATTATGATTGGGTGAAAAGCGCCCTTACTTCATTTGGTGAAAAAATCCTCTTGCCAGTGGACCATATAGTCTCTTCAGAAGAAAACTCATTTTCAACTGTTACTGGTGACATACCAGACGGAATGTGTGGATTTGACATTGGCAATGAAACTGCTAGGATATATTCTTCAGAAATTGGTGGGAACGGATTTGGTACTGTATTTTGGAATGGACCAATGGGAATGTTTGAGATGGGGCAATTTGCAAGTGGAACCATGAATGTTGCAAAAAGTATGGCACTTGCCTTTTGGAGGGGTGCAATGACACTTGTTGGTGGGGGCGACACAATAGTGGCTCTCAAAAAATCAGGGGTCTCAGAGAATGAGGTAACACACTTATCAACTGGGGGTGGAGCAACATTGAGATTTTTGGCTGGCGATAAAATGCCAGGAATTGAGGCTCTTGAGCAGGTTAATTAGACTATGAAAGATGCACTTTTATTGATTGAAGATATGATAATTCATTATTTTCTGCTCCGATCATTAGAGTATAGTCTCCGTTCTCAAGATCTGCTGAAGGAGTAACTAAAAAAGTGATACCCTTCGTTTCACCTGTGTTCAATGGAAAAGAATCTTGACTGAATGAATAGGATGAGTTTCCAAAGTTGCCTGTAGGTGTGAACGTGGATGAAGCAATCATTTTAAGATTAACAGGGTCCTTTGCAGATACAGTAAGAGGTATTTCAGCAGTTTGACCTCTCTTTATACTCATTTCTCTAGAGCTTGTATCCACAGCAAATGGTAGAGGTCTCGAACCGTTCAACATGCCCAGTTTATTTTCTGTCCATTCAGAAAACCACACTTGGTTATTTTTGCCTATCGAAAATTGAAGAGCATTCGAAATTCCACATGAGGCTTGGTTAATGGTACATGGCGCCCACAAACTATTTTGTGTTGGTATCCAATATTCAACCAGTGATGCGTCAGTAGTATTAAATCTTGCAATCTTGTTACCAATGTGCTCATTGAACCAAAGATTCCCTTTTGTGTCCATCTTGACCCAATATGGCAGTGTGTAACCGGATTCCTTTGGAATATTTGGAGAGATCCTAGAAAGTGGTGATGTGCTAAATTCCGTAACCTTCCCAGTTGTAGCATTAACCATAAAGAATATACTGGTTCCGTGATCAGTAATCCAGGGATTTCCATTTTTATCTATAGCAATTCCTACAGGTGAAGTAAGGTGGGTCGGCAGATTAAATGGAGTGAACGTTCTAGAAGCTAAATCAAACTTAAATAATTGACCTTTAACTGCAAAGGCAAGAGCCGAAATCCACAGGATATTACGATCCTTGTCTAATGCAATCGAGCCAGTGCTAACTAATTCCGGATCTATTCCCTTAAATGAGGACAGAGGGAGAGAAATATTTGAAATACCTACAGATGAATTATTTTTTAAATCTGAAATATTCCCATACCAAAGAGACTTGGAACGAATACCTACAAAATAAATCTCATTATTGTCCAATACTATTGAGACTGGGTAGGTAGTACCAAAACCTGAAGGATGTTCTGGAACTGGTACGAAGATGAAGTTATTATTAATTCGATCATATTTCCAAATTCCGTTTTGCTTCTCATCAGTGAACCAGATATTGCCTTTTAGATCCATTTTCAGATCCCAAGTTTGTGATACATCGGTGGGCTTTGAACGACTATCCCATAAAGGAATAGTTAACTCTTTACTATTGTTATCTTTCGTGATGAACTTACCAAGAAGCCCCAGCTTTGTCGATACATACCATACTGTATCGTTATCCGCCAGTATTCCCAAAGGCATCTCACATTTTTTTGGAAGTGGAAATTCGGAAACGAAGGAGTTACTATGTGGTGATGAATTAACTCCACAAAATTGACTTTGGAAGCGTAATATTGCTTGGGTTTTTGAAGCCTCTTGAAGTTGGGAAAATTGATCTGATTGAGCGTATGAATTATTACTGTCATTGAATTTAAAACCTAATATCAAAGATAATAGTGCAAAGGTAAGTATCAAACAGAGTAAATCAGCTTCAACATTAACTCCACGTGTGAACATATTCTAGGCGATTTGATTTATTGGTAGATCTAATAAGAGTTTTTTTATTTACTAAAACATGGATAATTTAAATAATAAGGATATTTTTTCAGTAACATGAAATCGATTACTAAATATTTAAATTTTCATACTGAAAAGAGATTTAAATTAATCAATATAACACCACAGATAGAAAAAATAGTACATGACTCTAACGTAAATGAGGGTTTATGTCTAGTAAATTCCATGCATATTACTTCAAGCATTTTTATAAATGATGATGAAAGAGGTTTGCACCTGGATTTCGAAAAATGGCTTCAGAAGATTGCGCCTCATTTTCCGACAGGACAGTACTCTCATAATGATACTGGAGAAGATAACGCTGATGCACATTTAAAACGGCAGATAATGGGTCGAGAAACAGTAGTTGCCATCACTGGAGGAAAACTTGATTTTGGGCCTTGGGAACAAATCTTTTACGGGGAATTTGACGGTTGTAGAAACAAGAAGGTGCTTGTAAAAGTCATCGGGGAGTAAAATAAAATCTGTTGTCTATTTATATTAATAATTTGAAATTAATTATTCTTGCAAACGGTCGACGTTTATGAAGAGTCGATTGATTTATTAGATATTTACTAGTTTTTGTATTTATGGAGTCATACCGTGTTGATAAAGATTCTTTAGGAGAGGTCAAAGTCCCTTCTAATGCCTATTATGGACCATTTACAGTACGAGCCTCGAACCAATACAAAGTAACAGGTCAGAAACCTCATGTAAACATGATAAAGGCATTTGCTATGATAAAACGCTCCGCAGCACTTGCTAATAAAAATTTGAGTGTACTACCTGCGGTGAAAGCTGATGCAATTGTAAAAGCATGCGATGAAATACTTTGTGGACAGTTATTGGATCAATTCATAGTAGATTCAATTAATTCGGGTGCAGGAACCGCATTTAACATGAACATAAACGAAGTAATTGCAAATAAAGCTCTTGAAATCACTGGTCATAGAATTGGCGATTATTCTTTCATTAATCCTAATGATGATGTAAATATGTCACAATCTAGTAACGATACTTTTCCAACAGCAATGCATATAGCGTTATTAATAAATGTGAAAGAAGTTGCAGAATCTCTTGACTTGCTTGTAACATCGCTTGAAAAAAAAGCTCAGGAATTTAAAGATGTTATAAAAATTGGTCGAACGCATCTGATGGATGCATTACCCGTGACGTTAGGTGAGGAATTCAATGAATACGCTTTTTCTCTTAGAAGAGGACTGAATAAAATTGTAGATGTATGTTCTTGTTTAGAGTATGTGGGTCTTGGCGCAACCGCTGTTGGAACTAGTGCGAATGCACCACCCGGATATGATAGGTTAGTAATTGAATACCTTTCACAAATATCCGGATTAAGCTTAAAGTCTTCACAGAACTATTTCTTTTCCTTACAAAGTAAGTTTGAAATAACAATGTGTTCTTCAGTCTTGAGAAATATTGCAATAGAATTAATAAAAATGTCAAATGACCTCAGGTTGATGGCTTCAGGTCCAACAGCGGGCTTGTCAGAAATTACTATTCCTGCAGTACACGCAGGATCGTCTATAATGCCAGGTAAAGTAAATCCCTCACTCTCAGAATGCCTCAACATGATTTGTTTCATTATTATAGGAAATGATGTTTCGGTTGCCCTTGCTGCTCAGGCAGGTCAATTTGAACTGAACGTAATGTTACCAGGAATGATAAAAGATATGTTAGAGTCAACAGATATGTTAAAAAATTTTCTACCGGTTTATTCAAAAAATATGATAGACGGATTAAAAGCAAATGAACAGAGGCTATTATCGCTTGTGGAAAAGAGCCCAATATTGGTCACTCTGCTCAATACACACATTGGCTACCTTAAAGCATCTGAGATTTACAAAGAATCTGTGACAACGAATAAGAGTATCAGAGATTTAGTCCTTGAAAAAGGACTCATGACAAGAGAAGAGCTTGACAACGCCCTATCAAAGAAAAATATTCTTGGATCAAAATAATACTAAAACATTTGAATCAAAGTGACATTGAATTGTTATCATCCATAATGTCGATCAAGCATATGAGGGAGCAAAGCCAGAAATCGGTGTGATAGATAAAAGATTACTTGCCACTGTTTCTTTTGGAATTGTGGTTACCATTATTGTTTATTTAGGTATTGTGGATTCTTTAAATCATCCCTCGATTTCTAGATTGCCAATTTCTCCAGAGATAGCAATTTCAAAAGTCATAAAATCATTTAATATTTCAGAAAACCAATTGAATAGTTCTCTCCAATATGTCTACGTAAAGTCCGATGGGACGGTGTATGAGTCAAATCCTGAATCTAATGGATTAGGAAAGATCATCGGAAATACGGAACCTCCCAATACTCCTGGTAGTCATTTTGCTTGGGAAATTAATGATATTCAAACCAAAAAGAAGTATTATGTTGATGCGATAATTGGAGAAATAATATCTAATTCAAGCTAGAAATAAACTAATTTAGCAACCAAATTATAAGACCTGTATTTTGCATATCTCATGCAGGTCGAAGGCAGAGTAATTATCTGCGACACTATAGATGATGTCGGAATCTCCATATTAAAAAAAGCAGGATTAGTCGTCAGCTACAAACCCGATATTGAAATTGATGAATTACTAGCGTCAGTGGGTGATTGCGACGTGATTGTAGTAAGAAGTAGAACAAAAATAACTAAAACAATAATTGATGCAGCATCTAAAGTCAAAATTATTGCAAGAGTGGGAGTTGGATTGGATAACATAGATACAAATTATGCCCAATCTAGAGGAATCAAGGTTTTGAATGCTGCCGAAGCGGCAATGAACGCAGTGTCGGAACTCGTGATCGGTCATATGTTAGCATTGTCTAGAAACATTCCTAAAGCAAATGATGGCATCAAGAGTGGTAGATGGCTAAAAAAGGAACTCGTTGGTAGCGAACTTAAAGGAAAATATTTGGGAATAGTTGGAGTTGGAAATATCGGTAGAAACGTAGGAAGGTTGGCCAGATGTTTTCGTATGAACTTAATAGGATACGATATTTTTCCAATAAATCAAGATTATGTTAGAGAGGTAGGAATGATAAAAACAGATTTAAAGACACTATTGGAAAATTCAGATTTTGTTACATGTCACGTACCATTAACTGAATATACACGGCATCTAATAAATTCTGAGACGTTATCATACATGAAACCGACTGCCTTCTTGATCAATACGTCAAGGGGAGAAATAATTGATGAGGAATCATTATTTCGTGCCTTAAGTGAGAATAGAATAGCTGGAGCAGCTTTGGATGTTTTTGAAGTGGAACCCCCAACCAATACTAAACTACTACATCTTCCCAATATTGTTTGCAGCCCTCATATTGCCGCTCAAACAAAAGAAGCACAGGAGCTCGCATCGACGGTCATTGCAGAAAAGGTAATCCAGACATTAGTGACCAATAGATGATATACTGGATCAAAAATTTTTTACTAATATTATCACTTTCCAGAATTCTTTTCAGCTAACAAAATACTGATATTAAGAGTTTTATACCTACTTTATTAATTCGCGAGACTAATCTTCTCAGGATAGAGATGGAAGCAGTCGAGGAGAAGGAAGGCAAGCAATCAAAGGAGATGCAGCTGTTCATGTCATCGATCAAGAGTCCAGAAACCAGGCTCATGTATTCAATATATTTTAGAAAATTTCAGGAGTTCATGTCTACCCGAGATTTATTCTGTGGAAATGACTCTAAGGCAATAGCAGACGAAATTATCAAGTTTATCATGGATTTAAAGTCACAGGGGAAAGGATACGCTGCAATACACAACTATGTTTCTGCCGTCATGGCCTTTTACAAAATAAATGATATTATTTTAAACATCACGAAGATTAACAAGTTTATACCATCTCAAAGGAAGGTCAAAAAGGATAGGCCTTATACTCGGGACGAGATTGCGAAATTTCTCGAGATAGCAGACGAAAGAATGAGAGTTGTTATCCTCATTTCGAGTTCATCAGGTACCCGCGTCGGAGGGCTAACTTGTCTGAAAATAAGAAATCTAGATTCTAATAATAAACTGACAGTTTACGAAGGTGAAAAGGAAGAATATTACACCTTTATCACACCTGAATGCCGCAAGGCAGTCGACTCATATCTAGATATGAGAAAAAGGTACGGCGAGGTGCTAACGCCTAATTCTTTCTTAGTAAGAGAAGAATTTGACACTAAAGACCCGTTCCACATCGCAAAAGCAAGACACCTGACAACGACAATGGTTAAATGTAAAATGGAAGACCTGCAGGAACGCACAGGTATTAAAAGCAAAGAAATTGCCGTTCCCATCACATGGATTACGCAAGTACTTTGCAACCACACTCGAGGAGTCTGACGTCAGTCCGATAAAAATTTCCATGTTGTTGGGCCATAAACAAGGATTGTTGTTACGTTATACAATACCTCCCGTCGGGGAAGTATACAGAGAATATGAAAAAGCAATTGATAATCTTACAATAAATGAAGAATACAGACTCAAAAATAAGATGAAGCAGCTTGAGTCAGAAAAATCACAAATAGAATTATTAGAAATTAAACATTTCAGGCAAATGCAGGAAGTGCGCAAAGAATTGGAGCCGCTATTGGAACTAAAGTCCACATTGATTAAGGAAGGAATTTTAAAAGAGCTAAGTAATTAACTGCGTTCACCAATTTGTAATTGGAAAGAATTGGACGAATCTTTAATGTTACTTATTTCTTTATTATGATAATCCGTCGCATCGTTCATAAATCTATTGAGATAGTGACGAATTTCATCGTCATCTTTAAGTATTATCCTTAGCCTTTCTATCGGAGCTATATCGTTCTTGTTCATGTTTGTTCCATCTTTTTGATAATCTATAGCTGAGTAAGAGTACGGATTGAATGACATATCCATCAAATTTAGGTAGTAAATAAGTGTCACCTCATCTTCAAGGGCCTTTTCAAGCAAACTTAATGGTACAGGATAACCTAGGTTATGATAGAATACATCAAATCCACTATTCGGCTGTCTTATTTTTTCCTCTATCCTTATGCTTTCAAAGATGTCGTCAATTGATGCTTCTATGTTAAGGAACCTTCTTCTAAAATGCAAATAGCGTTTCCAGCCATCAAGAACACTATTTATTTCAGCGATATCTTTTTGCACGCTTAGCTGATATTTAGATAAATTATTTTCTGTATTTTTATAAATATATCCCAAACCAGTATCAATAATTCTTTGGAGTTCTATGTTGTTTGCCACATACATAGGATAAACATCTCTGAATAGTGGTTTATCATCCCCCATCACTGTATAACCAATAGACACCAATTGTTCCTTATTGAATAATGTTTCCTCTCTATTAGTCAAAACAGGTTCAAAAACCCGTGTACATAAAAAGTTTAGTTTTGTTTTCATCCAGGCCCATTTCCCAAAAATCAGTGGAAGTTTATTATGATAGAGAACAGCAATCCCATCTAACTTCTCAAGGAGAATTCTATTATTCCATCTGGAATTTACACTTTGGGCTATTAGTAATTTTATTAAAAAAAGAATACCAAACAGAGATAATTCATAATAACGATTGCCATCTTTATCGTGATAAAATATTATACAGTGCTGCAGAAAGTCTATGTATCGCCACCTATCAGTTTCAGGGTCAATTTCATCTTCTCCAGTTAACGTATAATGAGTGGTGTAGCTAATTGTATCGAAGGATAACATCTCTAGGTTTTTCTTTATACGTGAATTATCCATTTGGATTTTTGACCCGATTTCGGAAACCGACACAACCCTTTTTAGTGTGAAAGCAAGTAACAAATCCCTAACGGTATTATCGTCCCCAAGTTCCTCTATCAGTCTACGACTCATTACATTGAATATTTGTAAGATATAGGCGTAGGCTCCAATAGACTTGTAAGGCGAAAATTTCTTTGCAATTTGACCAAAAATTCCATTAAACTGGGAGTATGATGTGCAATCAATTTTTTTCCTCATGCTAATAGAATAGTCAATCACGATTGACCAGCACTCATGTTCAGACTCAGCTTCATTGATTAACACGTCAAGTCCTTTTTCTGTTAAACAGTAGGGTCTTCCCTGTGCAAGGCTGCTGTTTTGTTCCTTGATAAGCCCTTTCTTACTCAGGGCGCAATAAGCATCGGAAATTTCGTTGTAGTGTGGACGGCTCTTTTGTCGTGAAATTTTCGCTTGTTCCTCAAAGTAATCTTCACTCTGTTTCCTTGTTAATTCACCGTGCAGTGCTAATGCTCTTAAGATTCGTAACTGTAGAATTGGCTTTCTTTTGGTCGGGTTATACCACAGCATATAGGGTTTTCGCAATACAAACCCGATATAAACACTATATATTTAAAGTTTCTATCATTTTTTATTTTTATGCGTACTCTAATAGACGTAAAAAGAGATAGCTGGGCAAATGTGAAACATTTCGCCACAATCAAGAAGCTCAGTTTGAATCTAGCTGTTGAAAAGCTCCTGGAACAGGCGCTAAGTAATGTTGGCTACAGGACAAAGGAGTGAGTTAAATGATTAAATTCGAGCTTCAAATTTTATGTCTTTCCTGCAAAAACGGAAACCATAGTTCATGTTCAACTAATAGAAGTACCCTGAACGGTGACGCCGTAGTCGTGTCCTGTACATGTAACATATGTAGAGGGAACAATGAATCATGAGCCCTAAAGACGCTAACAGTTATGAGGCAAGAACATATCAAGAGATATCTGAAGAGTTCATACGGTTATATCCATCTGTTGTCCGCGCTTTTCAACTTATCCCCATGATGTACAACCGCCTTACACTTATCGACAGAATGCCACATAAGGAAGCGTTAAAAAAAATTTATGAGGACCATAGAGAACTCCCAGGATTTAGTCCTAGAAATGTTCAAAGATATTTACCAGCAGATAATCCAAATATTCCGCATAGAGTTACGGCGCGACGGCATAAGGACAGTCACACCGTACCTCCGATTAAATATTCGTTAAGTAGTACTGAAAAAGGTAAGATAATTGAATCGAAAGATTCTAGCGACGAACTTTGTCCAAATTGTCCATTGTTTAAGATGCGTATAGATGAGTTAGAACAGGCTCTTAGCGCAAGTGCAGGCCCTACACCAGCAGCTAGTTTTGCTCCACAAATTCAGAGATTCACCGTACCAAAGGAAAGACACACTGAACTAATTGACAGTATGGAAAAAAGTATTGAGGTCATTTATCTTGAATTTGACAAAAACGGAACCTATCTTTCACCCCTAACAGATTCACATTACAAAAAAATCTATGAAAGAGATGAAAAACAAACTGTCTGAAAAGCAATTATGTCCAAAAGGGGCTAAAAAAAATGTACCATTCCAGCATTTGGGACATATAGGAAGCAGAAAAAATTTGAAACTGGAGGAAATTGTTATGTTTGCACAAGAATTTTTTGACCGATGGAAAAAAGGATTAAGTTTGAGCACCTTCAAAGGAGATTTGGAATAGACAAAGAGCACGCGCAAAGGACAATAAAATGGGTAGTGCTGAAAGAATGCTTGTTCACACTTAAAAGAACAAATCCCCAAGTATACTACCCCACGTCAAGAAGCGCTGAAGTAAAAAAATTTTATTCCGAAAATGTACTAAATGATACCACGGGTATCGATACTACAGGCACGGGTAAAAAGGCACTTCACAAAAATGGCGTCTTTCTGTCTTCTGATGACTTGCTCAAGCGGAAGGCAGACTCGCTACTTGAAGCATTAATTCTCACACATTCGTCTCCAAGAAATATTCACAATATTCACTTAGAATATTCAATACCCAAGAGAAATTATCATGATGTTGAAGCAGTACCTCAACATCGTTCCAATGCTAAAAAGATAGAGTATAGAATAGACGGGAATATTGTTAAATTTCTTTACTACCCCACAGGGACTGCAACAGCAACCATCGCATGCACTAAATCCCCTTTCAGGATTGAAACCTCTGATGATGAATCTGAGATTCATAGTTACCTAGGTCAAGTTCGTGCAAAATCCCTAGAACACCTGTCAGATTCAAGAGGTTCTATTGTTCCAAAACCATCACAATGGTTACTACTGGAGTGTGATGTAAACATTGACATCGAAATTACTAGCACGCTGCAATTGGCCTTTCCAACTATTCAAATATATCCAAATGTTTACGTAATGCAGATTCACCACAAGTTACCATGCAGGTCATTTTTTAGCGTGTTAAGAATGTATGTAAAGTCGATTGAAGATAAGGCATTTTTGCGTTTTGAAGGACTATTTAGCGGAAATTCACCAGTATTTCAGACATTACAAAATCTTCGTTATCCAAGGGAGCTGGTCAATGCAAATAAGGGTAGCGTTCTTTAGCTTAATATCTTAGCGCCCCTCATTGATTTGATAAAGGTTATAGGCTAACGACAAGGACTTGTTGTGTACTCCCATGGCTTAGTAGCTTTTAAAATAAGAAAATAATGAACTAATGTAAAATTTCGATATTTTTTCTATCGGACATACAGATAAAATGCTTTATATCTGCGAATTATTATGAGGTTTCACGTTACTTATGACCGCACTTGCTATTTGTTCTGCTATTTCATTTTGTACATTTCCCATCAGTTGCAATAATTGAGGCTTGTGCGATTCCATCAATGAAGGTTGGTAAGAGATTGTAGAATTATATTCTGATGAAACAATATCGAACATCAGTGCTTGATTATCTGGATATCTTCTTATTGCTTCGAGTGTTGCTGAAAGAGTAACGGCTGATAATACATAATTATTTTGCATCATTAACTTCGTTTCTTTTTTAGCGTTATTCATTATTCGAATAAATCCTTCATGGCTGTCAAGCTTTTGAACAAGATTTTTCTTTTCATTTATTTCGTACGTTAGCGCCGCCAGTTCACTATTCTTTAATTCGATTTCATTGTTAAAATACTGCAATGACTTGAAGGATTCTTCGGTCTGATTCTGCATAAAGTTCAAGTTTATTTCCAAGGACTGTTTTTGTGATTCCAAGGCGCAAACTTCACTACTCAATTTGATGTGAATACTTCTAACATATGGCAAATTATAACCGTGCTTTACCTGTTCTGCGACTTGTTTAGGAGTCATCCCGAGACTAATCATTAAATCATAAAGCTGCAAAAATGGCCGTATGTTCCCTTTTACATGTTCATATGATGAAATAAATTCTTCGAGATTTCTTAAACGCTGAAATTTTTGATAAATTGAAAACACATAATCCGTAGCAAGGTCCAGCTCTATTGCTACTTCAATAGGCTTCTTACCTTCGTTAAACAATTTCAAGGCTTGAGTTTCCTTGCTTATCTGGACAGCTTTCTTTGAACTATTATCTGCTGTATAGCCTAGCATTGCTTTTCTAACGTCAGAGATTGTAGATGGACTTACATGGCATTCCCTCATAATTTGCTTGTATGTGCAACCCTGCCTAAGCATTTCTATAATCTCCTGTTCTTTTTCTTCTAGAGTGTGTTCAAATACATCGAACATACCATATTATGGTTAAAGTCACTGAAAGCTTTTTCTATTTATTCATAAGACTCATGTTACTACAACTGCTACATGTAGCGTCGTCCTACAACGAGTAGTTCCTATCTACTACTATCTGCTACAACCTGAATTTAGAAAAAATCGAATTTTGTCACTTAATATGAATTGACTTTGAGTGTCGCACGTTCTGCTTTATTTTTTAGATATATTCCTCGGCATTATTTTGATATACAATGTTTTTATACACTAAATATTGAATCAAATAAGAAATTACTTGACAATCGATTCAAGACAGTACAAAGAAGAAGTATGTCGCGGCTATGATAATGCAGCTCCTGGTTGGAAAAAATGGTGGAATACTATGGAAAAAGCCACAGAAAAAGTCAGTAAACGCTTAGTGGAACTTACACAGATAAAACAGGGTTCTAAGGTTCTCGATATTGCGACAGGTCTTGGTGAACCAGCTCTTACGGCTGCAAAACAAGTAGGTAAGACTGGCAATGTGCTAGCTATAGATATCTCCTCACAGATGTTATCCTTTGCAAAACAAAGAGCTATTGGTTTAGGTTTGCAGGACATAGTTGAATTTAAAGAGGGCGATGCAGAAACAATTGATTTACCATCTTCAACATTTGATGCAGCACTATGTAGATGGGGATTAATGTTTTTGCCAAATGCAAAGGCAGGTTTATCCAATATTTATGGCTCTTTAGTTAAAGGTGCTCACTTCGCAGCAGCCGTTTGGGCTACGCCAGAGAAAGTTCCTTTCATTTCCGTACCTATGAATATCGTACTGAAAGAAACAAACAGTCCTCCTCCACCGATAACGCCAGGACCATTTAGCATGTCCGACGAAAATAATCTCAAGAATCTCTACGAAGAATCAGGATTCATTCATCCTGTTATAGAAAGAATTAACGTCGTTTCTAACTTTGATTCATCTTATGCCTTTACAACTTTTACCATTGAACACGGTGGTCCTACCCTTCGAAAAATCCTTGCAGGACAAACAAATGAAGGAAGGGAGCAAATACTAAAGGCTATTAGTAAAGGAACGGAAAACTACGCTGGCGATAATGGCAAAGTTACCTTCGAAAATGAAGCCATATTAATTGTTGCTAGCAAATAGGAAGTTTATCTTCTCGAAACTAGCGAGTAGGAACGTGTCAAATTACACCGCTTTACTTCCATTGATAGATTCACACCAATGTGTCGTTACTTCTTTCTAGTAGCCTTTTCTTTTGCCCGATTCTGTCGTCTTCTATTAGTAAAAATATCATTTTCACCTAATCCTGGTGATGCTGGAACCTCTTTGGCTTCTCCGCC
>Ga0075433_10002394_pt1 | contig 14266 bp, 12 predicted proteins | sample RhiMethybrSRZTD2_FD_75299 | JGI IMG/M metagenome (GOLD analysis project Ga0075433, IMG submission 75299) | Populus rhizosphere microbial communities from Tennessee, USA - Rhizosphere MetaG P. TD hybrid SRZTD2 | ecosystem: Host-associated > Plants > Roots > Rhizosphere > Soil | place: USA... | reverse complement strand
GGCGATGAAGACTGGCCGCCGACAGGTGAGGGCGGCGAGCGCGCATGGGCCGAGCTGCTGGCGCGGCTCGAGACCGGCAACCGGGCGCTGTGCGACGCGATTCTGGCGCTCGACGAGTCCCGCCTCGACGAGTCGCCGGGCGCGAACCGCCCGACCCTCTACGTGCTGCTGCACGGCATCCTCCAGCACGACCTCTACCACGCCGGACAGATCGCGCTGCTCAAGAAGGGGGTCGCGTGAGCCCGATCCGCGGGATGCTGCTGTGGGCTTCGCAGAATCGCTGGATGAAGGAGCGCTTCTCGCGCTACCCGTTCGTGCGGCGAGCGGTGTCGCGCTTCATGCCGGGCGAGGAGGTGAAGGACGCCCTGGGGGCCTCGAGCGAGTTCGAGAAGCGCGGGATCTCGACGATTCTCACGCTGCTCGGCGAGAACGTGAAGGACGAGGGCGCAGCGCGCGAGGTGGTCCGCCACTACGAGAGCGTGATGGACCAGATCCAGAGCGCCCGGCTCGACTCCGAAGTCTCGGTCAAGCTCACCCATCTCGGCCTCGACCTCGGTCCGAGCTGCTGCGGCGACCTGTTGCTGTCCCTGGTCGAGTCCGCCGCCCGGCGCGGCGCCATGGTGTGGGTCGACATGGAGGGCAGCGCATACACCCAGGCGACGATCGACATCTTCCGCCGGGTCCGCGAGAAACGCGCGAACGTCGGGCTCTGCCTGCAGGCCTACCTGCGCCGCACCCAGGGCGACCTCGACGACCTGCTGGCGCTGGGCTCCGCGATCCGCCTGGTCAAGGGCGCATACGCCGAGCCCCGCTCGATCGCCTTCGCGACCAAGACCGAGGTGGACACCAGCTTCCTGCGACTGGCCGAGCGCATGTTCCAGCCCGACGCGATGAAGAACGGCGCGCGCATCGCGATCGCGACCCACGACCGCGGGATGATCCGGCGCGTCCAGGAAGCGGCAGCGGTGCGCTCGATCCCGCGCGAGGCATACGAGTTCGAAATGCTGTACGGCATCCAGTCCAGCGAGCAGGTGCGGCTCGCGTCCGAGGGCTACCGGGTGCGGGTGCTGATCTCGTACGGCTCGGAGTGGTTCCCGTGGTACATGCGGCGCCTGGCCGAGCGCCCCGCCAATCTGTGGTTCGTGATCCGCAACCTGTTCGCTTCGTGAGGAACGCATGACGCAGCGCAGAACCCTGGGCATCCTGGTGGGCGGCGGGCCGGCGCCCGGCATCAACAGCGTGATCGGAGCCGCCACCATCCGCGCCGCGCTCGAGGGCTACACCGTGCTCGGGATCGAGGACGGCTTCGAGTGGCTCATGCAGGGCGACGCCACCCACGTGCGGCCGCTGACCTTGGACGGCGTCGGCCGCATCCACTTCCGCGGCGGCTCCCACATCGGGATCTCGCGTGCCAACCCGACCACGTCGGCCGAGTCCCTCGAGAAGACCGTGCAGGCCCTGGTCGGGCTCAACGTCACCCAGCTGATCACGATCGGCGGCGACGACACCGCATACTCGGCGATGACGCTGGCGGAGAAGGCGGGCGGGCGGATCCAGGTCGTGCACGTGCCCAAGTCGATCGACAACGACCTCGACCTGCCGCACACCGTCGACACCTTCGGCTATCAGACCGCGCGCCACGTCGGGGTCGAGCTGCTCAAGAACCTGATGGTGGACGCGCGCACCACTTCGCGCTGGTACTTCGTGATCGCGATGGGCCGCAAGGCCGGACACCTGGCGCTCGGCATCGGCAAGGCCGGGGGCGCGACGATCACGCTGATCCCCGAGGAGTTCCGCAACCCGCCGATCGCGCTGCGCACGCTCGCGGACACGCTGGTGGGCTCGATCCTGAAGCGCGGCGTGGACGGGCGGAAGGACGGCGTGGCGGTGATCGCGGAGGGCCTGGGATTGTTCCTCGATCCCAAGAGTCTCGGACACTTCGAGGAGATCGAGCGCGACGCCCACGGCCACGTGCGGCTCGAAGAGCTGAACCTGGGGGAGATCCTGAAGCACGAGGTGCAGGCGCGGCTCAAGGCGCTCGGGATCAAGCGCACGATCGTGGCGAAGAACATCGGCTACGAGCTGCGCTGCGCGGATCCGATCCCCTTCGACATGGAGTACACGCGCGATCTCGGCTACTGCGCGGCCCAGTACCTGATCGAGGGCGGCAGCAACGCCATGGTCTCGATCCAGGCCGGTCACTTCGTGCCGGTTCCGTTCCAGAGCCTGCGCGATGCCGCGACCGGCCGCGCCCGGATCCGCATGGTGAAGGTGGGATCGGCGCGCTACGCGATCGCGCGCCGCTACATGATCCGGCTCCGGCGCTTGGACTTCGAGGATCCGCAGGAGCTGGCGAAGCTCGCGACGCAGGCCGGGCTCACCGTGGCGGAGTTCCGGCGCGAGTTCGAGTACGTGACCGCCGACGAGCCGCCGCCGCTCGACCTCGAGGCCCCCGAGGAAGAGACCTCGAGCGAGGCGATCACCGGCGCCTGACGCGCGGCGCGCCGGCCTTCACACGAACAGCCGCACCCCAGTCGCCTTGAAGGCGGCGTAGACCGAGGTCCCGGCGCGCAGCGTGAGCCGCTCCGCGGCCGCGCGCGTCACTTCCGCCACCAGGGGCGGGCGGGTCGCGAGGCTCACGCGCACGCGCTCGCCGTGCGGCGGCTCCGGCTGCACCTCCTCGACCAGGCCGCGCAGCACGTTCTGCGCACTGCCCTCCGGGCGCTCGAGCGAGAGCGTGACGTCGCGCGGATCCACCAGCGCGAACACCTCTTCGCCGAGATCGCGATCCGCCGCCAGGATCTCGCCGCCATCGGCCGCCAGCCGGGCCAGGCCGTCGTCTTCGCGGCGGGTAACGCGCGCCCGGAACAGGTTGGTGCCGAGGAACTCCGCGACGTACCGGGTGCGCGGCTCGAGCAGCAGCGCTTCGCGGGATCCGTGCTGGGTGACGCGCCCCGACTCGAGCACCGCGATGCGCTCGCCGAACGCGAGCGCTTCGGCCGGGCTGTGGGTGACGAACAGGCTCACGCACGAGAGCCCTTCGAGCAGGCGCCGCAGCTCGCCGCGCACCGCGCGGCGCGTGGGCGGGTCGAGCGCGGCCAGCGGCTCGTCGAGCAGCAGGATCTCGGGCTCTGGCACCAGGGCGCGCGCCAGCGCCACGCGCTGCTGCTGCCCGCCCGAGAGCTGGGGCGGCCGCTGCCCCGCCCACTCCGCGATCCCCAGGCGCTCGAGCGCACCGTCCACCCGGCGCGACAGCGCCACGCCGCGACGCCCTCGGGCGTGGAGCCCGAACCCCACGTTCTCCCGCACGGTGAGGTGGGGGAAGAGCGCGTAATCCTGGGGCACGTAGCCGACCGGGCGCTCGCGCGCCGGCACGTGGATGCCGGCCGCGACGTCGTCCAAGACACGCGCGCCGAGCGCGACCCGCCCGCGATCCGGCGCGATGAGCCCGGCGATCAACCGCAGCAGCGTGGTTTTGCCCGATCCGCTCTCCCCGACCACCACGACCACGCTCGAGCCCGGAACCGAAAGCGAGGCCTCGAGCGTGAAGGCGGAGAGCCGTTTCTCGACCTGGACTTCCAGCACGGGGCGGGCTCCGGGGAGATCGCGTGCGCGCGCGGACCCTCTGCCCGTGGCGCCGGGGTGGGAACCGCGCCATCTTGCCTTCGCGCGCGCGCCTGCTGCAAGGTAGTCGCACGCGTCCGAGCCGCCGTGGCCGGCGCCGAGACCGGGAGCCATGACGCCGGACCCGCCGTTCGATCTCACAGCGATGAACCCGACCGGCCGCTTCAGCGACCGCGCCGAGGACTATCGCCGCTACCGCCCCGACTACCCCGCGGCCGCGCTCGACGCAATTCTCGCAGGCCTGGGTGAGCCTTCCCGGCTGACCGCCGCCGACATCGGCGCCGGGACCGGAATCTCGGCCCGCATGCTCGCCGCGCGCGGCGTGCGCGCTCTCGCGGTCGAGCCCAACGCCGAGATGCGCGCGGCGGCGAGCCCGCACGAGCGGGTCGAGTGGCGCGCGGGCACGGCGGAGTCCACTGGGCTCGAGCCCGCGAGCGTGGACCTGGTGCTGTGCGCCCAGGCCTTCCACTGGTTCCGCGCGGCCGATGCGCTCGCCGAATGCCATCGCATCCTGAAGCCGGGCGGCCGGCTCGCGCTGATGTGGAACACGCGCGATCGCGGCGATGCGCTGACGCGCGGCTACACCGAGGCGATCCGTGCCGTGAAGGGCGAGGACCCGGTCGAGCAGATGGCGTTCGAGCCCGCCACGGTCGCGGCCGGCGGCCATTTCACCCGACCCCTCGAGGAGCGCTTCCCGCACGCGCAGGTCCTCGACCTGGCGGGGCTCCTGGGGCGCGCCACCAGCGCATCGTACGTCCCGCGCGACGGCGAGCGGTTCGCGCGGCTCAAGTCCCTGCTCGAAGCGCTGTGGGAGCGCGAGCACGACGCCCAGGGCCGGGTTACGATGCGCTACGTGACCAAGGTGTTCCGCGCCCAGCGCCGCTGAGCCCCGCCGCCACTGGCAGCGCTTGCCGGACCGAAACGGATCGACTTCACTTTCGTAGCGAGGAGATTCCCATGGGCGCCAAGGATCCACGCGTCGACGCATACATCGCGAAATCCGCCGACTTCGCGAAGCCGATCCTCGAGCACCTGCGCAAGGTCGTGCACGCGGCATGTCCGGAGGTCGAGGAGACGCTGAAGTGGGGCAGCCCGAGCTTCGTGTACCAGGGCATCGTGGCGGGGATGGCCGCGTTCAAGAGCCACTGCGTGTTCGGATTCTGGAAGCACTCGCTGCTCAGCACCCCGCCCGGCGGGCCGAGCGGAGCACAGGATTCCGCGATGGGACAGTTCGGCCGGATCACGTCGTTGTCCGACCTGCCGGCCGACCGCCTGATCAAGCGCTGGGTGAAGGAGGCCGCCGACCTGAACGCGCGCGGCGTGAAGACGCCGCGCAAGCCGGCGGCGAAGACCGCGCGCAAGCGCACGGTCCCCGCGTACCTCATTGCCGCGCTGCGGAAGAACCGCAAGGCGCTCGCGACGTTCGAGGGCTTCAGCAACAGCAACCGGAACGAGTACGTGGAATGGGTGACCGAGGCGAAGACCGACGAGACCCGCCAGCGCCGGCTCGAGACCGCGGTGGAATGGATGGCAGAGGGGAAGAGCCGCAACTGGAAGTACGAACGGAAATGACCCGAGCCGTGGCGCCCGAAGCGCGCGCCGCGATGGAGGACCCACGATGACGCTCAAGCATGCGGCGGCCGTTCCCGAGGAGCCGGTCGCGGCCGGCACCGGGACGACGCGGCAGGTCCTGATCGGCCCCGGAGAGGGGCCGAACTTTGCGATGCGCCGCTTCATCATGAAGCCGGGTGGCGGCATCCCGCGGCATTCGAACACGGTCGAGCACGAGCAGTACGTGCTGCGCGGCCGCGCCCGCGTCGGGGTGGGGGACGAGGTGCTGAAAGTGAAGGAGGGGGACGTGCTCTTCATCCCCGCCGGCACGCCCCACTGGTACGAGGTCGAAGGTCAGGAGACCTTCGAGTTCATCTGCGTCGTGCCGAACCACCCCGACCGGATGGAGATGCTGCCCGGCGCATCGCGCTGACACCGCTCAGGCCGCCAGCGTGTGGTGCTCCTGCTCGTACTCCGCGACGCCGCGGCCGAGGTCGAGCGGGGCACCGGTGCGCCCGGCGATCCAGCGCGCCAGCTGCAGGATGCTCTCCACCTCGTTCATCCGGCGGTAGATCGTGCGGCGACGGTCGCCGGTGCGGGCCTGGAGCTCGAACCAGTCGTCGCCGTCCTCGTCGGTCGTGTGCTCCACCGTGAGCCGCGGCTTCTTGAGCGTTTCGGCGCCGCGGCCCATGAGCGGACCGGAGCGGAACTCGATCTCGCCCTGGCGCACCAGGATCCGCATGCCGCCCCATGTGAGCCACGCGCTGCCCGCAACGCACGCGCCCAGGAACACCAGCGCAGCGAGCGTTCCCGCGCCTTCCCCCAGCCCCAGGGAGACGTCGAGGTAGCCACGCTGCCAGGCCGCGACCGCCGCGGCCCCGAGCGCCACGGTCGCGAGCCACGCCGCCGCCACCTGGCCGCGCCGCGCCGCCGGATCCCGCGCGAGCAGCATGGCCTCGTGACCCGACGGCGAAGCGGTCCAGCCTTCGGGGATCAGCGGCCCGACCGCCTTGGTGTGCACGCCGCTCTTGAGCACCCTGCGGATCTCGTCCCGGACCGCAGCGCGCTCCGCCTTCGAGCCCCATTCGGTCAGGGCGTGGGTGGCCCGCGGGGTGTGCACCAGGAGCGCATGGTCCGAGCGGCTCAGGGATACGTGCTCGATCTGCGCGGCGCGCCACGCGCGACGGCGCCGGAACGGTCCGACGCGCCGGAACACCTCGAGACCCGAGCCGTCCCACGCGACGTGGTCCTCGCTCGAGAGCAGCCGCATGACCTGATAGGCCGCCACGATGCCCGCCAGCGTCCAGATCGCGAGCCAGGTGGCGACGAACGTGAGGCCGAGCGGGCCGCTCTGCGGCCCGGGCGGCTCGATCCAGGCGACCCGGGCGAGCAGGCCGGGCGCCACGGAAGCGCCGAGCGCGCCCAGCGCCTCGAGGATGCGGGCGCCGGCCGGAACCCCGAGCGTGGCGAGCAGCATGCCCGCGGCAAACGCTTCGCCGATCACCCACACGCAGAGCCAGACCGCGAGCAGGCTCGACGCGAGCGCGGCGACGCGCCGCCGCGGACGGAACATGGCGGTCCAGCGGCCGCCCTGAATCGCGCGCAGCATCATGCGGCGGTTATCGGCCGGTCGGGGCCGGATCGCGCGCCCGCCTTGCGATGCCCGCCCTCAAGCCCGAGCCGCGACCGGCCGATAACCCTGGGGACAAGGCCGAGAGGTTCGTTTCGACGAGAGCGCGTGCCGCTCATCACGCGCTGCCAGGACGGCGCTCGACATCAGCGCCCGAGCGAGCCGGGCGGTTCCACGCCGCGCAATCGGCCGCGCCGCGGCCCCCATGGGAGGCCGGAATGGCGACCTATAAGTATTACGCGGCCGGCCGCGTTCGCCGATTCCATGCCTCGCCGCTCCGAACCGCGGCTCCGGTCGCCGCCCTGGCTGCGGGCTCCCGCGAGCCGGTCCCGGTGGCGGCCCTCGATTCCGGCCAGGTCGCCAACGTGATCCGCAGCCGCAGCGAGTGGCTCGGCATCCTGCTCGAGGGCATGACCGAGTTCGACCTGCTGGCACAGAGCGATCTGTGCTCGGGCGCGGTCACGCTTCCGACCCACTCGGTGATCGTGGACGGCGCGCGCGCCTCCGAGCTCCGCTGGCTGCGCGACCGTCTCGGCTTCGAGACCGTGCGCGAGGGGCGCCAGGGCAAGGTGCTGCTGCGCGCCCCCCAGGGCGGCAACGCCGGCGTGGCGGCCGCCTTCAGTGCGGGGGAGCGGCTGTTCCGCCGCGGCAACGTGGCGGCCGCTCACCCTAATTTCATCCGCGCGCTCCCGGTCATTACGCGTCCGGGCACGGCCACGAGCCTGGGCTGGAACCTGCAGAACGACGGCCACGACGGGCTCTACGGGGCCGACGTCCACGCGCGCGCCGCCTGGACCATCACGCGCGGCAGCCCCGAGGTGCGGGTCGCGGTGCTCGACGAGGGCGTCGACACCACCCACCCCAGCCTCCGGCCGGCCGTGGTCGCGGAGCTCGACGCGGTGGGCGTCAACTCCCATGCGCGTCCGGACGGCGACGACGCCCATGGCACCGCCTGCGCCGGCGTCATCCTGTCGCGCGACGCCGCCGTGCCCGGGCTCGCGCCGCTCTCGAGCCTGGTCGCGGTGCGGATCGCGCGCGGCGACGGCAACGGCCACTGGATCCTCGACGACTTCGACACCGCCGACGCGATCGACTGGTGCTGGGAGGATGCGCGCGCCGCCGTGCTTTCGAATTCGTGGGGCGGCGGCCCGCCGACCGACGTCGTCGCCCACGCCTTCGAGCGCGCCCGCACCCGGGGGCGCGGCGGTCTGGGCTGCGTGCTGGTCGCGGCGGTGGGCAACGACCAGAGCCCGGTGAACTTCCCGGCCCGGCTTCCGCTCGTCCTCGGCGTCGGCGCTTCGAATTCCTGGGACGAGATCAAGACCCGGACCTCGCGCGACGGCGAGTCGTGGTGGGGCTCGAATCACGGCCCCGGGCTCGACCTGCTGGCGCCCGGCGTCCGCATCCCCACCACCGACCTGCACGGACCGCGTGGCTACAGCCGCGGCGACTTCGTCTACGACTTCAACGGCACCTCGGCGTCCGCCCCGCACGTTGCCGGCGCCGCCGCCCTACTGCTTGCCGTCGCTCCGCGATTGACCGCGTCCAAGATTCGCGACATCATTATAGGTACCGCCGACCCGCTGCGGACCGCCAGCGGCAGGCGCAGCCAGCGCGCAGGGGCCCGAAGGCTCAACGCGTATGCCGCGCTCCGGGCCGCAATGCGCGCCACCTGACATCCTTGCCCTGAAACAACCTAGCGCAGTAGGGAGCCGCGACGAACGTGCCATACTTCTACGCCGCCGGAAAACGCGTGACCCTCACGGTCGAGAGCAGCCTGTGGGCGCTCGACACCGAAGCACTGGCCGTCGCCCTGATCGGTGAATCCATCCGCAAGCGGATCCTGGCGAACTCGCGCCGCCTGCGCGGCAAGTATGTGCTCGCGCACGTTCCCTCCTCCGCGCTCGAGTCGCTGCGCGCGGCGCACGCGGTGCAGCCGGTCTACCGCTCGGCGGACGCGATGCTGGTGGCGCTGCCCGAAGTGCGGGTCGAGGAGAGCCGCCCGGAGACGCTGCGGCGCCTGCGGGCCTGGATCGACTTGCGGCGCGGGAGCATCGAGGTCTCGGAGGCCGAGGCGGGGCGGCTCACGCTGCGGCCGGCGTCGGGCGATGGGGTGGAGGCGCTGGCAATCGCGAACGAGCTCCAGGAGGAGTTCACGCCCGAGCTCGCAGAAGCGCGCTTCATCCGCTCGATCGAGGACCCGAACCTCAACCTCAAGGCCCGCATCCGTCCCCATCGACCAAACGGTGCCTAGACCCAAGCCCGGCGGCCCGGATCAGGCGTTGTCGAGCATGAAGTGGAAGCGGCCCCGCTTCGGGCCCTCTCCGTTCTTCAGCTCCATCAGCAGATCGGGGCGGTAGAGGAAGTCCCTGCGGTTGCGCGCCTCTCCCGGAAAGTAGAGCTGCGTGGTGAGGATCCGCCCGTGCGGCGCCTGCACCTTCACGTGGAAGTGTCGCGTGCGCCCCGGGTAGAGCCCGGGGACGATGGTCTCGAGCCGCCAGCGGCCGTTCGCGTCGGTGAACTGGTGCCCGCGCAGCTTGAAGCCGGCGTTGTCGTACTCGCCTTCGTCGTCCGCGTGCCAGAAGTCGAGCAGCGCGCCTGCCACCGGCCGGCAATCGCGCGCGAACACCGCCCCGGTCACCACGATCCGCGCGCCGGCCGTGCCCGGCTCGATCAGCGATGCGCGCAGCGGCGAGTCCGGGGTGAAGAACGGCCCCTGGGTCTCGCTGGGCGTGGGCTCGTCGTCGTCTCCGCATTCGGGCGTGGGGGCGAGGTCGCGGCCCGCGGTGTCGGGCGGCGCAGCGGCGGCGGCCAGCGCGTCCGCGAAGCGGCTCGCGGCCGCGAGCGAGAGCGGCGCGGCCAGGAGCCACCCGACGAACTTGCGGCGGCTGCGGTCGGCGGGCTCCTTCATGGCGGAGGAACCTAGCATCCATCGCCGACGCGCCGCTGCCAATTCCCTGTCAATCCCGGGCCGGCGCGGTCAAAAAACGGAAGGGCGGCGCCGACTGCGCGCCGCCCTCCGTCGTGTTGGAACCGCCGACTACGGCAGGACCAGCACTGGGGTAGTCAGACTCTTCGACAGCTGATTCAGCCGCACCATGTAGAGGCCGGGGCGGAGCTTGGCCGCGTCGCCGAAGGTGACGACGTGGACTCCCGCTCCCATGCCGCCCACGTCGCGGTTGGCGATGCGACGGCCGCTCACGTCGAAGACCGCGAGGGTCGCCGGCGCGCCGCTCGGCAGGCTGAAGGAGACGTCGAACCTGCTCCCGGTCGGGTTGGGAGCGATCCGGCCGAGCGCGAACATCGCGACGTCCCCACCCACACCGGTGGTGGAGGAGATCGTGAACGTGCCGCTCTCGCTGATCTCGGCCTCGGTTTCGGACCCGCCGTTGCGCAATTGCACGACCGCGATGCGCGCCTGCGGGGTCGAGATGTCGGGCGCGGTCCAGTGGTAGCTGCCGCTGTTGGGGACGCCGTCCGCGTCCACCGTCCAGGTCGCGCCGTTGTCGATCGTACGGATCACCGAGACCCTCTGGATGCCGTTCAGCGGGGTCCAGCTCAGGTCGACGACCTGCCCGGGAGCCACCAGGCTGCCCGCCGCGGGATGCGACAGTGTCGAATGCTTGATATGGACGTCCGCGCTGGCCTCGAAGCACCCCTTGCCGACCGCGCCGCTCACCGTGAGGGTCGCGTCGTAGTCACCGGGCGCGTACGTCGCGGCGAGGGCCGAGCGGAGGACCTTGACCGTGATGTCGGGAATGCCGTTCCCATTGTCGTCACCGATCGAGGCCGGGCCCGAGAGATCCAACGGAACCGAGCCGTTGATCAGGATCGAGGACAGGTTGAGGTCGGCGGGCGTGGTCGGCGGCGTCGGCTCGATCACCACCGTCACCCACTTGCCCTTCGAGTTCAGGTTGATGATGTGAGGATGGACCGCGACGCTCACCCCGACCTGGCACTTCTCGTACGTGATGTTCGACCACGTCGCGGTGAGCGAAGCGCCGGTGTTGGCGCGCGGCTGGAAGTAGCCTCCCACCCGGCCGTCATTCATCATGCCGTACAGGTCATTGTACTGGGGAGAGTTGCACTCGTTCGGATTCTGCTCGCCGAACGGCAGCACCGGGCTGTCGTAGGTGTTGCCGTTGTAGATCACCCGGTACTGGATCGTGGCCGGGTTGGTCGCGATCATCTCGTGGGCGTTGTAGGTCTCTTCAAAGCGGATCGTGGTGCCTTTCGTGTAGGAGATCCCGTGGTTCACGGTGAAGCTGTAGAACGGGAGCGCGCCGCCGAAGCACGCGATCTCGCCGCTGGTGGCGTTGGCCATGAAGCGCCCGTCCACGAACTGGCCGTACCACGGCGAGAGCCGTAAGCCGCCTTCCCCTTCGCCCGCACCGTCGATCTTGAGATCCGCGCCGAACCGGAAGATCGAGTTGTTGTCGAAGCGCGCCGCGGTGGCGCCGCCGTCTTCCGAGAAGCTCCAGCTGTGGAGGTTCGCGAAACCGACGCACAGCGGGTCCATCACATCGGTGATCGAGACCGATGCCGGGTAGTTGTTCGTGCTCGACACCGTCGAGATCGGGCAGTCGTTGAAGGTGCGCAGCGTGATCAGGGCTGCGTCCGGATTGGGCGTCCCGTCGTTCGAAGGGAGCTGCTCGTAGGTGATGTTGGACCAGCGGGCGGTGAGCGAAGCGCCGCTGTTCGCACGCGGCTGGAAGTACGAGCCGACGCGCCCGTCGTTCAGCATGCCCCACTGGCCGTTGTGCTGGGGAGTGTTGCACTCGTTCGGATTCTGCTCGCCGAACGGCAGGATCGGGCTGTCGTACGGGACGCCGCCGACGACGATGTGGTACTGGATGCTGGCGGGGTTCACGGAGGTGAGATCGTTCGCCCGGTACGTCATCTCCATGTGGACCGTGGCGCCCCTCGTATACGTGATGCCGTGGTTCACGGTGAAGCTGTAGAACGGCAGCGTGCCGCCGAAGCACGCGATCTCGCCGCTCGTGACGTTGATCATGAAGCGCCCGTCCACGAACTTGCCGTACCACGGCGAGATCCGCAGGCCACCCTCGCCTTCGCCGGCGCCCGTGATGCTGACGTCGGCGCCGAAGCGGAAGTTGGAGTTGTTGTTGAACGCGGCCGCGGTGGCGCCGGCGTCCTCCGAGAAGCTCCAGCTGTGGAGGTTGGCGAAGCCGACGCACAGCGGGTCCATCGCGTCTGTGATCTCGATCGAAGCGGGGAAGTTGTTGGTGGTGGTGACCGTAGAGACCGGGCAGTCGTTGAAAGTGCGGGTCGTGACGACGGCCCCGTTCACCACGGGCCGCGCGAACGCCGCGCCGGCAAAGACCGTGAGGAGAGTCGCCGAACATGCCAGACTGGAGATGGTGATCCGCTTCATCGCTGGGTCCTCCTTCTGGATTGGGGTGAGACGCGGATCTGGTGACTCCGGCGTATCCACAATCCTCGGGCGACCTGGGCGGCGCTGGTGCCGCTCCCGCGGATGCTGCTGGCCCTCCGGAGGTCCCGGCGACGTGGGCGGTCTCCACACACCGTTCGCGCGAGGGGGGCCAAGGCTTGAAAACGATTCCACAGGGCCAAGCCTGCGTCAAGGATTCGTTGCCGGTGTGCCCCGGAAAAACGACGACCACCCCCGCGAACGAGGGTGGCCGCCGTGGAATGAGCGTGTTACTCGAGGTCAGCGATACAGAACCTTGAGACGGCCCCACGTAACCGGCGCGGCCGCCGTGGTCTGCAGGTTGTCGAAGCAGATGTTCTCGAACTTCACGTTCAGATCGCCGGTGCCGTTCGTCACGTTGGGCTGGAAGTACCCGCCGGCGTAGTTGGGAACGAGGGCGCCCCACAGGCCGTGCGGCGGATCCTCGGTGGCGTTGCCCTGGTCGAAGGCGAGCGGACCGCTGGTGTAGCTGTTCGGGCCGATCGTGATCCGGAACTCGACCGTAGCTGGGTTCAACGAGCTGAGTCCGTGCGGCAGGTAGGTGATCTCCATCTTCACCGTGGTGCCGCGGACGTAGCTGATCCCGTGGTTGACGGTGAAGCTGTAGAACGGCAACCGGCCGTCGAAGCATGCGATCTCCCCGGTGCCGACGTTGAGCATGAACTTGCCGCCGGCCTGCGGGAACCACCACGGGCTCAGATTGAGCCCGGCCTCGCCGTTGCCGACCCCGTCCACCGTGACGTCGGCGCAGAAGTGATACGCGCTGCAGTTCTCGAAGCCGATCCGCGTGGCCCCACCGTCCGCCGAGAACTGCCAGTTGTGCATGTTCGTGAAGCCGACGCACAGCGGGAACATCGTGTCGTGCATCTCGATCAGCGCCGGATAGAGGTTGTTCACGGTCAGCGTGGAAAGAGGACAGTCGTTGAACGTCCGGGTCTCGACGAGCGCAGCGTTGGGGTTCAGCGTGGTTCCGGGACAAGTGCGACCATCGCCGGCGGAAGCGACCGCACTCCACAGCCCGAGGGAAACGACGAACGTGAGCGCCGCCAAACGGTAACGAATTCGCTTCATGGGCTCCTCCTGGTCTGAGTCGAACTACGGAACGTGAGTTGAGGATCGAACCACATGAGCCACCGCATCGCGCCTGGCCGATCGGTGCGATGGCGGAACGAATCTCGGGGCGGCCCGAGCGCGGTCATGAGGGCTTCGAGCATGGAGCGAAATCGACTCGAAGAACCCGCCGACGAGCCCTCCTGGGAATGGCACCCAGGGCAGCAGCGAGCGATGTAAACGATTTCATACTATGGATCAAGGGTCAAGTGTGAACTGCCCGGCGCCCGGGTTCGGCGCGCCACGAGTGGCTCCCGGGATACTCACTCCAGCCGGATCAGCACGTGATGGGTGCGTCCGTCCTCCGCAAGCGGAATTCTTGCGGCATCCCGCTCGACCGGCAGCATGCGCCCGTCGAGCCGCACCTCCGCCACCACGCCGCCGGCCCCCGAGTTCTCGACGCGGACGTCGTAGCGCGTCGGCCCCCCGCCCGGACGCAGCTCGAGACGGTAGCCGGGCCAGTCCCGGGGGATGGCCGGGCGCACCACCAGGGTGTCGCCGCCTTCGATCCGCACCCCGAGCAGCGACTCGACCACCACGCGGATCATCCATCCCGCGGAGCCGGTGTACCAGGTCCAGCCTCCACGGCCGACGTGCGGGGCCGAGCCGTAGACGTCGGCCGCCACCACATAGGGCTCGACGCGGTAGCGGGCCACACCTGCGGCGTCGCGCGCGTGCGAGATCGGGCTCAGCATCTCGAGCACCCGCGCCGCCCGATCCCCGCGCCCGAGCTCGGCCAGGGCGCGCGCCACCCACAGCGCGGCGTGGGTGTACTGCCCGCCGTTCTCGCGCACGCCCGGGACGTAGCCCTTGATATAGCCGGGATCGTGCGCGGTACGGTCGAACGGCGGATCGAGCAGCCGCACGATGCCTTCGGACTCCGAGACCAGATCGCGCTC
>Ga0075433_10002391_pt1 | contig 14274 bp, 15 predicted proteins | sample RhiMethybrSRZTD2_FD_75299 | JGI IMG/M metagenome (GOLD analysis project Ga0075433, IMG submission 75299) | Populus rhizosphere microbial communities from Tennessee, USA - Rhizosphere MetaG P. TD hybrid SRZTD2 | ecosystem: Host-associated > Plants > Roots > Rhizosphere > Soil | place: USA... | reverse complement strand
CTGGAGACGCGCGAGGGCATACGGTTCTTCACGCTGCTGACGCCGATCCGGAATCAGGAGAAGTGCCAGGGCTGTCACGGTACCGATCACCAGGTGAGGGCGGTCGTGCGCGTCGCGAACTCCATGGAACCGGTGTTCGCGGAGGTCGCGCGTCACCGTAACCGCCAGCTCGCCATCGGCCTGCTCACCATCGTCGCCGCCAGCGTCGTGTTGACGGTGGCGATGCGGCGTATCGTCCTGCGGCCGGTCGATCAGCTGGCGACGGTCGCCCGCCGCGTGGGTGACGGCGACTTCAGCGCCCGCGCGCCGGTGGCGGCGCGTGACGAGCTCGGCCAGCTCGGGACCGCATTCAACGACATGACGGCGAGGCTCGCGCACGCGTATTCGGAGCTGGAATCGAAGAATACGGAGCTCGCCACGGCACTCCAGCACCTGCAGGAATCGCGTCAGCGCCTGGAGCTGCTCGAGCAGCTCAAGGGCGAGTTGTCGAAGTTCGTCCCCGAATCGGTCAAGCGCCTGCTCGAGCGGAATCCGAATGCCACCGAGCTCGAGAAGAAGAATGTCGAGGTCTCGGTGCTCTTCCTCGACATCGCCGGCTACACGCGACTCTCCGAGCAGCTGGAGCCCAAGCGCCTCAATCAGCTCGTGCAGACCTACTTCTCGTCCTTTCTGGAAATCATCCAGAGCCATCACGGCGACATCAGCGAGACGGCCGGCGACGGGCTGATGGTGATCTTCCAGTCCGATCGCGGGCCGGCCGATCACGCGCTGAGCGCGACGCGTGCGGCCTTCGCCATTCGCCAGCGGACGACGGCGCTCAACGAGGAGTACGGCGGGATGTTTCCTCCCGTTTCGCTGCACATGGGCATCAACACCGGGGAGGCGCTGGTCGGCGCGACGAAGCTGGGGGGCGGCGCGAGCCAGCGATGGACGTTCACGGCGAGCGGCTCGACGACGAACGTCGCCGCGCGCTTTGCCGCGTTCGCGCAGGGCGGTGACATCGTCGTCGGCCAGGCCACCGCCGACCGCATCCGGCAGCACTTCGTGCTCGAGAGCCTCGGCGAGCAGACGTTCAAGAACGTCTCGCAGCCGATCCGCGTCTATCGCATCATCCCGCCCGGGGTCTACGAGAAGATCGCCTGACCGCGCCGATTCGTGTCGGCGTCTGCGCGTGGGCGGACCCCGCGCTCATCGAGTCCCGCGCCTTCTATCCACGCAAATCGATGTCGGCCGAAGCGCGGCTGCGGTTCTACGCCTCCGTCTTCGACGTCGTCGAGGTGAACTCCTCGTATTACGCGATCCCCGACGTGCTGACCGTGCGCCGCTGGGCCGAGCGCACGCCGCCGGGCTTCGTCTTTCACGTCAAAGCCTGGGCGTTGATGACGGGGCATCATCCCCGCGAGCAGTCGCTGCCGGCCGACATCGTCCGCCTGATTTCATCGCGCGCGCGGCGCACGCACCGCGGCGAGATCGATGCGGGCGAGTTTCCGCCGGAGGCGATCGACGAGGCGTTCCGGCTCTTTCGCGCGGCGCTCTCCCCGCTCGCTGACGCGGGTAAGCTCGGCTACGTCCTGTTCCAGCTCGCGCCGTGGGTGCGCTACGACGACGCCCGCCTCGAATATCTCGCCTCGCTGCCGGCGCGACTGCCCGGCTGGAGCGTGGCCGTCGAGTTCCGGCACCGCTCGTGGCTGCCGGATCACGTCCACGAGTCGCTGGACACGCTGCGGCGGGCTCGCGTGGCCTGCGTGAGCGTCGACGCGCCGGCCGCCGCTGGCGCGGTCCCGCGGCTGACGCAGGTCACGGCGCCGATAGCCATCTTCCGCCTGCACGGGCGCAACGCCGAGGGTTGGCTTCGGCAGGTGCGGGGCGAGGAGCCGACCGTGCGCGAGAAGTACGACTACCTCTATACGGAGGCCGAGCTGCGAGAGCTGATGCCGGAAATCGACGAGGCGGCTAACGAGGCCGAGCAGGTCTATGTGTCGTTCAACAACAACAACCGCGATTATCCGGTCCGCAACGCCCTGATGTTGAAGCGCCTGCTCGGACAGCCCGCGGATTCCTTGCCTGGCGACCTCTTTCCCTGAGATAGTGAATTCGATGGCGACGTCGGCTCCCCCGATCCCACGCGTCGATCTCGCCTATGCGCCAACGCCGCTCCTGAAGCTCGAGCGACTGTCCGCGGAGCTGGGCGTCGAGCTCTGGGTCAAGCGCGACGATCTGACCGGACTGCTGGAAACCGGCAACAAAATCCGGAAGCTCGAGTTTCTCGTCGGCGAGGCGCTGGCCCAGAATGCCGACACGCTGATCACGTGCGGCACGCTGCAGTCGAACTGCTGCCGCTGCGTCGCCGCTGTGTGCGCGCGGCTGGGCCTGCGCGCGGTGCTCGCGCTGAAGGGCGAACGCCCGGCCGAATACGACGGTAATCTCCTGCTCGATCGACTGCTCGGCGCCGAAATCAAGTACTGCACCGATCGCGAGTGGGACAAGATCGACGAAACCATGCAGGATCTCGCGGCGCGCCAGCGCGCCTTGGGGCGTACGCCGTACGTCATCCCGGAGAGCGGAGCCACCGTGGTCGGTGCGCTCGGGTACCTCGCGTGCGGCCAGGAGCTCGCGCAGCAGGCACGCCACGGCGCGCCGGAGTTCGACACGATCGCCATCACCAATTTCAGCGGCGGCAGCCAGGCCGGACTGTTGATGGCCAAGCAGCTGGCGGGCCTGCGCGCGGAAATCGTTGGCGTGCCGATCGCGTGGGAGGGCGAGCGCGTGCGCGCGTACGTCGCCGACGTCATGGATCGCGCGCGCAGCCGCTTCGGTCTCGCCGTTCGCCCGCCGGCGGAGGTTCGGCTTCTTGATGGCTATCAGGGCGTCGGACGCGCCGCCGTGCGACGCGAAGAGCTCGACGTCGTGCTGAAGCTGGCGCGGCTCGAGGGCATCGTGCTCGACCCGGTCTACACCGCGAAGGCGTTCGCGGGACTCCTCGACACGCTCCATCGCGATCGCCGAGCCCTCGGGCGTCGCATCTGTTTCGTACACACCGGCGGTGTGTTCAGCGTCTTTCCGTATCGCGAGGCGCTCGGCCGCATGGTGGACGGAGACGGTCTGGTAAAATCCTAGCCCCATGCCTGAATTGCGGCTCCGGGGCGGCGAGGTCGATGGCCTCGCACTGAATTACGTCGTCGAAGGTCGCGGCCCGGCCGTCGTCCTCGTGCACGGCCTCGGCGGGTTCGCGGAGTCCTGGCGGCACAACATCCCCTCACTCGCGGCGCGCGCGACCGTCTACGCCATCGATCTGCCAGGCTTCGGTCGCTCTGGCAAGCCGCCCGCCCATTACTCGCTCGGCTTCTTCGCCCGCGCGCTGCATGCGTTCCTGGACGCGGTCGGCGTCAGCAACGCTTCGCTGGTCGGACACTCGCTCGGCGCCGCCGTCGTGGTGACCTATGCGCTGACCAGGCCCGCCCGCGTGGAGCGGCTGGCGCTGTTGTCAGGGTGTACGCCGGGGTTCGGCTGGCGTCCAGGCTGGCGCGCGCGCCTCATGGCCACACCCGGCCTGGGCGAGGCGCTGTCACTCTGTGGCTGCGCGCCGCTCTACCGCGCTGCGATTGCGCGCTGTTTCCACGCGGATGCCGCGGCCGAGGTCGCGTTCCTCGTGGGCTGGGACTATGCGCTGCGAACGAGCGCCCCGGCCCGGGCGGCGTGGCTCGCGACCGTCCGCTCGCTCTCGAGCGATTTCGTCGAGCGCCGCACCGACTATCGTCGAGCCATCGCTACCCTGGACCTGCCGGTGCTCCTCGTTCACGGTCGCGAGGATCCCGCCGTCCCGCCCGCGCACTGCACCGAGATGGCCGAAGCGTTCGCGCGCGCCAGCGTGCGCTGGCTCGACAAGTGTGGCCATTTCCCCCACATCGAGCACTCGCAGGTGGTCAACGGTTGGCTCGCCGACTTCCTGGTCGGCCGGCCGGCGCCACGGTAATTCATTCTCATGGAGATCACCCCCAAAGACCTCAAGGCGCGCCTGGATCGCAACGACCGGCCGGTGCTCCTCGACGTCCGTCAGGATTGGGAAACGAAGCTCTGTCGTCTCGAGAACGCGATTCACATTCCGATCGAGGAGATCGAGCTGCGCACCGACGAGCTGAACGCGAGCGACGAGATCGTCGTCTATTGTCACCAGGGTGTGCGCAGCGCGGCCGTCGCGCAGTACTTGCGAGAGCAGCACGGATTCAAGAACGTCAAGAATCTGGCCGGCGGCCTGGACTCCTGGGCGCGGACCGTCGACCCGACGATGCGGCGGTATTGATGTCCGCGCGGCGCTTTGGAGTTCGCGGGGCTGACGTCTAGATGGCCTCACCGACGATCGCCGTCGAGCGGAGCGGCGACGTCGTCTGGTGCGCTCTCGACCGACCGCCGCTGAACCTGTTCGAGCCGGGACTCATCGCGAGCCTGCGCTCGACCTTCGACACACTCTCGCGCGACGTCTCGATCCGCGCGGCCGTGCTGGTGGGACGTGGGCGCGCGTTCACCGCGGGCATGGACGTGCATGTGCTCCACGGGCTGAACGCGGGGTCGGCACGCGCGCTCATCACCGACCTGTGCGGGGCCATCGACGCCGTGCACCGCGCGCCGTTCCCCGTCGTTGCTGCCATCCACGGCGCATGCCTCGGCGCTGGCTTCGAGCTGGCGCTGGCCTGTGATTTTCGGATTGCCGCCGCCGATGCGTCATTCGGGCTGCCCGAGGTCCGGGTCGGGGTGCCGTCGGTCATCCAGGCCGCGCTCCTGCCGCCGCTGATCGGCCCCGGCCGTGCGGCGGAGATGCTGCTGCTCGCCGAGCGTGTCGACGCGGCCCGCGCGCTCACGTGGGGACTCGTCACTCGCGTCGTCGAACCCGCGGCGCTCACGGCCGCGGTCGACGAGACGCTGGCCGCCGTGCTCGCGTGCGGGCCGGCCGCGGTGCGAGCGCAGAAGGCACTGATGATTCGCTGGCGCGAGAGCGACCTGCCGTCAGCGATCCGCGCGGGCATCGACGCGTTCGCCGCGTGTTACGCGGGCGATGAGCCGCGGGAGGGCGCCGCCGCCTTTCTCGAAAAGCGCTCCCCGCGTTTCGCGGGCCGCGTGATGCCGTCCGCGGGTCCAGGCCGAGAAACGGGCACAGGTCGATGACCGTCCGCGTCATCACGGTGGATTTCTGGGGCACGCTCCTCTTCGATCCCCCGTCGAGCGACGATCGCTACAAAATGCGGCGACTGAGGGACTTCGAGACGATCCTCGCCGGCGCCGGCGTGCGCGTCTCCATGTCGGTCCTCGATCGCGCCTACGAGGCGTCGGCCTCATATCTCGGGCGGGTCTGGTCGGCGAACCGCGACGTCCCGGTCGAGGAGCACGTCCGTGCGATCGTCGGCGGCGTCGACCGCGCGCTGGCGGCGCGACTGCCCGCCGATCTGCTTGCCACGCTCGTCGACGCCTACGCGCGGCCCATCCTGGTCGTGCCGCCCGCGGTCGACGAGGGCGCGCCGAAGGCACTCCGCGCCCTGGCCGAGCTCGGCTACACATTTGCGATCGTCTCGAACACGATGCGCACGCCGGGCGCGACGCTGCGCCGTGTGCTCGAGCACTACGGCTTGCTGCGCTACTTCGCGCACGCCGCCTTTTCCGATGAGACGCGCGTGCGCAAGCCCGACCCCGTCATCTTCCAGGGCGCGCTGCGGGCGCTCGGCGCTGCGCCCGACAGCGCGATCCATGTCGGTGACGACCCGGTCCTGGACGTGGAAGGCGCGCACGCGGCGGGGATGCGAGTGGTGCAGGTGACCACGACATCGGGGTCGACGCCGGGTCCGCGGCGACCCGACGCCATCGTCCCGAGTCTCATCGCGCTGCCCGACGCGATCGCGCGGCTCAATCCAGAACACTGACGCCGGCTGCGCCCAGCGAGCCGAAGCTGCGCCAACGCAGCAAGCAGAATACGCACGCCGCCGGACGAGCCGACGGCGTGCGTGGGGAAGGAGCCCGATCTAGCGCCGGCGTAGGAAACGCGCGCCGAGCAGACCGAGACCGACCGCGAACATAGCGAGCGGCTCTGAGGTGGATGCAACGGTGCCGGTTCCGGTGTTACCCGAGACCGACGTGCTACTGCCGCCAGTGGTCGCCGCAGCGCCGGAGCTGACGGCGGCCGAATGGCCGCCGCCGCCACCGAACGCGAACGCCGGCGAGGCGGACAGAGCCAACATGAGACCAAGCACGGCGATCATCATGAAGCGCATGGGGGTTTCGAACCTCCTTTCCATGACTGCAGTGGTATCCAATCGACGTGCCGAAGCCATAAGTGATTGGAAAGACTGCAATCGACCTGCGCATACGGGGTCGGACATCTGCACCGTGAGCCCGGACAGGCTGCAGCGCGCTGCAGACAACTCAGGATCACACGGTCATTTCGTGGAGGTTCTTGCGGCCTGTGTAGACCGTCCATTACCATGGGCGGCGCCATGGACGTCGCCGCGCTCCGCGCGAAGATCCGCGACATCAAGGATTTCCCCACCGAAGGCATTCTCTTCAAGGACATCACCACGCTCCTCAAGGACGGACCGGCCTTCCGCGCCGTCGTCGACATGCTGGCGGCGAACTACGCCAACGAACGCATCGACGTCGTGGTGGGAATTGAGTCGCGGGGATTCATCTTCGGGGGCGCCGTCGCCCACCAGCTGGGGGCCGGCTTCGTGCCGGTGCGCAAGCTCGGCAAGCTGCCGGGGAAGACGATCGAGGTAGAATACGAGCTCGAGTACGGCCGTGACGCGCTGGCGATGCACGAAGACGCCGTCAAGCCCGGTCAGCGCGTCCTTGCGGTCGATGACCTGCTGGCGACCGGCGGCACGATGGCTGCCACGCTCCGGCTGGTCGAGCAGCTGGGAGGCAAGGTGATCGGCGTCGCGTTCATGATCGAGCTGGCGTTTCTCAAGGGACGCGAGAAATTGAAGGACTACCCGCTGTGCTCCTTGATCGTGTATGAATAGACGCATGAGGGCGATCAGAGTCGTGGCCGCGGCGCTGTTGGGCGGCCTTGCCGTGTCCAGCCTAGCCGCCGCGGACGAGCTCAAGACACCCATCCGCGCCTCGATGCTCCTCGAGCTCTCGACACCTCGCGCCCAGAGTCGCGACACGGCCTATCAGGAGTCGTTGCGCGCCGAAGGCCCCAGCCCCGTCCGCCGAGGCTTCGGAGAGGTCCAGGACGACGGCTCGGTCCGCTACGGCGACGTCACCGTTACCGTCCGCAATCCCTGCCCGCCGGGCGCGATGGATCACGAAGCAGCGCTGCTGCCCGGCCGCCGTTCGAAGTAGCGCCGCTCGACGCAGCGTCGCGCAACCCAAGCACAGGAAGAACTCATGGCTATCAAGAACGTCGGTGTCATCGGCTGCGGTCTCATGGGCTCCGGCATCGTGCAGGTCTCGGCCCAGGCCGGCTTCAACGTGCTCTTCGTCGAGGCGAACGATGACCTGGTCAAACGGGGGCTCGAGCGACTGCGCCAGACTCTCGAAGGACTCGTCTCCAAAGGCAAGCTCGAGGCTCGGGCCAAGGACGAGGCGCTTGGCCGCATCGCGGGCACGACGCGGCTGGAGGATCTCAAGGCGGTCGACCTCGTCGTCGAGGCGATGACCGAGAACCAGGCGCTGAAGAACGAGACCTTCGCCAAACTCGATCGGATCTGCCCGCCGCAAGCGCTGCTGACATCGAATACGTCGTCCTGCAACGTCACGGCGATGGCGGCGGCCACCAAGCGACCGGGACAGGTGCTCGGCGTGCACTTCTTCAACCCCGTCCCGCTCATGAAGCTCGTCGAGGTCGTCCGCACGATTCTGACCGACGAGTCGGCGGTTCGAACCGTCACGGAGTGGGCACGCGCCGTCGGTAAGACTCCGGTGCAGGCGAAGGATTCCACGGCGTTCATCGTGAACCGGCTCCTCGTGCCCTACCTCCTCGACGCGATCCGCGTCTACGAGGGTGGTCTGGCGTCGCTCGAGGACATCGACACCGCGATGAAGCTCGGCTGCGGCCATCCGATGGGCCCGTTCACGCTGCTCGATCTCGTCGGCCTCGACACGACGATGTACGTTGCCGAAGTGATGTTCGAGGAGTTCCGCGAGGCGCGCTACGCGCCGCCGCCGCTGCTCAAGCGCATGGTCATGGCCGGCCACCTCGGGCGCAAAACGGGACGCGGCTTCTACACGTACGAGGCCAAGTAGTCAGACGCGCCGGCGCGCTCGCGCCGCGAGCCAGGCCGTCGCCAGGCCGATCGTGACGAGCGGCACGCCCAGCCAGAGCCGCTGCCGCTCCCGCGTCCGTGCGCGAAGCGTGCGCAACACCATCCGGTCGCCGGCCACGAGCTCTTCGCGACCCAGCGTGAACTGGCGCAGCCGCTCGCGCTCCTCGGCGTCGGCGGCGCGCGTGCCCCACGCGACGTCGGCCTGACGGGCGCGGAGCGCGGTGACGTCGTCGGCACCCCGCGTGACTGCACGCTGCGCGTCTTCGGCCACGCCGCGCTCGTGGCGTGAGAGAAACGCGGTCTGCAGCGCCGGCATCACGTATTCCGCCGCGTCCAGCCAGACGTGATCGAGTTGCGGAGCGGCGATGAGCGCTCCACCCGCGGCCGTCAGCGCGACGCCGACGGCCGTCACCGAGCTCAGCGCGGCCTGGCGGCCGCCGCGCACGAGTCGACGCAGCCCCAGGAACACGCCCAGCGCTGCCAGCATCGCGCCGAGCATTGCGACGACGGTGGCGCCGGTTGGAAGGTCCCAGCGAAACGACGCGGCGATCCCGCCGACGCTGGCCAGCACGCCGACGACCCAGCCAATCACCAGGCGGCGCGACGGTGTGACCGAGAGCGCGGCCGCGGCGACGGCGGGCACGATGAGGTACGCGAACACGAGCAGCACGCCGGCCACGCGCACGGAGCTCGTCACGACCAGTCCGAAGACCAGATAGAACCCGAAGTCCCACGCCCGCGCGTGGCGCAGCGTTCCGCCGAAGGAGAGGGCGGCCAGCGGACGTCGCGCGAGCCAGCAGGCAAAGCCGACAGCGGCGTACAGCGTCCCGAGGCGCAGCACGTCCTCGCGCGTCACGGCGAGGAGGCTCCCGACGAGCAGGGCCTTTACGAGCTCGCCTCCGAGCGGCACACGCTCGAGCACCAGCACGGTCAACGCCGCTGCGACGGCGTACACGATGCCGATCACCGCCTCGGCGGGAATCGCGGCGCGCGCTAGCGCCGGCCGATCGCGCAGGGCGGCGAGCAGCGCGGCGCCGGCCGCGGTGAAGGCGAGTGCGTACCCGTACGCGCCGGCGTCCTGCGGCGTGTGCCCCATCAGCAGGGCGATCGTGGCGCCCAGCGCGGCGACCTGGGCCAGCGCCAGATCGACGAAGATCACGCCACGCGCGAGCACGTGCAGGCCGAGCCACGCGTGGATGCCGGCGAGAACGAGGGCCGCCGCCAACGGCCAGCCGAGCAACTCGAGCGTCATTTGTCCCGGACACTCTCGAGCGCTCGCGCGAGGCGCTCGACGTCGAGGTCGAAGAGAGCGAGGTAGTCGGAGGCGCCCGGTTCGGCGCCGACCGAAGGTACGAGCGTGACGACGCGCGCGCCCGTGGCATCCGCCACCCGACGCACGATTGCCGAGGAAGCGCCCGGCTCGGCCACGATGGTCCGAACGCCGGCGGCGCGCATGCGCTCGATGAGCCGCCCGAGGTGCGCCGGCGAGGGAGGGACACCGGGAGTCTCCTCGACCGCGCCGGCGATGTCGAGGCCGAACCGACGCGCGAAGTACGGCCAGGTGTCGTGCACGACGACCAGGCGGGCGCCCGCGAATGGCGCGAGCCGGGCGCGCCAGCGCGTCAGCGCCGCGTCGAGCCGCGCCAGGAAGCGCGCGCGGTTGTCGGTGAAGAACGCGCGATCCCGGGGTCGCGCGGCGGCGAGGGCCTCGAGAATGCCCGCCGTGATCGCGTGCGCGTTGGCGGGATCGAGCCAGTAATGCGGATTGCCCCAGGCATGCAGATGGGGCCGCGCGTCCGCAGACAGTCGAGGAATGTCCGGATCGAGGACGGCCACGCCCCGCGAGACGTCCACGTCGCGAGGCGTGGCCCCTGCCGCGGCGAGCGCGCGCGGTAGCCACGGCTCATGGTCCAGGCCGATCCGCACGAGGAGCGCGGCCGACTTCAGCAGCGCGATCTGACGGGGCACGATTTCCCGCGTGTGGGGGTCCTGGCGCGGGTCGGTCAGGCTCTCCACGCGGACGCGATCGCCGCCCACCGTCGCGACCAGATCCCGAAGATCCGTGGTGCTCGCAGCGACGGAAAGGGCCGTCGCCGCGAGGATGACCGCCAGCACCTACTTCTTGGCGAAGATGTTCTTCGGGATCATGCAGTGCACGCCCTTGCGGATGTCGACGACCTGCGAGACGCGGCAATCACCGACCATCGACGTCAGCGCGTAGGCCTCGTCGCGGCTGAGCGGCACCATCTTCTGACCGGCCAGGAAATTGACGGCTTCGCGCGTGGCGATCTTCATCGCCTCGTTGAGATCCTCGTCGAAGCCGGTCGCGATCCAGTGCGTGGCGGTCTCGATGCGCGGCCACTCGAGCTTCATGTCCTTGCGGACGACCGGCTGGATGACGAACTCGCGGTAGGCGCACTCCAGCGCCGTCAGGTTCACTTCGCCGTTGCCCTGGCGGCAGTGCGAGTCGCCCGTCCAGATCAGCCCGCCCTTGACGAACACGGGCAGAAAGAGGATCGAGCCTTCCTGCAGCTCGTTGATGTCCATGTTCGAGCCGTTCTTCCACGGTCGCAGCGTGCTCGTGCGTCCCTTCGCGTCCTTGATGGGCGGGCCCGCCTTCTCCTTGGGCTCGTTGGGATCGGGCGCGACCCCGATCGTGCCAGGGAAGGGTTGCAGGTCGATCGTGATACCGGGCTTGAACTCCGCCTGCTTTTTCTCCCAGTCGAGGTAGTAGTAGCGCACGAACCCCTGCGGAAACTCGGGCGCGAGCAGACCGACGGTGGGGAACTGAGAGCCGGGCAGGTGGAAGTTCGTGCCGAACGCCTTCGGGACGATCCTCTTGATGCGGATCTCGAGCACGTCGCCAGGCTCGGCGCCGCTGACGTAGATCGGACCCGTCACCGAATGCGGCCCACCGCCCGGATTCGCCAGCCGCAATTTGACGAGGTCGTCCACGGTGCTGCCCGGCTGGATCGCGTTGTGCGCGTGCATCATCGTCTCGATGGCCACCGTGTCGCCGGAGTTGACCACGAGCTTCGGCGGCTCGTTGGGATCCAGCCAGCCCCACTGCGTCGTCTCGAGCGTCGCCGGCAACACGTAGTACTTGCCGCCGCTCGTCGAAACCGAGACCGCGCGATCGCGCTTGGACTCGTCCATCGGCGCGAGCTGATAGGGCTGCTGCGCGAGAGCATAAAGTCCGGCCGCGAGCAGCAGGGCGACGATGGTGAGCGTGGCGACGACACGCTTCTTCGTTTTCACGGCGGGCATGCGCTGCCTCCTTGTCGAGCAAAAATCGCTAATCGCACGAAGGGCCGCATGATGGGCCACGGTTTGAACGACCGTCAAGTGGGGAGATAATCGGCGCATGCGCGACGCGTTCTGGCTCGGTGAGGCGGAACGACAGACGCGCGAGCTGGCGCGCACGCTCGCGCGCCAGCGGATCGCGCCACTCGCCGCGCAGGTAGACGAGACGGAGTCCTATCCGACCGAATCACTGCGCGTGCTCGGCGCGCAGGGGCTCATGGGTCTCTACGTGCCGGAGGCGTACGGCGGCGCCGGCCTCGGCGCGCTCGCGTTCTGTCTCGCCGTTGAAGAGATTGCGTGGGCATGCGCGTCCACCGCAGTCATTTTTCTCGTCCAGTACGCTGCGGGCTATCCGCTCGTTTCGCACGGCACGGAGGCGCAGAAGAAGCGTTACCTGCCGCGTCTGGCGTCGGGCGAGATCACGTGCGCGCTGTCCATCTCGGAGCCGGGCGCCGGCTCGGACGCCGCAGGGATGACGACGACCGCCGTGCGGCGCGGCGATCGTTACGTGCTCAACGGCACCAAGATGTGGGTGACGAACGGGTCGCATGCCTCCGTGTTGACGTTGTTCGCCACCGTGGACCGCGGCCGCGGCCACAAAGGCGTGACGGCATTCCTCGTGGAGCCGACGTTTCCTGGCTTCGCGCTCGGCAAGCTCGAGCGCAAGATGGGCGTGCGCGGGTCGCCGACGGTGGCGATCCACCTCACGGATTGCGAGGTGCCGGTCGAGAACCGGCTCGGCGCGGAAGGCGAAGGCTTTCGCGTGGCGCTGGGCGCGCTCGATCGCTCACGACCGGCCGTGGGCGCACAGGCCGTCGGCATCGCGCAGGCCGCGCTCGATGCGGCCGTCGGCTACGCCAAGGAGCGGCGACAGTTCGGTCAGCCGATCGGCGCGTTCCAGGGGATCCAGTTCATGCTCGCCGACATGGCGATGGCCGTGCACGGATCGCGGCTCATGGTGCACCACGCGGCAGCGCTCCTGGATCGCGGCGGCCCGGCGTCGATGGAATCCTCGATGGCGAAGTGTTTTGCCGGCGATGCCGCGATGAAGGTGGCCACCGACGCGGTGCAGATCTTCGGCGGCTACGGCTACACGCGCGAGTATCCCGTCGAACGATTCATGCGCGACGCGAAGATCACGCAGATCTACGAGGGCACGAACCAGATCCAGCGCATCGTGATCGCTCGCGAGCTCGGCGCGCCGCGCGCGTCGTAGAACGTCCATCCGTTTCCCAACACCGGAGCGCTGGAGAGCTTCGGCGCAGCACTGTCCGTCTGCTAGCATCGGCCTCCGTGGAGGCCGAGCGCGCGCTCGACGAGTTCCTCGCAGCCCTCAGTGTCGAGCGAAGCGCCTCCCGCCACACGCTGGACGCCTACCGCCGTGACGTCCGCGACTTCTTGCGCATGCTGGGGCCCCGTCGCCGCGCGCTCGACTCCGTGCGGCCGGACGACGTGCTCGCGTGGATGGAGCGGCAGCGCCGTGCCGGTCGCAAGCCTGCGACCATCGCGCGCCGCCTTGCTGCGTTGCGCGGGCTGTACGCGCATCTCGTCCGCGAAGGCGCGGTGACGGACGACCCGACCGAGCACCTGGAGCAGCCCCGTCGCGCGCGGCCGCTGCCCCGGACGCTCTCACGCGAAGCGGTCAGCGCGCTCGTGGAGGCGCCCGACGTCGACACCGCGCGCGGTGTGCGCGACCGCACGCTGCTGGAGCTGCTCTACGCCTGCGGCCTGCGTGCAACCGAAGCGCTGACGCTGCGGGTGACCGACGTCAATCGTCGCGCCGGCTACGTGCAGTGCACGGGCAAGGGACGCAAGGAGCGGCTCGTTCCGATCGGCGGCCAGGCGCTCGCGTGGATCGAGCGCTACCTGAGCGAGGCGCGGCCGCGCCTGGCGGCCACGCGACGCGTGTCGTCGTCTCCGCTGCTGTTCGTCGGGCCCGGCGGGCGCCCGCTGACGCGACAATCGCTCTGGCAAATCGTGCTGCGCGCCGCCCGCCGCGCGGGGCTGCGCCAGCGCGTATCGCCGCATACCCTGCGGCATTGCTTCGCGAGCCATCTCCTGGAGGGGGGCGCCGACCTGCGCGTGGTGCAGACGATGCTCGGCCACGCCGACATCTCCACGACCCAGATCTATACGCACCTGCCGTCGGCGGCGGTGCGGCGGATGTACGACCGCTTTCATCCGCGCGCTTGACCGGTCCCGGACGCGGTGCTATCTGTCTAGACAACTTGGGGTTTGGGAGGCCGGCGTGAACTATCGTCCGGGAATTCCGCGCTATCTCCAGATCGCCGACGCGATCCGCCGCGACCTGCGCGGCGAGGGTGAGCGGATCGCTTCCGAGCACAGTCTCTGCGCGCGCTTCAAGGTGAGCCGGCCGACCGTCCGCCAGGCGCTCGATGTGCTGGTGCAGGAGGGCCGGCTCTATCGTCACGCGGGCCGCGGCACGTTCAGCACGGCCGCCAACGGCAGCGATCCGCGGCTGCGGGTGATCGGCTCGATCGATGACATGATCGCGCTCGGCGACGAGACGTGGCTGAAGCTCATCTCGAACGAGACGGTGACCGTGCCGGCGAACATCGCCCAGGCGCTGCGTCTGCCGCCGGGCTCGCAGGGCACGCGGATCGTCGGAGTCCGCCACGCCGACAGCGGCCCGTTCCAGCACGTCACGGTCTGGGTGCCGACGCCGATCGCGCTGGCGTTGTCCGACGAAGACCTGTCG
>Ga0075433_10002387_pt1 | contig 14280 bp, 12 predicted proteins | sample RhiMethybrSRZTD2_FD_75299 | JGI IMG/M metagenome (GOLD analysis project Ga0075433, IMG submission 75299) | Populus rhizosphere microbial communities from Tennessee, USA - Rhizosphere MetaG P. TD hybrid SRZTD2 | ecosystem: Host-associated > Plants > Roots > Rhizosphere > Soil | place: USA... | reverse complement strand
GCTCCAGGCGAACCGCCGCCCGAACCGGTCTCGCCACGCTTTCGCGTAGGCCCGCGCGGACTCCTCGATCGAGAGCTCGCCGGACAGGCGCCGGTCCGCGGCGTCCGCGGCGAGAATTCCGCTCGCCAGGGCCGCGGCCTGCCCCTCGCCGGAGAATGGATCGATGACTCCCGCCGCGTCTCCCGCCATCAGGAGACCGTTCTCGACGGGCGGCTTGCGGGTGAAGAAGACGGGACCGGTTCCGAGGAAGCCGATCGGGCCGGGCGCGAGCTTCGCGAGATCTTCGTCGAGCGCACGATTGCCGCGGCGCGCTCCCTCGACGACCGCCGTCCAGCCGCCGCCCGCGGTCTTCCACGTCTCTCCCGAAACCACGCCGGCGAGGTTGACGGCTCCCCCTTCGACCCGTGACAGGCCGCAGTAACCCCCGGGGAAGAGATAGAGGTGAACGCGCCCGGCGAGGAAGTCCGAGTCGCCGGCGAAGTCCCGGTTCCAACCGAAAAAGAGCGGCCGGCGGCGGGCGAACCCCCGAGCCATCGCCCGATCGAGGGCGTCCCAGCGCCCCCAGGCGCCGACCGCGACGCGCGCCGTCACCTCCGCCTCGGACTGCCGGTGCGCGAACCGGACCCGAAACCCGTCGTTCGCGGGCTCGGCGGAAACGACGCGGGCCCCGAACCTCACGTCCGCGCCCGCCTGACTCGCGCGGCGGGCGAGGAGATCGTCGAGGCGAAACCTCGAAAGCCCGATCGCCGGGGCGGGCAGCGAGAAGGCGACGGCTTCCCCCGACGCGAGGCGCACGACCCCGCGCGTGATGCGCTCTTCCGTGGCGCCTTCCACCGACTGGCGGGCGCCGATCCGTTCGAGGCTCGGGAGGGCGTCGGACGAGAGGAACTCGCCGCAGACCTTGTGCCGGGGAAAGAGGTCCTTCTCGAGGAGGAGCACGGATCGGCCGCGACCGGCGAGGACCGTCGCCGCCGAGGAGCCGGCCGGCCCGGCACCCACGACGACGGCGTCGAAGCGTTCGGTCAAGGGAGGGTCGCGGAGAGGATGTACCGGAACGGGAAGATGCGTTGGACGCGCGCGCCGGCAACGGCGCTCTGCCCGATCCGCCGCGCCTCCTCGGGCGTGTACGCCTGGCGGACCGAGGAAACTCCGTCGGAGACCGAGACGCGGGTCTTGAAGAAGAGCCGCCCCGCGATCGATATGAAAGCGAGCGGAAGAACGTGGCGGGTCAAATCCAGCAGCGCGAACCCGCGCCTGGCGACGCGCTCGAAGGACGCGAGGAGGCGCGAGTTCTCCTCGGGGGAGAAGTGATGGAAAAAGAGCGTCGAAACGACCCAATCGACCGACTTCTCCGGAAACGGCAGGACGAACGCGTCCGCGCAGAGCGAAGCAACTTTGTCGCGAGCGATCCGCCGCCCCGCGGCGAGGTGGCGCCACTGAAGGTCGCACGCGAAGACCTGCGCCGGGTGTCCCGCCCGGGCGAGCGCGCCGGAAAGTCGTCTCGAAACGTCGGCCGATCCGGCCCCCACGTCGAGGACCACCGGGCGCTCGACGCGCAGGCGACGGATTTCGCCGACGAGGAATCGCTCGAGCGCTTCGGCGCTGCCCCACCAGCGGTTCACGAGCGAAAGATCCTGGAGCGAGAGGCACATCTCTTCGACCGGAATGTTCGGGTCGTCGAGGATTTCCTCGGATGGGCGTCGGGGTGGAACGAGAAAACTCACTCGCGTTGGCGCCAACTGGAAACTTGGAACCTGGATCTGGAAGTCGGAACTATCCCTTTGAGATCACCAGCGCGCTGTTCTTCGAACCGAACCCGATGCAGTTGCACAGCGCGTTCGCGAAAGAGGTCTCCCGCGACTCGTTCGCTACGTAGTCGAGATCGCACTCCGAGTCGGGCGCTTCCAGGTTGATGGTCGGCGGGAGGTATGAGTCGCGCATTCCGAGCAGCGTCGCCGCCACGCCAGCGGCGCCGCAGGCCCCTTGCGGGTGGCCGATCATGGACTTGATCGAAGATCCGGGGAGGTTCGCGGCCGCGCGTCCGAAGGCGCGCCGAACCGCCTTCGTCTCGACGCGGTCGTTCAAGGCGGTCGACGTGCCGTGGTACGCGAGGTAGTCGATCGCCTCCGGCGGCAAGCCCGATTCTTCGAGCGCGAGCGTCATTGCGCGCGCGGGCTCCTCGCCGGTCTCGTCCAGGCGCACGCGGTGGTGAGCGTCGCAGGTCGCGCCGTACCCCCGGATCTCCCCGTAGATCTTCGCGCCCCGGGCGAGCGCGTGCTCGCGCTCTTCGATGACGAACATCCACGCGCCTTCGCCGAGCACGAAGCCGTCCCGGTCGGCCGAGAACGGGCGGGACGCGCGCGCCGGCTCGGTCTCCCAGGACGTCGAGACGATCCGCATCATCACGAACCCCTCCATGATCCCGCGAACGACGGTCGCGTCGACGCCGCCGGCGAGATAAATCCCGCCGTTCGTTCCGTGCTTGATCGCCCGAAACGCGTAGCCGAGCGCGTCCGTCGACGACGCGCAGCCCGTCGACACGACATGAGAGAGGCCGCGCAACCCGAACTGCATCGAGATCTCGGAGGAGAGCGTGCCGATCGTTCCGGACGGGATGGCGTAGACCGACGCCTTCTTCGTCTGGTTCGTGTAATACAGGTGATACATCCGCTCGGTGAACTCGATCGCGCCGCCGCCGGAGCCGAGCACCACGCCGAACTCCCGGCGCTCGTCGAGTGAGAGGCGCGTCGGATCGACCCCCGCGTCCTCGAGGGCCTCGGTCGACGCGGCGATCGCCATCGGCACCGCGCGCGACACGTGGCGGATGTCTTTCGTTTCGATCCAACGGGTCGGGTCGAATCCTTTGAGCTCGCCCGCGATCGTCGCCGGAAGCCCCTCCGGGTCGAAGAGCGAGATCCGCTCGATTCCGGAAGTTCCGCGCTTCAGGCCGGCCGCGTACTCCTCCCGACCGTTCCCGTTGGGGGACAAACATCCAATCCCGGTGACAACTGCGCGGCGTTCTCGCACGGCGCGGATTCTAGCTGCACGTTGTGTGCACACAGATTCCTAAGTGAACGGTTAAGAAGTCTCACGGCGGCGCGTTCTTCGCGAGCCAGCGGTCCAGCAGTCGCAACAAACGCAGGGGCACGTACTTGACGAGAGAGTCCGCGTGCAGCGAACCCGGCAGATCGAGGTGAACGTGATCGACAGGCGGCGCCGCCATCTCCGCGAGAAGGCGGCCCTGCGATGGATCGACGAGCCAATCGGTCTCCGAGGTGACGATCAGCTTCGGCATCGGGAGGTGAGCGACCGCCTCCGCCGCGCGGGGCTTGGGACCGCGAAGCTGACGGATCGCGATTCGCGGCACCCGGAGGGCGTGCCGGAGGCGCAGCTGCCGGATCGCATCCCGCGAGAGCGGCCGCGGCTTCAACGCCTTCACGTCCGCCGGAGACGAAATCATCACGAGCGCGCGGCAGGGGAGCGACGGAAATCGCGCGAGCGCCTCCGCCGCGATCGATCCTCCCATCGAGAGGCCGATGATCGCGAAACGCTCGTAGCTCTTTCCGGGGCCGACGAGCTCGGAGACGACCGCCTCGATGTCGAGCGCTTCGGCCGCGCCGAAGGCGTACCGCCCGCCGCTGTCGCCGTGGCCGCGGAAGTCGAGCGCCGCCACGTCGTACCCGAGCCTCGCGAAGTGCGTCGCGAGATAGAGGTTCTCCCGGGCGAGGCGACGGCGCCAGAAGCCGGGCGCGAGAATCAGGAGCTCGCGGGACGGACGTCTCCAGAGCGTGTAGGCGATCGAGACTCCGTCGGACGCGATCGCGCGGAGCGTGACCGGCTCGGGCGCCCGCCTCGCGCGGCGCAGGGGCGGCTTCGCGCGACGGTCGCGAGTCAGCGTTCCAGCAGCACGCACGTCACGACCGCCCCCTCCTCGAGGGGACCTCCATCGACCGGTAGCCGGATGAGAGCGTTCGCCCGGGCGTGGGCGGCGATGTCGTGGCTTCCGGCAGTCGGGAGCGGTTCCACCCGGCGACCGCCGCTCTCTTCCACGAGCCGCGCGTCCCGGTACGTCTCCCGGGGGCCCGCAGGGCGGAGCCGGCGGGAGAGCCGCGCGAGCACGAGCGGCGCGCCCGGGGAATCGATCCCTTCCATCCGATCGAGCGCGCGGCGAACGAAGAGCTGGAAGCAGACCGAAGCCGAGACGGGATTGCCGGGGAGCCCGAACCAGAACTGACGCCCACGTCGCGCGAACGCGATCGGCTTTCCGGGTCGGACCGCGACGCGGTGGAAGAGGATCTCCCACCCCGCCCGCGCCGCGGCCGGAGGCAGCAGATCGAGGTCGCCGGCCGAGACGCCTCCGCTCGTGACGAGCACGTCCGCGTCGGCGACGTGCTCGAAGAGGCGTTCGACCGCCGCCGGCTCGTCTGCGACAGGTTCACGCGCGACCGTCGGCCAACCGCGCGCCCGGCACAGAGCGTCGAGCATCGGGCCGTTCGAGTCACGCAGCTTTCCGGGGCCGGGCGCCTGCGCCGCGGAGACGAGCTCGTTCCCCGTGGGAACGATCCCGACGCGCGGCCGCCGGCGCACGGATATCGGATCGGCTCCGGCCAGCGCAGCGAGCGCCACTCCGGCGGGTCGCAGACGCTCGCCCTTTCGGAGAAGGGCCGTTCCGCGAGCCACGCTCTCGCCCCGCCGTCGCAGGTGCGCGCCGGTCTCCGGCGCGCGTTCGAAGAAGACGCGGCCGGCCTCGCTCTTCGCCTGCTCGACCGGGACCACCGCGTCGGCACCGGCCGGGAGCGGCGCTCCCGTCATCAGGCGGACCGCCTCGCCCGCCTCGAGCGGCGCCGGAGGCGGATCACCCGCGGCGGCGAGGCCCGGCCGCTCCCGCAGGCCGGCCTCCGGCGCGCGCGCCTCTGCGGCGCGGACCGCGTATCCGTCCATCGCCGACGTATCGAAGGGGGGCCAATCCACGTCCGAGACGACATCGGTCGCGAGGATCCGGCCGGCCGCTTCCCCGAGGGGGACCGTCTCGTCGCCGAGCGGTGACACCGCGCCGTCTACGATCGCGAACGCCTCGTCCACTGTAATCACCGGTGCCGATTGTAGATGGCGGCCGCAGCCGGCCGAGTTCGGTTACCATGGACGAAGAATCCATCTCATGGAAAAGAAGTTCGAGTATCGGGGCGACCTGGGGGTCACCCCTCTGCCCGAAATCCTCGCGACCATCGAGCGATATCGCGTCCCGGGCGCGCTCTCGGTCACGCGGGGCGACGCACACCGGCGGATCTACCTGGACCGGGGCCTCGTGGTTTTCGCGACTTCGGACGAGCGCGAGGTGCGGCTCGGAAACTTCCTCATCCGCCACGGCACGCTGCCGGAAGACGCCGTCGCGAACGCCGAGGCGCGTCTCGCGGGCGACGGAATCCGCCTCGGCCAGATTCTGGTACGACTGGAGCTGCTCGACCAGGCGACGCTCGACGCCGCCGTGGCCGAACAGGTCCGCGAAATCCTCTGGGGCGCTTTCGACTGGGACTCGGGAGAGGTCGTCTTCGAGGTCGGCGCCCGGCGCTCCGACGAGGCGATCCGGATCGATCTTCCGATTGCGGAGGTGATCGTGGAGGGCGTGCGTCGCGCCGAAAGCGTCCGCCGGTTCGTCGACCGGCTGGGCTCGGGACACGGCGTGCTCGAACAGGCCGAGGCGCCGCTCACGCCGGGGCTCTTCACCCCGGACGAGATCGCGCTGCGCGGAATGGTCGACGGTCGGCTTCCCGTGCAGATGCTCTGTCAGAAGGGTCCCGGAAGCGTCGCGGAGAACGCTCGCCTGCTCTACGCGTTCTTCTGCCTGGACCTCGTGCGCGTCAAGGAGTCCACGACCGGCGTCAAGAAGGTCCAGTGGAAGACGGAAGGCGGCGCACTCGGCGACAGCTGATCGCCGGATTCGTTTCTCTGATGCCGATCTACGAGTACGACTGCGACTCCTGCAACCGCCGGACCGAGGCGATTCAGCGCGTCGGAGAGAAGCCGCTCAAGATCTGCCCCCACTGCGGAGGAAAGCTCAAGAAGGCATTCTCCGTGCCCGCGATCCAGTTCAAGGGATCCGGCTGGTACGTGACCGACTACGGCGGGGCGAAGGGCGAGCAGAAAAAGAAAGAGGCCGCCGCCGACACGAAAGAGGGGTCCGGGGAGTCGAAGGGCGCGAGCGACGACAAGGCGGAGAAGAAGGAGAAGCCGGAGAAGAAGAGTCCCAAGTCCCCGGTCCCGACTCCCCGGAAAAAGGACTAGACCCGGTCGAGCTTCAAGCCCTTCAGGTAGTCCCGGAAGGACTCGCCCAGGTCCTCCCGTTTCAACGCGAACTCCACCGTGGCTTTCAGGAAACCCAGCTTGTCTCCCGCGTCGTAGCGCTTTCCTTCGAAGAGGTACCCGTCGATCGGCCGTCGCTCGAGGAGAGTCGCCAGGCCCGACGTGAGCTGGATTTCGCCGCCGACGTCGGACCGGGTCTCCTCCAGGATTTCGAAGATCTCGGGCGGCAGGATGTAGCGTCCGATGATCGCCAGGTTCGAGGGCGCTTTCTCGGGCGCGGGCTTCTCGACCATCCCCGAGATCCGGACGACGCGGTCTCCGTCCCGCTCGCCCGCCACGATGCCGTATTGTCGCGTCTCTTCGCGCGCGACCTCCTGGATCGCGATGACGGGGTTCCCGCGTTTCTCGTAGAGCCGCATCATCTGCCCGATGCAGGGCTCGCGCGAGTCGACGATGTCGTCGCCGAGCATGACGGCGAACGGCTGATTGCCCACGAGGTCCTTTGCCTGCAGGATCGCGTGCCCGAGGCCGAGCGCCGTTTTCTGGCGGACGTAGGCGAGCGGGATCATGTCCGAGATCTCCCGGACGGTTGCGAGGAGATCCTCCTTGCCCCGGTCTTCCAGCATCTTTTCGAGCTCGAACGAAGTGTCGAAGTGGTCTTCGATCGCGTTCTTTCCGCGTCCGGTGACGATGACGATCCTCTCGATTCCGGCGGCCTTCGCCTCCTCGACGACGTACTGAACGAGCGGCCGGTCGACCAGCGGCAGCATCTCCTTCGGCTGCGCCTTGGTCGCGGGCAGGAACCGCGTGCCCAGGCCGGCGGCCGGAAACACCGCCACTCTCACGGGTTGCATCGCGCGGGAATCGTAACCGATCGGCCGGCGCCGTCCGTCCCGCTACAATTGTGGCGCTGATGAGCGGCGACGACGTCTTCTTCCGCGAGCTGACCGACGCGCTGGAAAAGCGCGGACGGCTCGCGCTCGCGACCGTGCTCGAGACGAAGGGCTCCGGACCCTCGCGGGTCGGGCGGCGTTTCCTGATTTTCGAGGACGGGACGTTCCACGGAACGATCGGCGGCGGCCCGTTCGAGGCGCTCGTCGTGGCCGACGCGGGAGGCCTTTTCCGCGAAGACCGCGGGTCCCACCCGCAAGGTGACCCGACCCCCGCCCGGCTCTTGAAGTGGTACGACTTCTTCGAACGCGAGATCGAGTCGCCGGAGGCGCGCGAGCCGACCAACATGATCTGCGGAGGCTCGGCGCGCGTCGCGATCGAGCTCCTGAAGGCGGCTCCGTCCCTCGTCATCCTGGGCGCCGGCCACGTTGGCAGAGCGCTTGCTCGACTGGCCCGCGATCTTGGCTATGACGTCACCGTCGGCGACGACCGAGACCAGTACCTTCGCCCGGACCGGTTCCCTCCGGGAGTGAAGCCGGTGCGGACCTCGCGCGACTACGACCTCCCGCCGGGAACCCTTCTTCCCGGCCGCGACCTCTACGTGGCGGTCGTCTCCCGCTGCTGGGAGACCGACCTCGCGGGCCTGCGTCCCTGGCTCGTCCCCGGCGCTCCGCCGGCGCGCTACCTCGGTCTGATCGGCTCCGGCCGGAAGGTGCGGGGCGTCCTGGCGCGGCTGGCGGAGGAGGGTGTGCCCGAGGAAAAGCTCGCGGAGATCCGCGCGCCGATCGGCTTGTCGATCGGCGCCGTCACCCCGGAGGAGATCGCCGTCTCGATCCTCGCGGAAGTGACGGCCGTCCGCCGCGGCGCCGCGAATCCCGGTTATGCTTGGAGAGCGGACCGACATCGAACGGCAACGCGGGTCTCGAACACCTGATCGCCTCGCCGGCCATCGAACATTGATGAAACGAAGAACAGCTCGCAACGCGGTATTCCTCGCGCTCCTGCTCGTCCTCTTCGCGGGCGCGCGGTCGGAGGCCGCTTCGTGGTGGCGCCTCCCGCTCTGGGGCGCGGAGGTGAAGGTCTTCGCGGTCGATCCGTTCCAGGCCGACCACCTGTATTGCGGGACGTCCCGCGGGAACTTCTACGGCTCGGCCGACGGCGGCTCGACGTGGACGCCACTCCGCCAGGGCGCGGCATTTCCGGGGTTCATCGCGACCGGCTTGATCGCGGATCCCAGGACGCCGGGGCGGCTGTGGGCGTCGCTCGCCGGACAGTACCAGGGCGGCCTCGTCGTCCGGAGCGACGACGGCGGTGCGAGCTGGATGATTCTCGCGCGCTGGAGGTCGTCGGTCGCGACTCGCGCCCTCGCGCTCGCACCCGCTCGCGGCGGCGCTCAGCCGCTTCTCGCGGTCGGCGGGGACGACGGAGTCCGCCTTTCGAGCGACGGCGGGGACACGTGGACGATGACGGGCGAAATGACGCCCGGCCTCTACCAGGTCGAGTCTCTCGCGTTCGCGCCGGACGACCCCGATACGCTCTATGCCGGAACGTGGCGTCAGGCGTTCCGGACGCGCGACGGCGGACGCACCTGGAACCGGATCGCGGAAGGCATGGTCCTCGACGCGTCGGTCTACGCGTGGGACTTCGACGCGACCGATTCGAAGGACATCTGGGTGTCGACGTGCGGCTGGGTCTACCGGACCCAGGACGGCGGCAACCGCTGGACGCGTTTCAAGACGGGCTTCACGAACCGCCGCTCGCACAACGTGCGCCGCGACCCGAAACGCCCGGGCGTCATCTACGCGGGCACCGTCGGCGGCCTCCACCGCTCGACCGACGGGGGAGAGAACTGGGCGCGCATTTCGCGCGAGACGCTCGTCGTGACGGCGATGGAAGTGGACCACCGTTCGGGGCGGCTGTACGTCGGGACCGAGGGAGAAGGCGTCTTCTACTCCGACGACGGCGGGGTGACGCTCATGCCGGGCTCGGTCGGACTGGCGGAGGGACGGGTCTCCGATCTCATCGCGGACCCGAAAGATCCCGGCCGGCTCTTCTTTTTCCGCGCGTACGCCGGCGGAGAGAGCGGCGTCTGGGAGGCGCAGGGGATGCGCGTGCGCCGTCTCTCGCTCGACCCGCTGCCGCCGGCGGCGACCCTCGTCGCCTTTCTCGATCCGGCCGGCGCCACCGTTCTCATGATCTCGAGCTTCAACGGCCTCCGGGTCTCCTTCGACGGCGGCGAGCGTTGGGTCGTTCCGCAGAACGCACCGACCGGGACCCCGCTCGCCCTCTACGGCAAGGAGTTCGGTGAACCCGTGCTGGTGACGACCACCGGAGTCTTCCGCACGGCGGACGGGCGCAGCTTCTCGGCCGTGCCGGGGAGGCCGTCCGCTCCGTCGTCGGCGGAGCTCCTCGCCGACGGTGGCGGTTCACCCATACTGGAGGTCCGCACCTCCGAAGGCTCGTTCCGATGGGACGGGAACGCATGGGATGCGCGGCGGCGCACGCTTCTCGCGGGCGGCCGGTTTCTCGAGGCCTACCGGGGCGACCCTGCCCCGGCGCCCGTCCGCACGCCCGTGCGCGAGGTGGACGGCAACCTCGTCTGGGAAGAGGCCGGCCGACGCCGCGCGGTCCGGAGTCCCCGACCCGGGCTCTCGATCGCGTCGACCTTCGCCACGCCGGAGGGCCGCCTCTACGTCGGGACCGCAGGGGACGGACTGTTTCTGTTCGAGCCCTGATCGATCGCGGCGCGCCGCGAAGCGGTCCGCGCCGCCTCAGGAACTCCCTCTCCCTCAGGGAGAGGGTTGGGGTGAGGGCGCCGCTGAGTCCGCCTCCCACTTGACCCCGTCGAAGCGAATGACCGATCCGACGGTCACCTTCTCCTTCGCGGCCCTCCCGGCCGCGATCTCGAGCACGCTCGTGGCCGGCGAATCCGGGCCGTAGTTCGGACAGGGATCCGCCTTGCAGGGCGGCGTGTCGGCGGAGACGAAGATCACCTTCCCCGAGGGGTCCATCCAGATCATGTCGAGCGGGATCATCGTGTTCTTCATCCAGAACCGGTGCGGCGCGACGTCCGGAAAGAGAAAGAGCATCCCGCTCTTCTCGGGGAGGCTCTCCCGGAACATCAGTCCCTGCGCCTGCTCTTCGGGCGTGCGGGCGAGTTCGACCCGGTAGACGGCTCCCGATGGCAGGACGACCCGCGGGACCGCGGCGGCCGGTCGCGGCGGCGGGGTCGGCGAGGTCGAGCTCTTCGCCGCGCCGCCGCAGGCGGAACAGACCAGGAGAAGTCCCGCCAGGATCAGGGCGACCTTCCCCGAGCCCGGACTCCGGACCCCCGACACGTGCCTAAGCGCCCTCGGCCTCCGCCGTCGGCGACTCCTCGATGTCGGACGATCCCTCGCCCTCGTAAACCTCGTCCCGCCGCACGAGGCTGTACTTCTTGGCGTAGTAGCGGAAGGAGCGGAACGACATGTGGAGGAGCTCCGCCGCCTTCGTCTGGACTCCGTCGCAGCGGTCGAGCGCCTCTCGCATCAGCCGCTTGCCAACCGCCTCGAGATAGCTCTCGAGGTTGATGCCCTCCTGGGGAAGGCTCTCGAAGTCCGGCACGCGGGTTTTCACACCGAGCGCGATCGCCTCCGGCAGGCTCGAAACCGTGATCACCGGCCCGACCTCGAGGGCGACCGTGCGCTCGAGGGTGTTCTCGAGCTCCCGGACGTTGCCCGGCCACGGATACGCTTCGAGGAGGCGCATCGCCTCAGTCGAGATCTTCTTCTCGGGGATCTTCTGTTCCTTGCAGATCTTGCCGATGAAGTGCTGCGTCAGAGGCGCGATGTCCTCGAGGCGCGCCCGCAGCGGCGGCAGCGGGATCGGGATGACGTTGATCCGATAGAAGAGGTCCTCCCGGAACCGTCCCGAAGAGACGAGCTCGGTCAGGTCCTTGTTGGTCGCGGCGATGATCCGGACGTCGACGCTGATCTCGTCGTTGCCGCCGACCTTTCGGATGACCTTCTCCTGGATGGCGCGCAGGAGCTTCACCTGCATCGTCACGGTCGTTTCGGAAATCTCGTCCAGGAAGAGGGTGCCGTTGTCCGCCTCGGTGAAGAGGCCCCGCTTGTCCTTGATCGCCCCGGTGAAAGACCCGCGCTCGTGACCGAAGAGCTCGGACTCCAGCAGCGGCTCGGGGAGCGCGCCGCAGTTGATGGAGACGAACTTCCGTTCCTTGCGAATCGACGTGTAGTGAATCGCGCGGGCGATCAACTCCTTGCCGGTGCCGCTCTCGCCGGTCAGGAGCACGGTCGAGGACACCTTCGCGATCCGCTCGATCGTTCGGAAGATCTCCTGCATCCGCGAACCCTTGCCGATGATGTTCGCGAACGTGTACTTGGCGGCCAGCTCCTGCTTCAGGTAGACGTTCTCGTCGCGAAGCTGTTTCTCTCCGAGAGCGCGATCGACGATCAACCCGAGCTCTTCGATGTTGAAAGGCTTGGCGATGTAGTCCACCGCGCCCGCCTTCATCGCCTCGATCGCGTCCGGGGTGGACGTGTGGGCCGTGATCATGATGACCGGGGTCTTCGGCGAGTCGGCCTTGATCTTCCGCAGCAGGTCGAGCCCGTTTCCGTCCGGCATCTTGATGTCGGAGAGGACGAGATCGGGGGTCGAACGCAGCGCGGACGCCTGGCCCTCGGTGAAGTTCGACGCGGTCAGGACTTCGAATCCACGCTTGTGGAAGAAGAACGCGAGCATGTCCCGGATCGAGGCTTCGTCGTCGACGATCAAGATGCGCTGTCGGCTCATCCGGCTACCCCCATCGAAACAGCCGCGGGTTCCGCGGCCGGTTGCGCGCGAACTTCGCGCGGCAGGTGAATCGTGACGGTCGTCCCTTCGCCCGCGCGGGATTCGACGTCGATCGTGCCGCCGTGGTCTTCGACGATCCTCCGGACGATGGCCATGCCGAGCCCGGCGCCGCCGTCGAATGCGGTCGAGAACGGAGTGAAGAGCCGCGCGAGCTCGTCCGGGCTCATTCCCCTGCCCGTGTCGGCGAAGCGGATGACGTACCAGCCGTCTTCCTCCCGGCCGGAGATGGACAGCCGGCCGCCGGCATCCATGGCGCGCACCGCGTTCTTGGCGACGTTGTAGATGATCTGCCGGATCTGGTCACGGTCCCCCGAGAGCGTGGACGACCCCGGGAACACGTCGAGCTCGATCGCGTGCGCGTCGGAGACCTCGTCGGACAGCCGGAAAATCTCCATCACTTCGGAAATCGTCGTCGCAACGTCGAACGATGCGACGCGACGCTCCTGCGGGCGGACGAACCGCAGGAACTCCTCGAGGATCCCCGAGAGCCGGTTCGACTCCGAGACGATGATCTCCATGAGACGGCGCTCCGTCGAGCCGACCGACAGCTCGTTCGACAGCACCTGCACGGACCCGGAAATCGACGCGAGCGGATTGCGGATCTCGTGCGCGATCCCGGCGGCGAGCTCGCCGACCGCCGCCAGCTGTTCGTTGAAGCGCACCCGGCGCTCGAGCTTCTTCACGTCGGTCAGGTCCTGGAAGAGGATGAGCGTTCCCTCGTCCCCTTCCGGGCCCTCCAGGACGCGCAGCGAATAGCCGAGGATCCGAAGAGGTCCTCCGCGATCGAATTCCGTCTCCGCCCGGTACGGTTGCCGGCCGCGCGCTCGCGTGCGGATGCTCTCCCAGTCGCACGGGAATGGCAGGTCGAGCTCCGCGAGCGATCGGCCCGTGATCGTGGCCGGGTCGAGGCCGAGCATCTCGCCGCCGGGAGTGTTCAGGAACGTCACTCGCTGCCGCGAGTCCGTCGTCAGGAGTCCCGACGACATCGAAGCGATGACGTTCGCGTACAGGTGTTGCAGCTTCGCGAGAGCTTTCTGGCGGCGGGCGAGCTCGTCCCGGGCGTTGCGGAGCTTCTCGGAGAGGTAGGCGATCATGAAGCCGACGCCGAAGAATCCGACGACGGTGATTGCCAGGTTGTACCGGACGCGCGGGCCGCTCCACTCGGTCAGGGAGGCAAACGGCGGAAGGGCCACGGCTCCGAAAGCGACGAGCTCCACCATGGTGCCGTAGAGGACCGACGCGATCGATGCGGTCACGAGCGCGCCCACCCGGTAGAGGAGGAAACCCGCCGTGCCGATGACGACGAGGTACAGGAACGTGAAGACGGAGTCGGGACCTCCGGTGGAATACACGAGCAGGGTGACGAGGCCGAGATCGCCGAGGACCTGGATCCAGGCATCCAGCGTCGACCCGAGCAATCGCCCCACGGTCCAGTGCAGACCCGAGAGCACCACGGCCACGCCGAGCACGCGGTAGAGAAACGAGATTTCCGCGGCGGATCCGGAGCCCGCCTGAACGAGCACCGCGGACAACAGGATGAGCGCGAGGACGATCACGCGGGCGGCCGAAAGCCACCCGATCGAGCGCCGGAGCGAGTCGGCCGCGTTCGGTACTATCGGAACGAGAAAACGCGCGCGGCCGGAGTCCGTACTTCTTCCTCGGTCCCGGCTACCCGATCTTGTTGATCAACGTGAACATGGGCAGGTACATCGCGATGACGATGCCGCCGATGATCACGCCGAGTATGAAGATCATCACCGGCTCCATCAGCTTGACGAGGCCCTGGACGGCGGCGTCCACCTCGTCCTCGTAGAAGTCGGCGATCTTGTTCAGCATCGCGTCGAGCGCGCCCGTCTGCTCTCCGACGCCGATCATCTGGACGACCATGTTCGGAAACACGTTGGAGTCCTTGAGCGGCTCGACGATCGTCTTGCCCCCCTCGACGCTCTTCCGCGTTTCCAGGACCGCATCCTCGACGATCGCGTTGCCGGCGGTCCGCGCGGTGATGTCCAGGCTTTCGAGAATCGGGACGCCCGACGACGTGAGAGTCGCCAGCGTGCGGCAGAACCGCGCGACCGCGATCTTGCGGAGAATCATCCCGAGGATCGGCAGCTTCAGGAGGAAGCCGTCGATGACCCGCCGGCCCCGGTACGTCTTGTAGTAGCGCCGGACCGCGTACGCAAAAACGCCGATCCCGATGACGAAGAAGATGAAATAGCGCGCGAGGAAGTTCGAGGC
>Ga0075433_10002384_pt1 | contig 14284 bp, 19 predicted proteins | sample RhiMethybrSRZTD2_FD_75299 | JGI IMG/M metagenome (GOLD analysis project Ga0075433, IMG submission 75299) | Populus rhizosphere microbial communities from Tennessee, USA - Rhizosphere MetaG P. TD hybrid SRZTD2 | ecosystem: Host-associated > Plants > Roots > Rhizosphere > Soil | place: USA... | reverse complement strand
AATCGACGCGAAGAAAGGAAAAATAATCATGTCAACTCCAGCGAAGATCATAGCCATCCTTGTCGCCAAGCCCGGCAGAGCCGAGGAGCTTAGAGCGCTGCTCGACGGCATGGTGATTGCGAGCCGGGCCGAGCCGGGGAACTTACAGTACAACCTGTGGCGGGACCATGCTGACGTAGGCCGTTTCGTGCTCGAGGAACTCTATACCGACGATGCGGCCGTGGCTGCGCACCGCGCGACACCGCATTTCGAAAAGTACCTTGCGAAAATCAACGACCTCGCGGAGCGGACCGCCATTATGCTAGACCCGCTTGAAGTCGCCTGAGGTCTAACGAAGACGCTGCACCATGAAAAATCCCGCCGAGATGAAATCAATAGATTTGGGGTCCGGTCTTGCAATCACACATTGTCATTGCACATTTCCCGCCGCTGCGTTAATCAGGCGCCATGCCGGACGCTTTTAACCTGCCGCCGCGGTTCAACGGCCAAATTTCACGCGACGATGAATGGCTCCCGCTGGTGATGCGATGACGAGAGTAGAGGTTTTCGGCTCGATCTTCATATCGCTGTTCATCGTCAGTCACTGCGTTGCGATTCTTTCGTGCGCCCGGTCGGGAAGACGGGTCGCAGTGTGGGCGGTCATCGCTGCTGGAGGTATCGCCGTCGCCGCGGCTTTCGCCGGTATCGGAGCGCACCATCATGTCGGCGCCCCGGTGATTCTTCGCGCCGGCTGGGCGGCGGTCGTGATGCTGATTTCATGGCCGCTTGCGCTTGCCGCAATCGCCGTGTGCTCCGTCGCCGCTTATTTCCTATTGGGTCGTAACGTGACTGTCGCTGTCTCTGTCGGCTCAAGCTTTTCGCTCGACCTCCTGTACCTGCTGTCTCAATTCGCCGAGATGCATTGAATCTCAGTTGGACATTTTCCCCCCGCTGCGCTAATCAGCAGCGGGAGTTATGCAAAAAACCACACTCGCTACTCTCGCCTTCTCGCTTTTCCTTTCCTGCGTAGCGCTTGCGGCCGAGCCGCTCCGGACGTATACGGTCAGGCCGCACGACACCGATCCTGCCGTCGATACGCGCGGCAATTCGCACGTAGCGCTCGCGGGCGATTGCGCCCGGCAGACCGGCCGCCTCTTGCTCTTTCTTCCCGGCACGGGGGGCGTTCCCTCCGCCGCCAGCCAGCTGCTGCGTCTAGCCGCGCTTAATTGTCTGCACGTGATCTCGCTCAGCTACCCGAATGAGACCGCGGTTTTCGACGACTGCGTCCGCGAGCGTGCGGAGCCCGATTGCTACGCGGCATGGCGTCTGGAAAAGATCGACGGCCTCACCCGCTCGGCGAAGATTCGCGTCACGCCGCAAAACTCGATCGAGAGTCGACTGCTCAAGCTCCTCCAATATCTCGCGGGCCGGTATCCCTCGGACGGCTGGGGCTCCTTCCTCGAAGATCGCGGCATGAATTGGGACAACATCACCGTGAGCGGCCACTCGCAGGGAGGCGGCGAGGCCGCGATGCTCGGCAAGATTCATTCGGTCGCGCGCGTGGCGATGTTCGGCTCGGTCACGGACGCGGTCGGCTCGCGCGGCGGACCGTCGCCGGCATGGCTGGCGAGTCCCGGTGCCACCCCCGCCGAAAAGTATTTCGGATTCGCGCACGAGCGCGACGAATTCTGGGGCAGCATCCAGCGGAGCTGGGTCGCGCTCGGTCTCGAGCGGTACGGCCCGGTCGTGAACGTAGACGGCGCCGCCGCCCCTTTCGGGGAAACGCACCGCCTCACGACCGGCGTCGGCTGCATCAACCCGCGCGCCGCCAATTGCGCCCATAGCATGGTCGTTGCCGCTAAATTTTCATCCGAATTCGCCCCGGTGTGGAAATATATGCTCGGGATCCGGTGATATTGATTTGCCGAGCGGTGGGGTTCGGGGTCAGGTCTTGTTTCTTGAATTTTGGGCGTCGAACCCGATTGGACATTCTCCCGCCGCCATGCCGGACGCGTTTAACCTGCCGCCGCGCGCGCAAGCCGCTTGCTCTTTCACTGTGAACCTTGGTACGTGTACGGCGTGGACGCATCCCCCGACGATATCGCGAGGGCGATTCAGCTCGCGCTGACTCCCGCATTCCTACTCACCGGGATCGCCGGCATGCTCAACGGGATGGCCGGCCGCCTTTCGCGAATAATCGACCGGGGGCGGGCGGTCGCCGAGGGGCGTGTGCCGTCCGCCCACGACTCGCTCGAGGTCGAAATAGAAATCCTGGAGCGGCGGCGGCATTTCACCAGTGTCGCCATCACCGCCGCCACGATCGCGGCGCTTTTGGTGTGCACGGTCATCGCCGCGCTGTTTCTCGAGGTGATGCTCGGCGCGCATCTGAAGTGGCTGATCGGCGGCCTGTTTACCGCCGCGATGGTGTCTCTGGTCGTGGGCTTGGCGTTCTTCCTGCGCGAGGTGCATCTCGCGATGCGGAGCACTCGCTTACGGATCCCCGGCAAGTGACGGCTCGTCCTTGGGGCGCAGGCATGATTTATTGACTTACCGGATTCGCTTTCAGTCTTTGATTTTCCACAATCGGCTCGCGTCTTAAATTTTGAGTTTCCTGCCGCCGGATCGAGGCGCGCGCCAGGAAATCCTGCGCGAGGTTGTCGCCATTTTTATCTATTGCCTCAATTGATCGACTCGTGCTATAGCGGCGGCATCCCCCTAAAAATGTAGCGTGTTTTCCAGGACAACCGGTGTCTTCGATTGTCAATGGATGTCTTGGACGGATCGGCGTTGGCCGGGTCGTTGTCCTTGCAATCATCGCAGGGGCGCGCGGAAAAAGGAGGCTGAAGTGAGGTCGATCGCAATCCCGATGTTCGTGAAAATGCCCGCGGTGACAAGGGCAACGAAGCCGGCGACGGTTCGCGAAACAATGCTCGCGTTGATTTTGGTTCTCGGAGCCGGGCTTTTGAATTTTCATACGGAGATCATCGACGAGTACCGCTGGAACAAAGAGATCGAGATACCATGGACCTCCGTCGGCTGGGTCACTATTGCCCGAAGGCCCGCGCCCAAGCCTCTGTTTCCCTGGACTATGATATGGAAACCTGCGGGGATGATCACTCTGGCGCATCCCGTGCTGACGAAAAAGCGCTACCAGGCCGACGGCAGCGGCGCATATTTAATCTCGACGATTGTTTCCCGGTTCTTTAGAGATGATCGCGGCCACGTGGAGTCATCGCAAAGTGCAGAGCTGATAAATTGTTCAGCGAAAACATACGCGACCGCCGGAGACGTAAAAGAGAAGAAGCGTTTCACGGTGCTGGGAGCGAATGGTTCGCCGGTGCCCGGTCAATGGCGTCCGGTTCCGGCGGAAATATTCACGTATTTTTGCGCGCCGAAGTAGGAGCGGCGGGCTTCGCCGGCCGGGCCGCGGCAGCGATCCCATCCAGCTCCGCCAGCTTTGCGGCGGCAGCGTCGACGGCGCGGAAATAGGGACAGGCTACTCTTCCCGTCTTTGGCAGCGTGAAAAGTAGCTGTCCCCTTGTTTTACACTAATCAGGGATGCAGGCGGTGACGGTGATCTCGACGAGGAGATCGGGGGAGTTCAGCATCGCCTCGACCGTGGTCCGCGCCGGCTTGTTCGCGGGAAAGAATTTGCCGTACTCGTCATTATATTCCGGGAGATCTTCCCTTTTGGTGAGATGCGTCGTGACGGTGAGGACGTTGTCGAGGGACGTGCCGGCGGCTGCTAAAATCGTCCTCACCCTCTCCAGCGCGTAACGTGTCTGCTCGCGAACGCCTTTGCCGACTTCACCCGAAACCGGATGCCGGCCCGTCTGCCCGGCCACAAAGACCATGCCGCCGAACCGCGTGGCGGGCGACAGATTGGGATTGGCCGCGGCCAGATTTACCTGAATGACTTCTTTCTTGGGCATCGCAGTTGAAAATCGTCGAGGCGCGCGAAGTCAATCAGCGGCGCGAGCCTATGACTCCGTATACCACGTCGTATGCTTCTCTACCGGCAGACGCTTGGCCATGGTCTTCTGCTCGGAGTAGCCCAGGAAAATACACGACACCGGCCGCTCTTTCTCCGTGAGTCCGAGAACCGGGCCGACGAAGTTCTGGTCGATCCAGGTGCCGGTGCTGGGATAACTGCCCAGGCCGCGCGCGGCCGCGGCGACCAGCAGGTTCTCGATCGCGCACCAGCAGGCGGCGTAGTTCTCCTGATCGGTGATCTTGTTGTCGTCGCCCACCATGGAGACGATGATCACGACCGGGGAGGAAAAACATTTATCGCGCGCGAAGCGGAGCTCGTCCGCGCTCGCCTGCGCGCCTTTTTTCTCCGCGGCCCAGCGCACTGACGCCTGCCGGGCCGCGACCAGGCGCTCGCGCCCCGCGCCGGTGAACACGTGGAAACGCCAGGGATGGGTCAATTTGTGGTTCGGCGCCCAGTGGGCGGCGTCGAGCAGCTCTTCGATCCACTCGCGGGGAATCTCGGTGGGAAGGTACTCCTTGATCGCGCGGCGCGTTTTGATCGCGGTGAGCGCGTCGGCGAGAGGGCGCTCGGTTTCGGTTGCCATTTATCCTACCTCCTGGTGTTGTCCGAATAGATCTAAAGAAAGTTTATCTACTCTTTTTTTCTCGCCCGAGCAACATCGTCGGACCGGGAGAGTTGTCAATCCCGTGTGTCGGCGGCGAAAGGCATTTGGATGGGCTCAGGTCTAGGGGTGCCGTGCTTTCCGGCCAGGCTCCATTAAAATCTGGGCACCCTAAAGTTGAGCTTCCTCGTGGTTTCCACGGTATAGCCTTTGCCGCGCATGCAGTTGTAAAAAAGCGCTTCGTCTTCGGTCTGCTGCCGGCATTCGCGGCTGTCCCGCGCGTACGCCGCGTCGGTGAGATCGGGCTTGGTGAGATGAGTACTCTCGGCGCACCCGCAGGTGACAAGGAAGAACAAGATCGCGATTCGCATTTTCCAGCTCCGGGTTAGTCCAACCGCACCGTAAAGCGGGCTCCGGTCCGGTAGGCTTATCCGAAATTTCCGCCGGCCGTCAAGGGAGGAAAAGACGAATTGCCGACGACAGGGGTGACTCAGAGGGTGGGATGATGGTGGCGGAAGTGGGCCGGACTGCATTTTAACCCAGCGGCCTAATATGCCAAGGCACGCAGATGCGTGAGAAATGCCTGGCCTAGTTTGGAGAGACGCTTGTCCTTGTGAAGCACGATGTGCACGGGAGATTTTAGATTAATCCCCTCGATCACCTTGATGGCCACTAGTTTATTTTTTGCGTGTCGCTCTGCCGTAGCGTGCGAGAGGATAGACATTCCCAGGCCGCAACTGATTGCCGTGATAATGGCTTCGTGGTTGCCGAAAGTTGTCTGCTGAACCGAAACTCCTTTTTCCGAAAATATCTTATCGATGATAAACTTCAGGCCGCCCGAGTCGGGAAGGAGCATGCGTTCATCGGCGATATCGTTGACCGTGACGCGAGCCTTTTTGACGAGCGGGTGCTTCGGCGGCAGCACCAGCACCCGTTGTTCATCGCAGAGACGCTCTTTCCGGAGCTGAGATGCTTTGGGATGGCCGAGAATAACGCCGAGGTCGATGTCGTTATCGAGCAGCCAGCGCTCCACCTGCTCAAGACCGCTCACTTTTAATAAAATCTCGACGTTGGGATGGAGTTTTTTAAACTTCGCGATCGCGAACGGCAGGATCTTTACCCCTGGGGCCGTGTTGCCGCCTACGACGAGGCGCCCCTTGCCGGCCCCTTTGAACTTTTCAACTTCACTTTCAAGCTCGACAAGTAGATCCGAGATCCGATGGGCATACTCCGTCACGAACCGTCCTTCAGCGGTCAGGCGGACCGAATGACCCAGGCGCTCAAAAAGTCTGACGCCCAAAGTTTTTTCAAGACGGCGGATCTGGATCGATACGGAGGGTTGGCTGATCTGCAGAATATCCGCCGCCCGTGAAAAGCTGGATTCTTTGACCACCTGCAGAAAGATCCGTAAGTGGTGGACGTTCGTAAATGGCATAGACAAATATATATCGATCTTCGTTTAATAATATATTTGATGTGCATCCAATCTTGCAATACCTCCTAAAAGGGCTCGTCGGCCGGCCGACGATGACCGGTTGGCGCGAAAGGGGAGGTGATTCTATGACACGATCGAGAATCAAGGCGCGCTCTGCGGACGGACGGTATCGAACAACGCCGTTGAAAGCACTATTCACGCGCATGAAGGGAGGGTTTTATCATGACGGCCGCTTTCCAACGTTGTCCGAGGTGGTCGATCACTACGGCAAGATCATGAAATTCAATCTGACTGAACAAGAAAAAACGACCTGATCGAATATCTAAAATCGTTTATAATAAGATATGTGGCGAGTATCTGGCCCCATCCACTTACAGGGGAGGAAACAATGGCCAAGTTGTTTTCGGTCAAGCCTGGAATGACTTTCAAGGGCCGGGAGTTCAGGGGACTCCGCGGCTGGGCGGGTAAGCCGCTGCACCCTCCGCTCACCGATTTTCCCGTCGTCTGTTACGTGCTCGCGGCGGTCTTCGACGTCGTCTCTTATTATAAAGGCCACGATGGCGGAGGAGTGGCGGCGCGCGACTTGTTTGTCGCCGCGACCTACGTGATCGTTGCCGGCGCGATCGTCTCGCTAGGGACCGCCCTCACCGGCTTCTGGGATTGGTGGAAGGGCATGGATAGGGATAACTCGACCGGCGTTCTCGGCAAGGCCAAACACACCCAGGTGTGGCGCACCGCGAACTGGCACATGGCGGTAATGCTCACGGTGACTCTCATCGTCGTTATCGATATCGTCGTCCGTCTGGGCCGGTTAAGCGAGGGAGCCACGGATCTTTTCACGATGGTCCTGTCCGTGCTCGCCGGCGTGCTGGTGTCCTACGGCGCCACTTACGGCGGCTCGCTCGTCTATGATTACCAGTTCAACGTGGAAAGCTTGGAGGGAAAAACCGTCTGGGACGAGACGGAATCCGACCAGGATCCTGGCGAGCACGTCCCGCCTAAGAAATAATCCGGACTCGCGACGCGATGCCCGGTAAGAAATGGAGCCTCGAACGTCTGCGAGCCGAGAGCGGCACTTGGCGCTCGGCGATCCTCATCGCTGCGGTCCAGCTCGATTTATTCGCGTGGATAGGAAAACGGGAAAAGAGCCGCGCGGCCCTGGCCGCTCATTTCGGCGGTAATCCGGAAGGATGGGAAATCTTCTTAAACGCGCTGTGCGCGATGGGCCTGCTGCGCAAGCGGCGTGAGAAATACGCCAACAGCCGTTTTTCATCCAAGCATCTCAGCGGCGACGATGCGGCTTTTCTGCTGCCCGAATATGACGCGTGGCAGGCGTGGGGCGGGCTGGCGTCCGTCTTGCGTTCCGGCGCGAGGCCCGATACTCAGAAACCCTTTTTCTCCGATACGAAAAAAGCGCACCGGCTGCTGCGCGCTTTAGAAGTCGACGGCCGGGCGATCGCGCCTCATCTGATCGCGAAGCTGCCTGTCAACCGCGCCGGGACGTTGCTGGATCTCGGTGGTGGGCTGGGCGCTTTTTCCATCGCCTTGTGCCGCCGCTACCCGCGACTGCGGGCGACGGTCGTCGAGCATCCGCGGGTTGCATCGCTCGCGCGTCGCGCCGTCAGAAAGGCCGGACTGGCAAAAAGGATGCGGGTTGTCGGCATGGATTTTAGCCGCCAAGCGCTGCCGCGGGGATTCGATACGGTTTTTGTCTCGAATGTTCTTCACTCGTACGGCGTCGAGGAAAATCGCTCGCTGCTCGCAAAAATCCGCAATGGCCTCAAACCTGACGGCCAAGTGATTGTGCGCGACGTATTCATGAGCGGGGACAGAGCTGCTCCAGAGTGGGCGGCATTGTTTTCCGTGTGTTTGCTTCTGCACACTCCCCGCGGGCGCTGTTACACGCTTGACGAGATTGTCGGTTGGCTCCGCCAAGCCGGCTTTTCACGTATCAAAGGGCCTTTTTGCTCCAGTCCGCTTTCTTTCGACCCCGATTCGTTTTTGATCGCCAAAACGTAGGGTGAAATCGGGGTCGTCTTTACTAGACAACCATTTACCAGAGCGCTTGTTCGAACCGTTACCGGCCGGCGGCTTCGATTTCGGCGCGAAGCTGCTGCACATCTCTGCGCAGCCCGGTAAGGTCCTGGGCCGTTTCTTTTCCATCGGTGTCGGTTTTCACAGCGAACTTGCCCTGGCGCCCGCCCACGATCGTATAATGGTCGCCGCGCGCCTTGAGAAAGAGAATGTTGCGCTCTCCCGGAGAAAATCGCGGCTCTCCGGAGGCGGCCTGGGCGACGTCGCCCGCGACTCCCCCGGCGACCGCGACGGTCACCTGCCCGGGCGCCATGCCTTTCCACCCCTCTTCGACCGCGAGGGTCACGAGAGTCGTGAGGTTCCCGCGGCTGCGCGAGGTCTGAATGTCTTTGACCTCCGTCTTGACGATGAGGTCAGCAGCGCGGGCCAAATGTTCGAGCGTGAGCCTTGGTTGCGAGGAAAAGGCCACGTCCGCCACAGCGAGAGAAAAAACGCAGGCGATAAAAACGGCTTTTCCGTTCACTACACTTTCACTATATCATGGCGCGATTGCCAGCGCGCCCGCCACGTCGCCCGATGCGAGCGTGCGTTTTTTGAGCTCGCCGCCGGCGCCGAAGCCGTACATGGTCAAATCGACGTCGGCGGCGTCGTAGAGATCGTCGAGGCCGACCCAGTGGCCGATCTCATGCGTCGCGATGTTCTGTAAATCATACGCGTCCGGAGCGGACTGGCATTCGCCCCCGCCGTCGGAAAAAACCGCCCACGGATAACGTTTATTGAACACCATGTCGATCTCGACGGCTTCGTTGGTGGCCTTCGAGAACCATACATAGGTGACCGCGATCGTCCCGCGTCCGAGTTTCGCCCAGAGCACCGCGCTGGTGCCGTCCCGCCGCGCCCGTTTGACGTTAGTCGCGCCGCCGTAGGCGAATTGTTCGCCGGAGTCGGCGCCGTTCCAGGTGCCGAATGCGGTTTGGAGAACGGAAAGCGCGGTGGCGGCCCCGATGTTCGGCGGTACCGTCGAGTCCTTGAGCTTCCAGGTGATGCCGCCCGAAGGGAGATGCCAGCCGGTCAGGCCAAAATCCGAGCTATCGGACGCCGTGGTAGTGCAAGTGCCGAGATGACTGTGCTCGATGATCTTCGGACGGTGGATAAAAACCCTGAGCTTGATGTCGGGCGGAAGCGGTTCTTCGAGCGGATCGGTCTCGTCGATCTCGCCGCGATCGCGATTTCTATCTGTCCTTCCCTGCCCGACGGCGAGATCGCTTGCGGACAACAAAAAAAACATCGCCGCGAACAACGACAACGAACCACGCTTGTGCATAATTCCTCCCCCGCCAAAAAGACCGCCCCAGTGTAGCAACTGAAGACGCACCGAGGAATCGGGTTGTCACTGTAGGGCTGTAAACGAGATCCGCCGCCGCGATCAGCGCCGTTTTCATGATTGGGCTGTCGAAAGATCCCGCAGGCCCTCCCGCGTTGACATACGACTGGCTGGTGAGTATTCACCAGGTTCAGACATCTATCTCAGTCGCAGGAGGGATTTATGACCAAGAGGATCGTTTCCCGCGCTTTAATGCCGCTCGTTCTCGCGGCGGTTTTCGGCCTGGGCTATGTCTGCGGAACCGTGAACCAGCAGCCGGCCGACGCGCAGATCGGCGGGCTCCTGGAAAAAGGCGGGGGCATGCTCGGCTCGGCGAAGGAGCTCGGCTCCTCGATTATCGAGATGCAGGACCACGTGAACGGTCTCCAGAAGAATATCGACACGCTGAAAAAAGTGCAGTCGTCGCTGACCGGGAAATAGAAAAAAAGCCGCGGGAGCCGCGCGAAAAAAAAGGCGGATGAAAATCCGCCCCTTTTTTACGGCGATATAATTTGCTTTTCGCCCTACGGCGCGAGCGCGTAGCCGGCCGGGTTGTGACCGGCTTTTTCGCGGGCGTCCAGGGCTTTTTTTGCCGGGCGGCGTGCCGGCCGCGGGGACTTCTCTGGGGGGAGCGGCGCGCTCGCCGGCCAGGCGCGGAGCGACTGGCGGATGCGGCTCGCGCTCAAGCCCAGGATGTCGCAGATGTTGCCAAACGAGAACGCATATTTATTGTCGTCGCTGAAAATCCACTCTTTTTCCTCGACGAAGCGCCGCCCGCCCTTGAACACGAGCGTGCGGTAGTTCTCGACCGCGTCCTCGAGCACGGCGGCGAGCAGCCGCTTTTCCGGCGCGAGATCGCCGCACTTCGCGAAGGTATCCCAGTACTGTGCCGGCAGCGAAGCGTCTTCTATAAAAAAGTCCATCATGTCTGTCCGTCTCCTCGTTCGATCGCGAGAATACGTCGAAGCATCGGGAGACGTTAATCGGGTCTTCACCTTAAAAAGCCCCGGATAATCCCCGATACGCGGATAGGGACAGGCGATCCTAGCCAAGCCGGTGCAGTTCGCAAAAGACCAGGATTTCCAGGAAGTTATTGAGGTTAATACCCGAATTGCGCCGTTCCGGAGCCATTGGCACAATCTTCTTATGGCTACGACTGGCACCGTGCGAGGGAAAACTGACGGCCGGGGCGCAGGCGACATTGCGCGATTGATCGACGACCTTAGAACGCACCGAAGCTACGTCGACCGCAATCCGATCTTTGCCCGTCTCGCGAGCGGCGATATTACGCGATTCCACTATCTCGCCTATCTGCGAGAAACATATCATCTCATCAAACATACCCCTAAATACTTGACGATCGCCGCCGACCGGGTGGCAGACAGCGACCCGCGGCTCTCCGCCTATTTTCGCAACTTCGCGCGCGAAGAAACCGGACACGAGCTGCTGTGCGTCCGCGACATCGACGCATTGGGAGAAAACCCGGACGCGATCCTGTCGGGAGATCCGAATCCCGGCGCGTGGGGAATCGTCATGCAGTGTTACTTCTGGGCCGGGCACGGTAATCCCGTCGCGCTCTTGGGAGACGCGTTCGCAACCGAGGAGCTCGGGGTCGCTCAATGCATCGAGGCGGCGAAGCTGCTCGAGGCGAACTACGACATTCCACGACGGGCAACGAATTTTTTGCGCGTTCACGGCAGCGCGGACGAGGGGCATCTCGAAGCGGCGGCCCGCACGATTGCATGGTACGCGGGAGATCGTGCGCAGTACGCCGACATCGTGTACGGTACGAAGATGACCTACCGATATTACAGCCAGTTGTTCACGGACGTCCTGGAGCTGGGGGACGATTGGTGCACTGGCGCCTCGGGCTTTTCCGCTCAACCATCTTTGTCGTCGCGCGGGCGATTGGGTCTAGCCATCGCAGCGACGGGATTGGATTTTCTCGTTCGCGTCACGCTATGATGCGAGCGGGAAAATCATGGACGCCGATGAGTGGAAGGGCTGGCTCGCGCGGACCGTGCGCGAGGTGATGGCGGCGCCGGAGTTCGAGCGCTACTTCTCAGTCAAATTGAACCGCCCGCGCGCCGCGATGATGCTCACGCAGCACGGGCTCTTCAGCCGCCACCGGCGCGACTGCTGGGCGTATCTCTCGGCGAACTGCCCGGTGCTCTCGATCAAGCAGAAGATCCTCCGCCACGAGTACGAAGAGGTGATCAAGGACGATTATACCGACCACGGCCATCTGGAGCTCGTCATCCGACAGGGGAGGGCGGTCGGCATGACGCCCGAGGAGGTGCTCGCGGTCGAGCCGCTCCCGATCACGCGCGCCTGTCTCTACGCGTGGGCGTGGATGACCCGCGAGAAAAGCTGGATCGAAGGGCTCGCGGCGCTCACGGTCACCGAGTGGTCGAACGACGATCGGCTACTCGCCGATCTCGGCGGCGGCCACGCGACGCGGAGCGCGCGGCGCTGGATGGAGGACCTTGGACTCGAGTGGAAGGACATGCCGAACTACAAAGTGCACAGCCAGGCGGACGAGGACCACGGGACGATGTTTCTCGCCGATCTGGAGAAATTCGCGACCGGCGAGCGCGAGGCGGCGGCGATGCAGGCGGTGCGGGAGTCGCTCGATCTGTTTAAAATTTTCCGCGGCGGCGTGGCGGCGGCGATGGAAGGTATCCGATTCTAGCCGCGGCGCTTGAAACGATACAGTTTCCGGCCATCGCGAGGATTGAAGGCAGCGGATCCCTATTTAACCTTTCGCGTCGTGGAGCGCGCGGCGAATTTCCCACTCGATATATTTCTGCATGCCGCCGTCAAACCAGTGCTGCGGCAAAACGGCGTAGGCCACTTTCTTCCCGGCCGCCTTCTCTAGAATGATGAGGTCCGGATCGGCGTTGGCCTGCGGCTTTCCGAAATGCCATCCCTCCTCGATATTATCGAGGTAATGCTGGACTATCGCGAGTCGATCACCAATCATATTCGGGTTACCTCTTTTAAACATGTCCGCATCCGGTTAGAAGGTTTAATCACACGGGCTAGAGAAAAGATAGAGCTGCTACGGAAGTACTGCTCTAAAGGAGATTCTCATGGCCGTATATTTAATCGCGGACGTTAAAGTCACCGACGGCGGCTGGATTCCGGAGTATGCGGCGAATGTTCACAAAATTGTGGATCGCCACGGCGGGAAATACCTTTCGCGCAGCGGCAATATCACGACGATCGAAGGCGAAGGATTGGGAACGACGCTCGTCGCCCTGCTGGAATTCCCTTCGATGGAAACGGTGCAGGCGTTCATCGACGATCCGGCCTACGCGAAATATCGCCAGGCGCGCCGCGCCGGCAGCGTCAGCCGGTTCCATGTCATCGACGACACCGATATCGCGGGGACCATTCCTTACTTGCGAAAAGGCTGACCGTGAAATGGCAGGCGTTCAATCCGATTTCTCGCCGCGCGCTCTGCGGGTCTTGAAGATCTCCTCGTAGAGCTTCACGTTCTCGGTGAAATACTTATAGTCGTCGGGCCGCTCGACGACGCGCTGGTAGCCGCGAAACAGGCGCGCGGGCTTGGGCTCGACATCTTTCCGCACCGGGATGCGCTGAAAATCGACCAGCACCGTCTGGCCTTCCTTGGAGGGAATAAAATCCATGAAGAGGCGCGCGGCGTTCGGGTGGGCGCCTTGGAGTTACAAAGTTCCGATTCGTATGTCTCTTTTCGTTTGCCGCATCGTCGGATATAGGGTTCGGCAGAAGTTTTAAAAAAATCATGGCTGTGGAGGAGAATATAATGGATTCGACCCGACGTGAATTTCTGATCGGCATGGGCGCATTGGCGGTCGCCGCGGCCGTGCCGGCGCGGCGTGCCCAAGGCCAGGCTGCTTCCGGCTTGAACCCACGTGACCGGGTGGTGATCTGCAACGAGGATTCAAACACCCTGTCGGTCATCGATCCCAATTCCAACAGCGTTGCGACGACGATTAACCTGACCTCGTTTGACGAGGATCCGCGCCCACCGTTCCGCTTCGTGACCGGCGGCGTCGCGCCGGCGCATGCGGCGATGGTGGCCAAGCCGCTCTATCACGGCGCGATCAGCGTCCACGGCGCGGCGCCGTCCCCCGACAACCGGCTGCTCGCCTGCACCGGTCGAGGCAGCAGCAATGTCTATCTCATCGACCTCGAAACAATGAAGGTTGTCGGTAATACGCCGAATCCCCAGGCGGGCAACGACATCAATGCCGAGCGCATCACGACCGGCGTCTTGGTAGGGCGCGAGCCCCACGAGCCTACGTTCAGCCGCAACGGCAAGGAGCTTTGGGTGACCGTGCGCGGTGAAAACCGTATCGCTATTCTCGATCCTGCGGCTGTCGTGAAGGGCGGGCGCGCCGTCCGCACCTATGTCGAGTGCCTGAACGGTCCAGCGCAGGTTTGGTTTTCCGCCGATGGAGCGTTTGCCTTTGTGATCTGTCAGAAGGGCTCACAGGTAGAAGTGATTGACACGCATTTCGGCCGCGACGGCCTGAGTCATCCGAAGCGGCACGCGCTGCTTGACATCAAGGCTCAGGACGGCTTCGGCTTTACGCCGTTCCAGAAAACGACGCCGGATGGAAAAGAACTCTGGCTTTCTCATAAGCTCGCCGACGCCGTCTCCGGCTGGACCGTCGGTGCGGATCCCAAAGCGCTCGACAAAGTGGACGTCGGCAAGCAGGCGCGCCCCAATCACGTCGAGTTCGTCGAGAATCGACAGGGCAAAGTCACGTATGTATCGCTCGCGCGCGTCGACGACAATGGACCCGGCGGCGTCGCCGCGAGCCAGATCGCGATCATCGATCGCAGTGCGGGGGCCGGCGGCCGCAAGGTCGTAGGGACGTTTTTCAG
>Ga0075433_10002380_pt1 | contig 14292 bp, 14 predicted proteins | sample RhiMethybrSRZTD2_FD_75299 | JGI IMG/M metagenome (GOLD analysis project Ga0075433, IMG submission 75299) | Populus rhizosphere microbial communities from Tennessee, USA - Rhizosphere MetaG P. TD hybrid SRZTD2 | ecosystem: Host-associated > Plants > Roots > Rhizosphere > Soil | place: USA... | reverse complement strand
CGAAGACCCCTTCGGGCGAGGTCTATTCCGCCTGTTTCCACCAAGGCCCCAGCTTCGCGATGGAAGGTCGAAACGACACCTCGGATCCGTCGGCCTGCTCCGACGGGTGGCTCAACCCGCCTTGACCACGCCTCACCACTGTGACCGCCCGACCGCAGCGTCCGGTCCTCCTCGCAGTCGATCAGGGAGCTCGGCGAAAGTACGCGTCTTCCCCTCCTGAAGCGCGCGGCGATCTCCCCAAGCGTGTGTGTCAGAGACGGTCTACAGTCACGATGTGGACGACGACCGGATGGGGTGTCCTCCGCTGCCGAAGGAACGGCGCGAGGTCCTTGGGCCGTTGACATCTCACCAGCTGGTTCTGTGTTGCCGCGTGGCGATCCGGGATTGGCATCAGCACATCGAGAAGGAACACCCCGTCAATGAGGCCCAGTGGAACATCAACAGAATGCTCGTGAACATCCTTGAGCATCTACTCGAGAAGGAGGCGGATCCACGAAAGGCCGCCGAGTGCAGGAGGCTCAGAAGGTCGATCGGAATCGGCGAGGTACAGGAGGAAGAGGACGCCGTCGACCTTCACGAGCTAGGCATGCGGTTGGCCTCGGACGCGGTATCGAAGTACTGGGCTCATGTGACGGAGGGGCACAGCCCCCCAGGTGAGTCTGAGACGGAATACCTCCTGCGAATCGTGGAGCGTGTCCGGCGGCCATCCCCGCCGGTCACTTCATACGGCCAGCTCGACCTGCTGCCTGGCTCAGTAATGGGTGTCCCGCAACATCCCGGCGAGCACCGCTCGTAGCGTCCGGTCCTCCTCGCGCCGGCCACTACCTGCTGTGGCGAACCGGCTCTGGACGCAGACGTATGCCGACGTGTCCTGGACGATCCTCCCCGCCTGAACCGGACTGCGAGCGCCGGGACCTTCACCTGTCCGGTGGCTCGTTGATCGCATGCGTCTCCGGCGCCCGATGTGGAAGGGGAGAGAACTCCACCCTCGTGTCCGGGCGGGGCAGGTACGCAATCTCCGCGCGTCCCCGGATGAATCCGTCTGGGTGAGCCAGGGCGATCCTGCGAGCCTCCTCGGCGAGCGTGCGCAGATGCGGTGGGTAATCGCCAGGCTTGCGTAGCCACGTGACGATGCTTCGCCGAACATGGATATCTGGGTTTCCAACGAACTCTTCGAGCAGCATGGTGTCGAGTCGTCGAATCGTGTCCGTCGGCGTCTCTTCTTCCGACTCGGGTGGATCCGGGACCGCGTCCTTGATCCTGGAGTCTCTTATGACTGGGTTCGAGTATCCGATCGACCAGTACAGGGCGTTGACCGCGCCAGCCTTCTCGAAGTCGCTTCCCGTGGCGAGGAATCTGAGGAGACCCTGCGTCGTCGTCTGCCACCCGACGCATCGAACGCACGGCTCCACGAACAAGCGGTTGAAGCTCGGGTTGGTCTCGTAGACCGCCGCTCGGAGCAGCGGTTCGAGCAAGGGGACTCCGGCGGTATTCGGCCCCTGTCTCAACGTGAACAGGACGAAGCGATTCCTGTCGTGATCTGCGAGGACGGCCGCGAACCACGCCACATCGCTCGCCGATAGCGGCCGATCCAGCTCCTCCTTGACGGCGGCGCGAAGCCTCTTCCGCTCGGGGTCATCTGAAGCTCGAGGGCGTTCATACCACCACTCAAGCAGGGCCGGCCAAGCCGTTGCCATCCCCCCAGCGTAGTGCGGGGCGGTGCGCAGCGGGACGGCAAGGGAGTCACGTCCAACCACTTGCCGGGGTCGCGCCTAGCGTCCCCGCTCCATCTCCCGCAACATCCCGACCAGCACTGCCCGGAGCGTCCGGTCCTCCTCGCAGTCGATCAGCAGCTCTGCCAGGTTCGGCTCTGCGGGTAGGACCAGAAGTCGCGATCCGCTCGGCGCGCTCGAGGTCGGGGAGGCGTAGGACGTGGAGGAGCTCGGCGCGAGCCGTCGGCGGTAGGGCTTCGAGGCGAGCCCGGAGGCCGGCCTTTAGGAAACCGCTGCTCTATCCACTGAGCTACGAGGGCTGGGAGCGTTGCTCGCCGACGATTGTAGTGCCGGCCCCCTGCCCCTCCTCCGCGAAATGGCACGCGACCTGATGCCCCGAGCGCATGGCTCGAAGGAGGGGGGCCTCGGCGGAACAGCGCTCCGGGTTCCCGAGCTTCTCCCGCAGCCAGCAGCGCGTGTGGAACGCGCACCCCGAAGGGGGAGCGGCAGGGCTCGGCATGTCGCCGCGCAGCACGATCCGTTCGCGATGCGCCTCGACGACCGGGTCTGGGATCGGCACGGCCGAGAGCAGCGCAACCGTGTACGGGTGCAAAGGCTCCCGGTACAGATCCGCGGCGTCCGCCCACTCGACGATCCTCCCGAGGTACATGACCGCGATCGCGTCACTCACCTGACGGACGACCGCGAGGTCGTGCGCGATGAGGATCGACGTGAGCCCGAGCTCGCGCCGCAGCTCCTGCAGGAGGTTCACGATCTGCGCCTGGATCGACACGTCGAGGGCGCTGACCGGCTCGTCCGCCACGATCAGGTCCGGCCCGAGCGACAGCGCCCGCGCGACGCCGACCCGCTGCCGTTGCCCACCGGACAGCTCGTGTGGGTACCGATCGGCGTGGGATGGATGCAGGCCCACGAGCTCGAGCAGCTCGCCGACCCGCTCCTTCCGCTCCGAACGTGAGCCGAGGTGATGGATCTCGAGCGGCTCCGCGATGCTTGCCGACACGGTCATCCGCGGGTCGAGCGAGGCATGCGGGTCCTGGAACACCATCTGCACGCGCCGGCGAAGCTCGTTCCGATCGTCGCGGTCCAGAGCCCAAACGTCCCTGCCGTCGAACGTGATCGTCCCGCCGGTCGGCTCCGTCAGCGCGACTACGGCGCGTCCGAGCGTGGTCTTGCCCGAACCCGACTCGCCCACCAGCCCCACCGATTGTCCCTTGCGAACCTCGAGGTCCACGCCGTCGACGGCCCGGACCTCTCCGACGTGCCTGCGCAGGAACATGCCCTTCGTGATCGGGAACGAGACGCGGAGGTCCTCGATGCGAAGCAGGGCGCCGTTCCCGCTCACGCGACCGCCGTGGGTGAAGGAGCCGGTTCGAACCCGGCCCGATCGGGGCGCGCGAGCTCGATCTCGTCGGGTGCGACCGGGTTGTGGCACGCGACCATGTGTTCGTTGCCATCGACCTCGACCGGGTCGAGGTCCGGCATCCGCTCCCAGCACACGTCGAGCCGCCAGGCGCACCTGGGCGCGAAGGGGCACCCCTTCGGCTCGGTCCGCAGATCCGGCGGCGAGCCCTCGATCGGCTTCAGCATGCCGACGTCGCCCTCGAGCCGGGGGATCGAGTGCAGGAGGCCGACCGTGTACGGGTGGGTCGGGGAGGCGAACAGGTCGGCGGTGGGTGCCGATTCGACGACCTTGCCCGCGTACATCACGGTGACCCGGCGCGTCATCCGCGCGACGACCCCGAGATCGTGGGTGATGAGGATGACTGCGGTCCCGCGTTCGGCGGTCAGCTCCTTCAGAAGCTCGAGCACCTGCGCCTGGATCGTGACGTCCAGCGCCGTCGTCGGCTCGTCGGCGATCAGCAGCTTGGGTTCGAGGGCGAGGGCCATCGCGATCATCACGCGCTGACGCATCCCGCCGCTGAACTCGTGGGGATAGCGCTCGAGCTGCCGTTCGGGATCGGCGATGCCGACCAGGCGCAGGAGCTCAGCCGCCCGCGCTCGGGCCGTCGCCGCGTCGACGTCTCGGTGTGCGCGGATCGTCTCCTGGATCTGCTCGCCGATCCGGAGCACCGGGTTCAGGCTCGTCATCGGATCCTGGAACACCATCGCGATGTCGCGGCCACGCATCGCGCGCATCTGCTTCTCGGGCAGGGTCGCGAGGTCGCGGCCGTCGAACACGATCTCGCCGCTCACGCGCGCGGCCGGCTGCGGGGGGAGCAGCCGCATCATGGCGAGACTCGTGACGCTCTTGCCCGAACCCGACTCGCCGACCAGCCCGAGGGTCTCGCCGGCCTCGAGGTGCAGGCTCACGCCGTTGACGGCGAAGACGGTTCCGTCCAGCAGGGTGAACCGGACGCGCAGGTCCCGGACGTCCAGCAGGGGGCGATCGTTCCCGGGCGCAGGGACCGAGCTCACCCCGCGGGGTTCGGCCGCGGCCGGTAGGCGCCGCCGTACATCGGCAGATCGATCTCGGCGCCCTCTCGGTCGAGCTGGTCCCACATCCGGCTGAGGCCGACCGAGCCGAACTCGCGGACCTTCCGAACCGCGTCCAGGTCGAGCACCTCGGTCAGGTACTCCTCGCCGTCGCCGCCCTCCTGCAGGACGTGTCCTTCGGGATCGACGATGATGCTGCGCCCCGGGCCCGGGCGCCCGCCCATGTTCGGGTTCACGAGGTACACCTGGTTGACGATCGCGTTGGCGCGTGCGAGCACGAGCTCCTGCGCGCGGTCGGTGGTCGCGGTAGCCGTCGGCTGCAGGATGACCTCGGCGCCCATCCACGCGAGGTGGCGCGAGACCTCCGGGAACCAGCCGTCGTAGCAGATCATGAGGCCGGCCCTGCCGATATCCTCGATGTCGAAGACGACGAACGCGTCGCCGTGCTTCGTCCGTTCCCACGGCTGCCAGGGGAACAGCTTGCGGTACTTGGCAACGATCGCGCCGGCCGGCGAGATGGCCACCGCCGTGTTGAAGATGTCCCCGTCCTCGCCCTTCTCGTACATCGAGCCGGGCACGAGCCAGACGTCCATCTTCTCGGCGAGCTTGCACAGCCGATCGGTGAGCGGGCCCGGGATCGGTTCAGCCACCGACGCGTCGAATCCTGCCGGGTAGGACACGGCCATGCCGCCGAGGGCCGACAGGTACAGCTCGGGATAAACGAACAGCCGCGTCTGCGGGAACGACCCCTTGAGGCTCACCAGCTCGGTCTCGAACTTCTGATACGTCGCCGTGGTGTCGTAGGCGACGGGCGCGGCCTGCACCGCGGTGATCGGGAGCGGTCGTGTCACGATGGTCTCCTTCCTCTCGGTTCATCATTCCATCGGGGATCACCATCGGCCCGCTCGGAGCGAGCCGCGAAGGCGTGGGTCGAGCCAATCGCGAAGGCCGTCGCCGAGCAGGTTGAACCCCACCACGGTGAAGGCAAGCGCGAGGCCGGGGAACGTCGGGTACCACCAGTAGTCCTCCAGGAAGCTCCTCGCGTCGGTCATCATCGCGCCCCATTCGGGTGTCGGCGGCTGCGCCCCCAGGCCCAGGAACGACAGCGACGACGTGAACAGGATCGCGTAGCCGACGTCGAGCGACGCCTGGACGATCACCAGGGGGAACACGTTGCGGAGCAGGTGCTTGAACACGATCCGCGTCGTGGAGGCGCCGGCGACGCGCGCGGCCAGGATGAACTCGCGTTCGCGGAGCGACAGCACCTGCCCGCGGACGAGCCGCGCGTACCACGGCCAGAACACGGTCGAGAGCGCGAGCATCGTGTGGGTCAGGCTCGGGCCGAGCGTGGCCGCGATCGCCGCCGCCAGGATCAACGCCGGGAACGCGAGGAACAGGTCGGTGGTGCGCATGATGATCTCGTCGGTGAGCCCGCCGATCAGGCCCGAGACGATCCCGAGGATCGTCCCGATCGCGACCGAGGCGAGCAGGATCACCGCCGCGACGTACAGCGAGATCCAGGCGCCCGCGAGCACCCTGCTGAACAGGTCGCGGCCGTAGTCGTCGGTCCCGAAGAAGTGTGAGCCGGAGGGCGGGAGCAGACGCTGGAGCAGGTCGATGCGGTTCGGCGGGTAGGGCGCGAGCCACAGGCCGAACACCGCGACCGCCACCACGATGCCCACGATGATCACGGCGACGACGTTCAGGCGCGAGGCGCGGAGGAACCCGCGCACGCCGTCCAGACGCCGGCGGGCGCGAACGGGCTCGACCGCGGTGGCCTCGATCACGTGTACCGGATCCTGGGATCGAGGTAGAGGTAGACGACGTCCACGATCAGGTTCAGCACGACGTACACGATCGCGATCATCAGCGTGACACCCATCGTCGCGTTGTAGTCGGACGCCCGGATCGCGTCGTAGGCGTACCGCCCGATCCCCGGCCACGCGAAGATCGTCTCGACGAGGAACACGCCGCCGGCGAGCAGCCCGAACTCGAGCGCCAGCACCGTCACGGCCGGGAGCAGCGCGTTGCGGAGCGTGTGGCGGACGAGCACGCGCCTCCGGCTGAGCCCCTTGGCCTGCGCCGTCCGGATGTAGTCCTCGCCCAGGACCTCGAGCATGCTGGTTCGGACGATGCGCGCCATCAGCCCGACCTCGGCGAGCGCGAGCACCGCGACCGGCAGGACCAGGTGCGTGATCGAGTCGGCCAGCGTGTGCCACTGGCCCGCGAGCGCGCTGTCGACCGTGTACAGGCCGGTGACGTACGGGGGAGCGGGCACCCCCGTCGCGAGCCGCCCGCCGAACGGCAGCCACGCCAGGCGCGAGTAGAAGACCAGCTGGAACAGCATCGCCAGCCAGAACGCCGGCATCGACAGGCCGGCGATCGCGACGAACCGCACGCCGACGTCGCCGGGCGAGCCGCGCTTGAGTGCCGCGACCACCCCGAACACCAACCCGACGCCCGAACCGATCAGCATCGCGAACAGCGCGAGCTCGAGCGTGGCGGGGAAGAACGTCGCGAGGTCCGAGCGCACGGGCTGCCGCGTCACGAACGACGTCCCGAGATCGCCGTGGAGCAGGTCGCCCATGTACATCACGTACTGCTTCACGAGCGGCTCGTTCAGGCCGTAGATCTCGCGGACGTGCTCGAGCGCCTCGGCGTTCGCGCGCGGCCCGGCGATCAAGCGGGCCGGGTCGCCGGGAGCGACGCGGGACAGGAAGAACGTGATGAGCGTGACGCCCCACAGCACGAAGACCATGAAGACGAGCCGCCGAAGGATCAGCCGTCCCATCGAGACCTCGTCAACCCGGCTCGCCGAGCCGTCGCCTCACCCCCGCGACAGCGCGTAGTAGTCCCAGGTCAGGATGTAGAGAGGGTTGAAGACCTGCCCCTGGATGTCGTTGCGGAAGTACGTGTCGTCCAGCTGCTGTCCCACCGGGATGATCGGCGGGTCCTGCTCGGTCATGATGTTCTGCGCCTCGTGCATCTCGTTCGTGAGCTTCGTGTCGTCGGTCTGGCTGAACCCGTCGTAGATGACGTCGTCGACGCGCTTGTTGCTGTAGTAACCGCTGTTGTAGCACGGGCACGCACTCGGGGCCGCGTCGCTGTTGAAGATCACCCAGGAATAGTCGGACGGGTCGTTGTAGTCGGGCCACCAGCCCCAGTAGTACATGTTCGCGCGCTCGCTCACCGGCCGATCGGTCGTGAGGTCGGCGTTCATCGCCGAGAACTCCTTCTCGACCAGCTTGAGCTTGAGCCCGACCTTCTCGAGCTGCTGCTGCATGACGAGTCCGGCCTCCTTGCCGAAGCCCGTGTAGTACTCGTAGGTGAGCTCGGTTCCCGGTTGCACGCCGGCCTGGTCGAGGAGCTGCTGCGCCTTCTCGACGTCGGTGTCGTAGAGGAAGACGTTCGGGTCGTGCGTGAACAACAGGTCGGGGAACGGCCCGTGCGCCCGTTCGAGCGTGTCCTTCATGATCGTGCTCAGGAAGTCGTCGTAGGGGAACAGGTAGTTCATGGCCTGCCGCGCCTCGGGGCTCGCGAGCGGCCCGTAGGCGCCCAGGATGATGTAGGTCATGTCCAGGTTCTTGAAGTCGCCGACCGTGAAGCGGCCATCGGCGCGGATCGCGGCCGTGTCCTCCGCGGTTCCGGCGTAGGCGATGTCGGCATCCCCGGACTCGAGCAGCTGACGCCGGGTCGAACCCTCGGGGATCGACTTGATGATGATCGTGTCGAAATGCGGCCCGTCCCATCCGCGCCAGTAGGTGTCGTTGCGCTTGAGGATGACCTGGTTCCCCGGCTCCAGCGTGTCGAGCACGTAGGGCCCGGTCCCGACAGCGTGCGACTGCAGGTACTCGTGGCCCTGGTCGGTCGCGCCCGTCGAGTGCTGCGCGAACACCTTCGGGCTCACCAACCCGGTGCCGTACTGCGCCGCCATCACGACGTCGAAATGGGGATAGGGGTAGGCGAGGTCGAACCGGATCGTCTGCGGATCCTCGACGACGATCTGCTTGTCCGGCTTGGGCAGGAACGATCCCAGGATGAACTGCGTCCCGAGCTCCAGCGTGATGGTCCGGACGTAGTTGTCCTTGACGGCCTGCGCGTCGAGCGGCGTCCCGTCGCTGAACGTGACGCCCGGATGCAGGTGGAACGTCCAGCTCGAGGCGTCGTCGTTCGGCTCCCACGAGTCGGCCAGCAACGGCTCGACCTGGCTGGCGCTGTCGCCCTTGAGGCGGATCAGACTCTCGTAGATCCCGCGCCAGATGAGCGCCTCGCTGAGGAGGTAGGCGCTCGCGGGGTCGAAGTCCGCGTTGAACGCGTCGACGGCCACGACGAGGGTGTTCGGATCGCGGTCCAAGGGGGCGTTCTCGGTGCCGGACGCCCCGCTGCCGCCTGAGTTCTCGCCGGTGCCCGTGCACGAGGCCCCCAACAGGACGACCGCAACCAACGCTCCCAACCAACGACGAGTCATCCGGCGCCCCCCTTGGAATGGACGGCCGGTTCTAGCATCGACCGAGCGCTTGGTCAATATAGACTCGCCGGGTGGCCACGCAGGCACGGAACGGGCACGAACGCCGGGGTCCCGACACGCGGCAGCGGATCGTCGAGGCGGCCTGGGGCGTGATCGCCGAACGCGGCCTTGCCGGCCTCACCACGCGTGAGGTCGCGCGTGCGGCCGGGATCTCACACGGGATGTGCCACTACTACTTCGAGACCAAGGACGAGATGGTCCTGGCCGTGGTCGACCACGCACGGCGGTACTGGATCGACCCGCTCGAGCGTCTGGTGGACGCGTCCGCGCCGGCGACGGACACGCTAAACGTGGTGATCCGCTGGATGGCGGAGCCTGCGACCCGCGAGGTGATGCGCGTCCACCTGCAGCTGATGGCCCAGAGCGAGTACGACGAACGACTTCGCGAACGCATGTCCCGGGAATATGCCCGCTGGCATCGCGGCTACGTTCGCCTGTTCGAGGCCCTGATCCGGGACGGCGACCTCGTGCCCGACGCGAACGCGGAGACCCTCGGCGTCGGCTTCGCCACGCTCGCCGACGGGCTCGTGGATCAGCAATCCCTCGATCCGACGCTGGAGCCGGAGGGCGTGATGCGCGCGTTCCTGGCGCCGTTCCTGGTGGACGGGCGCGCCGACCGATGACTCCCGGGGCTCGTTCACGTCTCAAGGCCTGACAGCGGCGTTCGCGTCGATAGCATGGGTTCGACGGAAGGAGCGCAGGCCATGCCGCAGCCGTTCGAGATCGTCCAGGAGATGGACGTCGAGGCCACCCCGGAAGAGGTCTGGGACGCGATCGCCACCGGGCCGGGGGTGGACTCGTGGTTCCTGGGTCACATGGAGATCGAGCCGCGGCAGGGCGGAGAGGTGAAGTGGACGATGGGCGAGACCATGCCGGCCACCGTCACGACCTGGGACCCGCCCAACCGCATCGTGACCACCGGCACCGAGTTCCCAGACGGCTCGCGGCACGAGTTCGACTACACCGTGAGCGCGCGCGAGGGCGGCAGCTCCAACGTCCGGTACGTCCACAGCGGGATGTTGGGCGGAGACTGGGAGGCCGAGTACGAGGCGATGCAGGAAGGCGACCCGATGTACTTCTTCAAGCTCGCTCAGTACCTCAAGCATTTCAAAGGGAGGTTCGCGGTCACGGTGGAGATGTTCGGACCCGTGGTGCAGGACGAAGATCAGGTGATGGCCGGTTACCGCCGGGCGCTCGGACTCGGGGACGTCGCGGTGGGCGACCGGGTCTCGCTCACACCCGAAGGCGTGGCGCCGATCGGAGGCGAGATCGACTGCATCTCGCAGCACTTCCTGGGCGTGCTCTCGGACGACGCGATCTACCGGTTCATCCACGCGTTCACCGGCGCGACGATGCTGGGGCACCACTTCTTCGCCCCGGACGCGAACAAGGAGCAGCTCGAGGCCGAGTGGCGATCATGGCTGAACCGCACGTTCGCCGAGGCCTGACCTGCCCCCGGGACTAGACTGACGCCCTCGTCCGACCGGCTCGCCGGAGGAACCGATGGCGTCCGAGGCACAGCCCGAATCCGATCGCGAACAACAGCGCGCCACGGCCGAACGGCTGCTCGTCCCGCACGCCCCGCCGGACTGGGAGACGCGCTTCCGCAAGGACGAGCTGCTCGACTCGGTGATCGACGGCGAGCCGATCCAGATGTTCGTGATGGCTGCCGACATCCGCGAGTCGACCGCGCTCATGAAGGAGTCGATCGCGTTCGAGAAGTTCGCGTCCGTGATGGACCGGTTCGTGAGCTCGGTGCGGCTGGGGATCAGGCGTTCGGGCGGGTGGTTCGACAAGTTCACCGGCGACGGTTTCCTCGCGTACTGGATCGTGCAGAGCGCGTCGCCGACCGAGTACGAGGAGCGGTTCGTCCAGACGGCCGGCGACATCACGCACACGGCTCACACCCTGATCGACCTGTTCCACCGGCGCGTGATGGAGGATTTCCGCGCGAACTCTCGGAACCTGTCCTCGGGCGTCGGCCTGTCGATGGGCCTGGACGCCGGCCCCGGCTACCTGGTCAAGATCGCCGACGAGCTGACCGTGGTCGGCCCGCCGGTGGTCGGTGCCGTTCGGATGGTGACCGCCGCCGCGTTGCCGCAGGAGATCGTGGCGAACGTGTTCCTGGGGGAGCGGCTTCGCGACGGGCAGGACGGCGCCTACGAGGCGCTCGGCGTGACCGTCGCCCGCGAGTTCCGGCCGACCAAGGAGTATCCGAAGGGCCAGGAGGTCTACGCGCTCACGTTCGACGGCGTCGAACCGGCCGAGGAGGCCCCGGAGGACGCCGACCGGCAGGCCGAGGCCTGAGCTCAGCGTTCGGCGGGCCCGGACGCCTCAGGCGGAGCGATCCGCACGAAGGCGGTTTGCGACTCGCCGACGGGCCGACGGATGATGCCGGGACCCAAACCGAAGGAGACGCATCGCATGAGGACCGTGATCAAGGGTGGCACCGTGGTGACCGCCACCGAGACGACCCAGGCCGACGTCGTGATCGAGGACGAGAAGGTCTCGGCGATCGGCGTCGGCATCCCGGTGCAGGCGGACACCGAGATCGACGCGACCGGCAAGTACGTGATGCCGGGCGGTGTGGACGTCCACACGCACATGGACCTGCCGTTCGGCGGCAGCTTCTGCTCGGACGACTTCGCGACCGGGACCCGTGCCGCGGCGTTCGGGGGGACGACCACGATCGTGGACTTCGCCCTGCAGGACTACGGCGAGGGCCTCCGCGAAGGCCTCGATCGCTGGCACAAGAAGGCCAAGCTCGCGACGACCGACTACGGGTTCCACATGATCATCCGGGAGGTGAACGACCAGGTCCTCAAGGAGATGGACGAGCTCGTGGGCGAGGGTGTGACCTCGTTCAAGCTGTTCATGGCCTACCCGGGCGTGTTCATGCTCGACGACGCCTCGATCTTCAAGGCGATGAGGCAGGCGGGGAACTCGGGCGCGCTGATCATGATGCACGCCGAGAACGGCGGGCCGATCGACGTGCTCGTCCGCCAGTTCCTCGACGAGGGCAAGACCGATCCCATCAACCACGGCCTGACCCGCCCGGCGGTGATGGAGGGCGAGGCCGTCCACCGCGTGTTCAAGCTCGCCGAGCTCGCGGACACGCCCGCCTATATCGTGCACCTGTCCTCGCGCGACGCGCTGAACGCCGTCCGCGAGGCGCGCGACCGCGGCCAGCCCGCGTACGCCGAGACCTGTCCCCAGTACCTGTACCTGTCGCAGGACGACATGGCCGGCCCGGGGTTCGAGGGCGCGAAGTTCGTCTGCTCGCCTCCGCTCCGAACGGCCGACCATCAGGAGGAGCTGTGGAAGGGCCTGCAGGGCGACGACCTACAGGTGGTCTCGACCGACCACGCGCCGTTCAACTACGTGGGCCAGAAGGATCTCGGCAAGGACGACTTCTCGAAGATCCCCAACGGCCTGCCGTCGGTCGAGGACCGCTTCACGCTGCTGTACGGCGGCGTCGATGCCGGCCACATCGGCCTGAACCGGTTCGTCGAGATCGTGGCGACCGCACCGGCCAAGATGTTCGGCCTGTACCCGCGCAAGGGGACGATCGCCCCCGGTTCGGACGCCGACATCGTGGTGTTCGACCCGACCGTCGAGCGCGAGATCTCGAAGGACACCCACCACATGAACGTCGACTACTCGGTCTACGAGGGTCGCAAGGTGATAGGGCTTCCCGAGGTCGTCATGCAGCGTGGGAACGTGCTCGTGAAGGACGGCATGTTCCACGGCAAGTCGGGACAGGGGAAGTTCCTGCCGAGGAGCCGGATCCCGGCCTGAGAGGAAGCCGTCAGGGATCGAGGTCCTACACTGCGATCGAGGTCCTACACTGCGGCCGTGACGAAGAAGCCGGACCGCGACCGGGATATCGTCCAGGAGCTCCAGGAGGACGCGCAGTGGAGCATGTGGACGAACACCTTCGGGCGGCGGCGTGGATGGGGGCGTCCCCGCTCTCTCCCGCACGGTGTCGGGTTGGGAACCTACATGCTGGCCGCGGTCATCATCCTCGGGACCGTCGGTGCTGTGATCGGGCTCATCGCGCTCCTTCTGAACCTCGACTGACGCCCGCCTCCCTCCATCGCCATGTAAGGCGAGAACGCATCCCTTTTCGGCATCACGGATCGGATCGCATGAACCAGACGTGCGGTCCGGAACGTGGCGCATCCTCTTCCAAGGTCACGCGGAACCCGAGATGCTCGTACAGGGGAACGTTCTCGGGTCGTGCGGTTTCCAGGAACGCCGGAGTGCCTTCCCTCTTCGCGGCAGACAGACCTTTGTCGATCAGCGCCCGGCCGATCCCGCGACCTTGCTGATCTTTCCGTACGGCAAGGGAATCGAGGAACCAGTGAGGCTCGCTGGGGAGGTGAGAGGCGATCCAGTCCCAATAGCTCGCGTTCCGAACCCCGCCATCGTCGGAGAGCGAAGCGATCGTGCCGCGAACCCTTTCCTCTATGTCTCGATACGTCTGCTCGTCGCCGGGAGGGAACCAGATCGCCGCGCCGAGCCCGTGTTCGGTCTCCCATACCAGGCCGTGAGGAGTGGCAAGCGCAAGGAAGGCGCGGAACCATTCGATGACCTGATCCTCCGATGTGTTCGCTCCGAGCGACCAGAGGGCATTCGGATCGTCAACGAACGCGCGCCCGAAGAGGGAAGCCAGCTCCGGGACGCGTTCGATCGATGCCTGCGTGACCTCGACCATCGGTCGCGGAATCTACCGCTCGAGGCGATCACGCGTACGCGCGCGGCGAGCCGGACGCGTGCTTGGGTCGCGCGACGCCGGTCACGCGTCCGTATACGAAGGCGATGCTTTGGGGCCCGATCAGACGATCGCCGAGCGGCGGTCCGAACGAGGGCCCGGCGGCTCGGCGCCGGGGTCGACGATCTTGTAGCCGACACCGCGCTCGGTGGTGATCCAGCCGGGGCCGAGCTTTCGGCGCAGGTAGCGCACGTACACGTCGACCAGGTTCGAGCGCGGGTCGAAGTCCAGCGACCAGACCTCGGATAGGAGCTCGGGTCTGGTGACCGTGCGGCCGGCGTGGCGCATCAGCATCTCGAGCAGCGCGAACTCGCGGGGGGTGAGCCAGATCACGCGTTCGCCCACGCGGGCGCGGCGGGCGATCAGGTCGAGCTCGAGTTCGCCGACGGTGAGCTTGACGGAGTAGTCGGCCGTCGGACGCAGCCGGGCACGGAGCCTTGCCGCGAGCTCGTCGATCGCGAACGGCTTGGGCACGTAGTCGTCGGCCCCGAGGTCCAGGCCCCGAACTCGGTCCTCGACGTCGCCACGCGCCGTGAGGATCACGACGGGGATCCGCGCCCACGTCTCGCGGATCGTGCGAAGGACGTCCAGGCCGTCGACGTCGGGCAGGCCGAGATCGAGCACGATCACGCCGACGTCGTCGGTCACCGCGTCCGGCACGTCGCCGCCGGTGGCGACGCGACGAACCTCGAAGCCGCGCGCGCCGAGACCCTTGGTGACGAACGAGGCGATGCGGTCCTCGTCCTCGACGAGCAGGACCGTCAGCGCGGGATCAGGATCCAGAACGTTGCCCCCCTCCCGGGATGGTTCTCCACCCCGGCCTC
>Ga0075433_10002378_pt1 | contig 14298 bp, 19 predicted proteins | sample RhiMethybrSRZTD2_FD_75299 | JGI IMG/M metagenome (GOLD analysis project Ga0075433, IMG submission 75299) | Populus rhizosphere microbial communities from Tennessee, USA - Rhizosphere MetaG P. TD hybrid SRZTD2 | ecosystem: Host-associated > Plants > Roots > Rhizosphere > Soil | place: USA... | reverse complement strand
TCTTCGGAGATGTAGCCAAGCCGATCAATCCACAGGTTGGATACAGCGCTTTGGTCCTCCGGTGCAATTACCCGAAGGTTCAAAACAATTGTTATTCGCAACCGTAATCGAGAGTTAGTCATTGATGGGGTGGTGAGGGTAAAAACTCCCACCCCATTTTTACTAAATACAATCCTCTCTGTAAAATTCGCCATGAAGTTCCTTGGCTTTAGCCTGATAAACAGCAGAAGCGAGTTCTGTAGTTGGGTATGTTCCAAGGCAAAACAGTTTTCCGTTGTGTCGAATCATGGCCTGAAATCCCTTGGTGTTTTTGTAAACACCTTTCGGAAGACTTCGTTTAGTTCCATTACGCGTTCTATATCCAGGATTGTTCCGAATATTTTGCGCGTGCGTGCACACACGGAGGTTAGAAAGCCGATTGTCGAATGCATCCCCGTTGATGTGGTCAACAACCATGCCACTCGGAATGGCAATTTCATTTATCGCCAAGACGATTCTGTGGACGGATGTTTTGTACGACGTGGATTGTATGCTGATCAAAACAACTCTCGCTCCAGCTCGCCTGGTGCTCCTTTGAAAGGTCTTTTTTCCCGCTTCCTTGCCGGAATATCGGGTGTTCCAAATCTTCCACGTTGTCTGGTCATTAAAATGCTCGATTGGCCTCCGTCTCCACGTCAACGTTCCCGTTTCAGGATCGTAATCAAAACACTCGCGGAGAACTTCCGCAGATGGCAAGATAGTTGCAGGTCTCATTCTGGTCTTTTCAGTTTGGGATTTAGGTGGATTTGGAAGCGTCACACTTCCCTATCCACCGACTCTTTTACGTTACAGAACCAACTATGTCAATCATTCTAAACCATGGCATTACTCGATAACATCGTAGCCCAAGTAACTCCTGTGGTGATTGCGGGCTATGTCAGCCCATCCGGGGTTACTTCGGGTGGGTCCGGTTCTCCCCAGTACGGAGCGCCTGTTGATACTCTCGTAACATCAGATGGAACGGCGGGAACTATCACTGCCGGTGGGATGGCACTCATTCAAAACCTTGATGATGCGGCGGTATACGTGAAGCTGGGATCGGGAGCTAGTTCCTCCAACTTCAGCTTTGTTCTCTCAGCCGGATCAGCCGCCAATGATGGATTGGGGGGATCAAGGGAGATCATCAATTACGCAGGGATAGTTACAATCGCTGCTGCTGCTGGTTCACCCAGGCTCATCTTCTCCAACTTCTCATGAAAAAGACCGGGGCTAAACTCCCTACAGTTCCCCGGCTTCCAGTTGTTCCTAGACTTGGACCCTACGGCACCATCACCCCGGCTGTGGCGGATGTTCGCATTACGAGTGCCTCTGATACCAGAGTTACGAGCAATGGAGACACGAGGACTATTACTTAGAAAGTCGGCCCACTGTGGCTAACGTAACAATTCCAGACCTGACCGCCCTTGCAGCCAATGTTGCGGACGGAGATTTGTTTGAGATCGCAGATATTTCAAATGCCAATGCATCGAGGAGAGTAACTAGACTGGAGATCGTTGGGGCGGGGAGCACCGGCATTACAACCCTGGGTACAATCACCGCTGGGGTATGGACCGGAACCACAATCGCAGTTGCGGCAGGAGGAACTGGAGCCACAGCAGTTACGGGTCTTTTAATCGGCAACGGAACTTCGGCATTCACTGCCGCTACGTCCTCTACAGTCGGTCAAGTCATTCGATGCACTGGAGCGAATACGTATGCCTTCGGGGCTCTTGACCTTGCCGATACGGATGCAGTCACGGGAATTCTTCCTGTCGCTAATGGAGGAACAAACAACGCCTTTTTTACTGTATCCGGCCCCGCTACGACAGCCAAGACCTACACTCTTCCGAATGCCGATTGTACAATCCTGACAACCAATGCAGCGGTGACGGTGGCTCAGGGAGGAAGCGGTTCCGCTACATTGACTGGCTTGTTGATAGGAAATGGAACGTCCGCATTCACCGCTGCCACCTCCTCCACGGCGGGACAGGTGATCAGGTGTACGGGAGTTAATACATTCGCATTCGGGGCGGTAGATTTAGCAGATACCGATGCCATAACTGGAAACCTCCCGGTAACAAATCTGAATTCAGGTACTTCCGCTTCTGCTGCCACGTTTTGGAGAGGAGATGCAACTTGGGCCACTCCAGCAGGAGGAGGGGATGTCACAGCGGCAGCAAACTTCACAAACGATAACCGGATCATCCGTTCAGATGGAGTTTCAAAGGGAGTTCAGGCTAGTGCGATAACGATTGATGATTTGGGAAACATGACCGGAGTGGGGGACATTACAGGTGGAACCGCATCCGTATCTGCCCTAAATCCAGTCTCTAACGACGGCGCACCGCTTGGAACATCTGCCCTCAGTTGGTCAGACCTATTTCTTGCTTCAGGGGCGCTGATTAACTTCGCCAATGGAAATGCAGTAGTTACGCATTCATCCGGCATCCTGACCGTATCGACAGGAGACCTTCGGGTGACGACAGCCGGTACAAACGCGGCATCCGCCGTGACGGTAGGGGGGACGCAGACGCTGACCAGTAAGACCCTGACGAGCCCCACGCTGACCACTCCAGCTCTCGGAACTCCCGCCAGTGGAACACTGACCAGTTGTACAGGACTTCCTATTTCCACTGGTGTCTCGGGTCTTGGAACTGGAGTGGCAACTCAACTGGCGCTCACGGCAGACGGAACGGATGTGGATGCCATCGGATTCCGAGGGGTTCCGCAGAATAGCCAGAGTGGTAACTATACTTGCGTGATGGCTGATGCTGGGAAGCACGTTATTCATCCATCCGGAGCCGGGGCTGGAGATACGATTACGATCCCTGCCAATGGCTCAGTAGCCTATGAAGTGGGAACGTGTATCACATTTGTTAATGGAGATTCAAACTCCTGTTCGATTGCAATAACTACCGATACAATGACTCTGGCCGGATCGACCACGACCGGAACCCGTACGCTGGCACAGAACGGAATCGCAACAGCAATCAAGATCGCATCGACCAGTTGGATAATTAATGGCACCGGTTTATCTTGAAATGTCTCTTCAGCAGCTTCTCATCTCTCAAAAGATAGCAGGTGGAGGAGGGGGAAGTACTGTCACCATTGATGCCTCGAATAATGGAACGGGATCATTCAACAGCGGAGGTCTTACCAGCGTCACAGTAACCTTAACTGTCGCCAGCAATTCAAATCGAGTAGTGTATGTGTATGTTTGCGGTGGCGGAACGGGAGGAGTAGAAGACGTTACAGGGGTAAGTTCTAATGTGGATGGGGCATTGACTGACATCGGAACGGCTACGGACTCCAATTTCCTTTACGTAAGTGTCTGGAGATTACTTAATCCAACGGCTGGCGCCCACACGTTCACGGCTAGCTTTGGATCGTTCACAACCACCGATGCCGTGGCGTTCGCCATCTCGTTGTACAACGTCAATCAAACCACTCCGAACGATACGCTTGTCACGGCCAGTGGTTCCAGCACTGGTCCCACTGCGAGTGGATCACTCGTCACGGGAGATATGGCAGTAGGTGCATTGATGAGTGATGACAATGCAGGTATAGCGGTTACTACCGGAACCCAGCAGCGGGAAGTGGAGAATATCGGTGGAGGAAACGACACCAGCGGAAGCCTCGCTACCAATACGGGCAATGGAACCATCGCAATCACCTGGTCTCAAGACGCCACCGGATGGGCCGTAGCCTATGTCCCTGTAAATCAAGCCTAATATGTCAACCGAACTATCACTACCACAACCCCCAAGAGATGATCTATGGATGGTCGTACGGGATGGGGCAGAAGATGAATCCCGGATCGTCGTGGCCTCCACAATGGAGGCAATCGGAGGGTTCATCAAAGATGACGAGTCCGATACAGCCAACGCCATTGTCCAGCGTCACAATACTGAACAGGGAAAGTTCATCGAGAAAGAGGCCGGGTATGTTCGGCTCCTTCAACGCAATTCCAGCGATCTGAAGAAGAAAGATACAGACCGGGAGACCGCCAAGACATTCCTTGAAACGATCCGAAACGCCACGCCGACTGGAACGAAGGAGTATCAGGATGTGGACCGCATCATCCAAGTCTTAAGAACTATTTAGCTCATGGCAACCTACTACGTTCTGTCCGGTGGTGCAGGATCACAGAACGGAACCTCGTGGGCTAATGCATGGCCGAACGTAACTAGCGTAACGGGTCTCTCGGGAGGAGGGAACATCATTGAGATAGGGGGCGGGTCATACAGCGTTGCCAACTGGCAGCCGGCAGGAGGCACTGCCGGAAATCCGAACATCTATCGGGTAGCGCAAGACGGCACGCATTCATCGATGGTGACGTTCAACGCATCCGATACGCAGTTCCTTAACGGTTCCCTCTCCAATGTGACGATCGATGGTCGTTACAATGGATCAGCCCTCATGACGATGAGTGGTTACGAATACGTGGTCTATGATCCGGGTGGAGGTTCATCCATGCAAAACATGAAGTTCCTCGGGTGGAATTTCAGCGACCTCATCTACTGCTACGGATATGGGATCGAAATCGGATGGTGCATCGGAGACGCTCCGCTTTCCGGATTGGATGACAGTTTCATTGCTCACATTGGGGATGATGATGCAGCATCCGGATTCGGTATTAATTCGATTCATGATTGCATCTTCACGGTTCCGAGAAAGAAGACTGCTGGCGAAGGATGGGATTGCATCAAGTGGGGACAGAACATTGACTTTTACAACAACGTCGTCCGGGCCGTCTACAATGCCAGCTACACGGGCAACCAGCACAACGATGCCATTCAGGCGTCTGGAAACTATTGGAGAGTATACAACAACTACTTCGAGAACTTTCTCTCGTACGCATTCCTAAATGAGATTTCGGGCTCGACCGATGCGACCGGCTATCGGCTTTACAATAACGTCTTCTACTACTCGAACGAGTCGGGTGTCGATTGGACTGCACAGGCCACTTGGGCATTTGGTGGAAACGGAGCTACGACTTCCAGCGCCAGCCTTACGGATGTCATCGAGGCGAACAACACAACCATCTCCCACGCGGCCAATACGCGCGGAGGGTTCTTCTGTCATCTGTATCCAGCCATCAATCCCCCATGCGGAGCGGATTGCTTTTTCGACAACGATTGCTCCAATGCCTTCACGCCCGTAACGCAAGCGGGTTCTGGGACCATCACAAACGCCATCAATAATGCCACAGTGGCAGAAGTGGTTTCTGATGCACTTTATCCAACTGGAGATTTACACCCCACGAGCGCAGCGACATCGATTATTGGACAAGGGATTGACCCAGCCCCGGCGAGGCTCACGAACGTATTCACTACCGACAAGGATGGCACCGCCCGAGTTAATCCATGGGATGTAGGAGCGTATGCATTTGGTTCCTCCACAAGCACCATGACTTTCAGTGGTACTTTAACTCTAACCACTTTAACTGTTGGATGATGGCCGACATTCCCAATATTCCCACAATACCAACCGTTCCTGGTACGGGTTCATCAGGAGGGTCATCCTTTGATCCAGATGCCGCAGCGTACTTCACAAGAGCGACCGTCACGGACGCAACTGCCAAGCAGAAAATCAGTGATTGCTTTGTTCAACTGAAGGCAGCCAGCCTTTGGACCGATATAACTCAATTCAAGATCGGCAGAAGTGCGTACAATAGAGGAAGCGGTTCTACGGTGTACGACTGCAAGAACGCAGCGATGGATGGGACAATCGAGGCTACGGGTCCAGCCTGGGGTGTGGATGGGCTGGTGTACGACAGTGCGCAGGATGCCGTAACGACCCCTCAAAACCAATCTATGGACGGTTCGTGGTCGGCATTTGCCGTTGTGAAAGATGGCATTGGAGACACCGCAACAAATCGTCGAGCAATCGGAACGAATAATGCCAATGGGGCAACCCTTTTATTTCTTCAATCGGATGATAAATCCATTACGCCATTTGGATGTTTCGATGGAGCTACGGCAGTCGTTTCATCTAGCGGCACAGATGCTACCGAATTCCATATGCTGGGAATTACCTCATCTCCAGGATTGCAGACGTTTTATGATAATTCTACAGAGATCGATTCACAGACTATCGTATTGGAAGCAGGTTCACACGCAGTCCAAATGGGCTCATCCAGGGCAGCTAACGAAAGCATGACGGCTGGAGTGTTTTCTGTTATGATCATTTACGGAGCACGCAGAATCATTACTGCGGAAGAAGCAACGATATATGGAATCTTGAAAGCCACCATTTGCTCAGATCAACTACCGTAAAATATGCCAGAATCATTCTCCTTTACATGCTCCTGTGAAGTAGCCCCAGGGACTACAGCTCCCGACCTCGCTCCATACGTTGTGAGTCTTCAGGGGCTTTACGGGATTATTACTCTGAATGGCACAGGGGTTCTGGAAATCAGCACCTCCGGAAATACGATTAATTTTGGTCTGGCGGCAGGGGCTGGATTGGGAACCGTAACCTCAATCGCGGCTAGCTCCTCAAACTCCAATCTAGTCATTGGTGGAAGCCCAGTAACGACATTCGGTACACTGGCCTTCAGTTTGGCCGGGGCGCTCAATTCCATATCCGGTCTCGTCACGGCAGCGGATAAGATGATCTACACCACGGCAGCAGATACGTATGCCGTAACAGGCCTGACAAGCTTTGCCCGCACACTACTTGATGATGCAGCAGCCGTAAATGCCCGTAGTACACTCGGTCTTGTCATCGGAACGGATGTTCAAGCGTTCTCGCAAGAACTGTCAGACTTCGTAACCAATGCAAGTTGGGCAGGAGTAGATTTAACCCTAGCTGGAAGTGTTACCGTAGCAACTACTGTAACTGCCGGGACGGATGTAATTGCTGGGTCTAATATTGAGGCAACCTTGGGAAGCATAACGGCAGGCAATGACATCACAGCGGGTGGTATTTTTACGGGAGATGGATCGGGGATCACCAACCTTAATGTCGATACCGCAGTTGGCTCAGGAACATTGGCGGTGGCAAATGGTGGAACCAACATCGCGTCTTATGCAGTCGGTGATTTAATCCACGCCACAGGAGCGACGACCCTAACAAAATTACCAAGTGTTTCGGAGGGATCGTACCTGAGATCAGCCGGAGTGACTACGGCCATCGTATGGTCAACTCTGAAGCTCCCGAATAGCGCCACGACAGGAGACCTGCTTTACGCCAATTCCCCTAATAACATCAGCAACCTGGCGGATGTGGCGACAGGAAATGCGCTGATTTCAGGAGGAGTTGGGGTTGCTCCAGCATGGGGTAAGATAACAAGCTCCCACGTCAATTCGACGATTCCTACTATTTCCGCAGGGGTCAATTCTGACATCACGTCATTCTTCGGTCCTATTACATTCAGTGATACCGTCACAGTATCAAGTGATATGCACTTGAGCGGGGGATTCTATGATTCCACGGATGTTATTGGCGATCCCAATAATGTTCTAATATCAAATGGTGGCGGAACCGAATGGAGTACTGGACTGTCAATAAATACTCTAGTACTTAACACGAATTTTGGTCTAGAGGGGACCATAACGGGTGCCGGGACAACGGGCGCACAAACGATTAACAAACCATGCGGAACTGTACGGTTCGCGGCAGGAGCATCCAGCTTGGTAGTTACCAATTCTCTCTGTACTACATCTCATAAGGTATTGGCCATGGCATGCACAAATGACACTACAGCAACCGTTAAGAACGTAGTTACCACTACCGGAGCATTTACTATCACCCTGGAAGCTGCCGCCACTGCCGAAACAGAAGTATATTGGGAGCTAAGACAGATCACCTAATGATTAAACGCCTCACTCAAATTATCCGTGATGAAAATCAGAGTGTCTCGAAACTCCTGATCACTCAATTCCCCGCGAATAACGCGGAAAGGAAGCGGTGCATAAATACCGTCTGCATAGGTACTCGTGATGAACGCCTCATCCATGGTAGTCCGAGTTACAGTGAATGGGTCTTGGGTGTACGTCCACTCAGTGAACTCCTGTACGCTCTGAGCCTTCTTTTTTGGCCGAGCCTCAATCGAGAACGATATAAGGGATACAAGGAGAATAATGATCAGTTGCGTTTTCATTTCGCCAACAGACACACGATGTGACAAAAGTGTTCAATCATGAACTTCCTTGATCTCATAAACACAGGAGGACCATGGATTGCATCATTCGGATGCGTGGCGGCCTGTGTTTACATGGTGGTGAAGATCGTTCCCGAGGAAAGGAAGGCCGCAGGGATTGAACGTGAAGCGGCCCGCAAGGATTACCTTGAGCAACTCACCCGCTCTCAGGACAAATTCCTGACTGCCCTTACCCACATGAGCGATCAGGACCACAATGCCCGCCATGAGGTGGCCAATAAACTGGGAGCCTTGACCATGGCAATGTACTCAAAACTGGGAGTACCGATGGAATGAACCATGGCTGCCCTATGCGTACCCGACGAAGTAGTGATTGGATTCTTCACCGCCGTGGTATCTGGTCTCACAGTAGCCGTTGTAGCCCTATGGAATAAACTAAACCACCCATGACCCTAAATCCCAATGCCAAAATAACCGTGACAATCAGTGTCATCGGAGCCCTCATCTTCGCAGGATGGGGAGCAAGCGCAGCCTTTGGAGGAAAGGCTGATAAGTCGGAGACGGAGACCCTGAGGGGAGAATTGGTGATCCTGAGGGAAAAGTGGGTAACAGCAGATGTTGTCTTGAAGACCCAACTCTCCCTTCTGGAAAAGATGGATAAGAGAATGGAGAGAATCGAGGACAAGCAGGACTACATCATTCAAGAGAACCTGAAGAGGTGGTACGGAGACCGCCAGCCACCCGCATCAACCCCGTCACCCAACCCACTCGGACGATGACGACACCGAAAGCCATTACCTTCATAGTCGTAGGCACTCTTTCGTTTCTCTCGATCATCTATTTTGCATCGCTTTCATACTGTGTGATCATGGGAATCTCCCCTCCTGATACAATTATGCGCTCAATGGAGGCGGCAGGGATTTATGCCCTTGGCGCATTGAGCGGAGTTTTGGTAAATACACGTACGCAACAACCAACCGAAAAGGAGAAATAATATGATGCCACCAGAAGAAACAGATGGAGATAGCGAATACATCCCGCCTACTCCCACGCCATCCCCATCCCCCGTCCCCCTGCCTAGCCCATCCCCGAGCCCGTCCCCACAACCGACGCCTCTCCCATCCCCGGAACCCCCGAAACCAACGCCCATCTAATGAAATTCCTTTTCCTACTCCCAATGGTGGTTTGCGCTGGATGCGCCGTCTCCACGCAAGGTCTAACCAAGGATCAGATAAAGTCCCGTGAAAGTGCACGGGATGCACGGCTGGCCTTCTATGCTCAAGTTCTTTCAGGGGTAGCTGTAGGGCTCGCTAATACTCAGGGATTTAAGAAATGAGCCGTGTTGTCATGACAGTAAGGGGGGAACCCGTCACAGAGAATGACGATGGTTCGGTAAGCTTCATTGGGGGAATGACAATCGATGGAGATGGGGGCCGCAGATCGTATGCTCCCGCGGGATCGGGGTTGAAGGCTCTCGATTACTTGGAAAACGCTGGGTCTCCTGGTAACTGGTATGGACTCGTTACGGATTCCCGTGGAAAACCAGTTGTGGCAAAGAGCGGATATTATGTCAGCCCGACTACATACGTTAATCGAGGATTTAGCCGGACAAACCCGGGGGCTTACCTCGATCCAGAAACGGAGTTCTTTGCTGTCTTCCCCGGCCCTCTCAGGAGATTGGTAAAGCCTGTGGTCTTGGGGTGCAGGGTGATTGTTCAGGATTTGCAAACCGGAGCCACCAAGGAGGGAGTGGCCGGGGATGCTGGACCGTCTACTCATTTAGGAGAGGCGAGCATCGCGTTCGCTGAGTTCTTCGGAATACCATCCAGCCCCAAGAATGGGGGAGTTGGGGGGCGGAGATTCAAGTACATCTTCTTTCCCGGTATCGCAGCAGATGGATACGAACTTCAAGCATTAGGATGAGTAGAACCGTTCCCATTCCCAACGCAACTCCGGTCAAGACATACCCCACGCCATCGTGGAGCGGGGAGCCGTTTGATGAGTTACTGATTGAGAAAGAGGAATTCAATCAACCATCGTGGAAAAAACTGCCCGAAGGCGCTCCTCATCCTAATGCGCGGGACTATCCCAATCATCGACTGGTCAAGGAAGAGTGGGATGGGACATACGGCATCGTTACCCGCTATTGGGGGAATGGGTACCAGAATCAGGATCAGCACAATTACGACATCTCCTACTCTGCGGAATCGAATCCTCACCCAATCTTTCAGAGGAGATACTTGGTTCGAAGGGATGAATATTCCGTAGCAACAAAGGAACAGTCCTTCTCCGGACTGTACTCCATTCAAGTAACCAACGGGGGTTCTGGGTATGATCCAGACAACCCGCCTACTGTTACAATTAACGGGTTTAGTTCTACTACAGCCACAGCCAAGGCTCTTGTATCCTCGGACGGAGTAATTAAGTGGATTTATTTGACCAATGAGGGAGCCGGATACAGCACTATCCCGACTGTTTCTTTCTCCAGCGGCACCGCCACAGCAGTAGCCAAGACACAATTATCTACTGGGATTGTATCGAGCATCACTCTCAGCAATCAAGGAACGGGTTACATCACAGTTCCCAACGTCACCATTACTGGAGGTGGTGGTTCTGGTGCTGCCGCTGTAGCTCAAATTGGAGGAGGCAAGGTACGACTCATTACCGTTACTCAATATGGGTCGGGCTATACCTCCACTCCCACAGTCACCATTTCAGGAGGAGGGGGAAGTGGGGCTACCGCCACTGCAACACGGGAAGTAATCACCCCCGTATTGATCAAGGAAGACCTCCAGGAGCTTCCGGATAACGATCAGCGTAAATCCCTCTTCATTGTAGTTCTAAAGACGTGGGAAGCCCTTCCCGGCCCCGTATTGAGGGAGCATCTGTTCGAACCATTCGTCGATGACTGGGTGGCGGTGGAGAAGAGAATTGTCCTGGCATCTCAGGTTCCCGGATCGATGCATTGGGAGACCCGGATTCCGGGACAGATCACAGAGTACCAACCATTATCAAGACATCGTTCGATACAGATCGTTTCAAAGATAGATACGAGTATAGCGTGGGAGAATGGAGGCGCGGATCAGGTCTATTACGGAACGGTCAATTATACATTTCCTAACGAGATTCACGAGAACCCGTCGATTCACGTCTATTTCGCATTTCAAAACGATAACCTGGCTATCGATTTCGGATGGATATTGAATGTGATTGAGGGTTATTCAGGTCCATGTCAGGCGAAATTTAGGAGGCGTTATACATTCGACCCTGATGATCCAGCATTTGTTGCTGCATTGCCGGAAGTCACCTTCATCCAGCCAGAATCGGATGTTATTAATGACGGATTCACTTATGTGGGCGGGAATCTCATCGCAAGGGCAACCCAGTTTGTCATACCATCTACACTGCATCCTGAATTGACCATCGATGTTACCGGAACCTCTCCTCCTGTCACTAATCTTCCGGGTCCAGTCTCGGTCATTGACGCCACAATCCCAGAAGGAATCGATTACGGAGAAGAGATTATCGTATCTATCAAGCCAACGCTCTGGAGATTTGGGCTATGGGCGTTCGATATAGTGTCAGTCTTTAAACCTTCGCCGCCAGCATGAACGAGTTTGAACTAGCCGAACAGCAATCGGAACTGGAGATTCTCAAGAAAACACAACCCCGATGGTCATTGGCTGTTCCTGAGCCTTTTGCCAGGAGTGCCCAGCAGGATGTATCCTTACCAACATGGGACAAGGTGAAGTTCCCCGACATAATTGCTTCGGGAAGCACGAATAATGGGAGTGTTCCTAGTTTCACTGCGATTGTGGCCAATAATGGAGTGCCTTGGTATGCATCGGTGAACGGATCATTGACCGGACCAGTATCATTATGAGGGGGGCGTTGTTAAACTATCTTTCCGGGATGCAGAACGTGGTGGCAAATTCCACTGCTGCTTTCAATATGGACATCGGAGAGATGATGTTTTGGCTATGGAGGGTGAGGAAGATTCTTGTCACATTCACCATGTCCGCCACCCTTAGGTCTCCGGAAGAGGGAGAGTCGGAACAAGACCCGATTCCAAGCTACAGTTTCTCCAACGTATACTACTGTCCATTAGTCCAATTTGAGGGAACTATCTCAGGTCCGCGAACTGAGAAAGATCAGGTAATTACAAGGGCCGCATGGGCGTCCCAGCCCTACCCAAGATTTGGGGGAATAAAAGAGATTCAGGCATCGGAAGATGGATTTGCGGATTTCAGTTTAAGTTTCGGGGGAGGTGCTCGTCATCAGCCGGTTCTGGACGAGAGGTTATTCTGGCAGTTGATCTTCGCCTTTGATGCCTCTATTTCCAACACCGAAAGTTCAGTCTTTGCCATCCACTCACAATTCTCCCCAGGATTCGAATCCACTCCATTCGTGGTTCAGGTCAAGGGTATTGATCTCATTCTCAATCGTTCATACTTCCATACCAGCGAAGCTCTAAACCAGACAATCTCCGTTTTCCAGCAAAGAGGAGGTCTCTGCACTGGAGGTACTGGTTCTCTGGTAATCGAACCCTTCGAATTTTATGAATGGAGGGATCAGGACGGCTTTCCGCTCTATGATTCCACCACAGGGGGATATGCTTGAAAATAAACACCAAGAGAGGATAATGCCTTTATGAACCTCCTGACCCTCGGTCAAGTTCGGGAAAGATTGTGGACGTATACAAATTCCACAGTCCCTTATGCGTCTGCCAGCGCAACCCAGTTGGCCGATGCGACCTTCCGGATTAATCAGGTATGTGAGAGATTTTTGACTGAGGGAAAATGGAAATACTCACTTCGTAGGATTACTCTTCCAATCGAGGATGGGTACATCACCCTTCCCCGTAATTTCGAAACCATCCTCGGGATTCAACTCCAGACCGAATCTCTATGCTGTGCAATCTCTCAAGTCTACACGAGGTTCCATGAATTCGCCCATGGTTACACGGGATGTTGCTCGACCGGGACTTATCCCATCAGCGAAACGGCAGCTTCCTTCCTTACCCCTACTGCTCCTTTCACTCTCCGGGTCAAGAGCACTGTCTCTGAATCCAAAACCATCACGTTTTACGGTGGATACGATACAAACGATGATGAGTTCTTTGGCGGGGATGCAGTCACAATCATCAATGGAACCGCCAACGGGACTAGGACATACAACTCCATGCCCCCAACGGGAGGAATTCAGAAGGAAGTCACCACTGTTCCTGTGGAACTGTATTCCGTTACTGATGGGGTTGAAACCTTGATTGCCGTTTATGGGCCGTACGAAACCGTCCCGGCATACAAGAAATACAAAGTACCCGACTTTAATTCTACTTTCACCACCGCCATTGTCCTCGGGAAACTGGCTTTCATTGAGGCAGTCAATACCTATGACATCATCGTTCCTTCTCACTGGGGAGCGTTGAAGCTGGGCCTAAAAGCCCTCCGGTCCGAAGACACCGAAGAGGACGATATGGCCGATCAAGACTGGCAGAGAGCTTATAACCTTCTTAACAATCAAGTCACCGAAGCTGAAGGCGATAACGAGTTCCCCATCATGAAATTCCAATCTGGTTTTGGATGTGATGGGATTTACAACCTTATTTAGTTATGCAAGAACCCAAGGATCTTCTAAAGGTGAGATTTCTTAACTTTAATTGACCATGGCAGAAAAAATTCCGTACCAACTGAGTCGAGCCGCGATGCGGGACCGTTACGGCTCTCGTGCCATTACTTCCGGCGGCCAATCTGCACAAGACACTACTCCATCCGGACGCGCGGCGTACCTTGCGCAACAAGGAAAAACCCCAGTTGAAGCAGAGGCACAGGTGCAGAATGAATTTAAGGCCAACTTCCAGCCTCCTGCTCCTGTTGCCGTAAATCCTCCATTGATGACACGGGCAGCACGCCAAGCGCCAAACGCTCGCCCAATGTTTCAAGGAGGTCTCGCTTCCCCTGAGGATGTTGGGATGGTTCGGCAAATGGGAGGAACGGGAACACTGCAAACTCCATATGGATCAGTCACCCTCGGTCTTCTCCCCGAGACTGCCCCAGTGGAACAAATGGCTCCCTTCCTCCCTCCGACTGCGAGTCCGTTGACCAACTTCAGTCTGCCAGGACGCAATCCCCCAAGACCTACCTACCTAGGATCGGTCATCAATAATACCTCCC
>Ga0075433_10002376_pt1 | contig 14303 bp, 7 predicted proteins | sample RhiMethybrSRZTD2_FD_75299 | JGI IMG/M metagenome (GOLD analysis project Ga0075433, IMG submission 75299) | Populus rhizosphere microbial communities from Tennessee, USA - Rhizosphere MetaG P. TD hybrid SRZTD2 | ecosystem: Host-associated > Plants > Roots > Rhizosphere > Soil | place: USA... | reverse complement strand
CAGATCAGTAATCTGGTTGATGAGCGGCGCATCAAAGATCTGCCCCTGCTGACGCGCAATCCGTACGAGTTGCTTCTGCTCTCGCCGGGCACGATTCAGACGAACAGCAGCCTGGCAGGAATCTCCGTGAACGGATCACGGGAACGCAACAACAACTTCCTTCTAGATGGCGTCGACAACAACGACACGTCGGTACCCGGCATTATCGGCGGGGTGCTGGCGGCCAATCCCGATTCCACCGAGGAATTCCGCGTCATCACCAACAACTTCAATGCGGAATATGGACGCAATACCGGCGCGATCGTCGACGTCGTCACCAAGAGCGGAACCAACAGTCTGCACTTTGATGCCTACTGGTTCGGCCGCTACAACAGCTTCGGTGGCGCCCGGGACTGGTTCAACACTGTGGATCCCGGGACCGGCACGGCAGAACCGATGAACCCTTATGTGCGCAATCAGTTTGGATATTCGGTAGGTGGGCCCATCTTCAAGAACAAGACCTTCTTCTTTTTTAACAATGAATTTCAACGCTTCCGCACAACACTGACGAACCACAGCAATGTTCCTACTCAAGGATTCAAGAACGGCCAGTTCGTGTGGCACACATTGGATCAAACCGATCCGAATAACCCTGTGCCTGTCGATGTTAACGTCGACCTCACTCAGGCCTCTTCGCAGAACCTGAATGGATTGCCGTTAGATACCACGATGCAAAATGTGTTTGCGCTATATCCGAACCCGACTTCCTTGAACAGTGACGGATACACGGGAACGATCGCCTACCCGAGTTCGTCCAGGCAAGACAGCTATCAGACAGTCCTGAAGATTGACCATCATTTCACCGATCGCCAATCTCTCAGCATGCGCTATGGATACGATCACCTCGTTGATCCGAACCCCTTTCATTTGGACTTCCTTCCTGGCGGTGTGGGAGCCATGGGTACGAAAGGGATCGCCCAGTCCGCCAGTGCCAACCTGGTTTCGACTCTGAGCTCCAGTTTGGTGAACAGCTTCAACTTCGGATGGAACCAGATCTACGCACCCTTCTACTGCGGCGGCCTGAGCACGCTGGACAATTCAAACGTGAACGTGCTGGACCCGTTTGGCAGGGGCCGTGACTACATCTTCAACAGCTTCTCGAATTTCGGCTGCGGCCCATTACTCTCAAACGGCCAGAACCGTCAGACGGGAACGACGAGTTTCGCGGATGCCATCACCTGGGTACGCGGTGCCCACACGTGGAAGTTCGGCGCCGACTTTCGCATTGTCCGCGAGCAAGGGCCGAACTCTTTCAATTCGCGCCGGCAAGTTGATTTGCGCGGGTTCTTTAATGGTTATTCGATCCTGGACCTCCCGAACAGCGATAACCTGGCAAACTTCAGTACTCTCTCCGACGACGCTTCGGCCCTATACGGTTTCGTCGGCGCTGATTTCTACTCGGAGTTCTTCAATCGCGGGGGTACACGCGTTGCCGACGACAACAAAATCTTCCGGCAACACGAATACGACTTCTTTGGCCAGGACAGCTGGAAGGTGCGACGCAATCTCACAATAAACCTGGGGCTGCGGTATCAATTCAACGGCGTCCCCTATGACGTAAACGGTAATATGTCGAACCTGTTTACAAATCCCGCGGGTTTCCCAGTTGTCTTCTCGCTGGTAGGACCCGGAACGGGGAAACAGTTGTATAACGACGACTACTCAAACATCGAACCCCGCTTTGGTTTCTCGTGGGACCCGTGGGGAGACGGCAAGACTGCCATTCGTGGCGCTTACGGAATTTTCCACGATCGCGTGTTCGGGAACCTTTTCGGAAACGCTCGCGGGAATCCGCCTTTCCAACAGGACTATTCGACCGGAGGCGGCGATACCGTCAGTCAATTCTTCGACGATGGAAGCTTCCCTGTGCAGGTACCGGGACTGACACCTTCCGCAACTGTTCCGGAAGATTCGTTCCTGGCACCAACTTTGTTCGAACCGAATTTCCGGAATTCCTCCAGCCAGAACTGGAATTTCGGCGTGCAACGGGAAATGCCGGGTAACGTGGTGTTTGACCTAAACTATGTCGGATCAAAGGGGACCCATATCTACAGGGTGGTTGAAGCAAATCCGCCCGACCCTGCGCGGGTTGCACAAATTGTGGACTTTTGCACGACGACCGGAAACTGCGATCCAAACCAAGTGAACGGACCCGCACTGTGGTTTGGAGGGACGTTCGGTTTCTGGCCGATCAATGCGGTAGAGAATACAGCGTTCTTCCGCGGCTCGGCGTTGAACCGCTCCGTCGGAAATGCCAACTACAATGCGTTGCAGTTGAAAGTGACTCGCCGCTTCTCTCACGGAGTCCAGATCCAAGGCGCCTACACGTGGGCACATGCCATTGACGACTCCAACGACCCACTGAACCCGGCCGCTGGCAACCCCGGTTTCCCGCGCGACACGCGTCGTCTGGACCTGGAACGGGGTAATTCCGATAACGACATCCGCCACTCGGCGGTGATCAACTACATTTGGGAGTTACCTTTCGGACGGGGCAAAGCTTACCTCAGCCAAGGGTTCGTAGGCCGCGTTCTGGAAGGAATCCAGATCTCCGGCATCACCACCCTACAGACGGGGCATCCTTTCGACTTCCTCAGTGGAGTCGATACCGCCCGCACCGGGCGCATCAACCGTGTCAACCAAGTCGGTGACCCCTTTGCGCCGGGTTCCAACGATGCTCTGGCCGCTCAACTGCACTACAAGGCGTTCTTCCGGAATCCAGATGCGCTTCAGATTCCCGCCTTCGGCAGTCCGGGCGCCCTGGGAAAGAACCACTTCTACGGTCCCAATTACATCAATTCCGATCTGTCCATCGCCAAGAAGATGAAGCTGGGCGAGAGGCTGGGGCTTGAATTGCGCTTTGAGGGGTATAACCTCTTCAATCGCCCGCAGTTCGACGATGTGGGAACCGACGTGCAAGTCTTGGGGAACGTCCTGAATTCTCCGATTCCGGGGCTCATCACCAAAACGATCACGCGCTCCGACGGAACCACGTCAGCCCGTCAGGTGCAAGTCGGGATGAAACTCACCTTCTGATCACACCAACCAGGAAGGGAACGGCCTTCGGGGATCCGGAGGCCGTTCCATTTGAAGTGATCTTTTACGCTGGCAGGCTCTGCACCCTCGCCTCACCTTCCACCTGGTTCTCCCCACTGGTCGTCCCGCCGCCGAGTTCCTGATACACCTTTAAGATCCGCCGGACCGACCCTTCCCAAGAGAATCGTTTCAGCTGCTCGTAACCGCGAGCCTTCAGCCTATCCCGCAGAAGCTGATCGAGCAGGACACGATGCGTGGCGCGCATAATTTCGAATACATTTTCCGGATTCACCAATACCGCCGCGTTGCCGACAACTTCGGGCAGAGACGACGTGTTCGACGTGACCACTGGCGTCCCATGCGCCATTGCTTCCAATGGCGGAAGTCCGAATCCTTCGTACAGGGAAGGAAACAAGAACACCTTGGCAACGTCGTAAAAGATTCGAAGAACGTCGATGGGAACAAAGCCTAGAAAGCGTACTTCGTTCTGCACGCCGCTGCGAATCACCGTGCGCCGCAAGTCCGGATGGCCTGAGAGATCGTCGCCGATGATAATCAGCTTCAAATCCCCAAATTTCTGGTCCTTCTCCAACTCGCCGCGTAACGCGGAAAATGCTTCAATAATGCGTACCAGGTTCTTGTGCGGGCTGATACGGCCGGCGTAGAGCAGGAATGGGTAGGTCACCAGATAGCGTTCGGCAATCAGCTGTCGATCCGCCGCGCTCGCATGCCCATGCAGAAACCGTTCGTCAATCGCGTTGTAGACCACGTCGATCTTTGACGGGGAGATACCAAACAGTTTCTCAATTTCGCTCTTCGAGAATTGCGACACCGCAAAAATCCGTGCCGCGCCCTTCAAAACCTGCCGCGTCAGCTGGTAATGCATGGAGCGTCGCAGCCCTGACTTCCCTTTGGCGCCTGCCATGTGCTCCAGCAGGTCGTGGACGGTCATCACGTACGGGCAAGGCAGGGCACGCGGAAGCCAGAAGAGATGGGGAATGTGGACCAGATCGCAGTCCAACCGCTTGAGGATCGTCCGAAACTCGAAGTAGCCCTTGGTGGTCGTATCCGGTTCGAGCAGGGGCACAGTGTGGAAGTTCGCCGGCAACGCTCCAATCTCTTTGACCTTTTCCGGCGACCCGATCAGGAAATATTTGGTTTGCCGGTCGAGACGTCCCAGCGCCCGCACGATGTTGCGGGTGTAGGTACCAATACCGAACTCCGTCATGCGACGGATGTCAATGGCGATCTTCACGGCACGATTTAATCACAGGGAAGGGCGCGGAACCCAGCGATTTCGGGAGCGGCTATTTAGATCTGGGCAGCAGTGCGACTGTGGTTAAAAGCCTTTGACCGCAGAGGTCGCAGAGGAATCGCAGAGGACGCAGAGATTGCTCAGTGAACTCTGCGGAGGCTCTCCGCGATCTCTGCGGTGAAAGTGTTTTGGGCGGCAATGCGACTGGATTGCAGTCCTTGCCTTTCACACCGACGCCTGTACTCTCGCCCGCCGTTCCGCATACAGCGGAAACGCCTCCGCAAGCTCCAACACCTGGCGTCGAATCCTGCCCAACACGGCCCCATCGGTCCGATGTTGTAGGACTTCGGAGATCCAGCGCCCGATCTGGCGCATCTCCCCTTCTTTCATTCCGCGGGTCGTCAGGGCAGGGCTGCCGATGCGGATGCCACTGGGCTTCAGTGGAGGGTTGGTGTCGAACGGAATTGCGTTCTTGTTCACCGTGATGGCGGCTTCGCCAAGCGCCTTCTCGGCCTCGCTGCCCAGCATGCCCTTGGCGAATACATCGACCAGCATCACGTGCGTGTCCGTTCCGCCGGAGATGATGCGGAAGCCTTCCGCGGCCAGCGTTTCGGCCAACACCTTGGCGTTTGTGACCACCTGGCGTGCGTAGTTTTTGAATTCTGGCTGCATGGCTTCGTGGAAACAGATTGCCTTGGCCGCCATGATGTGTACCAGGGGACCACCCTGCATGCCGGGAAAGACCGTCTTATCGATTGCCGGACCGAGGTCTGCTTTGGAAAGAATCATCCCGGAGCGCGGCCCGCGCAGGGTCTTGTGAGTGGTCGAGGTCACGATCTGGGCGTGGGGGACTGGCGACGGGTGCACTCCGGCCGCAACCAATCCGGCAAAGTGGGCCATGTCGACCAGGTAAATCGCGCCGACCTTATCGGCGATCTGACGCATCCGGGCAAAATCGATGATGCGTGGATACGCGCTGCCTCCGCCGATAATCATCTTCGGCCGCTCTTTCTCGGCCAGCCGCTCGAGTTCGTGGTAGTCGATCGTTTCAGTCTCCTTGGTTACACCATAAGGAACGATCTTGTACGTCTTGCCCGAAAAATTCAGATGATGACCGTGGGTAAGGTGCCCACCGTGGGCAAGGTTGAGGCCCAAGATTGTATCGCCCGGCTGAAGGACGGCTGCGTAGGCCGCCATGTTAGCCTGCGATCCCGCGTGCGGCTGCAGGTTGGCGTGCTCTGCTCCAAATAACTGCTTGGCACGATCGCGGGCCAGGTTCTCCACCACGTCCGTGAATTCGCAGCCACCGTAGTAACGCTTGCCCGGATACCCTTCCGCGTATTTATTCGTGAAGACCGACCCAGTCGCTTCCAGCACGGCCTCGCTCACGAAATTCTCGGAAGCGATGAGCTCCAGACCTTCGTGCTGGCGGCGGGTTTCGTTGTCAATGGCAGTCGCAATCTGCGGGTCGACTTCGTATAGCGGGCTATACATGGGATTCTGCATCCCGCTATTCTACGCTTCGAATGCGGTCCGGAAAAACGACGCGAGCTGCCAGCCATCCATGTATTTGTAGGGTGTCTCGCCCGTGGTGTAGTGCCCGCAGGGAAGTACCACGACCTTGTGGTCTAAGTGATGGCGGGCGAACTCTGCCACTACTTGGCGGGAGAATTCAGGAAGAAATGTGAGGTCGTAGTCCGCGTAAATGATTAGCGACTTCTTGCGGGAGCGCGCGAACTTGTCGAAGTACACCATCGGACTGGCGGCGAGCCACAGCTTGCGCAGCCTGTCGAGATCGATCTCGCCCTCCACGCCTTGGCGAATGTGTCGGGTCGTTTGCCCGTGCCACACAACGTCGGCGAAATAGGTAGAGGCGTGGTTGAAAGCCGCAACCCGGATGCGCGGGTCGTGAGCGCTGGCGATGAATCCGTAACACGAGCCAAGGCTCGTGCCGATCAGCCCGAGTTGCCGATAACCTTGCTGTTGCAGCCAATCGAGACAACAACGAATATCGATGACGCCCTGGCGGACGGAATCCAGCGTCCGGCCGATGTTGGCAGAAACCGCATAGTCGGCGCGGCGAATTTCCGCCGGCATGCGGATGTCGTGATACGGCATGCTTAGCCGGAGTACCGAGATTCCAAGAAGGTTCAAGACCTTGCACAGCGAAGTGTACGCGATGGCATCGGCGTTCCAGTGAGGCAGCAGGACGACCGCTCTGCGTCCTCGCGCCTGGAACCAGCGTGCATTCGCCAGATTGTTCTCGGGATATAGGGTACGCACCGGAGACGTGAACCGCAGAAAACCAGAGTATGTCCCCCGAACTTTCTTTTCTAACTTTGGGTCCGGAACTTCCCGTGTGCTGAAGACCTGGATCTCGCGACGCTCGAGCCGAAAATCTGTCGGAACGGGATAAGAAAAGAATTCGTCACTACTGGCGATAATGCGTTGGTTGTAGTCCGCGAAAAACTTCTCTACCTCGCCGGGCATTTGCCCCGCTGGGATACCGTTGCGACAAGGCCAATCATGAGCCCATTCAACGCCCCATTCGAGCGGGCGGACGACGCGGTTGTTATCTACCGCGGTGAGACGGTTTTCCCATTCATACATCCATCTGGCGTAACGGCTGGACATAGCTTGTTTAGAACTATAGCAAGACCAGGGAAAGCCATCGCGGGCGTAGCAGTGAGTGGCAGAAAACGAGCCCTGAGGCGCAACTGAGTGAATTCGCGTGCCTAGGTAGGGCCGGCGTCCCGCCGGCGGTCGTGAGGGCGTCCCGCCCTCGCAAGGAATTGGGATGCCAGGATGTCTCAGGAGACAAACTTCCGCGGAACGCGCTTCGAAATCGCGCACAGAATTTCGTACGGGATGGTCCCACAGATCTGCGCAATCTCCGCAGCTGTCACGCTGGCCGATCCGCTCCGTCCAATCAGAACCACCTCATCCCCCACGTCGGCCCCGGGTAGGTTGCTGACATCGATCAATGTCAGATCCATCGAAATCATGCCGACAATCGGCGCATGGACTCCGCGCACAATAACACGCCCGCGATTCGACAGTCCGCGATTGTAGCCGTCCGCGTAACCAACTGGCAGAGCTGCAATTCGTGAAGGAGCTTTCGTGACAAAAGTGCCACCGTATCCGAGAGCCTGTCCGGAGTGCATCTGCTTAATGGAAACGATTCGCGTCCTCCAGGAAAGTACCGGTTCAAGTTGCGCGGCCACCGCCGGCAGCTCGGGTTTTCCGCCGCGAACCAAGGGCAGTGCGTACCCGTAGAGCGCCAGTCCTGGTCGCACCATATTCTTCCACGTGTCCGGACGCGCAAAGATACCGCCGCTGTTGTCCATGTGACAGACTACGGGCGACAGTCCATTTTTCTTTACGATCGCAAGCGCTTTCTCAAAGACCTCAACCTGGCGAGAAACTTCTGGCGCATCCAGCACTTCAGACGAGGCGAAATGCGTACACAGCCCTTCCAGCGAGACCAGAGTCGATGACTTGATGGCCGCGCACATCGCATCCACACCTTCGAGTGCTACACCCAGCCGCCCCATGCCCGTGTCCACCTTCAGATGTACAGGCTGTGGGGGTGCACCCAGACGCTCCGCAGCACGATTCAGTGCCTCGACGTGTTCCGGTTCCCATACGGTTGCCGTAAGATTGCGACGAACAACCTCCTGCTCCTCGCCCCGCCAGAATCCGGTCATGAGCAGGACTCGCCCGCGCACGCCAGTCTCGCGCAGGGGGACTCCCTCATCGGTCGTCGTCACTCCTAGCCATTTCGTACCAGCGGATTCGAGTGCAAGAGCGCACTTGGTAGCTCCGTGTCCGTAAGCATCCGCCTTCACCACCGCGCAGACGTGAACATGCGGGCCAACAAGTGTTTGCAACGTTTGAAAGTTGCGGCTCAGCGCTTTCAACGATACTTCCGCCCAAGTGGGGCGGGTGAACTTGCGGATTCTTGGCTGTGCAACTGTGATCACTATGTGGCGATTATATCGACTTGGAAGTCCGTGCTCTTGTTACGAGAGTGCCGATTTGAGGCAGTTCACAGTTCCGCGAGAGCTATCGGGTTTCCACCCACTCTGTCAGCTACTGCTCATGGAGGGACGGGGACGCCCGACTCTCCATCATTCCGCAAGGTTCTACCCTCCCGCGAGGACAAAGTTCACGGTGATCTGCGTTTCCACCTCCACAGGCTCATCGTTCAGGATGTAAGGCCGATAGCGCCACTGGCTCACGGCATCGAGAGCCGTTTTCACGAGCATGGGATGTCCACTGACAACCTGCAGGTTCCCGATTCCACCGGATTTGCTGATGATGGCCCGCAGCACGACTGCACCTTGAACTCTCGCCGACCGGGCTAGTGGCGGGTAGACCGGCTGTACCCGATAGATCAGGTTGCCCTCCATCATTCGCGAAATACGCGGAGGTCGCGCCACGGGCCTGGGCGGCGGCGGTGTCACGGTGGCGCTGCTTCCAATGGAGTCGAGGACCCAGTTATGGACTTGAGAATTTCCTGTCGCGCCGGGCACGCAAGTCGGGCACGCAAACGCCTCTTCCGCGGGCGCAGGTCCCGGATCCGGTGTGATGCTCGATGGAATGGCCGCGGGCGCGGAGAAAATATTGGAACGCGGGACGTCCATTGGATGACTCGTTAGGGGTCGACGTGTAACTGGCGCTCGCTGCCCGGGTGGAGGCCCAATCGGTGCGCCCATAGCAACGAGCTGCAGCTTCGGTAACCCTTCGGTGTAGAGCAACGGGAGCGAGGTTACTACCGCGACCGCCACCGCCTGCAGTCCAAATGACACAAGCGTCGTCCATCCCCGCCGTGAGCGATTCCCCCAATGTGAGTCAAGCAGACCATCGGCAAACATGGTGTCCTCCAAGGTTGACCTGTTACCACTAAGGACACCGTCACAACGCAATCCGGGATCGATCTTCGAAAAAAGAAAAAGGCCGCACGAGTGTGCGGCCGATGGAACTTATGCGGCACTCGAGGTGTCGCGTAAAACCTACTTCGGTTGAGCCGGCGCCACAGGCGTGGTCTTCGGAGCCGTGGTCAGTGGCTTGGCCCCGGCTGGCTTCGGTGCAGGCGCAGTCGACGCTGGTGCAGGCACTCCCGACTGCGCGTTGTACACATCCACCACCGGCTTGGTTACGTCGACTACATCGCGCCACCACACGACCGGGCTTTGCGGCCAGGGCTGCGACGTATCCATAATCACGCCGAACCCGTTATCGTTGGCATATTTGATGAGCACGGGCCCGAGCTTCTGCAGGATGCGCTGCGCAATTTCGTTCTGCTGGTTCTGCGCATCTTCGCGGGCGTCCTGCAGGGCGCGATCGAGCGACTTCTTCTTGCTCTCGATCTGCTTCACCAGGCTGCCGCGCGCGTCATCGTTGAGCTTGTCCTGCTGAGTATTGAGCTGCTTCTGCAGGGCCTCGATCTCGTCGTTCTGGTTCTTCAGTTCATTCTGCTTGGGCTCCAGCTTCTTGCTGAGCGCCTCGAAGTCGCGGCGGCCTTCGTTGGTGGCGAAGATCGCCTGCTCCATGCTGATGGTTCCGACCTTGGTACCGGTGCTGGTGACCGCTGGCGCTGCAGGATCGGCCGCAGGTGCCGGAGTGGCGGCGCTACCAGTTTGAGCCAGGGCGGCGACCGAGATGATGAACGCCATGGCCAGAAGGACTCGCGTAAACTTGCTTGTCATTGGATTTGCTTGGACTCCTTGGAATTGTTTCCGGGAAATTTTCTGTCTTCACAGGCAAACGCTGAGCCGTGCCACTAGCTCGACCGGGTTTTGAATCTGACTTTTGCTCGCAACCGGTACAGGCGGGCTGGTGTTCTCAGCTCCTCACGCCGAACCTGAAAAGGCGTGACGGCGCACCCCGACCTTTGCACTTTCAGGGTGGAGAGGCCCTATTATAGCACTCCACGTCAATTTCTTGATTCCGGTCTTGGGTGTCAGGTCTCGGGTGTCAGGTGTCGGGTCTTAGATTTCAGCTTGCAAAGAAGCCCAAATCATAAGCCCGCGCCCGGCCCGCAACCAGCGCCGGTGGGACGCGACACGCGGCAGAATTCTGAGCCGCTTCTGGTCGATCCCCAGCTCAGGTTTCCCAATCCCAAACCCGACACCTGGCACCCGACACCTGACACCCGACTCTAAGACCTAAGACCTAACACCTGCCTTTAGAACGTCGTCGCCACCGTGAAGCGGAAAGTCTTACGCGGCTCCCGCAGCGTGAAATTCGTGCCGTAGGTGTTGATGGCTTGCTGGTAGGTATAGTCCCCAGCGGCACCGGCGGGGAACATGCTTCGCGTAATAGCTGTGGGCGCAGTAGCGTTCGAATCCAGCCGCATGGGGTTATACGCCCAATAGATTCGAAAGGGAGCATTGATCACCGGCAGCATGACTTGCAGCTCCAGCCCAGTCGACATTCGGACCGCCCAATTCGTTCCAGGGGCAGGTTTCAGGAACCCCGAAAAGGTCAAGCGCTCGCCACCTGTGCAGTTCAATGCAATATCCAGCGTAGGGCACCCGAAGATCGTATTGTTGATATCCGCCAGCTGTCCCGAATTGATCCGCAACTGCGACTCCCTGATGATTGGATCGATTCCGGCATCCATAAAGGGCGCCAAGGTCACGGGACCGATGATCGAAAACCGGTACTCGACATTGCCGAACAGGTTAAGGTCCCCTCCCGGTTGAACGATCGACGCGATCGGCAATGGGATGGTGTAGCCGCCTAAGCGTGGGTTGCTTGGATCCTTCAGCACGGTCGTGCCGTCCGGGTTTGTCAGATTGATGACCGCTTTGTTCGGCAGAAATGCGATCGGCGAGATAGACCGGATATCGAAACCGCGCAAGTCGTTCTCGCCACCCATATAAAAACGTTGGAACGGTGGCGCGACCAGTCCCCCGTAGCCGGTAAGGAACGATCCCTGAAAGTTGATGCCGACGGCGTTGCGCCCTTTCTGCATGGGGAAGAACTGCTTGTATTGCACGATCGGACGAACCGACTTGACTGTCCCTCCCAAGCCGGCGATTTCGCCGCCCAGGAAGAGCTGCTTCCCATGATGCGGCTGGTACGCGGCATCCAGCGTGTTAAACGAAAAGCTCGGCAGGATCTTGCTGGTGATAATGCCTGTCAGCGCATTGGGTCCTGAAATTCCGCGGAATGCGAGGTTCGAGAACAGTGCCTTGGATGCATCGCTAAGGGCAATCAATGACGAATCGTCAAACGAATACGTGATGCCCACGCGCTTCAACGAGCGATGCAGCGGATAACTCAGTGATGTCGTGAAGCCCGTGCTCGACTGCGTGTAGTTCTGCAGGTTCTGTAAATAGTACTGCGGCAGGTTTAACTGCTGTCCGGTAAGGATGGCGTATTGCTTTGCCTGGTTATAGCTGATGCGGGTGGTGTAGATAGTGAAGCCCGCCTGCAGCGGACGGTCCCACAGGTAAGGCTCGGTGAAGCCGAACAACACGCTGCGCATCAGGTTACCGATGCTGGCCTGAATCTGCAGTGTTTCGCCTAACCCTAGAAAGTTATTGGTCGTGTAACTCAGACCAATAAACGCGCCTTCCAGACCACTTACGCCGCCATTCAAACCGATACTGTTCTTGCCCTTTTCCTTGACCTTCAACGTCAGATCGACGCTGCCTTCTTTCTCGTCGAGTTTTCGGTCCGTGGTGTTGGGATCGTCCGGCTTGAGCTGTTCGAAATATCCCAACTGATTCAGTCGCAGGAGGCTGAATTCCCACAGTCGCGAGTTGTAGACCTGCCCTTCTTCCAGCGCAATCTCACGGCGGATAACTTTGTCACGTGTGGTCGTGTTTCCCTGAAACTCGATGCGACGGACGTAAAACTGCTTACCTTCGTCGACGTCGATATCAAGGTGAATGATCTTCTTCTCATCATCAAACTTGGTATCCGGCACGGAGGTGAAGTTTATGTACCCATATTCACCGTAGGCTTTGCGCAGGTTTTCAAGTCCCTTGGCAACCTTTTCACGGCTGAAAATGTCCCCGTCTTTGATCGGAAACAGGCTGCGCAGCGCCTTGGTGTTCGAAATGGCCTTATTATTCTTGAAGGTAATGTCGCCCAGCGTGTAGCGGTCACCTTCCTCGATCGGCATCGTGATATCGACGGCCTTGCCCGGTCCCTTCTGCAGCAAGGGGATGTGGACACCCGCGTGCCCCGTATCGCGAATTTCCGTCTTCGGATCCTGCACCAGTACTTTGAAGTATCCCTGATTCTGATATTCGGCGCGGACACGCTCGGTGTCCTCTTCGAGCTTTGTGGCGTCGTATGTCTTGGAGAAGATGTTCTCGAGGAAAATGGAGTGGGGGATACCGATCGGCTTCAAATTCTTCATTGCCGCACGTAGCTGGCGGCTCTTGATGTTTTTGTTTCCGATAAACTTGATCTTGCCGACTTTTACCTTCGGCCCCTCTTTCACTACGAAAGTGATGCCCACGGCCGCCGGAGGAATCGGCCGCACTTCTGATCGGATCGTGGCAAATTGCCGGCCATGCTCGGCGAGCAGATCTTTGATTACGACCTCTGCTCTCTTAATGCGAGTCGGGTCATACTGGCTTTCGACCGAAAGTCCGACCTTGCGATCCTTGAAGCGGTCCAGAACGTCGCTGGTGGACACCGAACTCAGGCCCGTATAGGTAATTTCACGGATGGTCGGCTTTTCTTTGACGTAAACGTGGATCCGCCAGCCTTTGGGAGTCTGTTCCCGCTCGAAGCGGATGTCCTCGAAATAGGTCGTATTCCAGAGTGAATTGAAGTCGCGTTCCAGTCCGGCCGCGTCATAAACGTCGCCCGGCTTGGTGTAAATGCGGGCCTTAATTGTTTCCGCCGGAATGCGTCGGTTGCCGTGAACAACAATTTCGGTTACGACATCCTGCTGTGCCCATCCCCGTGGGCAAAGTAGCACCAAAACTCCCACCAGAAAGTTGGCGACCACTCGACGCGCTCCAACCCTACGACCAAAAGCCCGGCAAAATGAAGAAGATGGAAACACCGGGAGGATTCGGCCAGGAAGGCCGCCGGTCTGGCGCATGGCAGGGATATCCGGATGAACGCAAAAAGGAATCGCTACTACCTCGGCCTCTGGGAGTTAGGAAAACGGCAATTATACGGTAGAGCCGGGGAAAGCGTCCAAACCCAGCCTACTCACTAAGATGCTGCTGTTTTGAGTTTCTTTTCGGATCAATGGGTCGGCTGCGCCAACTCCACCTCAACCAAGACGGAATAAAACGTGGCGGAGTTGCCCATGTCGGTAAGTTTTTCTGAAGTCAGAGTGTTAATGTTGCTTCCCCCGGGAGTCAGCTTGGCCCAATTGAGGGCCGCGGCCACCACCCCGGCTTGCACCGAACCGTTCACTCGCGCTCGCAGACGATGCTCGCCGCGGTCGTTGAATACCCGCACCGAATCGCCGTCGCGAATGTCCCGCGCACGGGCGTCGTTGGGGTGAATTTCCAGAAGCCCGGGCTCTTCCAGGATTTGCACCGTTGGGAGGTTCGAGAACGTAGAGTTCAGAAAGTTATCCGCCTTTCGGGCCAGTAGTTCCAGAGGAAATGCTCTGTTCTTGTCGCTATGCCGCGATTCCTCTGGGGGAGTGAATTCAGCAACTGGATCGAGGCCCTGGGCGGCGAGCATCGGATTGACGAGTTCCGCCTTTCCGCTGGGTGTTTGAAATCCACCTTGAGCAAAGGGTAGAAAGGGTCTTTCAGCATGGGTAGCGGATTCACCATTATGAAAATTTAGGCGAGCATGACCCTCCTGTTCCAATCGAGTCCGGTCAATCCCTCGCAACCATGGATTCTGTGAGCTGAGCGCAGTGTCGATCATTTCGTCCACTGTCTCGGCGAAACAAGCCTCGTCGAATCCCATCTTCTGCGCCAGTGCCCGGAAAACCTCAACATTCGATCGGCATTCCCCCAGCGGTTCGATCGCC
>Ga0075433_10002374_pt1 | contig 14303 bp, 12 predicted proteins | sample RhiMethybrSRZTD2_FD_75299 | JGI IMG/M metagenome (GOLD analysis project Ga0075433, IMG submission 75299) | Populus rhizosphere microbial communities from Tennessee, USA - Rhizosphere MetaG P. TD hybrid SRZTD2 | ecosystem: Host-associated > Plants > Roots > Rhizosphere > Soil | place: USA... | reverse complement strand
GCGTGTTCGGCGGTGCGATCGCCGGTTCGATCTCGACCAGTTTTGGATTGCGAAACTTCGTCAGCTCAAGCCGCCCGTGCCCATCTGGGGTCCGCATCATAACGATGTCGACTCGAACGCCCTCGAGCCCGTTGACGCGGTCCACCCACGGGCCCTCGATCGGCATCTCGCCTTCGAGTGTCATGCCGAGCGCGGTGAAAAAGGTGATCGCCGCTGCAAGGTCGTCGACGACGACGCTGACGTGGTCCAATCTCTTGATCGTCATTTCCCTCTTCTCCGCAGGCCTCTGTAGGGGTGGCTCCTACCCGGTGGATCCTTTCGAGCGGTGGCATGGGCTTTCGCGAAGCGGCATCAAGGGAACATATCCGCTGCTTACCCGCCTATTCATTTCTGATCGAAAACCAAATGGACTGCGTAGTGCCACGGGGTTTGACCCGAGGGCGATTTGCGCCTTGTGCCGATTCGCGCTGTTAGCTAACATTGCGTACATGAACATGCCGCGCCTCGGGCCGGAGACCCTGTCAACGGAGGCTCACCCGAGAGCGGCTACGGGGAGGAAAACATGATGCGTTTGGTGCAGAGAAGTTCATGGGTCGCGGCAGCCGTGCTGGCGGTGGCATTGGCCGGATGCTGTGACAGTGGCAGTCCGCTCGGAGTGCGGCAAAGTGGCACCGGGGGCGGAGGCCCTGCAGCAGTCGTGCTCGGAACCACCTCGACGTTCGCCATCCTCGCGGGCTCCACGGTAACGAACACGGGTGCGACCGCGATCACCGGCGATCTTGGGGTGAGTCCGGGTTCCGCCGTGACAGGATTCCCGCCAGGAACCGTGAGCGGGACCATCCACGCGGCCGACGCTGCCGCGGCGACAGCGCAGACCGATTTGACAACTGCCTACAACGATGCCGCTGGACGGACCGTAGGCGCCATCAGCGTGTCCGGAGATCTGACCGGGCTCACGCTCGCGCCGGGCCTCTACAAGTCCACGTCCTCGCTTGGTCTCACGGGGGCCCTCACGCTCACCGGGCTGGGGGACGCGAACGCCGTCTTCATCATTCAGATGGCGAGCACACTCATCACGGGGACCGGGAGTCAGGTCATCCTCACCGGAGGCGCTCAGGCCAAGAATATCATCTGGCAGGTCGGCACTTCGGCGACGCTCGGAACAAACTCCATCTTCAAGGGCACCATCATGGCGGATCAGTCGATCACGCTGAACACCGGCGCGCAGATGACCGGCAGAGCTTTGGCACGGGTTGGTGCGGTGACCTTGGACACGAACTCGGTCGTGACCCCATGAGGCCCGAACGTCGTTGGGGAGGGACGCTCGAGCACGGCCCGGCGTCAAACAGGAAAGGGCACTCCATGCGACTAACGATTGTGGCACTTGTCGGCCTGCTGCTCCTGGCCGCGAGTCCGGTGTTCGCCGGAGGCGGTGAGAAGGGCGATTGGGAGCTGGGGGCCTATGGCGGCTACGGGTGGCTGGACGACTACGGTGTGTTCCACCCCAAGGATCATTTCCTCTATGGCGCCCGGCTCGGGTACTTCCTGTCGGATCACTGGAACCTCGAATTCGGCGCACAGCGCCTCAAGACGGACACGGAGCCCGACGTTCTCGGGATGCCGGTCACCGATTTCAAGATTTCCTCCCTCCGTCTGAACCTTCTTTACAACCTCGGCTCTCCGGGCAAGGGGGTCCGACCCTTCCTGACGGCGGGCCTCGGCCATGAAAAGACTGAAGTCGAGGACTTCGGTGAGTCTTGCGACTATGGTTGGAACGCGGGGGCGGGCCTCCGCTTTTTCCTATCCCCGCATGTGAACCTCCGTATGGATGGACGGTACGTCATGACGAAAGTCGGCGATGCGATCGACGAGTCGCAGGGGAACGTGGAGGCGACGCTGGGCCTCGGGTTCCTGTTCGGCGGCCGTCACCATGAGGCAGCCGCGGCGGTCACCGAGACGCCGCCTCCGGCGCCGAACCAGGCGCCGACCGTGAGCTGCGCGGCCGAGCGGGCGCAAGTCCTTCCGGGTGAGACCGTGCGGATCACCGCCACGGCTTCGGATCCCGAGGGCGGTCCTCTCACCTTTGCCTGGAGCACGACCGGCGGCCATGTCTCTGGAACCGACGCGACGACGACGCTCGATTTCACGGGAGCGACGCCGCCGGTGAACGCCAAGGTGACCGTGCGTGTGACGGACGATCACGGGAACACGGCAACCTGTGACGCGAGCGTGGCCTTGATGGAGCCGGTGAAGCCGGCCGAAGCGGTCTCCTGCACCGCGGGCGCCTTCCCACGCAATCTCGCGCGGCTCAGCAACGTCGACAAGGCGTGCCTGGACGACGTGGCCCAGAAGCTGTCCTCCGATCCGCGGGCCCACGTGGTCGTGATCGGGTATTCCGACTCCCATGAGACCGTCAAGGGTGTCGACCAGAAGCGGGCCGACGCGGTGCAGACGTATCTCGTCAAGGAGCGGAGCATCGACGGGTCGCGGGTGACGGTCCGGGCGGGCGGCAGCACGAAGCCGATGGGAACCGACGCCGCTTCCAATCGGCGTGTGGAGATCTGGTTCGTCCCCGAGGGCGCGGCGGAGCCCAGGTAGGATCCACAGGGAGTTCGACGTCAAGAAAAGGGGCCCCGGTGTGGGAACGCACCGGGGCTCCACTTTGTTCGCCGTAGAACCGCGGCGCTCGCAATTGCCCTTGACGAGCATTCGCTATGTAAGCTAACATAGCGTACATGAACTTGCGACACCTCGGTCCAGGGATGGAAGACCATGCGAAGCGGGCGATTCGGGAGATCGCTCTCCCCGTCATCGCCTGCGTCGCGGTGGCCCTTCTGTTCGCCCCGTCGCCGGCCCGGGCCGAGAGCTGGGTTCCCGTCGGCGTGACGGGCGGGAACGTCCGTGCTCTGGCCCAGGACCCGCGCGATTCTCGGCGGATCTACCTCGGAACCGCCGACGGCATTCTCTATCGTTCGGACGATGCCGGTCTGGAGTGGCACCGACTGGCACCCGGTTTCCCGCTCCGCGGCTGCATCCTCGACGCGGTCGTCGTAGATGGGCGTGGGGCCGTGTGGGTCGGCTATTGGGAGGTCCACGGTGGTGGAGGCGGTGTCGTCCGCAGCGCGGACGGGGGGCAAACGTTTATCGTCCAAAAGGGGATTCAAGGGGAGTCGGTCCGGTCCCTGGCCCTGTCGCCTTCGAATCCGGGGACGATCGCCGCGGGGACGATCGCCGGCGTTTTCCTCTCGCGTGACGGCGGCCAATCGTGGACCCGGATCACGCCCACGGGCCATCTTGATCTTCGCAACGTCGAGTCACTGATCTTCGACCCGAACGATTCGAAAACACTCTACGCCGGCACGTGGCATCTGGTCTGGAAGACACTCGACGGGGGGGCCACGTGGGCGCCGGCGCACCGCGGCATGATCGACGACTCCGACGTGATGACGCTGACCATGGATCGCGGCCACCCCCAAAATGTCTTCGCCACCGCGTGCAGCGGTATCTACCGATCGACGGAAGGCGGCGATTCATGGAGCAAGCTTGAGGGGATCCCTTTCTCGAGCCGGCGGACGCGCGCGTTCGCGCAAGGGGACGACGGTCTGTTGCTGGCGGGCACGACCGAGGGGCTCTGGGTGAGCGAGGATCGCGGTGACACATGGGACCGGACGACGTCCGAAGAACTGGTCGTCAACGCGGTGATCGTGCAACGCGACGGCACCATCATTCTCGGCACCGAGGGAGCGGGTGTCCTCCGGAGCTCGGATCGCGGCCGGACCTGGACCGCCTGCAACTCCGGCTTTTCGGAGCGGTTCGTCTACAAGTTGCTCATCGAGCCTGCGGGAGGGCGTGTGATCGTCGCCGTGTGGGACGACCGTCGCTATGGCGGTGTCTTTGTGTCGCCACGAGTAGGGGGACCCTGGACCCGCTTGGGGGAGGGCTTGGACGGGCGCCAGGTGCTGTCGCTGGCGATCCTGGGCAATACGATCTTCGCCGGCACCGACGCCGGAATCTTCGTGCGGGGGCCGAAGGCCAGGGCCTGGGCCATCCTGAGCGCACGTATCGACGGGCGGGACGCTCCTCCGCGAGTGACCGGGTTGCTTGCCCTTCCGTCAGACCGCCTGCTCGCCGCGACATCGAGCGGACTGATGTACAGTCCCGATGGGGGCGAGACCTGGACCGAGCCGATGCTCGGGAGCACGGAGGAGGTCTTCGATCTCGCCAGGTCACCCCACGACCCCGACTTGATCGTGGCGGCGACCCCGTCCGGATTCTTCCGGAGCAACGACGGCGGCCTGAATTGGAAAGAAGTGTCGTCGGGGCTGAAGGGCGCGACCCCGCACGCGCTCGCCTTCCTGGCTTCCGATGATCCCGTCCTCTTCGCCACGACTTCGGGCGGGCTCTTCCGATCCGGAGACCAGGGGGCCACCTGGCGGCGCGTCGACGGCGGGATTCCCCACTCCGACCTCACCGGGCTTGTAACAAGCATGGACGGCCGCACGGTCTATACAAGCGACTTCACCTGGGGCGGCATCTTCCGGAGTGTTGACGGCGGGTTGACGTGGGAACGGTTGTCTACCGATGGCTTGGCTTCCGACCGCGTGTGGACGCTAGCCATCGATCCCGCCGCACCGGAGCGGCTGCTGGCGGCGGCGTCAGCGGGTGGCCTGCATCTGCTGGTACCCACACCCATCGCCACAAGCGCCGGTGCGAAGGTCGCCGACAAGTCGACGCAATTCAACTCACCGGTGAGCCGGTGACACGCTGTGGTAGTACCGGGGAGATGTCGCCAACGTTGATCCCACGACTTTAGGGGTCCGCCGTGGAGAGGCCCCGGCGCGGGAACGCGCCGAGGCCCTTGCTTCGGGGCGTTTGCGGGGCTCCCTTACGTCCCCATGATCCTTCGGCCCGCCTTGCGATTCTTGACGTGACCCTTTCCACCAGGCTTCTTGGCAGCGCGCTTCTTGGCTGCAGTCATCCTGCCGCCTCTGCTCTTCTTTGCCATGAGCTTGCTCCCTTCGAGGTTGATGCGCTTCGTCCAGGAGGCGGAGGCAGGTCATGCCACCTCGCTAGAGGTGGCCACCTGCTGGAGGACTCCTCCCCAGGACACGTTAGCTATGTTAGCTTATAATGCGTACAGCGGCAAGAGTCATTTCCTCACCCAAGCTCACGCAATCCTTTCAGGAGAATACGCGATATACCTTGACCGCGCCGACTCCATTGAGCTACGTTAGGTCCTGCATCAGGAAGCAAGGTGCGCCCAGCACCACGTTACCCTACAGACCGCTGGCGCGTGCCTCAGGCCACTTGGAACGGTGGTCGAACCCCGTGTCGGCGGAGAATCCACGCACGGGTCCGAACGGTGGAATGCCTGCGATTCGGGACCCTTGTCCCGAGCCGTCCGCAGTCGAGTCGGCTCCCACCGCATCCCCTCTCAAACTGGTCCAATGCCTCCGGGGCATCACCCTGTCAGAGACCGGCCCGTCCGGTCTTGACTACAGGCTGTCGCCTGTCGTGATCCAACGTGTGCGGTGGCGCTGGACTGGGAAGGATTTGGAACATGACGTACAAGATGAGCGAGTTCACAGGCATCGGACAGGACCATGTTACGAAGCTTCGCGAGGCTGGCATCGAAAACACCGATGACATGCTGCGTCTCTGGGCGGATCAGCCCAATCGCGATTCGCTGGCAACGAAGGCGGGGATCGACGGGAAGCAGTTCGCGGGATTCGCTTCGATGTCCCGCCTGGCGCGCGTGAAGAACGTCGGGCCGAAGTACGTCGAGGTTCTGATGGCCGCGGGTGTCGATGGACCGAAGAGTCTGTTCGAGTACACGCCCGAATCGCTCGTGAAGCGCTTGGGCGAGGTGATGGCCGAGAAGAAGCTGACGAGCCCGATGCCCCCGCTCGAGGTAGTCGAGACCTGGTTCGTGGACGCGAAGCCTGAGGTTGGCGCCGCGGTCTAACTCGATGCTGGATAAGAGGGGGGCGCCACTACGACACCTCGGCCCACGAACGCCCTCTGCTTACGGACCGGCCACGATCGCAAGATCGTGGCCGGTTTCGTTACCCATGGCGTAGACGGTGTGGCCGTCGGGTGAATCGGACTCCCTAGGCGCTGACGGCCACCGCAACCTCGCGCGGCAGGCAGACGCGGAACGTCGTCCCATCGCCCTGCGACGAGGTGGCGGTAATGGAGCCGCCGTGGGAGCGGGCGATCTGCTGTGCGATAAAGAGCCCAAGCCCGAGCCCTTGGGTCCTGGGCGCCAGTGTCCTACCCTTTCGGAACGCATCGAAAATGTGTGGCATCGCAGCCGGCGGAATGGGTTCGCCACGATTGGCGACCTCGATGACGACCCCCTCGGTCCCTCCACCTTGAATCCGCATCTGGATTGCGGACTGCGGCTCGCCGTGCTGAACGGCGTTACCGACGAGATTGGCGAGCAGCTGGTAGAGCCGGTCGCGGTCCCACACTCCGATCAAGTCTCCCGTCATCTCGATGAGCAGCGGCCGCTCCGGATGCGTTAGCTCCGTCTCGTCGCGCACTTGCCAGCAGATTTCTTGAATATCCACCCGTTTGGGGTCGAATGAAATACCCCCCCCAACCGGCTCTGGGTCAGGTCCAGCAATTGTTCGATCAGCCGGATCGCTTGTTGGGCACTTCGCGCGATTCTCCTCGCAACCTCGGTCTCCTTTTCGCCGAGCCCTTCTTTGTGGAGCAGGATGTGGGTACCCAGCAGAATCGTGCTCAGCGGGTTACGGAGGTCATGACCGACGATCCCGATGAGTTGCTCGCGGAACGCGCCGATCTCGTCGAGACGGTTCTTTTCCAACGCGGCGGCAGCCTGGTCCGCGAGCGCCGACAAGAGCCATTCGTCGTGCTCCGCTTCGCTCGACGAGGGCCGACGGATCACGAAAAGGATCCCTCGAATTGCATCCGCCACCACGAGAGGGACGCCGAGAAAGCTCTCGACCGGCTTGTGGAGCAGGCTCGCGAGGCGCCCGACCATCGCCTCGTTTAGCGGCTCGTGAAAGTCTGCAAGCCGTCCGGGGTCGATGCCCAGGCTCGAGCGCAGAGACAGGAGGCCCTCGTCGTCTGCAACCATGAGGAGGGCCATCTTCGTGTCGAGCAGATCGGCGGCGTGTGCGACGGTAAGCTGAAATATCTCGTCGAGCGTCGCGGCATAGGTGAGCGCGCGGCTCACCGCCGTGAGCTTCCGGATCTGCCGGGGCTCTTTGGCGAGGACGGCGCCTATCACTTGCGCGCCTTCACAATCCGCAACCCCCTGTCGCCGATCTTCATCTCGCGCCGCTGAAGATCGTGGGCGATGCTCCGCGCTTTCGCGATGCGGAGCGTACGGCCCACGATTCGATCGCGCATCCAGAGCTCGAGAAAGACGATGTTGTCGGTCATGTGGCTGAGCCGCCCCTGGGTCTCGTCGCTGGCCATGACCGGCGGATCCGTCTCGAGGGTGAGCATGCTGCTCACCCCCAGAACCGCGAAGTGCTGTACCAGCGCATACAGGTAGCCGTGCATGCGCGTGGGATCGCTTGCGGCCGTGGCGAGATCACCGAGCGCGTCGATGACCACGCGGCGGATCCCGTTCCGGCGAAGGGTCTGGAAAATGTTGACGACGATCCTGTCGATGGAGAGCTCGACGGCCGAATAGTATTGGAGCTCCAGTCGACGGCGACCGTCGCCGTTAAGCGTCCCGGCGATCTGGTTGAGTTGGTATGCGAGCTGCGTCGGGTTCTCCTGGAAGTTGACCAACAGGCATGGCTCGCCGAGGCGGAGGCCCTCGAGAATGAACTGGATGGCCATCGTGGTCTTTCCGGATCCGGTTGGGCCGGCGAGGAGCGTGGCGCTTCCCGTACAGAAGCCACCGTCGAGCATGGCATCCAGACCGGGCACACCGGAAGGAACGCGGTCTTCGCTTCGTTTGTAGGAACCCGCCTGGGCCGGACTGACAAGGCGCGGATAGACCTGCAAGCCTCTCTCCGTGATGTCGAACGCATGGAATCCCTGCCTATAGGAGCTGCCGCGGAGCTTGAACACCCGCAGATACCGCTCGTCCCGGGTCCCGAGCGAGTTCCTCGCCAGCTCGATGATCCCGTCCGCCACGGCGAACTCGGGATAGGTTGCGATGTCCTCGTGCCGGTACTCTCCCACGAGAAGGACGGTCGTGTTGTAGGCGGCAAGAAGACCCGCGACCTCGTGCAGCATGAGACGCATCTCCTGGGGCGAACGCGCCAGGTCGTGAATCGCCTTGAACGAGTCGATCACGATGATCTTGGGTGATAGCGTCTTGATCGTGTCTTTGAGCTTGGGGAAGAGCGCGCCAATGCCGTTCGCCGCGAGCACGGAGCCGAACGCTTCGTAGCGGACCTTGGTGCCCATCTTTGCCGCGTCGAAAAACTGAAATTCTTGTAAGTACCGGATCACCTTGTCGAGCGGTTCGGAGAGCGTCGTGAGGTAGAGGACAGGCCGCAGCTCGTCGGTCGCGTTGCAGAAGATGAATTCTTCCGCGAGTGTCGTCTTACCGGATCCCGGCGCGCCCATGATGATGTTGATCGAGTTCTCGGGGATGCCGCCTTCGAGGATTTCGTCCAGCTCGCGGCTGCCCGTCGACAGGCGCGTGACGGCAAGGGCCGCTTCAAGCAACATGTTGAGCTCTCCTGTTTCGTGCGCCTCGTGCTTCGAGGAGCTGTCGTACCGTATCAATCAACGCGTGCTCGGCGAGTGGTTTCAGGAGAAACGCATCGGCTCCTGCCTCGCGCGCCCGGCCGGCCGCAGAAAGAATGCTGAAGACCACGACGGCGATATCGCGCGTTCGTGGGTCGGACTTGAGCCGCCGGCAGAGCATGAGACCGTCGAGTGCGGGGACGAGGATCTCCGTGATGATGATGTCCGGAAGGATCTTATGCGCTTGCTGCAGGGCGCCATCACCGTCCTCCGCGAACCCCACCGAATAGCCCGCCTGATCGAGGAAGTGCGACTCCAGCTCGCGGATATGCGAATCGCGATCGACAACGAGAATGATCGCCTTCCCTTTAGCTTCTGGCGCGAACGCCATGTCCCCGCTCACGGTAGTTCTACGGATAGAGATCGCTGGTGAAGTGTGGAGGGATTTCCTTCACGCCTCTGAACGTACGCTCGCCTTCGCGCCGATGTCCACGAATTATCGGTCGCGGAGCAGCTTCCGCGACGCCACGTCGTAGCAGAATCTACGTAGATCCACCGTCGCAAGTTTACTGAGCTGCCGTAACCCACCGGCGAAAGCATCCACCCTAGCCGACGATCTGCGAGCCATCAGGGAAGGGTAGGGATCGGTCGGATCTTGGAGAGCGGCGGAATAGCCGCGAGGGCTGACTGATCATCGATCAACCCAGAACTCGTCGCGAGGAATGTGGTGAAGGGGCCTGTTAAATAGGCAGAAGTTCCGACTCGTGATCTACCGTGTTGGCCGTCGAGACCCCTGGCTCGGCGCTGGTGTTGCTCGGGGTGACGATCGCGCCGTTCTGGCGGCGGGCCAGGATCCTCAGTACGCCTCCGGGATGAAGTTCTGGCCCGATCTCCGGGGGCGGACGTAGGTCGGATCGACCTGGCGGCGGGGCAACCGAAGTTTCTTGAGTGTGTAGTCCTTGTACGGGAACCGGCTCAGAATGTGCGCGATGCAATTGAGCCGGGCTCGCCTCTTGTTATCCGCCGGAACGACCCACCAGGGGGCGCCCTTGATGCTGCACTTCCCGAGCATCGCGTCCTTCGCCCGCGAGTAGTCGACCCAATGGGCGCGCGATTCCAGGTCCATCGGGCTCAGCTTCCATCGCTTCGCGGGATCTTTGATGCGCTTCCGGAAGCGAAGCTCCTGCTCTTCGTCGCCCACCGAGAACCAATACTTGAGGAGCGTGATCTCGGAACGGACGAGCATGCGTTCGAACTCGGGACAGGATCGCAGGAACTCGAGATATTCCTCGTCGGTACAGAACCCCATCACCCGCTCCACGCCGGCCCGGTTGTACCAGCTCCGGTCGAACAGCGCGATCTCCCCGGCGGCGGGAAGCTCGGCGGCGTAACGCTGGAAGTACCATTGGGTCTTCTCCCGCTCCGTCGGAGTGCCGAGGGCCACGATCCGGCACGTGCGCGGATTCAGGCGCTGCATGATCCGCTTGATCACGCCTCCCTTGCCCGCGGCGTCCCGTCCCTCGAAGACGATCACGACCTTCCGCCCCTGGGACCTCACGTACTCCTGCAGCTTCACCAGCTCGACTTGCAACCGCGCAAGCTCTTTCTCGTACATCTTCGTCTTGAGCCTCTTGGACTTCACGGGCCGATCCTGGCGCCCCTTCTCGTTGGCCATCTCGATTTCCTCCACGATCAAGGAAGCGGGCGCCCAATGGCCGCGCCCGACGACGTACGCTACATTAGCTAACACTGCTAACATGTGTCAAGCTCCATCTCACCCGCGACATCGACCGGCCGATGACAGGCACGAAAATGGCGGAATTCTCTGGCTCCATGGGCAAACGATCCCTGGCCAACCCTGGTATGAAGATCCCGAGGCCTTTGGCCGATATTCCCGGGGATATGCGTCAGACCGGGCAGCGTTCACCATCCACCTCGAGATCGGATACGGCACGGAGCCTTATCGCCGCCCAGGATACGGCGCGGGTCGCAGGCTGGGTCGATGCCTTGGTGCGCGCGATCGAGGCACGCAGAGCACACCCGCGAGACGACTCCGCGCTTCACAAGATCCACAGCGACCTCGAAGAAGCTACCCGGTCGTGCCTCAACCAGATCGGTGATTTCACCATTCGGGTGGACGAGTTCGATCTCTTTTTCGAGGGGGAGTGCGTCTACCACAGTACCGCGGAAAGCGGCTCGCTATCCGTTCCGCTGTTCAGGGGCGGGCTGAGGACAATCACCTTGCGATCGGGTTTGGAGCCTGATGAGCTGCGCCTCTTCCTGGACATCGTGGCGCGCGCGACCGCCGGCGATCAGGACTCGGAAGACGTTGTAACTCTCCTCTGGGTGGAAACCTTCCGGCACATTGATTACGAGTCCGCCCCGTTTGAAGAATGGAACACGGAGTCGTGGATGGCGGAGGGCGAGGCCGGCTCGGATCGGAGCGACTTCGCGGAGGGGCGGTCGGACGACTGGTCCTTGCCCATGGACGGGGAGGCTGTCTCGGACCAGCCTCTGCCCGAGGTATCCACCATCACCGAGATCGAGGCTCGCAACATCTACATGCTGGCCAGTATCGAGGATGCCCTCTCGCCTCGGGATCGGATCTTGGAAATCCTCTGGGCATTGCTGGGCGCGGAGGAGAGACCGGCCGAATTCCTCGAGATCGCGTTGAGCCTCGGCCGCCTCATCGAGCATGCCGTCGCGACAGGGGAGATGGAGGAGGCGAGCAAGATGGTGGATCGCCTTCGCGGCATTTCCGACTCCAAGGCAACGACGCCAAGTGAATTCCAATCCGCAACGAGCCAGGTCCTCCAGCGCATCGGGCGGGAGGACTTTCTGGGCCGACTCGGCGCCATTCTTGGTCGGAACCGGGACCTGGACCTGGACGCGCTCAAGACCTTCCTGGCGCAGCTCGGTCCGTCGGCAGCACCGACCCTCTGCGATGTCCTTGGCAAGATCGAAGAGGCGAAGATTCGTCGGGTGATCTGCGACGCGCTCGTGATCTCATGCAAGAGCCACATCTCCATCCTGATCGACCGGCTCTCGGACCCGCGCTGGTACGTGGTGCGGAACATTCTCTACATCCTGGGCCGGATCGCGCATCAGGGGGTGGAGCGGGCCCTGGGGGACGCTCTCACGCACAGCGACGTGAGAGTACGCAAGGAGGCTCTCCGTGCTCTGGGTGGGATCGACAGTCCCGCGAGCCGCGCGTATCTCAATTCCATGTTGCGCGATCCTGACAAGGACATTCGAATCCTGGTCGCACAGCTCCTCGCAGGCAGAAAGGACGAGCGTGCCGCGCGGATACTCTGGAGTGTGATCGAATCACCCGAGTTCGTGGGCCGTGATCTGGACGAGAGGGTTGCGTTCTGTGGTGCCTTGGCACGCACAGACTCGGACTCCTTGATTCCCAAGGTGGAGCGAATGCTGACCCGTGGAGGGATATTCCAGCAGGCGGTTCAGGGCGGCCGAATGGAAGCGGCGATGGTCCTGGCCTGGCTGGGTACTCCGGCCGCTCTCGACGTTCTGAGCCGCGAGGCAAAAAGCAGGAACGATTCGGTGCGCCGCGCCGTGAAGGAGGCTCTCGAGACGGTGAGGGAGTTCGCCGCCAAGGATCGCCAAAAAGGTTGACCTCGTTACGCTGCTCCCTAGAAGTCCGGCATGGTCACCCGAGCGGACTGGGTGTCGTGGACCTCGATCCTGCTCCTGGGAATCAAATCGGCATAGTGCAGAAGTGAAAAGACGAAGGGATCGGCCGGGTCCTGGTCCAGGATCAGAATGTCGGTGTCCAGCATCCGGATGTTGCCGAACTGCGACGTGCCACCCTTGAGGTAGACGTAATTCTTGGCAGAGGATTTGGGCGCCGGAATGGGATTGCCGGCAAAGGCAAGGCGTATCCCGTCCAAGTCCACGGTGACATGGGACATCTTGCCGTCAACCCGCGGCGGCGGGAACAAACCGAATGGTTTCACGAACATCCGGTTGCCATGGACGATCAGGCTCTTGTTGGGCGGAAGGGAGATGATGTTCTCCAGCTGGAACGGTTTCCATTTGATGAGCGGGGATACCGGAAGGACGCCCAGGATTTCCAGATGGTCCACGTCAATGACCAGCGTGTTGCTCGGGGTATCCACGCCCAAGTGGGCCGTCATGGTGAACGAGATCCAGATACCCACGTTGACGCTGCCCTTCACCCCTACGACGTGCTCGTGGTCCGATTCCTTGAGCGACACCTTGAGATCGCGCAGCTTGGAATGGGGATAGTTGAAGACGCTTTCGTTGAACATCCCTTCCAGCACGCTGGGGCGGATCATCACCACGGACTGCTGCAAGGCCAGGTGAAACGAGCTCAGGTCGTCGAAATTGACCGTCCTGCCTTCGACGGGTACGGCCCGCAGAGCCATGTCCCCCATATCGACATAGACCTTGTCCGACCACTTGAATTGGACGTTCTGCATCCGAATGGCCACGCCCGACGCGCCGGAGGCCTTCGCGGTGTCGGCTTCCAGGAATGTGGTCAAGAGCTTGGCGGATTGAGTCGAGGCCGCGCGAACGGCGGATCTCTGCTCGTACAGGAGGAAGCTCTCGAGAACGACGACCATCAGCAGCAGGATGATGATCGCGCCCATCAGACGGCCGCGATTCCGGAGAAGCCATTCCTTGGCCACGAGCATCCCTCGTCAAGGTGAACGTCCCAGGATAGCAATTCTAACGGGGGGACCCCTGAGTATGCAAAAACGCCGTGCGTCCACCCGATTCAAACGGTCTCGCCCGAAGGGCCATCCAAACGGGTATTCGCCCACACCCGTATGCCCCAGGAGGCGCCATGCTTCGTCTGTGGATGGTCCCACTCGCCGCGATCCTCGTCCTCACGGTCTCGACGAGCACCCCCGCCAGCTCTAGGCTGCCTCTTTCGAATCCCGAGTTCGGATGGACGCTCATCTCGGGAGGGTCCCAGAGCAACATGGGCAAGGTGGATCCGTACAAGATCAACGACCTGAGGCATCGCTACGGAAAACGGTTCCTTTGCATACGCGATCGGGACGAGGTCTGGGTCATCACCGACGAGGCGCTGGTCCGGCGTGGAGAGAGCACGGCCAGCATCATCACCGAGTATCAGCCCGCCATCGCGGACATGGCTCGAGCCGAGGCCCAGCTCTCGATGAGCGAGGACACACACGAGGACGAGAAGGCGGAGCTGAGAGAGAGGCGCATGGAGATTCAGAAAGCGATCGACGCCAACGAGCGACACGGCCGCTCGACGAAGGATCTCGAGCAGGAGCTCTTCCAGGCGAACACCCAGCTCCAGGCGATCCAGGGAGTGGAGGAGAGCGCCCGGCTGACCCCCGAGGAGAAGAAGCAGCTGATCCGCCAGCGGGACAAGGCGTCGGTTCGGGTGAAGGTGGGATACGATCGGATCAACGCCGGAATGCGTGAGCTCTTGAACCTGGCCAGGGAACGCGGTCGAGCCGAGCTGGTGAAGTGAACCGAATCGGGCGTTCGACGTGCCATTCGCCGGAAGGCACTCAGCGCGAGAAGAGCCTTCGAAATTCGCCCGGCGTATATCCCGTCCTTCGTCGGAACGCAGCCGCGAAGTGGCTGGAGCCGCTGAACCCGGA
>Ga0075433_10002372_pt1 | contig 14311 bp, 13 predicted proteins | sample RhiMethybrSRZTD2_FD_75299 | JGI IMG/M metagenome (GOLD analysis project Ga0075433, IMG submission 75299) | Populus rhizosphere microbial communities from Tennessee, USA - Rhizosphere MetaG P. TD hybrid SRZTD2 | ecosystem: Host-associated > Plants > Roots > Rhizosphere > Soil | place: USA... | reverse complement strand
AATTTGCCAGGCACGTGGGCCAGTCTAGCGAGGGCTCGACGCTCCCCGGGCGACCCTTCCCGCCCGGGAACTCGTATGAAATGCGAGGTATGAGGTCCCGGTTTGAGGTTACATATGCCCAGGCGGATAAACAGGACGGACGGAGGCATGGGCAGACGGAGTTCCAGGCAGACGGCGGTCGTAGCTGACCGCCGCCCGCTCGAGCGCGGCCTGGCCCGTTTCCTCCTGGAGGAACGGGGTCTCCACGTCGTCGGCGAGGCCGCCACGATGTCGGACGTGCTCCTGCAGGCCCAGGAGCTCCGTCCCGACGTCCTCGTCCTGCACGAGAAGCTCGCGCTCGATCACGAGCCGGCGCTGATCGCGCAGATCCGGAGCACCTCTCCCCAAACCAGGATCGTCGTGCTCGCCGCCGACCGGAAGGCCCTCCCGCCCGCCCTGCTCCTGCTGGCGGACACCGTCGTCGAAGACGGTCCTGGGCTGACCGAGCTCGGCTTCGCGATCGCCGGTCCCGTACCCGCCGGACAGACCGACGATGACGAGGAGGAGGAGGACGACCGAGCGGCCGCCGCCGGGGCCTCCTCGAATTCGCGAGCCCAGCGTTGGGCAGACCGGCTGAGCGGGTTGGCGGTCGCCTCCGTCATCGCGCTCGCGCTCCTGTTCGCCCGGTCGCTCGCCCTCGTCGGGCCGTCCGGCGATGCCCAGGAACACGTCGACGCGGCCCTCGCTTCTCTCGACACGCTCACCAGTTCGTTGTCGACGGCCTCTCCCGAAGAGATCGCGGCGATCGCGTCCACGCTCGTCCAGGAGCGAGCGGCGGCGCAGCAGGCGGGTGCGGACGTCACGGAATTCGACCAGCGGGTGGTGAGCGAGCTGGCTGCGATGTTGGGCTCCGTTTCTGCCCAGACGCGGCAGATCCTCCTCGCGATCCTCGAGGAGGTGTATTCGGACAACGACCAGCCTCCGCCGTCACCTCCGCCGACGACTCCCGGTCCTGAGCTGACCGACACGGTGTCACCCGCACCCGCGACCTCGGCGACCGAGACCCCGATCCCGACGTCCGAGCCTCCGGTCTCGACGGAGTCCCCGTCGACACAGCCGCCCACGACCACGGAGCCGCCGGCGACGACGACCGAGCCCGCGACGACGACGGAACCGACGACCACGACCGAGACGACGACGACCACGACCGAGACGACGACGACCACGACCGAGACGACGACGACGACGACCACGACCGAGACGACGACGACGGAACCGACGAGCACCACGACTGAGACCACGACGAGCGAGCCGACGACCACGACGGAGCCGACGAGCACCACGGAGCCGCCGACGTCCACGACCGAAACGCCGACCACGACCCAGCCCGAGACGACGACCGAGACCACGAGCCCGCAGACCCTCAAGAGCGCAGGCACCAAGTCGGGCGTCCTGTTGCTCCCGCCGGCGATCGTCCTTCTCCTGACGGGCTCCGCGTTCGCCCGTCGGAAGGCGATCCGTGAGGACGAGCCGACGGACGACGACTGAGGTCGGCGGGAACCGCCCGCCTGCGATACTTCGAACGTGGCCGGCAAGAGGAGACGCTTCCGGTTCCGCCCGCCCGGACTGAAACCCACGACCAAGGTCGGAACGCTGGGTCCGTACCGCGGGCGGCTCGGTCTCGCCTGGGTGATCGCCCCGATCGTGGCCGGCGCCGTGATCCTGGTCGCCGGCTACCTCGTGCTCACCCGGTGACGCTCGCCGGCTACTGCTGGCCTCCCTCGGTCGCGCGGGGCGAGCCGGCCGCCCTCCACGTCTCGACCGATGCGGGCGCGTTCGACGTCGAGGTCGCCCGCGAGGGCGCCGAGCGCGAGTTCGTCTGGCGCGCCTCCGACGTGCCCGCCGGTCACCACCCCACTCCCGACGACGCGTCGAGCAAGGGCTGTGGCTGGCCGTCGGCGCTCGAGATCCCCGTGGGGAACTGGCGATCGGGCTACTACGCGGTGAGCCTCATCGCGGGCGCGGAACGTCACGACGCCTTCGTCGTCGTCCGCCCCGAACCCTCGGACCCGGCCCTGATCTTGCTGGTGCTCTCCACCACGACCTGGCACGCCTACAACGACTGGGGCGGACCCTCGCTGTACACCGGCGGCACGCGCGTCTCGTTCCGGCGGCCGTTCGCCAACGGCTTCCTCGTCAAGCCCGAGCCGATCGGCCGGATGATGCAGCCCGAGCCGGACCGCGAGGCGATGGGCTTCCGGACGTGGGCGCGCGCGAACGGGGTCTCGGACTGGTGCGGCGGCGCGGGCTGGTTCACGTACGAGCGGACGTTCACCCGATGGGCCGAACGCAACGGGTTCCGGGTCGACGTCGCCGTGAGCCAGGATCTCGAACGACATCCGGACGCTCTCCACGGCGCGCGACTGTACGTCAGTGCCGGCCACGACGAGTACTGGTCGTGGGGCATGCGGGACGCGTTCGACGGCTTCGTCGCCGGTGGTGGCAACGCCGCGATCCTGTCCGGGAACACGTGCTTCTGGCAGGTCCGGTTCGACGAGGACCACGGAGGGATGACCGGCTACAAGTACCGAGCCGACGAGGACCCGGTCCGCGGAACATCGGACCGGCACCTCCTGACCGGCTGCTGGTCGGACCGGCGCATCGGCCGCCCGGAAACCGAGACGATCGGCCTGACGTTCACGCGCGGAGGGTACGCCCGTTACGGCCTCGGCGCGCCGGACGGCCCCGGCGGGTACACGGTCCACCGGCCCGAGCACTGGGCCTTCGACGGCACGGAGCTATCAGCGGGGGACGCGTTCGGCGATGCGGACGCGATCGCCGCGTACGAGTGCGACGGGTGCGCGGTCGAGCCGGATGATCACGGAAGGCCCACGCCGACCGGCGTGGACGGCGCGCCCGAAGGGCTCGAGATCCTGGCGACCGCCCCGGCCCACCTGTGGGCGCAGGAGGAGCAGCCGACGCGCTACGCGCACGAGCCGGGCGAGCTCGAGACGTGCTCGACGGCCGTGTTCGGGGACGCGAGCCCGGAGCACCTGGCCGAGCTCGGGGACGGACTCGCCGTGATGGGGGTGTTCGAGCGCCCGGGCGGGGGGACCGTCGTGAACGTCGGCGCGACGGACTGGGTCCTCGGTTTGAACGACCCTGTGGTCGACCGCATCACGAGGAACCTGCTCGAACGCCTGTCGGCCTAGCCTCAACCCACCTTGCGGAGCGGCGCATACGCCACCAACAGCCGCTTCTCCCCCGCGTCCTCGAACCGTACCGTCGCCTCGGCGTCGGTGCCCGCGCCGCTCACGGTCAGGACCACGCCCTCGCCCCACTTGTCGTGGAGCACGGTGTCGCCGGCCGCGATCTGTGGGATCTCCCGCCTGCCCTCGACCGCGGCTCGGATCGGCGAGACGGTGGCGCCGTCCCCGATCGACGTCTCGCCCTCCTCGAGCGCCTTGACGAGCTCGGACGGGATCTCGCCCAGGAAGCGCGACGGCGGGCTGTAGGAGGTCGAGCCGAACAGCGTGCGGCTCCACGCGTACGTCAGGTACAAGCGTTCGCGGGCGCGCGTCACGCCGACGTACATCAGCCGGCGCTCTTCCTCCAACTGCGCCGGGTCACCCATCGAGCGGTAGTGCGGGAACACGCCGTCCTCGAGCCCGATGATGTATACCACCGGGAACTCGAGCCCCTTCGCGTTGTGCAGCGTCATCAGGGTGACGCTTCCGGACTCCTCGTCGTACTCGTCCTGCTCGGACACCAGCGAGAGCTGCTCGAGGAAGTCCGACAGGCTCCCGTCGGGCGATCGCTGCTCGAACTCGGCGGCCACCCCACCGAGCTCGCGGATGTTCTCGATCCGACCCTCGGCCTCGACCGTGCGCTCGGCCTCGAGCTCGAGCAGGTAGCCCGACTCGGTGGCCGCAGCCTCGACCATCCGCTGCGGGCGGGCGCCCGAGTCCAGCGCCTCCTGCAAACGATCCATCACGCCGACGAAGCCGGACACCGCGCCCTTGGCCCGCGCGGCGAGCTCGGGGATCCGGTCGACCTGGCGGCAGGCCTCGAGGAACGCGATCTCTTCGAACGCCGCGTAGCCCTCCAGCGAGGCCACGGTCGCGTCGCCAACCCCGCGCTTGGGCGTGTTGACCACCCGGCGGGCGCTGATCACGTCCTGTGGGTTGATCAGCAGCTTGAGGTACGCCAGGACGTCCTTGATCTCCTTGCGTTGGTAGAACCGCACGCCCCCGACAACCCGGTACGGGATGCCGGCACGCATGAACACGTCCTCGAGCACACGGCTCTGCGCGTTGGTCCGGTAGAAGACCGCGACGTCCGCGTACCGGTGGTTCTCGTCCTCCACCAGGCGATGGGTCTCCTCGGCGACGAACAGCGCCTCCTCGTGCTCGTCGTCGGCCCGGAAACGGACCGCGAGCTCGCCCTCGGCGGTCTCGGTCCACAGGGACTTCGGCTTGCGCTGCACGTTGTGCTCGATCAGCGCGTTGGCGACCGCCAGGATGGTCGACGTGGAGCGGTAGTTCTGCTCCATCAGGAAGACCTCGGCGTCGGGATAGTCGCGCTCGAAGTCCAGGAGGTTCTGGATCGTGGCACCGCGCCACGAGTACACCCCCTGGTCGGCGTCGCCCACGACGCAGACGTTTCGGTACTTGGCGGCCAGCAGGTTGACCAGTTGGTACTGCGCGCGGTTCGTGTCCTGGTACTCGTCGACCAGGACGTAACGGAACCACTCCTGGTAGTGCTCGAGCACCTGCGGGTGGTCGCGGAACAGCCGGACGGTCTCCGTGATGAGGTCGTCGAAATCGAGGGCCCCTGCCGCGCGCTTGCGTCGCTCGTACTCGACGTAGACCTTCGCGATCGTCTGCTCGTAGAAGTTCCCCGCAAGCTGCTCGAACTCCTGCGCCGACAGGACGTTGTCCTTGGCCTTGCCGATCGCGGCCGCCATCGCTCGAGGCGGATACCGCTTGATGTCGAGGTTCTGGTCCTTGAGGACGCTGGTGATCAGGCGTTCGGTATCGCCGTCGTCGTAGATCGTGAAGCTGGTCGGCAGGCCCAGGTGGTCGTGCTCGCGCCGGAGGATGCGGGCGCAGGCCGAGTGGAACGTCAGGATCCACATCCCCTTGGCGATCCGCTGGCCGAGCAGGCCCTCGACGCGTTCCGCCATCTCGCGGGCGGCCTTGTTCGTGAAGGTGATGGCCAGGATCGCGTACGGGTTCACGCCGTGTTCGCGGATCAGATAGGCGATCCGGTGCGTGAGGGCCCTGGTCTTGCCCGAGCCGGCCCCGGCCACGATCAGGACCGGGCCCTCGGTGTGGAGGACGGCTTCCGCCTGGACGGGGTTCAGGGATTCCAGGAGCGGAGACACGACGGCCACGGCCCGATTGTAGGGGTCGACCGGGACGCGTTCGGGCCGGCTCAAGTCTGCGGGTGGAACCTGCGACACTTCTTGGGATGGCGGACACGAAGACGCTCGGCGAGAGCACGGTCCCCGAGCCCGAGGAGGCCAGCCCCCGCAAGAAGCGGAGGCGCCGGGGGCGGATCCTGCGGATCATGGGCCTGGTGCTCATCGGGGCAGCCCTGGTCCTGGCGGGCTACCTGTGGTGGCAGCTGTGGGGCACGGGGTTCGCGACCCGCAGGGCGCAGAGCGAGCTCCGGCCCGGGTTCGAGAACAAGATCGACACCCTCGACCCGCAGGACGCGCCCGAACGCGTGGCCAAGGTCCCGGGCGACGCCGTCGCGATCATCCGGATCCCCGAGATCGACGTCGACTACGTCGTCGTCGAAGGGACCGACACCGAGGCCCTCAAGAAGGGTCCCGGCCACTACACCCAGACCGCCTACCCCTGGCAGGACCACGGCCGAGTAGGGATCGCCGGCCACCGGACGACGTACCTCGCGCCGTTCTGGTCGCTGAACGAGCTCCGTCCGGGCGATCGGATCGTGCTCGCCACCGAGTACGGCATCTTCAACTACCGCGTGACGCGGAGCGTGGTCACGCCTCCGAGCGGGATCCTGCCCTCGGGCGCCTCGGTCCTCGACCAGACGAACGACCCGACGCTGGTCCTTACCACCTGCAACCCGCGGTTTTCGGCGTCGACGCGTCTGGTGGTGCTCGCCGACCGCGTGAACTGACGCGGGCACCCTCGCGCCCGGTTGCAGGAGACGAAGCTCGGTCGGTACCGTCCTGGGATGGCCGCCGGCTCCTACGAGAACATCGACCCGAACGTCCTCAAGCGGCTCCCGAACCCCGGTGGCGCGATGGAGCTCAAGCACAAGGCCCCCGAGGTCACGTTCCTCGGCGCGCGTGATCAACCCGACTTCGGCACGTTGTACATCACGTTCTATCCCGCGGAGACGGTGATCGAACTCAGATCACTGAAGGAATACCTCTACCAGTGGCGCGACAAGGCCGCGTCCTATGAGCGGTTCCTGGACGTCGTGTACAACCATCTCATGGAGGTGTACCAGCCCGTTCGACTGCGCTTGGTGTTCGAGACGCGGCCACGAGGCGGCATATCGAGCAAGCTCTCGGTCGACTCCGATTGGGCGATCCGAGGCGGCAAGGAGCAGTTCCGGGATTGGGTCGGCCTGGACGACACCTGGTAGCGATCTACTCCCACTCGATCGTGCCGGGCGGCTTGCTCGTCACGTCGTAGGCGACGCGGTTGACGCCCGGGACCTCGCGGACGATCCGGCTGGCGATCCGGTCGAGCACCTCGTGCGGGAGCCGAGCCCAGTCGGCGGTCATCGCGTCCTCGCTGGTAACGGCCCGCACGATCACCGGGTGCTCGTAGGTCCGGCCGTCGCCCATGACGCCGACGCTTCGAACCTCCGCCAGCAGGACGCAGAAGGCCTGCCACGTCTCCTGATCCAGGTTCGCCCGCCGGATCTCCTGCCGGACGATCGCGTCGGCGGCCCGGACCACCGAGAGGCTCTCCGCAGTGACCTCGCCGACGATCCGGACCGCGAGTCCGGGTCCCGGGAACGGCTGGCGCTGGACGACCTCCTCGGGGAGCCCGAGCTCGGAGCCGACGGTGCGAACCTCGTCCTTGAACAGGTCTCGGAGCGGTTCGACGAGTTCGAGGTCCATGTCCTCGGGGAGCCCACCGACGTTGTGATGGCTCTTGATCGTGGCCGCCGTGCCCGAACCACTCTCGATCACGTCGGGGTACAGCGTGCCCTGAACGAGGAAGCGCGCGCCGCGGTGGTCCCGCGCGACCTCCTCGAACACGCGGATGAACTCCTCCCCGATCGCGCGGCGCTTGCGTTCGGGATCGGTGACGCCCTCGAGACGCGCGAGGAATCGGTCGGCCGCCTTCACGTGCACGAGCGGGACCCGGAAGTGCCGGCCGAAGGTCTCCTCCACCTGTTCCGGCTCGCCCTCGCGCAGCAAGCCGGTGTCGACGAACACGCAGGTGAGCTGGTCGCCTATCGCCTTGTGGACGAGCAGCGCTGCCACGGCCGAGTCCACGCCGCCCGAGAGCGCGCACAGCACCTCGGCGCCGCCCACCTGGGAGCGGACGGCGGCCACGGCTCGCTCGATCACGTTCGCAGGAGTCCACTCGGGGAGCAGGCCGCACCCGTCGTAGAGGAACCGCTTCATCACCGCGGTGCCCTTGGGCGTGTGGGCGACCTCCGGATGGAACTGCACCGCGAACAGCCCGCGTTCGGGATCCTCCATCGAGGCGATCGGGATGGCCTCGGTCCGGGAGGTGACCCGGAAGCCCTGGGGCGCAGAGGTCACGGCGTCCCCGTGGCTCATCCAGACGTGCTCGACCGGCGCAAGGTCGGCCAGCAGGATGCCGGGCTCCCCGACATGCAGCTCGGTGCGCCCGTACTCGCGCTGCCCGGTGGCCGCCACCTCGCCGCCGAGCGCCCTCGCCATGAGCTGATGGCCGTAGCAGATGCCGAGCACCGGCACGCCGAGCTCGAACAGGCCGGGGTCGACGTCGGGAGCGCCCTCCTCGTAGACGGAGGCCGGCCCGCCCGAAAGGACCACGCCGGCCGGGCGCCGCGCGGCCACCTCGGACGCCGTGAGGTCGTGCGGGACGATCTCCGAGTAGACGTGGCACTCACGGATCCGGCGCGCGATCAGCTGCGCGTACTGCGCCCCGAGGTCGACGACCAGGACCGGCCGTTCGGGGGCCGGTCGCTGGGAACTGGTCACGATGCTAGTGGCCCATCCCCACGTGCTGGGCGGTCTGGTACGTCTTGCCCTCGGTCTTGATCGACGGCGCGATCACGAGCTCGGCCTTCTGGAACTCGCGGATCGTGGCGTACCCCGTGGTCGCCATCGACGTCGCGAGCGCCCCGAAGAGGTTGAACGTGCCGTCGTTCTCGTGCGCCGGCCCGATCAGGATCTCCTCGAGCGTGGCCACCTGCTGGGTCTTCACCCTGGCGCCGCGCGGCAGCGTCGGGTGGAACGTGGCCATCCCCCAGTGGTAGCCGCGCCCCGGAGCCTCGTACGCCCTGGTCAGGGGTGAGCCGATCATCACGGCGTCGGCACCGCACGCGATCGCCTTGGCGATGTCGCCGCCGGTCCGCATCCCGCCGTCGGCGATCACGTGGCAGTAGCGCCCGGTCTCGCGCAGGTGCTCCATGCGCGCCGCCGCGGCGTCCGCGATCGCGGTCGCCTGCGGGACGCCCACGCCCAGGACGCCGCGCGTGGTGCAGGCGTTTCCTGGCCCGACGCCCACCAGGACGCCGACGGCGCCGGTGCGCATGAGATGGAGCGCGGTCGTGTAAGAGGCACAGCCGCCGACGATCACGGGCAGGTCGAACGTGGCGATGAACTCCTTCAGGTTGAGCGGTTGGCTGTGGGTCGACACGTGTTCGGCCGAGACCACCGTGCCCTGGATGACCAGCAGGTCGAGGCCCGCGGCCACGACGGCCTGGGCGTGGCGTTCGACGCGCTGAGGCGTGAGGGAGGCGCACGAGACGACGCCCCCCTCCTTGATCTCTCGGATCCGCTGTTCGATCAGGTGGTCCTTGAGCGGCTCCTTGTACAGCTCCTGCATCCGGCCGGTCGCCTTCTCGTCGGGGAGCGAGGCGATCTCCTCGTAGATCGGCTCGGGATCCTCGTAACGGGTCCACAGACCCTCGAGGTTGAGGCAGGCCAGGCCGCCGAGCTGCCCGATCCGGATCGCGGTCGCCGGCGAGACTCCGGCGTCCATCGCCGAGGCCATCATCGGGAGTTCGAACGTGTAGGCGTCGATCTGCCAGGAGATGTCGACGTCGTCGGGGTCCCGCGTGCGCCTTGACGGCACGATCGCCACCTCGTCGAACCCGTAGGCCCGGCGGGCCTCCTTCCCCTTGCCGATCTCGATCTCCACCGCGCCTCCCCGATCAGACCCCGATACGCAGAAACGCCCACCCGCGTCCGGGTGGGCGTCGCCGTTCCATGGACGGCACGGTACCACGGGGCCCGGACCCCGAGGCCCTGCTCCGACGACGAGGGTCCGGGACGGTTGCGCGAGCCCGAGACGGGGAGCAGACTCGAGACCGTGAGGCCCTTCACCTGACGCTGATCGCACCGAGCACGAGGTCCTCCGTGGGCGCGGGCCCCTCCGGGCCCCCGCCGTATCCGTTCCCCGGGTCCACTTCGCCCAGACGAGCGTGAGCAGCGACGGACCTGTGGTCAGCGTCCCTCGGCGACGTGGCCGGTGTCGGTCAGGCGCAGGTCGGTCATCCCCGAATGCGACCGGTCGCCCTCCACCTTGGGCTCGTCGTCCTCGAGGTAGCCGAGCTCCTTCAGTCGGCTGAGCGTCCGCTGGAGCGATCCCTCCGGCGACTCGACCATGGTGTCGAGCACGAGCTCGGGGTGCTCCGGCACCTCGTAGGGGTCGTCCACGCCGGTGAAGCCCGTGATCTCGCCCGCGAGCGCCTTCTTGTACAGGCCCTTGGGATCCCGGTTCTGCGACAACTCCTGGATCGTCGCGTGCACGTACACCTCGACGAACTCGCCGATCTGCGCCCGGACCTGGTCGCGCGTCTGCTTGTACGGGGAGATCGGGCAGCAGATCGTCGCCACGCCGTTACGGGTCAGGAGCTCGGCCACGAACCCGATCCGAAGGATGTTCGTGTCCCGGTCCTCCTTGCTGAACCCGAGTCCCTTCGACAGGTTCTGGCGAACCACGTCGCCGTCGAGGATCTCCGTCTTCATCCCGCGCGCCTGGAACTCGTGGTACAGCATCTCGGCGATCGTCGACTTACCGGCGCCCGACAGTCCGGTGAACCAGACGGTGAACCCCTTCTGTTCGGGGTGATGCGTCACAGGAAGCTCCTTCCGACGGCGCCCTCGGACGCCTCGAGGTCGTAGAGGGACAGTATGGAGGGACCGACATCGACCAGGTTGAGGTCCGGGACCTCACCCATCGCCTGACCCGGGAGCCCGGCCATCGCGAACACTCCCGAGCGGTCGTGGTTCGCTCCATCGGGGCCCGTATCGTTCTCGTAGGTATAGATGCTGCGATTGCCGATCGAGCCGACCGAGCGCCACGCCAGGTCGCCGAAGTAGACGATGAGATCCGGCGCCACCCCGCGGACCTCGGTATAGACCTCCTGCGGCTTGAGGACCCTGGTCCCGAGCGGCTCGCCGTCGGGGCCGGGAGCGGCTTCGATCCTTTGGATCAGCTCGTTTCGAACTTCCTCGTACCGGGCGGGTTCGACGATGCCATGCGGCTCGCGGCCCTTGACGTTGAGGAACAACCGGCCGTAGTAGCCGCCGTCGCCCCAGGCGACGGTGTTCGACCAGTCGATCGCGGCCTCGTTGATGGGAAGGACCTTCGACGGGTAGGCCTCGACGGTGAGGTATCGCTCGCGGATCAGCCAGTCGTTGAAGCAGAAGCCGCCCATCATCGGGCGCGCCCCGTGATCGCTCATCACGATCGTGATCGCGTCGTCTGGCAGAGCCCCCAGGAGCAAGCCGACCTGATCATCGAGGAACCGGTAGTAATCCTGGAACGCGCCCTCATACTTGTTGCCAGGCTCGTACAGCGGATGCGTCGGGTCCCAGTGCTGCCAGAACACGTGGTGTAGACGGTCCGGCGCGATCTCGCACAGCATGAAGAAGTCCCACGGCTTGTCGGCGGCGAGCTTCCGGCCGACCTGGAACCGGCGTTCGGTCATCTTGAACACCTGGTCCAGTGCGACGTCGTAGCCAGCGCGCCGGAAGTCGGGGATGTCGAAGATGTATTCGTTGCCCTCGCCGAGCTCGTCGACGATCTCGGTCTCGAGCTCGGTCGGGAACGCCCAGGACTTCGCCGAGGGCGGGGTGAGGAAGCAGCCGACCCGCCACCCGGGGAAGGCCTTGGGGGGCGGGAACGAGGGCGGAACGCCGATCAGCAGCGACCGCAACCCCTTGGCGCCCAGCAGGTCCCAGACCGCGGGTTCCTTCACCGCGTCCGCGGTGGCGATCGAAAGTCCCTCGTACGACGTGTCCTTGCGGTTGCGGAACCCGTAGATGCCGAGCTGGCCGGGCGTCTTGCCGGTCATCGCGCACGCCCACGCGGGGACGGTGATCGGCGGCGTGATGCTCGCGAGGTCGCCCCACATCCCCCGCTGCATGAGCGCGTGGATGTTGGGCGTCTCGGCGGCGAAGTCGCGGAACAGCAGCTGGGGCGTCGCACAGTCCAGCCCGATGACCGCGACCCGCGGCGTGTCGGTCACGTGCGAGCCCCTCGTCTTGGTCACGGAACGGGAGCCCGCCGGGCTCCCGCGGACATGCTACCAACGGCGTCGTGCCATGGGCCCGGCGACCTGCGAGGATGCGCCCCCGTGAAGCTCCTGCGGCGGGTCCTCGTGTGGCAGGCGGCCCTGTGGGCCGGGTTCGGCCTGGTCCTGGTGATCGCTCCCGGGTGGGTGGTCGAGACCGTGTTCGACCAGCCCCCGCTCGGCGAGGAAGCGTGGCTGCGCGTCTCGGGCGTCATGGCGATCGCGCTCGCCGGCATGATGGTCCTGGTCTCCCACCGGGTCGAGGACCTGTGGTGGTGGTCGTGGACGTTCGTGATCCTCGAGGTCGCGAGCAGTGTCGTCCTGGTGTTGAACGCGCTCGTCGGGGTCCCCGAGGGCGCGGCGTCGTGGCCGTGGTGGCTGCTCGCCGGCGTGAACGCCGGGTTCGCGGTGATCGAGCTGGCCGCGCTCGCGCGGATCGGGGGCGAACGGCCGCCGGGCTAGCCGCTGCAGCGGTTCGCTGGCGCCCCCCCTGCCGCCTCGATCGCCCTCATCTAGATGTCGAACGCGAGGAGGGCCGGCGTGCACGCCGGCCCTCCTCGCGTTCCGGTCGAACCCGGGACGTCAGTGCATGTGCCCGTGGCCGGCGGCCTCGGACTCCTCCTCCTCGGGCTTCTCCACCACGGCGCTCTCGGCGGTCAGGATGATGGCCGCGATCGAGGCCGCGTTCTGCAGCGCCGAACGGGTGACCTTGGCCGGATCGAGGATCCCGGCCTTGAACATGTCCACCCACTCGTCGTTCTTGGCGTCATAGCCGCGCGAGTCGCCCTCGGAGCGGATGCGCTCGACCACGACCGCGCCCTCGCTCCCCGCGTTGTGGGCGATGAGGCGGGCGGGCTCGGCCAGCGAGTTGCGAACGATCCGGGCTCCGGTCGCCTCGTCGTCGGTGAGGTCGACCTTGTCGACGGCGGCCTCGGCGCGGATCAGCGCCACACCACCGCCCGGCACGATGCCCTCCTCGATCGCCGCGCGCGTGGCCGACAGCGCGTCCTCGATCCGGTGCTTCTTCTCCTTCAGCTCCACCTCGGTGGCGGCGCCGACCTTGACGACCGCGACGCCCCCGGCCAGCTTGGCCAGGCGCTCCTGCAACTTCTCGCGATCCCAGTCCGAGTCGGTCTTGTCGATCTCGGCCTTGATCTGGTTGATCCGGCCCTTGACCTCGTCCTGGGAGCCGGCGCCCTCGACGATCGTCGTGTCGTCCTTGGTGACGACGATCTTGCGCGCGCCGCCAAGCAGGTCGAGCCCGACGTTCTCGAGCTTCAGCCCGACCTCCTCACTCACGACCTGGCCGCCGGTCAGGATCGCGATGTCCTGCAGCATCGCCTTGCGGCGGTCGCCGAACCCCGGCGCCTTGACCGCGACCACGTTGAAGGTGCCGCGGATCTTGTTGACCACGAGCGTGGCGAGCGCCTCGCCCTCGACGTCCTCGGCGAGCACGAGCAGCGGGCGTCCGGCCTGCAGCACCTTCTCGAGCAGCGGGAGCAGTTCCTGCACGCTCCCGATCTTCTTGTTGACGATCGCGACGTAGGGCTCTTCCAGGACCGACTCCATGCGCTCCTGGTCCGTCACGAAGTACGGCGAGATGTAGCCCTTGTCGAACTGCATGCCCTCGACGAACTCGAGCTCCATGCCGAACGTGTTCGACTCCTCGACCGTGACGACGCCATCCTTGCCGACCTTGTCCAGCGCCTCGGCGAGCACGTCCCCGATCGCGGGGTCGGCGGCCGAGATCGCGGCGACGTTGGAGATGTCCTCGCGCGACCCGACGTCCTTGGCCTGGTCCTTGATCGCGTCGACGGCGGCCGTCACCGCCTTCTCGATGCCGCGCTTGAGCGCCATGGGGTTGGCGCCGGCTGCGACGTTGCGCATGCCGCGGTGGACCATCGCCTGCGCGAGCACCGTGGCCGTGGTGGTGCCGTCGCCGGCCACGTCGTTGGTCTTGGTCGCGACCTCCTTGGCCAGCTGGGCGCCCATGTTCTCCCACGGGTCCTCGAGCTCCACCTCCTTGGCGATCGTGACGCCGTCGTTGGTGATCGTCGGCGCTCCCCACTTCTTGTCCAGGACCACGTTGTGGCCCTTGGGTCCGAGCGTGAGGGATACGGTGTCCGCCAGCTTGTTCACGCCGGCCTCCAGCGAGCGACGAGCGTCCTCGCTGAACTTCAACAGCTTGCTTGCCATGGGACCTCCTCGATGACGGTTCGGGGGCGGCCGCGTGGCGGCGCGCCCCCGAGTCCGAACCTGTGCGACGAACTACTTGCCGATGACGGCCAGGACGTCGCGGGCCGAAAGGATCAGGTACTCCTCGCCCTCGACCTTGACCTCGGTGCCGCCGTACTTCGAGTAGATGACGGTGTCGCCGACGGCGACGTCGAGGGGAACCCGCTGCCCGTCCTCGAAGCGACCGGGGCCGACCGCCACGACGGAGCCCTCCTGGGGCTTCTCCTTGGCGGTGTCGGGGATCACGATCCCGGAGACCGTGGTCTCCTCCTCCTCGCCGGGCTTGACGACGATCCGGTCCTCGAGGGGCTTCAGATTGAAGTCCTTGGCCATCCCTTCCCTCCTTGACTGGTGGGCCGTGCGC
>Ga0075433_10002371_pt1 | contig 14315 bp, 11 predicted proteins | sample RhiMethybrSRZTD2_FD_75299 | JGI IMG/M metagenome (GOLD analysis project Ga0075433, IMG submission 75299) | Populus rhizosphere microbial communities from Tennessee, USA - Rhizosphere MetaG P. TD hybrid SRZTD2 | ecosystem: Host-associated > Plants > Roots > Rhizosphere > Soil | place: USA... | reverse complement strand
ATCAGTCGCCGCGCGCACTACGGCCTTCATGTATTGCCACAACTCAACGACAGTCTGTATTGAGAAATAGTATCCACCGTATTGCTGACTACGTCGCTGTTGTTCCGGTTGGCCGAGCCCATCAGGTCACCTTTGTATTCCAAATCTGGATCGGGATTCGAAAAATACGGAAGGCGTGTGCAGCCCTTTAGTTCGTCTGCTTTCGCGCACGCCGCGTCGTTCTCGGCCATGACTGTACGCCACGGATGTGCACCCCCTGAGGGGTTTGCCTTCACATACGCCAAACTGTTTGGGATGCTTGGCGACAGGCTATGCGTCTGATGGTCGGCACCCATGACATGGCCCAGCTCGTGGGCAAAATTGAAATTTGCCGCAAGGCAGTTAACTGGTACGACGGTATAGGCATATTCTTCGTATAACCCGTCTTCGGCCTGCATCAACGTTGATCTGCCGCATTTTTGCTTCTGGGGATATTTGTAGTTGGGTCTTGTAATCAAACTGACTACGTCCGCGCGATATTGGTCTCTCAAGTCGTGGACTGACTGCAAGGGTGCAACTTGGCCGGCCACACTCAGGTTGCGCAACTTCAACGTTCCCAGATCCTCCAGGAGGCTGTCCTTCTCGACGTAACCCTCCACTCTTTCAACATGCACGATCGACACCCGCGGGCTCGCGAGGCTATTCCCAAAGATCACATTGGTCTCATTCTCGGCATCCTGAATCTGGTTGCGTATTTCCGTGTCATCGGCGGCCGTGCAGGTATTGGGATTGCCGCCGATCAATGCTCCGGCGCAGGCAGCATCGGTATAAACCACGAGCATATCAATGTGATTCGGATCGCATTGCTGCACAAATTGCAGACTTCCTGAATAGGCTATCGTCCGTAGCCTCCCTCGCGGCGCCTCGTAAGGCTTCGATGCCCCGAGTGGTTCCCCTCCCTCGGGAAATGCCGCTATATCAACTTCGAAGACAACCTGGATTCCATCGGCTACTTGATCAACCCGATACATGGTTCCGTTGGACATGAGCACTTTACCGACCAGCATCTCGTTTAGTATCGAAAGCGTTGCGATGCTTCTCTCGTCGCCCTTCACTTTGCCGTTCCAGACGTAGCCCCCCATTGCCGTGCGTTGTACCCCCTTCCTGACGAGCGACACGGTGGAGCCGTCCGGCGTTGGAAAATCGAACTGCCGCGCCGCCGGCGACTCGAGCGCGGCAAGGTCGAACCGAACAAAGCGGATTTTCGTACCCTTGGCGACTTCAGCCGGGAGGTTTGTGGTTCCTTTCCATTCCGCCGGCTCCCACGGGTCAGAGCATCCCGACAACACGGTAAGCATCGTCAATACCGCGCCGCCAGTAGCTATCCCCTGATTGCTACGCCGCCTCATGGGTGCCTCCTCCGCGCCTCCGCAGGAAATTAGTTATGTACATGAGCGACTCCATCGCGCAGCGCCTATTCCGCACCGATGCGTGACCTGTTTCCGGCCAATTCCGCCGCGGATGTCAAACGCTCGACATACGATCCTTAGCAAAGACTACAACTGGGCGTGCCGTTGGGTTTCTTGGCTCCGCACTGATCGCCCGAACAGAATGGCATGTCCTGGCACGGCGGTGGGTCGCTGACGGGGTTACAACTGCCAGGAGTGACGTACGACTCGACCTCAAGTTTGAATCCGGGATCCAATGCGCCCAGCTGAATCTGATCCCAGGCTTCGCCAAACTTGGACAGTGCTCCCGAACCGTCGCGCGGAAACACATAGACGATCGTTTCCAGCGGGTCGGGCGTCGAAAACTTCTCACAACCGATGATGCAGCCGATCTCATGTTCTTCGAGATCGTTGAAGCCCAAGACTTCCTTCAGTTTTGCATCAAATTCTTTGAGGTTCTCTTTTTTGCCGCTTACCGATGCCATGCCCCAAGGGACGCCCTCTTCCTTATCAATATTGAGCACATGAGGCTGTGGCGCAACGGTGGGTTGAGTGGTCTGTGCTTCATCCTTGGGAACAGGTTGTGGAGTCGAGGACCCATTACAAGAGGCCATGAAGACTGTCGCCGTCACTAGCGGCACGACGGCCGTAACGATTGGGTTTCGGTTCACTGGGTTCTCCTTATTGATTGTCTAATCACACGAACATTAATCAGATTCTCTGCTGCCTACATTTCAATCAAATGTGAATCTGACTCTTAGAAAAGCGACACGTCGCGTAGCAACGCGCGGATTGAATACATCTGACTCGACCAAGTCGATGAATTCATCGCCGATATTCAACACTCCCAGACTCAAGATACCGCGTCGCCTCGGCAATTCATAATCGATCGCCGCGTCGACGATCCAGGCATTATCGTCGGCCTCGAACCTGGGTGCGGCGGCGCCCGCTGCGAAGGTGCCAGATTGCTCGACGAATGATCCCTGCATTCGAAGCGTCACGCCTCCGCCATGGAAGAGACGGACCCCGAGTGGAACCATGATCGTCTCCAGATCAACGATTCCCTCGGATCCCGGCAAGGCTTGCGGACGATCGATGGTTTCGAGTTCGGCTTCCGCGGTGAGCACGGCACTCCACCCCGACTGTCCCAATGCGGGATACGTCTTGTACACATAGCCATGCCCCGTCGACTCGCGCCACGAAAAGTCCTTGTCCAGATTGAGGTCTGGCACATCGAGCTGTCGCCGCGCAAGCTCGAAGCCCGCTTTCAGCTCGTCCGAAAAAGAATGGTCGAATCCGAGCGCAGCGCGGCTCGAAATCGTACCTTCGACGTCGCCGTACAGATCTTCAAACCCTGAAAAGTACTGATTGAAGCCGGCCACTTGCGTAGGCTCGATGGTCTGACTCGCCACGAAAGGCCGCCGCACCGCGGAAAAGGCGGCGAGACGCAGAGTCGAGCCCGGTTGCACCCGCCATGTAAGCGCGAGCTTTGGATTCAATCGCTCGCGCGAGATCGAATTATTGAAATCCGAGTGCTGGTGAAGATACCAGTCGAAAGCCAACCCCGCGTCGATGGTGATCCGTCCATCGCTCGGAGTCCATTGTCCGTAGAGATAGGCGTTTGCGGCGTTCGTTCGAAATGTGGCGTTCTCAATGGCCGAAACGCTGTCCTTTTCGATGTAACCGAGCCCCGAGACAGTCTGCAGCGCGCCCCATTGTCTCGAGTTCTGGATCTCTGCGGTGTAAGTGTCCGAGTCCGTGTCTGCAACGTTGATTCCAAGAAACTCCACGAGTCGGAATGGATCTTCGTAGGCTGCGGTCCAGATCCAATCGCCCGTTGTCTGCGTGCCGACATGCCCGCTGATCCGGTAGGAATTGCCGTCCTCGCTGATGGTGACCGGGAGTTGGCGATCGGGATCGAACCGGAAAAATGTCTCTTCGATGTGAAATTCGTTGCGCCTGACATCGACTTGAATCGAGGACCGAGCCCCAATCTGCCTCTGTACGAGCATGGAATAGATGTCCTTCTCTGCGGCATCATTCTCGAGGAATCCGTCCGTCTCATAGTGAAGCTGGCCGAGGGTCGCGGACCACTTGCCGGACAGCAAACTGACCTGCGCCTGGTCGCCGAAGGTGTCTCTCTCGCCGGCTAGCCCATCGAAATCGAAGCGAACGCCGTCGCTATTGAAGAGTTGGTTGAATTCGTTGACGCCGAGTTGTGTCGGTCCGGTTGCCCGGAGAATCGTAAGGTTGTCGACTCCTAGCACGGGCGGCGTTGCCGCGTGGGAAACCGGCTGCCTGATCTGCGCCTGGAGCACCTCGCTGACACGGGCGATATCGTGGCGCGGAAGATTGGCGTATGCCGCGGCGAGCAGGTTATGCGCCGAGTAGTTGTCCGGATTCTCCGCGATTGCCTTGGTGCTCTCGAAAATTGCGAGCTTTTCGAAGCCGAGCTCGCCATACAGCGCTGAAAGACTGGCGGTTCTCGCCGCGACGTCGTCGTCCAATTGCAGTCTGGACCTGTAAACCGCCCGGTTGTCGTTCCTTGCGATCGATTCGCCGAGCTCACCGATTGCGGCGACCGGCTGGTTTGTCGACTGGTCGAGAATTGCCTCGTAGAAATAAGGCGTCGGGTCCTGGTCGTCGAGCGCTTTCGCAAGTCCAAGCTGCGTCCGAGCGAGCACATTTCGATTCCGACTGTTCTCTTCGTAGTAAGCCTTGCCGACGTAGCTCCGCAAGAGTGAATTCGATGGATCAAGCGCCACCGCAATCTCGATCTGCTCCCTGCCCGCGACGAGCTTGCCGTCGCGAATCATTGCAAGTCCGAGCCCCAGCCGGGGTAGCGCACTGAATGAATCGCGCTCAAGGCCCATCTGAAATTCTGCTCGCGCGGCTTTGATGTCGATCAGGGCCAGGTGCACGTACCCGAGCATGGTATGCGCATAGCTCTCGGTTGAATCGCTCGCGACAGCTGCACGGGCGGCAGCTTCGGCAGCCCGCCCATCTCCAAGCGACAGCAACAGTTCCGCGACCCTTGCATGCGCAAGTGAGCTATCCGGCCTGAGCGATTGGGCCTGTCGGGCACTGTCGAGCGCAGCCAGGAGATCGAACCCAGCCTGTTCTACGAACGACTGCGCGAGCCACGCCCGATAGTTTTCAGCCCCGAATTCCGTCGCCTTCTTCGCTGACTCGAGCGCCGACGCTTTGTCGTTCTTGGCGACCTGGATGACCGAACGCAGTGCATGCGCATCACTGCTCGACGGATTTGCCGCAAGTTCAGCATCGATCGCAGCGAGCGCCTCGTCGACGCTGCCTGCACGCAACAGCCTCTCCGCGCGCGAGATCCCGGTTGTATCCGACTGATCGCTGATCGGCGGATAGCGGAGTACCCACTGCACGGCGTCCTGGGGCTTGATAACCGTCTCGATCGTTCCTGGCCCGGCGGCTCCACTTGCGATGCTCTGGCCCGCTCCGACCAGCTGCGTGTTGCCCGTGGCGACTGCTTGCGAAGAAACCTTGCCCTCGAGCACCGTCAGCCTGGTCGAGTCGGGCGTCACCTGCACCATGAACTCGGTGCCTTCCACAGCCGCATTCATGTGTGGCGTGGTGACCTTGAACTTCTTGGGGAATCGGGTGATGAAGTAACCGGCGCCCCGGGCTTGCGCGTTGCGAAGGCCCTCAGCGACCTCAGCCCCGAAGAATTCCACTTCGATCGCTTCGTCGGATTGTTTAAGCCGAATGACCGTGTTCTGGTCCACCCGAACCATCGTCTCGGGCTGTAGGGACACGAGCGCTCGACTTTGCGCGTCAGTGCGGAGGCGATCGTCGGCGCAAAGCGCCGTGTCGAGCTTTTTGACCGCGGCCCAATCCTTTTGGCCAGCTCGCTGGATCTCGACGGTACCTTGGAAAGCGGTGATTCGTCCGATCCCCGGCGAGCAAGTCGCGACGTCTTCTTGCGCGGACGCTTGTAGGACAGGGACCAGCGTCAGCGCGAACAAAACTAATGCCACCAGGAGCGCGCAGCGACTCCCGTCGCGACCGACGGTCTGCCATTCCCCCATCTTCCCGCTCCCTGACAAGCCACCAGGAGGGTCCGATGTCATTGTTTTCGTTAGAAGCGGCTGCACCGTAGTCCTTTGGGGCGACCGGCGCAATGTGTGCCGGTTCTGCGGGTTCGCCCGCTCCAAAAAGCTACGCCGTGGCCAAGACGCTGAATGTCATCTACCCGACAGTCCGGGCAGCAAAATCCTGTTCGCAATCAATTAATTGATGATCCAGGCGCCGTTATCGCGGGGCAGGTTCGACTCCAGGCTCTCCAGAATGAAGGCGGCCGGGCCATCCTCCGGGTAAGCCTCCCGAACCTGGGTGAGCAGCACTCTGGCGGCCTGGGCGTCACCCCGGTCGAGAAACTCGACGGCCTCGGCAGTGCGCCCGCAGCGTTCCGCGTCGGCCGCGGACGCGCGAACCTTGAGCCCGACGAGCTCATGGACTTGCACCGCGTTCGTCTTGCCTCGAAGCAGGTAGCGGCCCAGGTTGCGCAGCAGGAATTCGCCGCCGGCATTGCCCAACACCGGATCCGACACGAGGATGCGAGTCCCGAGCCGCTTGTTCAGATCCTGGATGCGGTTGGCCGTATTGACCGCGTCTCCGACCGCTCGGTACTCGTAGTGCGCGCCGGCGCCGATGGTCGTGAGTGCGACACGCCCCCAGTCGACGCCGAATCGCGTCTTGAGCCGGTTGCCTGCGGAGGCCTGGTTGAACTGCTCGACGGCGTCACGCATTTCGAGGAGCGCCAGCAGTACGCGCCGGCGCGTGTCCGCCGTGCGATCGGGCCAAATCGCGACCATCGCGTCGCCCACGACGTCCGACACGAAGCCGCCCCGCTCCGCCACGCGGCCGAACAGCGAGCCGTAGTAACGGTTCAGGAATCCCGCGAGCTCTTCCGGCGGCATGCTTTCCGCGAAAGGCGTGAAGTTCGCCGCATCGGTCGCGACGCAGGCGCACTCGATCGATTCCTGCGAATCGCCGAGCCCACCGACGTTGCGCTCGAGCTTGGCGACGACCTCTTTCGGTACGAAGTGGCTGAACGCGTCGCGTAGGCGCGCGCGTTGCTGGTGCGCGGACCAGAACTTCCAGGCAAAGGCGGTCAGTGAGCTGATCGGCAAGGCGACGGCGAGCGGGAGCGCGACGGGCATCCACCACGCCCTCGTATCGAACAGCCATGACGCCGTCGCGAGGTAGCCGACACCGAGTGTGAGAACGACGAAGATCGCCACGCGATTGCCTAGTCCGTGGCAGATGACGAAGGCCAGGAAACCCGCCAGGAACGTCAGCGCCAGCCAATCGCGGCTCGGCAATTCGCGCAGGGTCCGGTCGTCGAGGAGATTGGAGAAGGCCGTCGCCGCAATCTCGACGCCACTCAAGTCAGCCCCGTCGCCGCGCGAGAATACTGTCGAGAAGTGCTCCATCTGTTCCGGGTGCCATGTCTCGCCGTACCCGACGAAAACGACCTTGCCGCCGAAGCGACGGATGTTGTCGCGGGCCGATGCGGTCAGCACTTCGTCATATCCGACGCTCGGAAGCGTCCCGGCAGGTCCATAGAGATTGAGAAGTCGCGTCCCGCTCCCGGAATAGAGCGCACCCAGTGCGCCGATCGCGCGCGCAGTGGCCCGCTCTTTGACCGCAGCCTGCGTCTCCAAAGTCAGGCGATGCAGCTCCGCCGCAGTAGCGGCGTCGCGCTGAGCGAGCTCGCGCAAGACAAGCGCCGTCGCCTGGATCTGGCCGCGCGATTCGAGCTCGGCCGTCGATTGCGGCAGCAGGGTTGCGTTCTCGCCCGCATGCCGGACCAGGAAATCGCGGAGGAACGGATAGCCGTCAGCCGCATAAGCCTGCAGCGCGATGGCCGGCAACGTCGGTGTCGCGAGGCCTTCTTCCTTGAAGGCCATGAAGCGGTCGAATCTCCGATTCGGCTCGGCGACCAGCGGAAACGGCGCGGAGCCCAGGACGGCGTCCGCAATAGCCGGGCTGAGCGCCGCGAGCTGCTCATGTCCGCCGCTCTCCTCCACCTTCTGGGCGATTACGACCCGCGTCATCGAAGCGGCCCGTGCCAGCGTCGCGTCCTGCCACGCGTGCAGGTCGCCGCCGGGGCCGGGGAGCGGCGGTCGCTCGCGGAACAGCACGTCGAAGACGACGAGCGGTACGCCCGCCTCGGCAAGGCGCTCGAGCAGGCGAGCATGCACGCAGCGCGGCCAGCGCGACGGCAATTCCGGCAGGCTGACATGCGTCGCGGGCCGCACGCCTACTCGCAGGTCCTCGCAGCGGTGGAAGCGCTCGGGATCGCGCGGCAGCGAAATCGAATCGGCGGAGCGCTCGTTCATGAACACGAGCACGGCGTGCTGCGGCGGCTCGACCGGGCCGCGGAGTTCAAAAAGCCACTGCAGGCCGAATCGCTGCTCGAGCGTGCGGATCATGGGGACTTCGACCATCGCCGCGCAGAGCGCGCCGACGACGAGACCGGATGCGAGCGTGATCCACTGCGCCTTCATGGGCGCCCGGATCATGCCCGAGGCATGAGCCGGACGCCATCTGGCCACTTGTGTCGGGTCGTTGACAGAGCGGCGCGGCGTTCGCGCCCAACATCCCTCCCCGCATCGGGTCCACTTTTGAACAACTTTTGGAGGAGATGAACATGAGCAACGGTATGTCCCCCCGCATCCGGCACATCGTTTCCGGGCTGGCGGCGGTCGCAACCACGGCCCTGCTGATGACGACGCTGGTCGGTTCCTTCGACTCGCGCCTGTACTTGCAGAAGCCGGCCGCGTCGTCCAAGCCGGTCAGCGCGATCGTCGCCGCCGTGCGGCGCGACACGCTCGACCGCGGGGCCTGACGCATGGCGTGCAGTGGCGCCCGGTCTCTGCCGGCCGGGCGCTTTTTTTCGCCTTCCACCACGGACGCTTTGATGCCCGACCACGATCACCTGACGCCCGTCGAACGCTTCCTGGGCCTTTTCACGCGCGTCATGCCGGGCGAAGGCCGCTGCGTCGCCATCCTGACGATGCAGGCCTTCACCCTGATGCTCGCCTACTACCTCATCCGGCCCGTGCGCGAGGCTCTGATCCTGACGGAAGGCACCGCGGAGCTCCGGAGCTACGCGGTGGGCGTGCAGGCGGTCCTGTTGATCCTGATACTCCCGATCTACGGCCAGCTCGTCCGGCGCGTGGCGACGAACCGCGTGTTCCAGGTCGTCATGGGCTTCTTCGCGCTGAACCTCATCGCCTTCCACGTGATCGGGAGCCTGGGCGTCCGATTCAGCTTCGCCTTCTTCGTCTGGGCGAGCATCTTCGCCGTGATGGCCGTGACTCAGTTCTGGGCTTTCGCCACCGACCTCCTCGACGTCGGCACCGGCACGCGCCTCTTCGGCGTCATCGCCGTCGGCGTGTCGGGCGGCGCGTGGGCAGGAGCCAGCCTGGCGTCCGTCGGCTTCGCAGCGATCGGGCCTTATGGACTCATGCTCGCGGCCGCGGGCGTTCTGGTCCTTTCGATCATCCTGTGCGAAGTCGCGCGCCGGACCGTGCATTCCGACCGGCGTCAGCGGATCGAGGCCACGCCAGGTTCCGATGGCATGGCCCAGCGCTGGCTCGGCGGAATCGCGGTCGTCGGTCGCAGCCGCTACCTGATCGGCATCGCGGCGCTCGTGGTGCTCGTCAACTGGATCACGTCGACCGGCGACTATGTGATGACGAACTGGCTCGCCGACGTGGCGCGTGAGCGCTCTCCCGGCGACCCGGCCGCGTATATCGGCGCGTTCATGGGGCGCTACTGCTCGACGATCACGCTCATCGGGTTCCTCATCCAGCTCTTGCTGGTCTCGCGAATCATCAACGCCGCGGGACTCGCGCGTGCGCTCCTCGTGACGCCGATCGCGATCCTGGCCGGCTTCTGCCTGATCGGCCTTGTGCCCGCATTCGCGGTGCTGCAGTCGGTGCTGGTGGTGCAGCGCAGCCTCGACTACTCGCTCCTCAACACCACGCGAAGCGCCCTCCTCCTGCCGACGACCCGCGAGGAGAAATACCAGGCGAAGACCGCGATCGACACGCTGTTCTATCGCCTCGGCGACCTGCTTGCGAGCCTCGGGGTGTTCATCGGGCTGCGGCTCGTGGACGACGCGCGCGTGCAGTTCGTGTGGCTGGCGATCGTGCTCGCCGCGACGATGACCGTCGTCGCCTGGCTGATCGGCCGAGAGTACCGGCGGCGGTTCGCTCCCGCCGCCAGCCGCTCAGCGAGTGGCGGCCTTCGGCTGGACGGCCGGCAGGCCGCTGCCGTTCAGTAGCCCGTCGCGCCGCTTCAGGATGGCCTCGATCTGCTTGGGATGCAGGTAAGGCCCAAGAACGGCATCGAGCTTCGTACGGTCGAGCGCGGCGAGACGTTGCGCAAGTGATGGCGGGATCTCGACCGGATTCTGGTAGAGCAACGTCGGCGGCTTCAAATCCGTCTCGAACGCCCGTGTGTGGTCGATGAGGATCAACGTCCAATCCTTGGTGAAGAGCGCGTTCTGCTGCGTGCGATCCGTGTTGTGGATCAAGAGGTCAAAGACATTCATCAGGTTGTATTGCGGATACGTCGGGCACCAGCCGTCTGGTTGCATCTTGTCGTCGAGCATCTTCCGCAAGGTGATTGCGTTCTCGATCCAGAACTGGAGGACGCCGCGACGCTTGTTGACGACGCGCTCCACCGTCACCGGAACCATGTTGAGCCCGATCATGCGGTCGAGCTTGTAGGCGGCGAGCTCGTATTCCCACCGGTCGGAGTCGAACGTCTTCGGGGGGCGGCCGTCCGTCTCGAAGCTGACGGAAAGCTGCTTGACGACTGCGCGCACTTCCAGGCCGTCCTTGCGCAGTGTCACGCGCTGCGGCTTCGTGATGCCCGCATCCAGCTTCTCGACTTCGGCGATCTCGGCTTCCTGGAGGAAACGCTCGAGCGCGTCGTCGTCGAGGCCTTTCGGGCGCGACCCGACGGCACGGACCGGCAGCTCGGGCTGCGACCGGCGGCCCGGCTGGTCGGCGTAGGCGACGCTCCACTGCCCGTTCTCGAACACGAGCGCCGATGCGACGCCCTGGTAAACCGACGCGAGCATGCCCGTGTCGAGGAGCAGCACACGACCGTCGAAGCGGCTGAGGACTCGACCGGCCGGCTGAGGCGTGTGGCCTTCGATGACGCGCTTGACGCCGAGCTTTGCGAGCGCGGAGTCGAGGTTTTGGGTTTCGGTGTCCGGATAGCACAGCGCCTGGCCCCGATACCAGGTCGGCCCGGTCGGCGTGAAGAGCTCGCCGTCCTGAAGCTTGGCAATCGCGTCGGACTGCGGCTGCGCCCCCATCGCCGCCAGCGCTTCCGGCCGTTCCTGGAAGCCGATGGGCTTCGCGAGGTTGAGTTCCTTGCTCGTCGCCTGCCAGGTGCTCAAGTAATTTTGCAGCTGGCTGTGCAGGTTCTCATTGGTGGCTTCCAGCCCGAGCGATGCCACGAACGGCGGTAACCCCGCATGCACGAATGCCGTGTCGTTGATGACGATGAGATAGGGCTTGTCGAACAGCCAGCGACCGTAGGTGCCGTCGGGCGCGAAAGCCTTCGCATGCGCGAAATACCCCGACGGAAATGCGGCGTCAAAATCCGCCCGCACCGCTGCGGGATCCTTGGCGGTCACGGCTTGCCAGGTCGTTTCGCGGAGTGCGTCATCCTCGGGCCCGGCAAAGGTCGCGTAGTCCGGCGCGCTGACGTAGCGCAAGTCGCCGGCCATGTTCATGACTTCGTGGTTGCCGAGCAGGACATGAACCGCGCCGCCTGCGGCGGTGGCTTCCCCTTCGAGGCGCATCAGGAGGTCGAGAGCCTTGCGGGACTCGGGGCCGCGGTCGAGCAGGTCGCCGAGGCTCACGAGGTGTGTCTTGCCGCCTTGCCAGTGCTCCGCGGCGTCGATGACGCCCGTCTCGCGCAGGATCGATATGAGCTGCGGATAAGCGCCATGCACGTCGGCAAATACGACGATGCGATCGACGCCCTGGAACCGGTATTGCGTGGGCGATGCCGCGAGCGCGACCACCGGCAACAGCAGGGTCGCGAGGGCAATCAGGTAGCGGCGCATGAGGCGTATCATCGGACATTCGCCGCAGGCGTACCACCGGGGGGACGATGACGACGCTCGCGGGCAAGATGGTGCTGCAGCGCAGCCCCCTGTTTCGTGGTCTCGATCCGCCGTCGGTCGAGCGCATCGCGGCCCTTGCGACCCAACGCCATTTCCGGAGCGGCGAGATCGTCTTCAGCCAGGGCGACGCCGGCGACGCGCTTTACGCGGTGGTCGCAGGCCGGATCCGCATCAGCGCCGGTACCGCAGACGGGCGGGAAATCTCGTTCAACATCATGGAGCCGGGCGACACCTTCGGCGAGATCGCCCTCCTCGACGGCGGCCCGCGCACGGCGACCGCGACGGCGACCGAAGCCACCGAGCTCCTGTCAATCCGGCGCGATCATTTCTTTGCCCTGCTGGAGCGCGAGCCGAAGGTCGCACTCGAGCTGTTGAAGCTCTGTGGCAGCCGGCTACGTTGGACCAGCGGCCTCGTCGAAGACGCAACGCTCCTCGACGCGCCGGCCCGGCTCGCGAAGCGCCTCATGAGCCTTGCCGAGCTGCACGGCCAGCGCACGAAGACCGGTGTCACCCTCAGGATCTCCCAGGAGGATCTCGCGACCTTCCTGAGCGTTTCGCGCCAGGTGGTCAACCAGCACCTGCAGGGCTGGAAGGCGAAAGGCTGGGTCGCGCTGGGGCGCGGCAGCGTCACGGTGCGTGACGAAGCGGCTATCCGGCAGGCGGCGCGGGCGCGCTAGGGAATGGCGCCCCGGGCCGGAGTTGAACCGACGACCTGCCGCTTAGGAGGCGGCCGCTCTATCCACTGAGCTACCGGGGCGGGCGCCGGAATTCTACCCGAGGACCGGCCCGCGACGGGCCGGCCCCCAGGGAATTCACGTGTGCAAGCCCGGTCAGGCGTAGCTCGGCGGCGACGCGGGCGCGATCGGAGCAGGCCTCGGCTCGGCCAGGGATTGGTCGATCGCCACGGCGGCGCGATCGACGCGCGCGGCGGTGGCACTCACGATCTCGTTGGCAACCTTCTCGACCTTGACGGTCGCCTTGCGGACGTTGCGGGCGGTCCCGCGGATCGCAGACTTGGCTTCGCGCCGGGCCACCCTCACCCCGCGACGCGCAGAGCGCGCGGCCTTGCGGACGGTGGTACGCGCCTTGCGCGCGGCGGCCCGTACCCGCGCCTTCGCGCCCAGCTTACGGGCCTTGATCTTGACCTTTGCAGCCGTCTTGCGGCGCGCCACCTTGCGACGGACCTGGCGGCGCTTGCGCTCAATCGTGCGTCGCGCAGCCCTTGCTGACTTCTTTCTCGCTGCCATGTGAATTCTCCAGGCGGTTCGGACGATCGGGGAAGCTGCGACGCGAAGCGTCGCGTCCTCAAGCTAGGCTTCGACAGCCCGAGTGTCAACGAGTCTGGGAGGGAAAATTGGTGGAGCGGAAGGGGATCGAACCCTCGACCTTCGCATTGCGAACGCGACGCTCTCCCAGCTGAGCTACCGCCCCACGAATGAGGGGCGGGATTGTAATGAGGCGCCGCCGGACCAGCAAGCAAGCGACCCTCGGGCCATGGCCGGCCGGCCGCGCATTCGTGTACCTTTTGGCCGATGAAAATACGGAAAGCGACGCAGGCCGACTTGAAGTTCGTGGCCGAGTCCAACGCCGCGCTCGCGACGGAAACCGAGGGGAAGGTGCTCGACCCCGCATTGCTGCGGCCCGGCGTGCAGGCGGTGCTCGACGACCCGAGTCTCGGGCACTACTACGTCGCGGAGATCGACGGACAGCCTGTCGGACAGCTGATGACCACCTTCGAGTGGAGCGACTGGCGCAACGGGCTCTTCCTATGGATCCAGTCGGTGTATGTCCAGCCCGCCCACCGCGGCGACGGGGTCTTCCGCGCCCTCTTCGGCCACCTCGAGTCGCTGGCACGCGAGGACGCGCGGATCTGCGGCATCCGCCTGTACGTCGACCGAGGTAACCACCGGGCCCAGGAGGTTTACCGACGGCTGGGTATGCATCGTTCCAACTACGGCGTCATGGAAACCGTCTACCGCGGCCCGGAGTCGCGCGAGGCGGCGCAGCCATGCTGAAGCGCGGGGACGAAGCGCCAGATTTCTCGCTGCCCGACCACGAGGGTCGTCAGCGCAAGTTGTCGGACCTCCTCCGCAATGGCCCGCTCGTCCTCTACTTCTACCCGGCCGATTTCACGCCCGGCTGCACACAGGAAGCCTGCGATTTCCGCGACCTGCACGGCCGCATCCTCGGCTCCGGCCTGAAGGTCGTCGGCGTGAGTCCGCAGTCGCCGGAGTCACATCGGCGTTTTCGCGACAAGTACGCCTTGCCCTTCACGCTCCTGTCGGACGAGGACAAGGCCGTGATCAAGGCCTACGACGTGGACGGCCCGCTCGGAATCGGCGTGCGGCGTGCGACATACCTGGTCGGCCGGGACCGGCACATCGAGGACGCGTTGCTCGCGGACTTGCGCATCGCCCGCCACCAGGACTTCGTGACCCGCGCGATCGCAGCTAGGGAAGATCGAGCCGGGTGACGGAAGCCCGGCTGAATCGCGGGACCGCGACTACGTAGATGATGCCGTAGTCGGCCTCCGACATCGGACCGACGTCGACTCCTGAGAGCGCCTTGACGATCTCGGGCACGGTGTCCGAGTGCCCGACGATCAGCACGCGGCCGCCGCGATTCTCCCCGAGCGCGCGCTTGGCCGCGCGCTTCGGGTCATCAGCCGGCACGACGATCACGGGTATGCCGAGCCG
>Ga0075433_10002370_pt1 | contig 14318 bp, 12 predicted proteins | sample RhiMethybrSRZTD2_FD_75299 | JGI IMG/M metagenome (GOLD analysis project Ga0075433, IMG submission 75299) | Populus rhizosphere microbial communities from Tennessee, USA - Rhizosphere MetaG P. TD hybrid SRZTD2 | ecosystem: Host-associated > Plants > Roots > Rhizosphere > Soil | place: USA... | reverse complement strand
CAGGCATGTCGCTCATTGCGGCGGGACTCGCCGCCGATGGACAGACCCGAGTGTTGCCGCTCGAGACCGTCGAGCGCGGGTACAGTCAGCTCGTCGATCGATTGCAGTCGCTCGGCGCGAAGGTGGCGAAGGTGGAGTGACGAGTCTCTGGCGTAACCGGGCTTTCCTGCGCTTTTGGGCAGCCGACACGATCTCTGTGTTCGGGTCTCTCATCACGCGCATCGCGCTCCCGTTCACCGCTATCCTGATGCTCGACGCCAGCGCTTTCCAGATGTCGCTTCTGGTGCTGGCCGACCTCGTACCGTCGTGCGTGGTCGGTCTGCCGATTGGCGTGTGGGTAGACCGAAGTCGGCGTGTGCCCTTGATGATTGCCGCCGACGTGTTACGAGCGGCGGTTCTGATCTCGATTCCGATCGCTGCGGCGTTCGACGCGCTGACGCTGGTGCAGCTCTACGCCGTCTCGTTCGTCGCGAGCGTGTTGACGGTGTTGTTCAACGTCGCCCAGGTTTCCATCCTGCCGGCGGTGGTGGCGCGCGAAGATCTGCTCGAGGCCAACAGCAAGACGTCCGCCACTCGGTCTGTCTCGGAGATCGGCGCCTTTGGCATTGGCGGCTGGCTCGTCCAGTTGCTCAGTGGTCCCGGCGCGATCCTGATCGATGCGGTGTCGTTCCTGGCGTCGGCCGTGTTGCTCCGCACCGTGCGGATAACGGAGATAGCTCCAGGCAGGAACGTACGCTCCGGCATGCAGCAGGAGATCGTCGCGGGTTTGACCTATATGTGGCGTCAGCCCCTGTTGCGAGCGACGGCCTTGGCATCGACGGCGGTGTGGTTCGGCTTCAGTGTCTTCGGGACGATCATCAGTCTGTTCGCGCTCAAGGAGCTGGGGTTTGAAGCGGGGCCGCTGGCGATGATCTTTGCGGTCGGCGGCGTCAGTTCGCTTCTGGGCTCGGTCTTGGCTGGACAGGTGACCCGCGTTCTCGGCCTGGGACGCGCGATGGTCCTCGGGCTGCTGGTGGCGGGACTGCTGTTGATGCCGCTGGCGGTCGCGCACGGGCATGGCACGTTCGCGGCGGTCTGTCTGCTCGTTCAGCAGTTAGGAGATGGCGCGGTGACAGTGTTCATGATCAACGAGGTCAGCTTGCGTCAGACCATCGTTGTGCCAGGCCTCATGGGCCGCGTCAACTCGAGCGCTCAATTCCTGAGTTCGTTTGCGCGCCTCTCGGGCGTTCTTGTCGCTGGTCTCGAGGGTGAAATCATCGGCCTCAGGGCGACGCTCGGTGTCGGCGGCGCCGTCGTGATACTCGGTGCCGTATTCCTCGCGCTGACGTCGCTCGGGTCCCTGAGAAGCATGCCAGCCGGTGCGAGTCCCGTGGCCCCTGAGTTCATCGAGCGACATCAGACGTGACGATCGTCAATCGTCAATCAACAAGGAATCACCAATCAAAGATCGACGAAATCAACTATCGTCACGGTGTCCGACCCGCGGCCTGCACGAGCGCCTTGAGTCGATCGATCGCCGAACGGTCCTCGAGCGCGGTGACATCGGAGCCGACCTCGCCGGTGGTCAAGATTTCCTTCAGCAGCCGGCGCATGATCTTGCCGCTCGGCGTCTTCGGCATCACCTCGGTGAAGATCACTCGCTCGGGGATCGCAATCTTGCTGATGTTGGTCGTCACGCGATCGCGAATCGCCTGCTCCAGCGCGGGCGAGGCTTCGTAGCCGGCCTTGGTCGTGACGAACGCCGCCGCGACCGTGCCTTTGACGGCGTCGGGCATGCCAACGACCGCCACTTCGGCGACCCCGGCGCATTCCATGATGGCGCTTTCCATCTCCATCGTGCTGAGACGATGCCCGGCCACGTTGATGATGTCGTCGACGCGTCCGGTGACCCAGAAATGCCCGTCGCTGTCGCGCACGGCCGCATCGTTGGTGAAGTAGCAGCCCGGCACTTGCGAGTAGTAGCTCCTGACGTGCCGCTCGGGCTCCCTCCACAACCCGCGGAGCATCATCGGGAACGGCTGGCGGATCACGAGATTGCCCGAGACGTTCACACCGACCGACCGTCCCTCATCGTCGACGATGTCGAGCTCGGCGCCGAAGAACTCGGGGCCGCATGATCCCGGTTTCATCGGCGTGAGCCAGGCGGCGCCAGACAAAGGGCACCCGGCGAGCTCGGTCTGGCCCCACGTGTTGTTGACGTAAATGCGTCCGCGCCCGAGCGTCTCGTAGGTCCACTGCCAGGCCTCAGGATTAAGCGGCTCGCCGACGACGGCGATGACGTCGATCGACGTCAGATCGTACGGACCCATCAATGCGTCGCCGTGCCGCATCAGCATCCGGAGCGCCGTCGGCGCGGTGAAGACTTTCGTCACCTGATAGCGATCGATCACCTGATAGAAGCGGTCGGGCGTTGGATAGTCGAGCGCCCCTTCGTAAACGATTGTGGTGGCCCCGTTCGCCAGCGCCCCGGCGATACCCCAGATGTGCAGCGTGAGCCACCCGATATCAGCGGTGCACCAGAGCACGTCGTGCGAGTGCAGGTCGAGGTGGTACTTCGCGTAGACATAGTTGTTCACGACGAACGCAATGCCCGAGTGGACGATCCCTTTCGGCTTGCCGGTCGTGCCGCTCGTGTAGAACACGATGCCAGGCTCATTGGCTTCCATTGGCTCCGGCGCACAAGCGGACGAAGCAGTTGCCATCAGATCGTGCCACCAGTGATCGCGGCCCGCACGCATGGGCACCGCCGTGCCGGCGCGGCGAATGACCACCACGCTCTTCACGCTGGCGAGCTCTTCGATCGCCTCGTCTGCGATCTCCTTGAGCGGCACGATGTGCCCTCGCCGGAACCCGCCATCGGCGGTGATGACGACCTTCGGCTCATACGACTCGAGGCGGTCGCGCAGCGATCGCGCGGAGAAGCCCGAGAACACTGTGTTGAACAGCGCGCCAATGCGCAGGCACGCGAGGACGGCGATGATGGCTTCGGCGAGGTTTGGTGTGAAGATCCCGACGGCGTCTCCCTTGGCCACGCCTAGACCCTTGAGCACGTTCGCGCAGCGATTCACCTCGAGTGCCAGCATCCGGTAGGAGTAGAACCGCGTCTGCCCGTCCTCGCCTTCCCAGATGAGGGCGAGACGATTGTCGTCGCCTCGCACGAGATGTCGATCGAGGAGGTTGAGTGTGGGATTGCTGATGCCGCCGACGAAGTATTTGAAGTGCGGGAAGTGGCCTTCACGGACCTTCTCCCACGGCTTCATCCAGTCCAGTTCGGCGGCGACACTGGCCCAGAACGCATCCGGATCCTGTCGAGACCGGCGCAGCATGTCTTCGTAGGCTTCCACGCTGCCCGCGTGCGTTTTCGCAGCCCGCTTCGGATCGGGCAGATACACCCGGCTGCCCTCAATCATGGTCACCTCGGCGAGTGCCTATCCTACTTCAGTGCGCTTCTCAGACTTTTTCAGCGCGATCGCAGGCACTCGATGCGCGGACCGGGCGGGTCACTTCGTCGCGATGACGCGCATCTGCAGGCCTTTCGGAGGCACGGGCCTGTTCCCTTGGTCCGCCGCGTCCTGTTGTGTCGTGAGCAACGTCACGCCTTCGACGCCTGACTTTTGCACCGCGTCGATGACCTCGATGAGACGTGCAGAGGGAACGCGGGCGTCGGCCTTGATGTAAAGCGTCTTTTCGTTTCGGGTGGAGAGAAGGCTCCTCACCCTATCTGCCAGAGCAGGTGTTGCCACCGGATCGGCGCGAAGATATGCGGTGCCGTCGGCAGTCAGCGCCACGACCAGGGCGTCTTGTGTGTCCGCGCCGGGCACCGCGACCGCGTTGCGCGTGACGGCCATCTGAACACTGACTCCCCGCTGGAGCGGGACCGACTGCTGCGCAACCATCGCGCCGGGAATGGCAGCCATCGTCAGGGATACGAGACACACTTCCAATCGGCGATTCATAGATGCGACTCCTTTCGACGGCGTCTGGTCGCCTGAGTCGATCGTGACCAGCGGCGACATTTACTAATGAACTAGTACAATAGATCACTAGTGAAAGTCAAACGTCCTGCGTCCTGAGGGAAAGCGAATCGATCGTCGACGATCGCTGAAAGATCGTCAGGGCCTGGGCGGCTGCGTCGGCGCCGGCGGGGCAGGGGGGCGAATCGGTCCTGCAGGCGCAGTGTCCCGCGGTGCGGGTTCCTGACCGGGTTGCGGTGGCTGTTGCCCTGGCTGTGGCTGCTGCGGCGGCGGCTGTCCGGGTTGCGGTTGGCGCGGGTTCGGCTGCTCGATATCGAACCCCGCAGGCAGCGGCAGCGAGATGGGACCGCCACCATCGCTGTCGCGTCCAACGCGGAACGGACGCAGATCTTCCTCGCTCAGATCGAGCACGCGCACGATGCGCGGCGTCAGCGTGAGGACGATGTCGGTTTCCTGCGTCTCTTTCCGCGAATGCGCGAACATCTTGCCAACGATGGGGAGGTCGCTCAAGCCAGGAATGCCCGAGAGCACACGGCGTTCGTCGTCACGAATGAGACCGGCGAGCAGGTTGGTCTCGCCGTCGTGCAGTCGGATCACCGAGTTGATGTAGCGATTACCGAAGGTCGGTAGACCGCCGAAACCAGTGCCCGAGATGCTGCTCACTTCGATCTTCAGCGCCAGCGACACCTCATCATCGTGATGCGTGCGAGGCGTGATGTCGATGTTCACGCCGATGTTCTCGTAGTTGAACGAGGTGATCGGCTGCTGATTGACGCCGCCGGTCGCGATCGGCGAGAACACGGTGACGGGAACGGGAACGCGTTCGCCGAACTTCGCTTGAGCGGGCATGCCCTCAGACGTTCGCAGCTGCGGATTCGCCAATGTTCTGGTGTTCACGTCCTGCTTCAGCAGGCGATAGAACAGCGCCGGCAGGTTGGTGAGCACGACGTCGGACTGCGACAGATTCCGGAGATCGCGAAGCGTGAAGTTCTCGCGATTGACGTCGGCCACGCCGTTGATGCCGGTCGGATCGCCGCCAGTCGTCGGCGACGCCAGCTGCAGTCCGTACTCCTTGAGTCTCGTGCGATCGACTTCGAGCAGCTCGACGTCGATGACGACTTCAGGTCGCGCCTTGTCGATCGCTGCAATCAGGCGCCCCGCTGCAGCGACGCGTGCCGGAGTGTCCTTGATCGCGATCGTATTCGTGGCCGTCACCGGCGCGAGACGACGCGCATCGATCACGATGCGGAGCAGATCGACGGTCTCCTTCAAATCGGCGTTGCTGAGCGGGAACGTGCGGACGATCTCCTCTTCATACTCCTGCCGCTTGGCAGCCGTGTCGGGGATCACCGTGACCGTGCGCTGCGACGTGACGCGGTAGAAGCTGCGCGTGATCGCGGACAGCGATTGGAAGGCGCTCTCGAGCGAGGTGTTGCGCAGATCGATGGTTACCGGCTGGTCGCGGAACAGCGGGTCGAACGTGATGTTGATGTTCGCGAAGCGTGCGATCGCCGTGTAGACATCGCGTGACGGCGCGTCGCGGAACGTGAGCGAGTCCGGAAGCTTTACGTCGTTGGGCAGCTCGTAGCCCGCGGGCGCGAGATTGCGCGTGCGATCGATCAGCGACTCGAGCCCGGTCTTGCCGTCGCGAAGCACCGCCGCTTTCGTGCGCAGCTCGGTGCGGACGGTCGACAGTTCTTCAGCGATTTCCTTGTTCGCCGGATTCAGCTCGTTGGCGAGCTGAAGCTCGACGACCGCTTCATCGAGACGCCCACCGGTATGAAAGCGTCGGCCGCGGGAAAAGTGCTCCTGCGACGAGCGAAGTTTCGCCCGCTCGAGCGCCTGCCTCGCGACGCGATTGTCGGGTTGCTTCCGCAGCACCTTGGTGTATTCGACGATGGCCCGGTCGTATTCCTGGAGCTGCTCGGCATTCTGGCCGGCCCGTAGGGCGGCAGTCGTGGCGCAACCCGAAAGCGTCGCCGCGAGGGCGGCTAAGTAGATGAAATGCCTGGCTTTCTTACTTGGGTGTGCCATCGGTGATGACGTCGACGCCCCTCGGGACGCGGAATTCAAATTCCTTATCGGATATGCCCGTGTTTTCCTTCAGGTTCGAGAAGATCAGGGTGGACAGTCCCCCCTGCCGGTCCTTCGTGGTCAGTCCCCGAAGCTGCAGCGTTTTGGCATCGACTGTGACAACCAGATACTCGTATTCGGGCTCGTTTTTCTTGGGTGCGAGCTTCAGTGAGATCGCACCCGCCGGAGGGTTCCCTTCGAACGTCGACGCGAAGTCGCGGACGATGTCGCCCTTGCCGGCCAGGAACATCGCCGGCGAAGTGGCGTCCTCGGCCGGCACGTTCGCCATGATCACCTGCTTGTCCTCGGGGATGAACGAGTAGACCTTCTTGCCGTCCGACACGAACTCCTTGCGTTCGGGCTTGACGTAGATCCAGCGCATCTTCCCAGGCTTCTTGACGCTCACGGTGCCTTGCTCGCGTGTCTCCGTCTTGAGGACGCCGCCCCGATAGGTGTGGACGAAGTCGGCCGAGAAATCGCGAATGCCTTCGTAGCGCTTTTGCAATGCCTGAGCCACGGCTTCAGGCGACTGTGGCGCTTGCGCCCGTAGTGCGGGCGCCATGATCGCGAGGACGATGACGATCGAAGTGAGGCGCATGGGATACACGAGTGCAGCTTTCCTGCCACGTCCTGCCGTCGCGCGCAGCGCGCAGGCGGACCCTCAGTCTACTGTGATTGGACTCTCGCGGCGTCAGTTCTGGCGAGGCGGGTCGACGGCGCCGCGATGCGGAAGCGGGCTTCGGGCGCGTACAACCCGGCAGCGTAGACTTGAGACGGCGTTCCGCTCTGGCTCAGCCAGACGAGGCTGATGCCGCGCTCGATCCACATGACATGCTCGCGCCCGCGAAGGATGTGGCCGAACCCCTCGCGCCTGAACGTGTCCTCAGGCAGCCACGAATCCATACGCACGGTGTAGCGGTCGCCGGCGATGGCGAAGTCGTCGATGAACGGCCGCGAGGACGAACGATGAAATGCCGGCTTCTCACCGGCAATGCCGGCCCAGACCTCGTACCCGGTGTCGGATCGCGCCGCGGGCGATCCTTTCGCGAGCAGGCCCACTGCCGTGTCGAGATCGCGAGTGTCGATCGTCGCCTCGTCTGGTGGTGGCGCAAGCCATGTGATCACGTACGGGGCACCGCGTGGCACTTGCCTGGCAAGGCTGGTCAGTGATGGCGCCTCCGGCTGGTCCTGCACCAGCGCAAACGCATCACCGTACGTCGCGCGTACGTCGGCCGCGGCTTGTGCGGTGAGCACGACATCGCGGTCTTCGGCGAGGTTGTCGTCGACGAGAAACGAAAAGTGCGGCAACACGTCGGCGAGCGGCACCCAGGCCACGCCGCGCTGAACGTAGCGGCTCGAATAGAGCACGGCGTTCTCGAGCTGCCAATTCATCTTCGAGACGAGCAGTGCGGTCTTCTCATCGACGTCGCTGGTGACGCGAGCGACAAAGGTTTCCGCTCGTCGATCCGTGTGTCGATCGACGACGGGCCAGGTCTCCCATCCGCGCCATCCGGCGTAGATCACCACCGCGATCGCGACGAGTGCAGCGGGTGAGAACACGGCACGCGTCGTAAACACGAGTCGCCGCCGCCACGGCGTGACGGCAACCCCGGCCAGCAGCGCGGTGAAAAAATGGCTCGGCAGCAGAAACACGTGAGTGTCGCCGACGTTGTAGGTCCACGCGAACACCGTGGAAGTCGCATAGGCGAGCCACACGAAGACGGCCCACCGTCGTGAGATCCACCAGAGACGAGCGGCACCAATGGCGGCGAGCGCGAGACCGATCCATCCGAACTGCTGCCACGCGTCCCATCGCACCATGGCGAGCCGATCCACGATCTGGCTGCGATCCACGCCCAGCACCATCTCCGCGCGCCAGTCGGACTTGGTCGCATCCATCCAGAATGCGGCCACGCGATCGCTCCATCGCGCCGGTGCCTCGATCGAGGACCACACCCACATGAAGTTCTGCGCGTACTGCAGCGCTCCGGCCGCTGCGATCCCGATCGCCACTGCGATCGTCGCCGGCCGCAGCAGCTCGCGCGGCCGCGGGTGCGTGTGGAACAGGAAGACCGTACAGGGAACGAAGAGCAGAATCATGCTCAAGTGATTGCCAAAGCCGAACGCATAGATGGCGAAGAACAACGCCAGCCGGCCGCGTGCAGGTGAAAGCGACCAGGCGTACAGCGACAGGAGACACGCCGCCATGAGCGTCAGATGCAGCGAATAGACTTCGGCGATGATCGCCTGCGTCCAGAACGTGTGCGAGAACGCCAGCAGCAGTCCGGCAACCACACCGGCAAGCGTGAACGCGGTGAGTCGAGCGACGAAGAACGTGAGGAGACCCGCCGCAACGCCTGCCCACACGGCGGAGAAGAGATTCAGTCCGCGTGCCGGGTTGGCGGCGCTGAATGCTTGCACGAACGGTTTGGCCAGCGCGAAGTACAGCGGATACGCGCGACGCGCGCTCGGCTCGGGCCAGAGGACGCTGGCTTGAAAACCGCCGGTGTCGCCGAGATCGACGCCAGGCAGCAGCGTCTGCGTGTACGCCCAGAAGGCGAGTGTGGCCACCAGACACGCGGCGATGAGCGGTGCGATCCCGTCCTCGTGGGCCGCCGGTGGGCGGCCCTCGCGATCATGTGCGTCGGGCACGTTTCTTCGCGATGAACTCGCGCACGGTTTCGACGCCGTTGGTGTTGAGCACGCGACCCGGCTCGACCCAGCCGCGCCGCGCCGTGCCGACGCCGAACTGCATCTGCCGCGCAAGCGCCTCGGCGCGGTGGCAATCGCTGTCGATCGCCACAGTGACCCCCGCCGCGATGGCGCGTTTCGCCAGCGCACCATCCATGTCGAGGTGACCGGGGGCACCGTCGACCTCGAGCGCGGTGCCGGTTTCACGCGCGGCGGCGAACACGCGATCGAAATCGATGTCGTAGCCGGCGGACATCGCCGGCGATCGATTCGCCGGGTGCGTGATGATGTTGACGTACGGGTGACGGATGGCTTTCAGATAGCGCTCGGTCAACTGCTGGCCGTCGTGGCCCTGGTCGTCGTGCAGCGACGCGAGCACGATGTCGAACTGCTTCAACAGTCCATCGTCGAAGTCGAGCGATCCGTCGCCCATGATCTCGACCTCGAGCCCATGGAGTATCTCGATTCCGTTGACGCGCGAACGGACGGCCTCGATCTCTTCGCGCTGAATCGGGACCTCCAGTGCCAACAGCTTGCGCGACGCGTACGCGCGTTCGGAGTGATCGGTGATGGCGACGTACTCGTAACCGAGCTGCTTGGCCGCCAGCACCATGTGTTGAATGCTGTCGCGGCCGTCGCTCCATGTGCTGTGCATGTGGAGATCGCCGCGAATGTCGCGAGCCGAGACGAGGCGAGGGAGGCGGCCGCGTTCGGCGGCTTCGATTTCGCCAGTGCCCTCGCGCAGCTCCGGCGCGATGAACGGCAACCCGAGATGACGATACAGTTCGTCTTCATCGGGCGCTGCCACCAGCACGCCGTTGGCGCGGCTGAGGAGTCCGTCACGGAACGTGAGGCCGCGTCGCGCCGCGTGCGCCTGCAGCGCCAGCGTGTGGCGCTGCGCTCCCGTGTGCCAGACCAGGGCCGCGCCTGCATCTTCAACCGTCGTCAGGTGCAGCCGCACGCGGCCGCGGTCGGTTGCGATTTCGACGCTCGATGGCATGAGCGCTTCAACCGACGTCACCAGCGGCAGTTTCGTGAAGCCGTCGAGCACGTCGCCGTGCCATTGCGCGGGCGCCACCGCGAGCAGCGACACGTCGCCGACATCGGGGGCATATCGGCGCAGCGAGCCGAGCGGCGTGAGGTCATCGACGGGGAGTCCGGCCCGGCGTGCGTCGCGAATGACCATCGACGCGAGCAGGTGCGCACGGCCGAGCGGGATGCGGAAACTCTTCAACACTCAGATTGTGTATCGGAACCAACGCTCAATGCCCGGCGGCCAAGGCCCAAGCGCAATGTCCGATGCTCAACAAAAACGCCGGATTGAGTTGGGCATTGGGCATTCATTGAGCATTGGTGTGCGGTTACGATGAAGAGGTGCAATTGGAGCTTCGCGACAACTCGTCGAAAACCGGACCACCAGGCGGGCTCGAAGGCGTCGCGGCCGGAGTGATCGAGTCTCGCATCAGCGATGTGGCGTGCATCACGGTGAGCCGGCAATCGCCGAATGATGCGGGCGTGCGCGAGATCTTCGTGTCGGTCGACGATGAGACGATCGCGATTCTCAAGCACGGCGAGGCGATCACGCACGAACTGCCGGCCGGCCCACATCGCATCCGCGCGCACAACACGCTGTTCTGGAAGACGCACGACGTCGTTCTGCAGCCGGGTGAGCACGCGCGCTTCAAGGCCGTCAATCGCGCCGGATGGGCCGCCTTCGGATTTCTGATGGTGCTCGGCGCGACACCGCTGGGACTGACCTTCGAGCGCGAGACGTAGAGCCAACGGCGGACGATCACACCGAGGAACGGTCGTAACGGAGCTCAGATCTCTCGTGTGTTAGACTGATCGTTCGTGCACGGCTCCGTGCACGCGCGCGAGCGTCATCGTGGGCGGCTAGCTCAGTTGGGAGAGCGCCGCGTTCGCAATGCGGAGGCCGCGGGTTCGAGCCCCGCGCCGTCCACCAACCTTCGCTCACGCGTGGCTTCCGCTGAAGCGTGAGCTACCGTTGGCGGGCCAATCTTCGCAGCCCTCCATTTGTGTCTGCTTTCGTCTCGTCTCCTGATTCCGCAACACGCTCGCGATATACTCGACAAGACGCGCCTCGACGCCGCTCCATCCATTTAATGCCCAGTCGGATCAAAAGAATTGGTGTGCTCACCGGGGGAGGCGACGCCCCCGGGCTGAATGCCGTCATCCGCGCCGTCGTCAAGTCCGCATTCAACGCCGGCATCGAAGTTATCGGTCTCGAGGACAGTTTCGACGGCCTGATCTATCCCGAGAAATCACGGCCGCTCAACCCGCACGACGTCACCGGCATTCTGCGATTGGGCGGCACGATACTCGGCACCGTCAACCGCGGAAATCCGTTCCTCGAGCCGATCGTCACTCCTCAGGGCACCTTCAACTACGGCGATCGCGTCGTGGAGATGTTCGGCGAGATGAAACTCGACGCGCTCGTCTGCATCGGCGGCGATGGAACGCTCGCGATCTCGTACGAGTTCTACAAGAAGGGCATACCGCTCGTCTGCGTTCCAAAGACGATCGACAACGACATCGTCGGCACGACGAGCTGTTTCGGATTCGACACCGCCGTCAGCTTCGCCACCGATGCGATCGATCGCCTGCATTCCACCGCCGAAGCCCACAAACGCATCATGGTCGTGGAAGTGATGGGCCGCTATGCGGGATGGATCGCCCTTCACAGTGGGATGGCCGGCGGCGCTGACGTCATCCTGATCCCCGAGATCATCTACGACCTGGAGAAGGTGGCGCAGTGCATCCGCGATCGCGACGACTGGGGCGCGCGCTTCAGCATCGTCGTCGTCGCCGAAGGGGCGCGTCCGAAGGACGGGCAGCTGTCAGTCGTTGAAGCCGCGCACGGTGCCTACGCCGAGCGGCTCGGTGGCGCAGGCATTCGCTGCGCGGAGCAGCTCAGCGAGCTCACCGGCAAGGAAACGCGTTACGTCGTGCTCGGGCACCTGCAGCGTGGAGGCACGCCCACGGCGTTCGATCGCACGCTGGCCACGCGCTTCGGCGGCAAGGCGGTGGAACTGCTGATGAAAGGGCAATACGGAAAGATGGTCGCGAACCATCCTCCCGATCTCGTGCCGATCCCGCTTGGCGAGGTCGTCGGAAAGATGAAGACCGTGCCGCTCGACTATGACCTGCTGCTCACCGCACGAGCACTCGGCGTGTCGCTCGGCGATTAACGCGGCGGCTGAAGCCGCCGCGTTACGTAGAGCGCAGGCTTCAGCGATTAACGCGGCGGGTGAAGCCGCCGCTCTACGTAGAGCGCAGGCTTCAGCCTGCGCGTCAGTGTCCCAGTAAATCCTGATCCTTCTTCTTCTGCAGCTCGTCGATCAGCTTCACGTGCTCGTCGGTCATCTTCTGGATCTGATCGAGGCCCTTCCGCTCGTCGTCTTCCGAGATCTTGTGGTCCTTGAGCAGCTTCTTCAGGCGTTCGTTGGCGTCGCGGCGCACTTGTCGCACCGCGTTGCGCCCCTCTTCGGCCTGCTTGTGCACGTGACGTGAGAGCTCTTTGCGCCGATCATCAGTGAGCGCCGGGATCGGCACGCGCACGACTTTGCCGTCGTTGGCCGGGTTGAGGCCCAGATCCGATGCGCGGATCGCGCGCTCGATCGCTCCCATCACCGACGGATCGAACGGCTGCGCGACGATGAGCGCCGGCTCAGGGACCGACAGCGTGGCCACCTGGTTGATCGGCATCTTGGTGCCGTAGGCCTCGACCTGAATGCCGTCGAGCAATCCCACCGTGGCGCGTCCGGTACGGACGTGGGCCATCTCTTTGCGCACGCGGTCGATGTTGCCGTCCATGCGCCCCTTGACTTCGGTGAACATGCCTTTCAGATCGTTGAAATCCATAGCTCCTACACCGATACGGTCGTGCCGATCTGCTCGCCGAGGACGACGCGCTTGATATTACCCGCCTGACGCAGGTTGAACACCACGATCGGCAGCTTGTTGTCCATGCACAACGAGATGGCCGTCGCATCCATGACCTTGAGCTGCCGCTCGAGCACCTGCAGATACGAGATGGTCGGGTACTTCGTGGCCTGCGCATCGAGCATCGGATCGGCCGAGTAGATGCCGTCGACCTTGGTCCCCTTCAGGATCACATCTGCCTTGATCTCCATGGCGCGAAGCGCGGCCGCGGTGTCAGTGGTGAAATACGGATTGCCGGTGCCTGCGGCAAAGATCACGACGCGGCCTTTCTCGAGGTGGCGAATCGCCCGGCGCCGGATGAACGGCTCGGCGACGGCGCGCATCTCAATCGCGGTGACGACGCGGGTGGTGATGCCTTGCTGCTCGAGCGCATCCTGCAGCGCGAGGGCATTGATCACCGTCGCGAGCATGCCCATGTAATCTGCCGTCGCGCGGTCCATGCCTCGCGCGCTGGCGGCGAGGCCTCGGAAGATGTTGCCGCCGCCGATCACGATTGCCGTCTCGACGCCGATCTGCTGGATGTCGCCGACGTCCTTGGCAATACGGGTGGCGACCGCGGGGTCGACGCCGAACTGCTGCTCGCCCATGAGGGCTTCGCCCGACAGTTTCAGGAGCGCGCGTTTGTAGACGGGGGTAGCGACGACGGGCGAAACAGCTTCGGAAGACATCGAGCGGAAATTATAACTGCAGGGAACGGAGGAGACGGCGGGAACGGAGTTTTTCCACACCGGGGAAACGGTGGAAACGGAGATCAAGAAATCTCAACCCCGTTTCCGCCGTTTCCTCCGTGTGAAGAATCCTCCGTTCCTCGTGCTCGATCAGCTCTCGGCTCCTTCCCCAACCCGGAAGCGAACGAACCTGCTGATCTGGATGTTCTCGCCGGTTTTCGCGCTTGCCTGGGCCACGAGCTGCGACACGGTGACCTTGTCGTCGCGGATCGTCGGCTGATCGAGGAGCACGAACTGCGAGTAGAAGCTGCCAAGCTTGCCCTCGATGATCTTGTCGATCACGTGAGCCGGCTTGTTCTCCTTTTCCATCTGGCTGCGATAGATCGCCTTCTCCTTGTCGACTTCCTCGGCCGGCACGTCCTCGCGACGCAGCCATTTCGGCGCCGCGGCGGCGATGTGCATGCCGATCTCCTTCACCAGGTTGTTGAAGTCGTCGGTGCGCGCCACGAAGTCCGACTCGCAGTTCACTTCCACCAGGACGCCGATCTTGCCGCCGAGATGGATGTAGCTGCCGATCGTGCCTTGGGCGGTCGTGCGGCCGGCGCGCTTGGCGGCTTGCGCCAGCCCGCGCTTGCGCAACAGCGTGATCGCCGCTTCCATGTCGCCATTGGCTTCAGCGAGTGCCGCCTTGCACTCCATCATCCCGGCGCCCGTCTTGTCGCGCAGCTGCTTGACCATCGCTGCCGTGATTTCCATCGTTGCCATGACCTTCTCTCCGTCGGTACTCGCAGGCATAACGCCTGCGCTCTACGATTCCAAACCCGTACAACAAAAGCGCCGGCTGTCCGGCCGGCGCTCAACTCCCGAAACTTTGGGGTTACGCCCCGGCGGGCGTGGGTTCTCGGCGCTGGGGACGCACGGCTCGCGTGAGGCGAGCCGCCGAATCAGC
>Ga0075433_10002369_pt1 | contig 14320 bp, 12 predicted proteins | sample RhiMethybrSRZTD2_FD_75299 | JGI IMG/M metagenome (GOLD analysis project Ga0075433, IMG submission 75299) | Populus rhizosphere microbial communities from Tennessee, USA - Rhizosphere MetaG P. TD hybrid SRZTD2 | ecosystem: Host-associated > Plants > Roots > Rhizosphere > Soil | place: USA... | reverse complement strand
AGTATTGCCAACACGCTGAAGTGTGTTCGGGGAGGTGCCAGGTCGCTCAGGAGCGCCGCATCAGCAGCGCCAGCCGTCGGGGGTCGTTACATGAGCACAATTTTGGCTGATTTCTGCTTGCGCGTCGTTACATGAGCAGATATTCCGATGATTCCCTGCTTGTGCTGCGTTCCCTGCGCAGGTAGACCAGCTTCACGCCTGTTCAAATAGGCTCTCACCTGACCTTCTAGGAAGCCTGAGCGCGCGCTTTGGAGGCCACAGGCTAGCTTCCCGGCAGAGTGCTCGCCGGTATGTGAACGGTCGAGGTCTTCGGGGAACATGTGGAGCGCCGAGGGCGGGCTGGCCTCCGCCGCCAACCTTCCGGGAAGGTTGCTGGTGATCGGGACGCGATCTTCCACCTTCCCGGAAGGTTCCCCTTGACAACCCTCACCCCTCGTGAGAAGCTATCCGCATACCGTCGCCACCCACGAGGCGCGTATGCTCGATCAGGAAACCATCGCCAAGCAGCTCGACCTGCTCGCGGCGCATCGCCGCACGCTGGCGGTCTACCTGCGCCAACAGGCCGAGCTTGGCATGCTCGCGCCACCTGGAGTGGTCAACGGCATCGCTGAGACTCGCGCGGAGATACAGCGGATCAAGGGGGCGCTGCGTGAGGGCGGGGTGCCAGTTGAGGATGAGCAGGGCGATGAAGCGCAGACTATTGCCTTTACTTCGCCCTCGCGCCTTTCTCCGCAAGAACAGCGCAACCGGCTGGCGATGCTGGCAAAGGTCAAAACCATCTGGATCGAGGGCCTGCTAGAGCAATCGCTCGCCAAAGAACTGCGTATCGCGCTCGACCTCACTGAGCAGCCTGATGCGGTCGATCTCCCGCTGAACGCGCTCGTCCAAGAGCTGCGCCGCCCGCCTCGCGAACTCCCGACTGGCACGCTCATCATTAAGGTGTTCGACCAGATGAGCGGCGCGCTGCTCATCCTGGGTGCGCCGGGTGCTGGCAAGACGACGCTGCTGCTGGAGCTGGCCCGTGACCTGATTGCTCGCGCCGAGCAGGATGAGGGGCTTCCCATCCCAGTGGTGTTCAACCTGTCGTCGTGGGCTGAGAAGCGGCGTCCGCTCAAGGACTGGCTCATCGATGAGCTGAACCAGCGTTATGCTGTGCCGAGTAAAGTGGCGCAGCACTGGGTAGATACGGATGCTATTTTACCGCTGCTGGATGGTCTAGATGAGGTTGCTGCGGAGCATCGTGGCGACTGCGTGGAGGCTATCAATCTATACCGACAAGAGCACGGCCTTGTGCCGCTAGCAGTATGCAGTCGGATAGCCGATTACGAGGCGCTGGCCACGAAGCTCCGACTTCAGGGCGCAATCATCGTACAGCCACTCACGCAGCCGCAGGTTGATGCGTATCTGGAGCGTGCTGGTGAGAAGCTCGCGGGGGTGCAGGCCGCGCTGCGCGACGATGCGGAGTTAGGCGAACTGCTGGAAACTCCATTGATGCTCAGTATCGTGACGCTGGCTTATGCGGGGAAGTCGTCGGCGGAGGTACAGGCTGTGGGGACGCCGGAGGAGCGGCGGCGGCATTTGTTCGATGCTTATATCCAGGCGATGTTCAAGCGGCGGAGCGAGGAGATAAACTATACTCCGCAACAGACAACATCCTGTTTATCCTGGCTGGCGGCGCAGATGGTGCGGCACAGCCAGACGGTGTTCTACATCGAGCGGATACAGCCCGATTGGCTCCCACAACAACAGAGACGATATTACTCTTACGCTGTTCGCTTCCTCAGCAGGCTGATCTTCGGACTATTCGGTGCGCTGACCTTCGGGCTGATTGGCACGCAGTTCGGCAAGCCGGGTGATGTGCTGGGTGGTGTGCTGTTCTTCGGGCTATTCGGCGCGGTGATCGGCGCGCTGTATGGTGCGCTGAGTAGCGGGCTGAGTGGCGAACAGGCCGGCAGTGTTGAAAACATCAACGTCACAGAAACGTTGCATTGGTCGTGGTCTGATCTTGTATTGGTAGTGAGGCTGAAGCCGCGATTCGTCCTGCTCGCCTGGCTGATTGGCGGGTTGATTGGCGGGTTGAGCGGCGCGCTGGGCAGCATACTGTTAGTCGGGTTGATTGGCGGGCTGTCTGGTACCGAGCGCGAAGTAAAAATCAAGCCGAACCAGGGCATCCACCTGTCGGCACGAAGTTGGCTGGCCTACACGCTGCTTATCGGAGTAGGTTCTGGACTGCTCGGCACGCTGTTGGGCGCGCAATTCGGCGTTCCGTTCGGTGGATTCGTTTTCGGGCTAGGCGTCGGGCTGATGACGGGGCTGAATGCCGGATTAAACTATGGTAGTCGTGCCGTCATGCTACACTACACCCTCCGCTGGTTTCTCTACCGCAACGGCTCCCTTCCGTTCAGAGATCGCAGCCTCGTCCCCTTCCTCGACTACTGCACCGAGCGCATCTTCCTGCGCAAAGTCGGCGGCGGCTACATCTTCGTCCATCGGCTGCTGATGGAGCACTTCGCTGGCCTTGAACGCGCAAAGGCGCAATAGCGCAAGCGACGGAAGGATCAATCACTTCCGCTCCTTCCGCCGCTCCGCCGCTCCTCGTTCAAGGGCTGGGCTGCTGATCGAGCACTTCGCGGGGCTTGAACGCGCAAAGGCGCAATAGCCGAAGCGACGGAAGGGTCAATCACTTCCGCTCTTTCCGCCGCTCCGTCGCTCCTCGTTCAAGGGCTGGGCTGATCGCGGAATCACCACACCGACTGCTCCGTCTCGAACGACTTCTTCTTGGGCGAGTAGTAAATAACTTCCTTCCACACCGCCGTAATGGCGTCAGCGCAGATCACCACGAGGTCGTCGGGCTCGGCCAACGTGAGCGCATGGTGCGTCGCCTCAAGCTCGTCCAGCACCGTGATCATGCGATCAGGCGCCATGCCGGCCGCGTGGGCGGCTTTGTGCAGCATAGCGGCGATCTCGCCGACCTTGCGCCCGCGCCGGTCGTTGTCTTCCTTGATCACCAGCAGGTCGAAGGTCTGGCCGACCAGCGCCCCGATCTGCTGAATGTCCACATCGCGCCGGTCGCCGGGCGCAGCGACCACGCCGATCGTCCGGCGATGATTCGGTCGCAGCTGCTTCACCAGTTCGCTTAACGCCGCGATCGCCGCCGGGTTGTGCGCGTAATCGACGATCACCCGAAACGCATGCTCATCGAACACGTTCAGGCGGCCCGGCGTGAGGTAGAAGCTGGTCGCGAAGGTGCGCAGCGCCTGGCGGATGTTTTCGACCGAGATGCCGCGCGCGTAGGCGATCGCGGCTGCCGCGAGCGCGTTCGCCACGTTATGTCGCGCCTTGCCTTCGAGCGTCGCCGGGATCAGGTGCGTCCACAACAGCGGGATGTATTGCTCGGCATCGTAGATCGCGATCATCTCGCCACGCACGCCCGGCTGCAAGACGACCGCCGTCCCGCCGTCGGCGATATGCGCGCGGATGAGCTCGCTCGCGCCCTCGCCGCCGTGCATGCTGAAATAGACGATGCGCCCCTCGGCGCGCTCGGCCATCTTCGCCACCAGCTCATCGTCGGCGTTCAGCACCGACGCGCCGTGCTCGTGGACCACCTCGACGATCAGCGATTTGACCTCGGCGAGCTGCTCCAGCGTCTCAACCCCGCGCATGCCCAGGTGATCGGCGGAAATGTTCAGCACCGCGCCAACGTCGCAGCGGTCGAAGCCGAGCCCCTCGCGCAGGATGCCGCCGCGCGCCGTCTCCAGCACTGCGGCATCGACGGTCGGATCTTTCAGCACAACCTGCGCGCTCCACGGGCCGGTCATGTCGCCGCGCATATACAGCTGGCCGTCGATGTAAATGCCGTCGGTTGTCGTCAGCCCGACGCGCTCGCCGCTCATCTTGAGGATGTGCGCGACCATGCGGGATGTGGTGGTTTTGCCGTTCGTGCCGGTGATCGCGACGAGCGGGATGCGCGACGGCGTGTTGGGCGGGAAAAGCATGTTGACCACTGGCCGAGCGACGTTGCGCGACTGGCCCTGGCTCGGCTGGAGGTGCATGCGGAAGCCCGGCCCGGCGTTGACCTCGACGATCCCGCCGCCGACATCGCGCAGCGGCTGCGTAATATCGGGCGTGATAATGTCGATCCCGGCGATGTCCAGCCCGATCACCAGCGCGGCGCGGCGGGCGATCTCGCGCGTCTCGTAGTGGATCTCGGTCGTGCGATCAATCGCGGTGCCGCCGGTCGAGAGGTTGGCGGTCGAGGCCAGGTAGAACACAGTATTAGGCGGCAGCACGGTGTCGAGTGAATAGCCGGCCTGGCCAAGCAGGCGCTCGGCCTGATGACCGATCTTGATGCGCGTGAGCACCTTTTCGTGCCCGATCCCACGCTGCGGATCGCGATTGACGATCTCGATCAGCTCGGCGATCGTGTGCTCGCCGTCGCCGACGACATGCGCCGGCACGCGCTCGGCGACCGCAACGACCTGGCCGTCGATCACCAGGACGCGGTAATCTTTGCCCGCCAGAAAGGTCTCGACCAGCACCGACGCCGAGTAGGGCGCAGCGACCTTGTAGCCATCACGAATCTCGGCCTCGCTCATCAGGCGCAGCGAGACGCCACGGCCATGGCTCACATCCAGCGGCTTGATCACCAGCGGGTAGCCCAGTCGCTCGGCGGCTTCGACCGCTTCGTCGGCGCTGCGCACGACGATATGCCGTGGCACGGGAATGCCGACATCGCCGAGCAGCTTGATCGTCAGCTCCTTGTCGCCGGCCGTCTCGACCGCGATGTTGCTCGTGCGACTCGTCACCGAGGCGCGGATGCGCTGTTGATATTTGCCCCAACCGAGCTGCACCAGGCTATGCTGATCGAGGCGGATGGCCGGGACGCCGCGCCGCCGCGACTCCTCGACCAGCGATGCCGTGGTCGGGCCGAGCGCGATGTCCTGCGCGCGTTCGATCAGCGCCTCCAGCTCGTGTGGAAAGTCGAACGTTGCGCGCTGCTCCTCCGGCAGCGCGCTCGGCAGCTTCGACGGCAGCAGGCTACGCACCAGCGTCATCGCCAGCTCGCCCGCCTCGATGCCGACCTGCTCCTCGCTGAAGGAGTAGATCACATAATAGAGCCCTTCCTGCTGCGGCACCGAGCGCGTTTTGCCATACGTCACCGGCGTGCCGGCCAGGCACTGGATCTCGAGCGCGACATGCTCGATCACATGGCCGAGCCAGGTGCCCTCGCGCAGCCGCCGGATGAAGCCGCCCGGCTCGCCATAGGAGCAGCCATGCTCGTGCAGCGTCGGTATCAGCGTGACCAGCTGATCGTTGAAGCCGGGCAGCTTGTCGGTTGGGTGCTGCTCCAGCTCCTCCAAATCAAGCGTCAGGCGAATAACCGGCCGGTAACCATAGGGGTTGGGGCCACGGTAGACCCGAGTTTCGAGAACGCGCATCGCTATCTTCTCCTTTGGATGGTGTGGCGCGATTGTACCATACTCTCGCGCGAGCTGGTATGCGCGTTTGCTCTTGACAATACTGCTATACTAGGTATACCGAGGGAATGGGGAAAGTATAGAGCAGCGTTCAGATGGCCTTTCTTCGTGCCGTCTGACTCCACTGCCTACCCGCTCACGAACTACCTGTTAGCCTCTGTGCGCCCTGTTTGGGAGTCCGCAGCAGAGATGTACGCGCGTTTGCGTACCAATGTGCCGCTGCCGTGTCGAAGTGACGCATGTGGCAGCGGGCAGATTGTCTATGCCGTACATCTTTTTTCTGAACAGGCACGCAAGGGAACGCTCCAGGCCGGCTTGTGCAGCAATTGGGCTGCACAGCAACACGATGAAAGATGGAGAACCAATCACAATGAAGACCCGACTCTTTGCGACCGCGTTGAGCATGCTGATGCTGCTCAGCCTAGGACTCCTGCCGGGCGTGCGGACCCCACTTGCGTACGCCGTCAGCACTCCACTCCAGATCAGTAGCGACCCATTCACCCAGGCCACCTGTGCGGCATCGGCCAGCACCAACCACCACGCCAACGTCGAGCCGGACAGCTTCTCGAATGGCTCCACGATCGTCGCCGCCTTCCAGGTCGGTCGCATCTTCGACGGCGGTGCCTGCGCCATCGGCTTCGCCACCTCCACCAATAATGGCAGCACCTGGACCAGTGGCCTGCTGCCTGGGCTGACCAAGTACACCGGGGGCGGCACGTTCGACCGCGCCACCGATGCCGCCGTCGCCTACGACGCGCAGGACAACGTCTGGATGATCTCGTCGCTCGTGCTGACCGAGGCGGGCGGGGTCAAGGGCGTAGGTATCTATACCAGCCGCTCGACCGACGGAGGCTTCACATGGGGGACTCCGGTGGCCATCCCCAGCACCGCCGGCATGATCAGCCCCGACAAGAACTGGATCGTCTGCGACAACACGGCGACCAGCCCGTTCTATGGCAACTGCTATACGGAGTGGGACGACAACGGCTCTGGCAATCGCATGGAGATGAGCCGCTCGACCGACGGCGGGCTCACCTGGAGCGTGGCCGCGACGAACAACACCGGCATTATCGGCGGTCAGCCGGTCGTCCATCCCAACGGCACCGTCATCGTACCGACGGACAACGCCAATGAAACCGCCATCGGGGCGTTCAATTCCACCAATGGCGGCGTGAGCTGGAGCGCCGTCACCACAATCGCCACGATCAGGCACCACACGGTCGCCGGCAGCCTGCGCGAAGGACCGCTGCCCTCGGCTGAGATCGACGGCAACGGCACGGTCTACGTCGCCTGGACGGACTGCCGCTTCCGCAGTGCTTGCAAGCGTAATGACATCGTCCTCTCGCACTCGCTCAACTCCACCGGCACAAGCTGGTCCGCCGTGAGCCGTGTTCCGATCGACGCCACCAGCAGTACTGTAGATCACTTCATCCCTGGCCTGGCCGTCAACAAGGCCACGTCGGGCAGCACGGCGCAGCTCGGCCTGACCTACTACTTCTATCCGACGTCGGGCAGTACGCAGCTCAGTGTCGGGTTCATCTCCTCGGCCAACGCCGGCAGCACCTGGAGTTCGCCGCAGACGATCGTCAGCGGGATGACTTCGACCTGGGCCGCTACCACCAGCCAGGGGCGCATGGTCGGCGACTACATCTCGAGCTCCTATGGCTCGGATAATCTGGCCCACGGCATCTTCGGTGCTGCTTTCACGCCGACGACTGGAGCGGCCACGAGCTGCACCACCAGCGGGCTCGACAACTGCGTTGCGCCAATCGACACGTTCACTCCTGGCCTCGCGAGTGGCAGCGCTTCCTCGGAGGGCGACCGCGTGCTCTTCTCGGGCAACGGCGGTGCGGATGCCAATAGTCTGTGGAAGGTCGTGGATAATAACGGCAGCAAGCACCGGGATTAGCCCGTCCCGAAATTCGTAGCTTGTCTGAGAGGCTGCCATCCGTCGTCGATCGACGACGGATGGCAGCCTTCATTTTGTCGCTTTATGGCTTTCTCGTGCGGTATTAGGATTGCTATGGCATAGGGCATGGCAAGCTGGGATGGGAGCGTTAGCTAAACACTGGCTGAGCGGTCCGTTCCAAGCTCCGTCCCACGAGCCAGGGTATGCCGATCAACTCGCCGTAGCCCAACCACACGGCCAGTTGCGCAAAATGGCGTGGGCCGACGCCGACGAGCCATGCCACGACGATGAGATCGAGCGTCAGGCCGATACCAGTCGATAGCACGCCGAGCTTCATCCCTTCGCTTGCAGGCCCCTCAACATCGCGGAGATAGCGTTTGGACAAGACGAACGCCATCACCAGCCAGACGACATCGGTGGGCAGGCTGATAACCGGATTGTTGGCGATGAAAGGAATTGGTGCGACTTTTCGGAGCCTCGCATGATTGGCAACATACGCGCCCCATGACAGGGCCACGAGCGAGAAGGGCAATGCGTAGCCAAGGCTCTGCAACACAGTGTTTCGCCGCTTCACCATGGTTGCCTCCGTATACAGGCTGCGTGCCACCTGAGCACACAGCATCCTAGCGTGCCAATGGACATCCAGCAACTCACCCGAAGCAGGATGTTTGGACACACGGATCGGGTGCAGCATGTTCTATGCCGTGATGACGCAACAGGTGATAGAGAAGTAGTCGGCAGGGTCGCCCAAGCTGTATGATGGTCGACCTACCTGCGCGGGTTCGGCGGCAATCGTTGTATGGAGTACGCAAGCGACTCAGGAAGTACTGGCAGCAAGTGTCAATGGTTGAACCGCGATAATGGGAGTGGTCTCGGTCAGATTCGGCGTATATGCAGAGATTGCGAGAATATCTCGCACGGGAGGCTGGCGGAGAATATCGAGCACCATGCCTCGGATGGCCATCGGCAGGTGATCGAATCCGATGAGCGGAAAACTGCGCGGCCCCATGTGGGTTTGCTGCGCCAACACGGAATAATCAAACAGCGTAATGCCCACCGCCCGCTGCTCCTGCTTGTTGATTCGCAGGAGAATGTGATCGGTCAACTCAATGCCTGTCGCATGCGCACTCGGCGCAAACGAGATATAAAGGGTATCGCTTTCCTCGTCGTAATTGTAGATTGGCTCTGTCATCGCCTCACCCAAGACCAATCAAGGGCGTATTATAGCACAGGCATTTCAGCTTGGCAGCGGATGGAGTGATAGGTGCAACCAACGCCCTGTGCATCAGCCGCTGCTAAGGCGCGCACCATGGGAACTGTAAAAAGCCAATGATCTCCCGCGCAAAGCGGTCGGACTGCGACGCCGTGTTGGGCGGCAGCCTTAGCGGACGCCGCGTATTGCCCAAGCTCGTGCTACTAGTGGAATGGAGCCGTCTAGCGCAACTGGTAGGCTTTGTCGCAGTCGTTCACGGAGTGCGGCCCGTTGCTCCTCGCTCAGAGACATGGCATAGCTTGGTGCTGGACCTTGACCACCAAGGAATGGCGACCAATAATCGTCAAAGTCGTGGAAGTCGGTCGCACTGTCAATCGCCCGCACCTCAACCGCCTGCAATCCTGCGCTCCCAAACAGATCGCTGAGTGCTTGTGGCTGGCAGAGCGAGAAGCGGCGACCCTCATCCAAATCACACGCCCCAGGGTTCAAGGCAACTGCTGCATTCCAAAAGTGTCGCATCAGTTGCATCTTTCCAGCGTAATCCCAGACATACGCCGCCACGATGCCGCCCGCCCGTGCCACTCGTGCCATCTCACGCACCGCAAGGTGGGGTTCGGGCAGGAAGTTCAGCATAAGGCCCGAAACGACCACATCATAGGAGGCGGTTTCGACCGGTAACGAGCATGCATCGCCTGTGTCAAACTGGACGCGCGGATCCCGCACCTGCTCGCGCGCAACTGCCACATACTCTGCGGCACGGTCGAGACCACACACCGCCGCCGGGTTTGCGCATTGCACAATGGTCTGACTTAAGGCGCCGGTCCCACAACCGACATCCAGCCAGCGGCGGCTGGGGAGCACAGCCAGCCAGGTGAGAAATTCAGGCGCGACTAGACGGCTCCAGCGACCGACATACGATTCATAGGCCGCGCCATCAGCCCAAACATCGTTCAGGCGTGGCGGCGCAGAGGAAGACTGTTGTTCAGGAAGCAACGAAGCAGGATCTAAAGCGTTCACGATGCTCCTCCCTCCTGGAAGATCATCAGCACTATATCGTATTCTACCACGTTATATGATCAGCTTTGAGGTGGATTATGATGGGCTGCGGTCCAACGGTTTGGGCATCAGCCGCTGCCAAGGCATGCAGTATGGACGACCTCGAAAAAGCGACGATCATGCGCGCGAAGCGGTGGGCTGGATGCGCGGGTTGGGCGGCAGCGGATTTATAGCTTTCTCGTGCGGCAGTAGCCGCATAGGGCTGCTCACACGCCTCGGTCGCTCTCCGCAGGTGGATCGGTTGGTAGCTCGATCATGTCATTCAGCAACTGATCAGGGGTGACGTGGAACACCTCAGCCACACGCATCACTAGAGCCAATGAGGGCTGGCGCTTGCCGGTCTCGACCAGACTGATATAGACATGGGCGCTATAGCCCAGGTCCGCCGCTAATTCGCGGAGGGTCATCCCGCGCCGCATACGTAAGGCGTGCAATTTCTCGCCAAAGCGCTGCATCGTTCCCTATCATACCATTGACATTTACGGTGCCATATGGTATCTTGTTATCTATAAGATAACAAAATCATTGCGACGCCCTGCGGCTGCCAGCTCCAGCGCACAGGGTATGACGCCGGCGGGTGAAGCGCCGACGCAGGGCTATTGTAACATGCAATAGCTTTGCTGCTGCATCCCCGCCCCAAGAACGAGCGGTCGGCTCGAAGGAGGCAGACGCATGAGTGAAGGCAAACGTGAGCCAGTATGTATGCCCAATGCCGTTCTCGTCGGGTACACATTTGTCCGGCACATCGGCTTCATACTCGATGAACTGAGCTGTCAGGGCCTGGATCTCTGGCAGGATGAGCGCCACCGGTGGCAATGGCGCTGGGCCGGCACCACGCTGCGTTCGGAGCGGGGCTTTTGGGCACTGGGCGAGGCGCTGGTGGATGCAGTCGTCACACGCTATCCGAACGCCTTCGCGGTGGAGCCAATCTGATGGCGTAGTACAAGGCAAGGCGATGAAAGGAATTGGTGCGGCTTTCCGAAGCATTGCCTGAGCTGTATGAGGATTTCGGTTTTATGGGGATGTATACTGAAATGTGTTGTATTATTTGTATACTTCTTGTAAAATATGTAGACACAAGATAGTATGGAGAAACTATGCAAACGGCTGTGACAAAACGAGGGCAAACCGTGATCCCTGCTGCGATTCGGAAACGCTATCACATTCAGGAAGGCGATTCGTTGGTGTGGCTCGATGATGGCACGAGTATTCGCGTCGTGCCTGTGGCGCGTGACCCGATTAGTGCATTACGCGGCAGCGGGCGTGGGGAACGTTTAGTCGAACAGTTACTGGCCGTCCGGGCGGAGGATCGTGCCCATGACGTCTAAGCCCGCCCTATTGGATACCTCCGCGCTCCTGACGCTGATCGAAGACGAAGCGGGTGCCGCGCGGGTTAAGCACTTTCCGCGTCCGTGAACACACATACCTCTCTAGCCGTAATGTCATGTGTTAATATCACGAGTGGACATAGCATCTAGGGATATGTATAATCAGGCTTATGAGCGAAAGAGGAACCCTATAGTAAGCTCTGCTTGGCTCGTAAATCGTTAGAGAGCGTCTATTGCGAATCTGGCTCACAACAAGCTAACGCACTCTCGCCAACTTTACAAATATCGCAGCTTGGCCAGACGCTGTACGACAATTATCCGAGGTTCGGCATCCTGATGCGTGAAAACGGTCAAATCGGCCAAGGATTATTTTATAGCTCTGTAAAGCCCTACTTTCCGAATTATCGTACAGAATCTACTTTGCCTGGAGGTCAATATGGGTATTAATAACGATAGTGTTCGCGTTGACAGTGTGAGAGATTCAGTGAACAAAGTATTTGAATCTCAACTAGCTGACTTGGGCTTAAGTCGAGCTATATTGGCAAAGCAATCTATCTCAGAACTTGAAGACAGCTTAAATATAGTCAACGATGCACTTAGATCTCCAGAGGCCTTCGGTATTTTTCGAATGAAGTTGGCTGCAGCAGGTACATGGATTGTGAGTACTGGGACTGAGGCGCACTTCGAGGTGGGTATCCTTCCACTGCTACTGGATCGGAAAACCTTCATACTGAATTGCCTTCGAAAACTGCGTGGGGAAAGAAAAATTAATAGCTTAAGGGATTTAATAGATACTGTGACCGATGAGTCTCTTAGACAACAGTTCCTTATCGAACTGGAGGCCGCAAAGCAGCAAGCTAAAGGAGTTGAACATAAGGATGAGATTAAGAAGGATTATGCTTTCATTGCCATGGCGATGAATCCAGATGATCCTCAACTTGAGGATATTCTGGATGCTATCAAAGATGGTGCGGCAACCTGTGGGGTCAGTGCCGAGCGCGTTGATGAAGCACAGACAAACGCGCGTATCACCGATCGTATGTTAGATTCTATTCATAAGGCTGAATTTGTCGTTGTAGATTTGTCATTTGCGCGACCCAACGTCTACTACGAAGCCGGGTATGCACAAGGGCTCGGGAAGACACCAGTCTATGTAGCAAGAGCAGGAACTGATATCCATTTTGATCTTCGGGACTACCCTGTAATCTTCTATCCAAACATGCGCTTTTTGAAGTCTGCACTAGCAGATCGTCTGCGTGCAATCAGTTCCGGTCGAAAACAGACTCAAGTAACTTAGGCTCTTATTAGGAAAGCGTCAAAACCGCATCGATCCTGCGCGCCGAAGGAGGGTGATAGGAACGGCTGTTGGGCGGCAGCATGGTGAAGTAGAGCTCATTTAGGGAAACACTCTTCTAATATTACTTCTAAAGCGTGTATTTGTGGATTAATAAATTGAATATCTGGCACATAACTTTCACTGTGCCTTACCATATCGTAGCCAGTCTTCATAAAATTATTCTTGAAGTCGCTTAGAAATCTTCTAGCTACATTGGTTTGGAAATATGGTTTAGTAATTGCTTCGTCAAGTAGAGGGCCTAAGTTCCCTGTCTCCTTAAGCGAAGTATTCATTTGTTTTGCCTTGTGCCAGAGTGCCCACTTGAGCGCTTCACCTATATTCTGGGCGAGCGATAAGGTGTTTTGATCTTGGGTATTGTTGATCTCTAAGCATAACTGCTTTAGTTTAGCTGAAGTTATTTTATTAATCACTGCTTCTGAAATTCTTCTTTTTGGTACTTCAACAGCACCCGTTTGAAGTTGAATCAATACCTCGTCAATTCGCGATCTGAATTTCTGAAGAGCACCATCTCGAAGTTTTGACGGCAGTCTGTCATTGATGATAGCATTGATGTATTGTTGAAACTCCGACCAAACGGGAAATAAGGAAGTGCCGTGTACTACGCTGAGAAAGTTAAAATGCGCCTGCCGATGCTTATGGATCGCGTCGGTGAACTCTGACACCGAGAGGTTGTAGTAGCGGTTCTTAATATCTTCAAATAACTCTATAAGACCTTCTGTCATCTCAAACCTCCAAGATGTCGGTGTTAGCTGAATTTGAACGCGCGGCATAACGGTATAGTAGCACATTTGTCTTTAGCGGGCAAGTGCATCTGACATCGTTAGAGCGAGTTTTGCTGCCGTCCAACGGTGAAATTCAGCCACCCGCCATCCCGCCTCCCCCATTCCGCCTCGACCTCCCCACCCCCATTATGTACACACGATCATCGCCGCTGTCGCGTGCTCTGCGCCGGGCCGCTTGTGCGCCAGCCCCTTCGGATGGCGCGCGACGGTGTGTCGCCCCTGCCAAAAACGCTTCCTATCGCGTATCGTTCTGACTTTTTGCTCATATCCGCGCAGCTACTATGTCATTGCTCTGCCAGCAGCCGGCTGTACAATCAACCACAGGCACGATGCGATGAGCGTTTGGGGGCGGGTTGACCGTCCCTATATGGCGTGTGTTCGGCTGATTATGGCGGCAAAGAAGCTGCCGTAACCGGCGTAATACGCCTCGGCATGGTCCCAGCCTACAGCGTTTAGTCTCAGCTCAGGAGCAATTGCATGAACCGGATGTTTCATACGATGACCAGCGCCGCCGATCGGCTGCGGCGCACCCGCCACGCGAATATCTGGAGCATGCTCGCGGTCATCATCCTCATATCTGCGGCCTTGAGCCATTCCGCCTGGCCCGCCATGGCCGCTGATCCTGCGGCGTTGGTCAAGGACATCAACACCGGCGCGAGCGCGTCGCCGGGCTCGTTGCCGACGAACCTGGTCGCCGTCGGCAGCAGCGTCTATTTCGCAGCCGACGATGGCGTCAACGGTGCCGAGCTGTGGAAGAGCAACGGCAGCTCCGGCGGCACCACGCTCGTTAAAGATATCCGCGTCGGCGCGGGCAGCTCCAGCCTCGCCGCGCTGACGAATGTCGGCGGCACGCTGTTCTTCAGCGCCGACGATGGCAACAGCGGTGCCGAGCTATGGAAGAGCGATGGCACGCTCGGCGGAACCGTGCTAGTCAAGGATATTAACCCCGGCGCGGCTGGCGCTTCGCTCGCGTACTTGACCAACGTCAACGGCACATTGTTCTTCAGCGCCGACGACGGTGTCAGCGGTGCCGAGCTGTGGAAAAGCGACGGCTCGCCCGGCGGCACGGTGCGCGTCAAGGATATCTATCCTGGCGCGATCGGCTCGCAGCCAGCCGGATTGGCGAAGAGCGGTAACCTGCTGTTTTTCAGCGCCACGACCGTCAGCAACGGCACCGAGCTGTGGAAGAGCGACGGCA
>Ga0075433_10002368_pt1 | contig 14324 bp, 17 predicted proteins | sample RhiMethybrSRZTD2_FD_75299 | JGI IMG/M metagenome (GOLD analysis project Ga0075433, IMG submission 75299) | Populus rhizosphere microbial communities from Tennessee, USA - Rhizosphere MetaG P. TD hybrid SRZTD2 | ecosystem: Host-associated > Plants > Roots > Rhizosphere > Soil | place: USA... | reverse complement strand
ATCAAGGCCTCCGCCAGATCAGCAAGGGCGACGCCATCGACCCGCGCGACGCTACTCGTCGTTCGTCCAGTATCGAATCGGGCTGTCGCGTCAGTCGTGCGGCAGCGGCATAATCGGTCATGACCGAAACGCGGCTCGTGCGATGCCCGACGTGCGGCGCCACCAACCGTGTGCCGCTGGACAAGCTGGAGGCCGGCCGGCAGCCGGTGTGCGGTCGGTGTAAAGCGCGCTTACCTCTCGATGCAACGGCCGACGGTGGCCGGCCCGTCACCGTGACCGACGCGAGTTTCGCGGCCGAGGTCGAGCGCTCGCCGGTGCCGGTGCTGCTGGACGCCTGGGCACCGTGGTGTGGCCCGTGTCGGATGATCGCGCCGGTGGTCGATCAGCTGGCGAGCGAGCTGGCGGGCCGCGCGCGCGTCGCCAAGCTGAACATCGACGAGAATCCGCTGACCGCGCGCCGGCTCGACGTGCGCAGCATTCCGATGCTGCTCGTGTTCAAAGGTGGCCGCGAGGTCGACCGCATCGTCGGCGTGCAGCCGAAATCGGAGATCACGCGCCGCGTGGAGCGCGCGATCGCCTGACCTTCGGCGCGCGAGCGGTCACGCCGCGCGCCGCGCTGGCCTGAGACGCTCGGACACCGTTTCCGGACGGCCGGACACCGGGCGCCGTCGATACTTCACTTCACGATGAGATCGCAAGCCAACGCCACGAGGACACCATGAGCAAAGTCATCGGCATCGACCTCGGCACGACGAACTCGGTCGTCGCTGTGATGGAAGGCGGCGAGTCCACGGTCATTCCCAACCAGGAAGGCAGTCGTCTGACACCGTCCGTCGTCGCCTTCACCAAGGACGGCGAGATCCTGGTCGGCCAGGTGGCCAAGCGGCAGGCCATCACCAACCCAGAGAACACCGTTTTCTCGATCAAGCGGTTCATGGGCCGGCGCTACGACGAGGTCCAGGACGAGATCAAGAAGGTGCCCTACAAAGTCGTGGCGGCGCCGAACGGCGATGTCCGCATCGAGATCCGCGGCAAGCAATACTCGCCGCCGGAGATCTCGGCGATGATCCTGCGCAAGCTGAAGGAGGCCGCGCAGTCGCACCTCGGCCAGACGGTCACGCAGGCCGTCATCACGGTGCCCGCCTACTTCAACGACAGTCAGCGTCAGGCGACCAAGGACGCCGGCAAGATCGCCGGCCTCGAGGTCCAGCGCATCATCAACGAGCCCACGGCCGCCGCGCTCGCCTACGGTCTCGACAAGAAGAACGACGAAGAGATCGCGGTCTACGACCTCGGCGGCGGAACGTTCGACATCTCGATTCTCGAAATCGGTCAGGGCGTCTTCGAGGTGAAGGCGACCAACGGCGACACCCACCTCGGCGGTGACGACTTCGATCAGCGCGTCATGGACTGGATCGCGGACGAGTTCCGAAAAGAAAACGGCATCGATCTCCGCCGCGATCGCATGGCCCTGCAGCGGCTCAAGGAGGCCGCCGAGCGGGCGAAGATCGAGCTCAGCTCGACGCTCGAGACCGAGATCAACCTGCCGTTCATCACGGCGGACGCGAGCGGTCCCAAGCATCTCGCGATGAAGCTCACCCGCGCGAAGCTGGAGTCGCTCGTCGACGACCTGATCCAGCGCACGGTGCCCCCCTGCCGCCAGGCGATGAAAGACGCCGACGTCAGCGCCAACGACATCGACGAGGTCGTGCTCGTCGGTGGTCAGACTCGGATGCCGAAGGTGCAGCAGCTCGTGACACAGCTGTTCGGCAAGGAAGCGCACAAGGGCGTCAATCCCGACGAGGTCGTGGCCGTCGGCGCCGCGATCCAGGCCGGCGTCCTCGCGGGCGATGTCAAAGACGTCGTGCTGCTCGACGTCACGCCGCTGTCGCTCGGCGTCGAGACGCAGGGCGGCGCGATGACCGTGCTCATTCCGCGCAACACGACCATCCCGACTCGCAAGAGCGAGATCTTTACCACCGCCGCCGACAACCAGACAGCGGTGGACGTCCACGTGCTGCAGGGCGAGCGCCCGCTGGCGCGTGACAATCGCACGCTGGGACGCTTCCGGCTGGAGGGCATCCCGCCGGCGCCGCGTGGCCTGCCGCAGATCGAGGTCGCATTCGACATCGACGCCAACGGCATCCTGAACGTCTCGGCCAAGGACCAGGCCAGTGGTAAGCAGCAGCAGATCACGATTACCGCCTCGTCGGGACTCAGCAAGCAAGAGGTCGAGCGGATGGTGCGCGAGGCGGAGGCGCACGCGAGCGAAGACGCGCAGCGGCGACAGGAAATCGAGGTGCGCAACCAGACGGACGGGCTCGTGTACGCCACCGAGCGCGCGCTTCGCGAGCACGGTGACAAGCTTTCGGAGAGCGAGCGTCGCGCGATCGAGGTGGCGCTCACCGACGCCCGCGACGCCGTGAAGAGCGAAAACGTCGAGCGCATGCGGCAGGCGCAAGAGAGTCTCGGCCGCGCCTCGCAATCGCTGGCCGAGGCGGCGTCGCGCGAGGCCGCGCCGCAAAGCGGATCGGGTGGACAACCGTCAGGCGGTCCCGGGCAAGACGAGGTCATCGACGCGGAGTTCCGGGATGCCGAAGACCGGAAAGCATCGTGATGTGGCCGTAAAGTTCCGCGACTACTATGAGGTCCTCGAAGTGCCACGCACTGCGAGCGCAGACGACATCAAGCGGGCATACCGGCAGCTTGCGCGCAAGCACCACCCGGATCTGCAGCCGGCATCAGAACGCAATCAGGCCGCCGAACGCTTCAAGGAGATCAACGAAGCCTACGAGGTCCTGAGCGACCCGGACAAGCGCTCGAAATACGACGCGCTCGGCCGCGACTACAAAGGCGGCATGGATTTCACGCCACCGCCCGGCACCGGCCGAGGCGGGACGGCCGGTGACCGGGACACCGCCGGCAACGTCGGCGACTTCAGCGACTTCTTCGCCTCGATTTTCGGCCGATCCGCGGGCGGCACGCGGCGCGGTGGCGTCCGCATGTCGATTCCGGGCAGCGACATCGAGGGAATGTTGCCGGTCATGCTCGACGACCTGCTGCACGGCGGGCAACGCCGCATCACACTCGACGGCCACAGCCTCGACGTCATCATTCCGCGCGGCATTCGCGACGGCGCCACGCTGCGTCTGGCCGGCCAGGGCGGGCCCGGGATCAACGGCGGACCGGCCGGCGACGTGTACCTGCACGTTCGGCTGCTGCCTCACCCACGTTACCGCGTCGCTGGTGACGACCTCGAGATGGATCTCCCGCTCTGGCCGTGGCAGGCGGTCCTCGGGTCCGACGTGCGCGTCGACACCCCCGACGGTCCCGTGATGCTGACCATACGGCCGGCCACGCAGAGTGGGGCGCGATTGCGGCTTCGCGGGCGCGGGCTGCCGCGAGGCAACGAGCGCGGCGATCTCTATGCCGTGGCTCGCGTCGTCGTGCCGACGCGGCCAAGCGCGGAGGAGCGCGAAGCGTACGAGACTTTGCGGCGGCTCGCGTCGGCGCCCGCGGATCGGCCGGCGACGCCATGAGCGTCACCCGTCTGCCGCCACGCGTGGAGATCCGCCTGTCGCTCAGCGACCTCGCCACCGCCTGCGGGCTCAGCGCAAACCGCGTCAAGCGCCTCGTGCAGCTTGGCCTGGTGGAGCCGGAACCCGACGCGCCCGATCGCTTCAGCAGCGCGACGGCCGCGCGGCTTCGCCGCATGCTGCGCTTGCGCGCCGATCTGGGTGTGAATCTCGCCGGCGCCGCGATCATCGTCGATCTCGTCGAACATCTCGATCGACTCGATGCAGAGCTCTCGAGACTGAGGGGGCAAGGATGGACGTGAATCGCTTGACCGAGAAGGCTCAGGAGGTGCTGCGCCAGGCGCAGACACTCGCGCAGCGGCACGGTCAGCAGCAGATCGAAGTCGAGCATCTCGCCCTCGCCCTGCTCTCCCAGGATGGCGGCGTGGCCGCGCGCGTCGTCGAGAAGGCGGGCGCCAATCCGTCGTCGACGCTCGTCCAGCGCCTGCAGCAGGCGGTCGAGAGGCTGCCGCGGGTGTCGGGCGGCGGGGCGCAGGCCGGCCAGGTCTATGTCTCGCCGCGCGTGAACGAGATCCTCAACAACGCCGAGGCCGAGGCGCGGCGGATGAAAGATGAGTTCGTGAGCGTCGAGCACCTGCTGCTCGCGCTGGCAGAGGTCAGGGACGGCGCGGTGGCCGACGCCCTGCGCGCCGCCGGCCTCACGCGTGACAAGCTGGAGCAAGCGACGGTCGCCGTGCGCGGCGGGCAGCGCGTGACGAGCCCGACGCCCGAGGGCACCTACGAGGCGCTCGAGAAATACGGACGCGATCTCACGGCGCTCGCGCAGCAGGGCAAGCTCGATCCCGTCATCGGACGCGATGAGGAGATCCGCCGCGTCATTCAAATCCTGTCGCGCCGGACCAAGAACAACCCGGTGCTCATCGGGCCGCCGGGCGTCGGCAAGACCGCGATCGTCGAGGGCCTCGCGCAGCGCATCGTGCGCGGCGACGTGCCGGAGGGGCTCAAGAACAAGCGCATCGTCACGCTCGACATGGGCGCGCTGGTCGCGGGCGCCAAGTATCGCGGTGAGTTCGAGGAGCGGCTCAAGGCCGTGCTGAAGTCAGTGCAGGAGGCGCAGGGGCAGATCATCCTGTTCATCGACGAGCTGCACACCGTCGTCGGCGCGGGTGCCGCCGAAGGCGCCATGGACGCGAGCAATCTCCTGAAGCCGATGCTCGCGCGTGGCGAGCTCCACTGCATCGGCGCCACCACGCTCGACGAGTACAAGAAGCATATCGAGAAGGACGCGGCCCTGGAGCGGCGATTCCAGCCGGTGCTGGTGGATCAGCCGACGGTAGAGGACACGATCTCGATCCTGCGCGGGCTGCGCGAACGCTACGAGCTGCATCACGGCGTGCGCATCAAAGACTCGGCGCTGGTGGCGGCGGCGGTGCTGTCCGATCGCTACATCACCGACCGGTTCCTTCCCGACAAGGCCATCGATCTCGTCGACGAGGCGGCGGCTCGGCTACGCACGGAAATCGACTCGATGCCCGCCGAGCTCGACGAAATCACGCGGCGGATCCTCCAGCTCGAGATCGAGCGCGAGGCGCTGCGCAAGGAGACGGATCCGGCGTCGCGCGAGCGGCTCACGAAGCTCGAGAAGGAGCTGACCCAGCTGCAGGAGCAGGCGCGAACGCTACGCGCGCAGTGGGAGAGCGAGAAGGCCGCCATCGAAAAGCCACGCCAGCTCCGCCAGCGCATCGAGGACACGAAGGTCGACGTCGAGCGCGCGATGCGGGCCGGTGACCTGTCGCGCGCGGCCGAGCTGCAGTACGGCACGCTCGCGCAGCTCGAGCGCGAGCTGAAGGATGTCGAGGCGCAGACGCAGAGCAGCGGCGGACGCCGGCTCGTCAAAGAAGAGGTCGACGAAGAGGATATCGCCGAGGTCGTCGCGCGCTGGACCGGCATTCCCGTCAGCAAGCTGATGGAAGGCGAGCTGCAGAAGCTCCTCCGGCTCGAAGAGGAGCTGCACAAGCGCGTGGTCGGCCAGGACGAGGCTGTCCGCGCGGTGGCCGACGCCGTGATCCGCGCGCGCGCCGGCATCAAGGACCCCAAGCGCCCGATCGGCTCGTTCCTGTTCCTCGGCCCCACCGGTGTGGGCAAGACCGAGCTCGCGCGCGCGCTGGCCGCGACGCTCTTCGACAGCGAAGACAACATGATCCGCATCGACATGTCCGAGTACATGGAAAAGCACACGGTGGCCCGTCTGATCGGCGCGCCTCCGGGCTACGTGGGCTACGAAGAGGGCGGCCAGCTCACCGAGGCCGTCCGGCGCAAGCCCTACTCGGTCATTCTGCTCGACGAGATCGAAAAGGCGCATCCGGACGTCTTCAACATCTTGCTGCAGGTGCTCGACGACGGTCGCCTCACCGACGGACAGGGACGTACGGTGAACTTCAGGAACACCGTGATCATCATGACGTCCAACATCGGCAGCCAGCTGATTCTCGAGATGCGTGGCGACGACGAGCGCACCTACCAGCGCATGCGCGAGCAGGTGCTGGACGCGCTGCGGCGGCACTTCAGGCCGGAGTTTCTCAACCGGGTCGACGAGATCGTCGTCTTCCGCGCGCTGACGGAAAGCCAGCTGGCCCGGATCGTCGAGATCCAGCTCGAGGGCTTGCGGCGACGTCTGGTGGAACGGCGGATCACGCTCGACGTGACGGATGCCGCCAAAGCGTATCTGGCGCGGGCCGGCTACGATCCCGTGTTCGGCGCGCGGCCGCTCAAGCGCGTGATCCAGCGTGAGGTCGAGACACCGGTCGCGCGCCTCATCGTCGCCGGCAAGCTCAGCGAAGGCGGCACCGTGCGCGTCAACGTCGTCGGCGACGCGCTTCGCGTGGAGCCGGTGTCGTGAACGCGTTCGAAGAGACGATGACCGCGGAGCTCACCGGCCTCCTGCGCGCCGGCGTCCCGGTGCGCGGCGTCCGTCTGACCGTGCGCGAGCTCGTCGTCACGCGGATCGAGCGTGGTCCGCTCGACGCCCGCGAGGTCACCGAGGCGGTGGAAGCCGCGGTGCGCGCGGCGTGCCGGCTCGTGCGCGACCTCGACGCGCCGCCGGAAGTCGTCGAGACCGTCTGCCGCGGCGCACTCGAGGCCGTGCGCGGCCATGGGGGCGAGAGCGCGCGCTGGCTCGGTGAGGCGGCGGAGGCCGCGCTCGCGGTGCTCGAGGCACAGGCGCACGAGTACATCGACGAGCGGACGTGGGGTTGGCTCGTCGGGAGGGCGCCCCGATGGTAGTTGGACGGCCGCGCCGCTGGGCCGGCCTACAAGCTGAGGTTCAGGATGCGCGCGGCGCGCTCGAGCTCCCCGGCAAGCCTCTCCGCCTCGGCGATCTCACGCCGAAGTCCCTTCGTGAGCGGCAGGTCGTGGCGCAGGATCAGCCCACGTCCATTCGCAGCCGCCGTCGCCTCTGCGACGTCGAAGAGGTCGACGAGCTTCCGCTCGGCGAGCGCCACGCTCGCCACGTCGCGGCTCAGCTCAGTGGAACCTCGACCGCCACGTCGAACTTCGAGTAGTACTTCTTCACGTCGTCGGCGCCGTACTTCGCCCGGAATTTCTCCACCACGTCACGGACGCGTCGCGGATCGGTGATGGGCCGGGCCACCGCCGTGATCGCGACATCGTTGGCGGCAAGGCGGATGCTCGGCGTCTTCACCACATTCTTGAACCACCAGCTGCCCGAGCCCTTCACGGGCAGCAGGGTCAGCGTGTCGCCCTCCGGAACGAACCACACCGGGCGTGTCGTCTCGCGGCCCGAGGCGGCGGTGATCACGGTGAGCTGGACTTCGTCGGTGTCGGCGAGCGCGTTCTTGAAGTCGGCGAGATTCATAGGTTTCATGCGCAAAGTATCGATCGGACCGCGTGGCCGAGCGTCCGGAAAGCGTGCCCGGCCGTCCGCGGAACGGCACGGCTCGGAACACGTCACACGCACTGCGTCGAAGCGATGCGTCGGAGCAATGCGGCGTGACTCGCTCCGCCGGCGGGCATACTGTGAGCTGTGAGGACGTGATGTTTCTGGCGCTTCCTTGCTTGGTGCTCGCGCTTACATCACGAACTTCGTGTTCTGGATCGGCATCGGGCACGACGATCTTCGCCATCATGACGGCGGCGCTGTTTCCCCGATCCACGTCGGGCGACTGTGGTTCGCGTACTTCTTGTTTCCGATGGGGCGATCAGGCGCCACACGCAGCATGACCCGCAATGGAGGCACCCACAATGACTGTCGCCGCGATTCTCAAGACGAAAGGCACGCATGTCGAGACCATCCGGCCCGACGCCACACTTCAGGTGGCCGCTTGGGACCTCACCCTCAAGCGCATCGGCGCCCTCGTGGTCAGTCGAGACGACGAGACGGTTCTCGGCATCATCTCGGAGCGCGATCTCGTTCGCGCGCTGACCGATCACGGCCCGGATGTCGTTCGACTCCTGGTCTCCCAGGTCATGACGACGCCCGTGAAGACCTGCGCACCAGGCGACAGCATCACGGCGCTCATGGCGCGGATGACGCGCGACCGCATACGTCACCTCCCCGTCGTCGAGGCCGGTCGCCTCGCCGGCATCGTCAGCATCGGTGACGTCGTCAAACACCGCCTCGACGACTTGGAGCTCGAGGCAAACATCCTTCGCGATGTGCTCATCGCGAGCCATTGAGCGCATCCGTGGAGGCTGTCGATAATGTCGATCGCGAGCGCGTGACGCGCGCCGAAGCGCGCGTCACGCGCCTTTCACGGTCTTGTGTTCCGCGAACCCGCGATTACTTCTTCACGACGGGGTGCACTTCGCGGGCGATCATCTGCTGCCCCTGCTTCTCGTACGCAACGGTCACTCGCTCACCGGGCTTGAGATCCGACAGCAGAGCCCGATCGTACACGGTGAACGTGTGCTCCTTGTTGCCGCGCAGCATCCTGTGCTGCTCCAGCGTGAAGGTCTTCGTGTCCGCGTTCACCGCCCTGACGTCGCCCGTCATCGTATGAGTAGCCGCGACGACGGGGCCCGCGAGCAGGCCAAGCGCCAGGACGACGCTCAAGAAAACGACAAACGCCTTCATTTGCGCTCCCTCCTCCGCGGCCCAGATCCCCGACCAAGCCGGGATTAGACCGCGCCAAGAGTACGTAGCGAGAGGCGGGCCAACTGCCTCGGTCGTCCGCGCGTAAATTTTTCAATTGCCGGATATCCCTGCGGAGTGTCCAGAAGCTCTCAGTGCGCAGATACGAAGATTCCACAATGCGGCGATTCACAATGCGGCGATTCACAATGCGGCGATTCATTGGTGTTACATCGGAGATGCTCTAAAAAAAGAAGCGCCGGGGATCGACCCTGAACTGCGCGTCGGTCGGGCGCGACATCGTCTGGACGTGATCCAGACGATGTCGCACCGTGCTTGGCGATTACGCGTGCGCGGCGATTACGCCTTGCCGCCCTGTTGACCGTACCAGCGGTCGAACTCGCGCTCGGCTTCTTCGCGATTCCGGCCGTAACGCTCCTGAATCTTACCGATGAGCATCTCGGCGCTGCCCTGGGCCTGGTCGAGATCGTCGTCGGTCAGCTTGCCCCACTGCTGGCGGACCTTGCCCTTGAGCTGCATCCATTGCCCCTTGAACGTGTCACGATTCATCGTGACCTCCTGTTGACACGAGAATGGTCGTGTCGTGTTTCCACAGCCCGCAAGCCGAGTGCCAGCGAGTGGGCGTCCACAAAAATTTAGTGGTGTCTCAATCGGCAGAAATAGGGCGCACGGATTGCACGTCAAAGAGCTATCCGAAGCGCCGAGAGGTGCAGCGTGCTTGCTTTTGATCCAGCTGAGCTTCGAAACGCCGGCGTCGATGTCGGGAGGCTGCCTGACGAGCGTGGACACTTCATCGACGCCGAGGTGCTCCCCGCCGACTTTGCCGACAAGCTAGAACGCGATGGTCTCGATACGTCAAAGCCGATACGCGTCGTGGGCACGATTGCGCGCGGTGCGGACGGCAGGCCCGGTTACTACTCGATCAGCTTTCACCAGCCGTAGGCGGGCCGGCGCTCATCCCCGCTTGCGATCGATCCACTCCCGCGCGGCCTGCTCGACGCGCCGACCCGCTTCGCCCCAATCGTCGTAGGTCTCGTCGGGACGCAGCTCGTGCGTCAGCTCCTGGCCATCAGCCTCCAGGCTGACCGTTGCGACGCCACGATAGCGTCGGTGCCCGGCCAGCTCGAATCCGATCACGACGCGGCAGTTGCGGTACACGAATTCGTTCGGCATGACTCCATCATCTTGCCGCCCGGCTACAGCGCTTTCCAGTTCCACCCGCCGTCTTCCGCGAGCTCGAGCACGGCGTTGTGGTCCTCCAGCCGATCCCCGCCGTCGCCGAGCGTGAGATAGGTGATCGATCGGTCGCGGAGCAGAGTCATAACGCGATCGGCCTGTTCGGCGCCCAGCGTCGCGCGCGGTCGCTCCAGGAACACGAAGCCCGGCGCGGCGAGAATCACCCGCGCCACCGACAGCAGCTTCTGTTCGGTGACCGAAAGCGCATCGTCCCAGTCCCGCTCGACACTCAGACCCCCGACCCGCTCCAGCGCGCCATCCACATGCAACGCACGCAGCACACCCGCGATCTGCTCATCGTCGATGGCATGCTCGCGCCCCGCGGGAAGCAGCGCCTCGCGGAGCGTTCCCGGAGGCACGTACGGTCGCTCGGGGAGAAACAGGATGGCGTCGAGGCCGGGCCGGATGATGCGTCCGCTCGCGTGTTCCCAGATTCCGGCGGTCGCGCGGAAGAGCGCGGCCTGAGCGGCGTCGTTCGGTCCGGCGATCAACACGTTGGTCCCGCGAGCAATCGAAACCGACAGGTCTCTCACGAGCACGTGGTCGTCCCTGAGTGCGCGGAGCGTCACGTCTTCGTACGCCACGCGCGCAGCGTCCTCTCGTATCTCGAGGGGACCCGTGCCAGCCGGTCGGACGCCTTCCAGCGCATCGACGAGCGATCCGATCCGCGCGATCACCGCGGCGAACGACGAGATTGACTGGAACTGGGTAACCACGAGCGAAAGCGCACCCAGCAGGGTGGAGAAGGCCATGGCCGACTGGGTGATCACGCCGAACTCGACCTCGCCGCGGATGAACATGGGCGCCACGACGAGCGCGGGGATGATCTGAATGAGGTAGTTGTAGCCGTTGGTGAAGAAGGCAAGGTTGCGGTTCACGGCGATGAGCCGCCGCATGTTGGCCGCCAGATCGTCGAACCGACGCCGCAGCCGAGCGCCGATGCCACCCTCTCGATGCAGGAGCGCGATCGATTCCGCGTTTGCCTGCACATGAAGGAGGTTCGCGCGGAAGTCGGCCTCCTTGTCGAGCTGGTTGTAGTTGAGCCAGACGAGTCGGCGTCCGAACAGCACCGTCAGGGCCGAGCCGGCGAGTGCGTACAGGACGGCGACGCCGAACAGCGTGTGGCTGATCGACCACAGCACGCCGGAGAACGCCACCACCGTCACGGTGGCGTTGGACAGCAACAGCACGAACGAGAGGGTGGTGGCGGTGAACGCCTTGACGTCTTCGGCGATCCGCTCGTCGGGGTTCGTCAGCACGCCTGCCGCGCCCAGGCGATAGTAGGCTCTGCGGTCCAGATACGCGCCGAGGAGCTCGTGCGTGAGCCACTCGCGCCAGAGGAGCCCCAGCCGCTGCTCGCTGAACGAATAGAATGCGCCGACGAGCGTCGATGCCGCGAACACGCCGATGTACGCGATGGCCTGGCGGACGAACCTCGCCGAATCGCGGTTGGAGATCGCGGTGAAGAAGTCGCGACCGACGTAGCTGTTCAGGACGTTCAACGCGTTGAAGACGATGACCAGGGCGATGAGCACGGCGAAGAGCCCGCGCGCACGCCAACCGACTTCGCAGTTGGCGAAGTCCTTCACCGCGCGGCCGAACCGAGACCAGGCCAGCCGCGTGATCGGAACCCGAGGTTCACTCATCCGGGAGGTGCCCCCACATGAACAAAGGACGTCTCGAAGCCTTCAGCGATGGCGTCATCGCGGTCATTATCACGATCATGGTGCTGGAGATGAAGCCTCCCCATAGCCCGTCGCCCGCGGCATTGCTGGCCTCCGCGCCCGCCTTTCTCACGTATCTGCTCAGCTTCGTGCTCGTCGCCATCTATTGGAACAATCACCACCATCTCATGCATGCCGTTCACCGCGTCAACGGCGCGATCCTCTGGGCCAACCTGCATCTGCTGTTCTGGCTGTCGCTCGCTCCGTTCGTGACCGCCTGGATGGGCGACAATCACTGGGCACCGGTCCCCGTTGCCGCCTATGGGGTCGTGCTCCTGTGCGCCGCGATCGCGTTTTTCGTGCTCACCCGCGTTCTATTGTCGGCCCACGGGAAGGACTCGAAGCTGGCGACAGCGTTGGGCAACGACGTCAAGGGCAAAGTCTCGATGCTGCTTTACGCGGCCGCAATCCCGGCCGCATTTGTTCACCCGCTGATCTCCGGCTCGCTGTACGTCCTGGTCGCCATCACGTGGCTCGTCCCGGATCGGCGCTTCGAGCGAGTCCTGATGGAAGGGTGATGCTACTTCTCGCCCAGAAAGTCGCGGATCGCCGCGACCGTTGCGTCCGGCTGCTCTTCCATCAACCAATGTCCCGAGTTCGGAATGACGACCGAGCGCACATCCGTCGCGACGAACCGCACGATGTCCGCCATCGCCGCACCGAATGACTTGTCGCCGCCGATCGCCAGTGCGGGCATGGCCAGCTTGGCTTTGGCGGCGAAGGCCTGGTTGTCGATCGCATCCTGCGCGAACGCCGCAAACTGATTGAACGCCGAGTGCATGGCGCCCGGCCGCGCGTAGAGCGCGGCATAGTGCTGACGGGTCGCTTCGTCGATCGACTTCGGATCGGCTGACAGCTCGTTCCAGAACCGATCCAGGTAAATACGCTCGCGGCCGGCGACCAGCCGCTCGACATCGGGCCCCCGGAAATTGAAATGCCAGAGCAACGGGCTTCGCGTGATCTCGTCCCACGGTCCAATGCCAGGAAGCGGCGCATCCATCAGGACGAGCCGCACGACGCGCTGGGGATATTGGCCAGCGAACGCGTACGCCACCATGTTGCCGATGTCGTGTGCGACGACATCCGCCCTCTGGATCTTCAGCGCGTCGAGCACGCGAGCGACATCACGGCCCTGAGTTTTCTTGTCGTATCCGGCCTCCGGGTGTGACGACAAGCCCATGCCGCGCAAGTCCGGGACGACAACCGTACGACGTGGCGCGAGCGCCGCCGCCAGAGGCACCCACATGTCGCCCGTATCGGCAAAGCCATGCAGCATCACGACCGCAGGCCCCTGGCCGCCGACGCGGATGTGGATCGTCGCCCCTTCGCTGGTGATCTCCTCGGTGCGGAAGCCGGAGGGGAACGGTTGAACGCCCAGGCCGGCGCGCATGCGTCGCATGATCCGCGCAATCGCGGGCCGCGTCAACACAGCGCTGTGATACCTTCAGCGCGGCTCGAGCGACGTCTATCCGACCCGGAGGGAAATATTCGATGAAGCGACGGCTCGCACTCGCGGTTGCCGTGTTCGCACTCGCGGCCTGCATCGCCCCCGTCGGCGCGCAGGACAAGACCGTCATCAAGTTCGCGCACCATGCGCCGGTGACGTTCCCGTATCAGGATGGCGCGATGAAATTCAAGGAGGTCGCCGAGCGGTTGTCGGGCGGCAAGCTCGACGTGCAGGTGTTCGGCGGCGCGCAGCTCGGCGGCGAGCGCGATCTGCTCGAAGGCATCCGTCTCGGCACGGTGCACATGTGCATCGGGGCGGGCGCGCTCGCCAACTTCGCGCCCGCGTACAACGTCGTGCAGCTGCCGTTCCTCATCAAGAACCAGGAGCACATGACGCGCATCGCCGAGGGGCCCGCCGGCAAGCTCCTCTCACAGCGCATCGAGGAGCAAGGCGGCTACAAGGTGCTCGGCTACTTCAGCACGGGCGACAGCGGGATTCAGACAGTGAAGGCGCCGGTCCGCACGCCGGCCGATCTCAAGGGCGTCAAGATCCGCGTGATGGAGAATCCCGCGCTGATCGAGTCGATGCGCGCGCTCGGCGCGAACCCCACCCCGTTGCCCTTCCCCGAGCTGTACACGTCGATGAAGCAAGGCGTGGTCGAGGGCGCGACCATCGATTACACGGCGCTGTGGACGACGAAGGTGTACGAGGCGGTGAAGTACGTCACCGAGCCCGGCTTTCACTTCCTCGCCGAGCCGCGGCCGATCCTGATCTCCGCGAAGTTCTTCGGCAGCCAGCCGGCCGACGTTCAGAAGTGGATCGCGCAGGCGGCGGCCGAGGCCGCGGTGTACGAGCGCTCGCTGTTCAAGGACCGGCAGTCGAAAGCCATCGAGGACCTGCGCGCCAAAGGCATTCAGTTCACGAAGATGGACGATCGCGCGTTCCTCGAGGCAATGCGTCCCGTGTGGCAAAAGGTGGCGTCTACCTACAAGGCCGAGGACCTGCTGGACGCCATCGTCAAGGCAGGACAGTAGCGCGGTGTCTCCGGCCGCGTCGCCCGCGTGGCGAGCGCTCGAGCTCGCCGCCGGGCTGCTGATCGGCGCGATCACCGTGCTCGTCAGCATCCAGGTGTTCGCGCGTTACGTGCTGAACGATACGCCGCCGTGGAGCGAGGAGCTCTGCCGCTATCTCTTCGTGTGGGCGTCGTTCCTCGGCGCGTGCGTGGCCATGCGACGCGCCGCGCACCTCGGCGTCGACAGCCTCGTCGTGCG
>Ga0075433_10002364_pt1 | contig 14340 bp, 10 predicted proteins | sample RhiMethybrSRZTD2_FD_75299 | JGI IMG/M metagenome (GOLD analysis project Ga0075433, IMG submission 75299) | Populus rhizosphere microbial communities from Tennessee, USA - Rhizosphere MetaG P. TD hybrid SRZTD2 | ecosystem: Host-associated > Plants > Roots > Rhizosphere > Soil | place: USA... | reverse complement strand
ACCTGGTGCTCGCGCTCGAGTGGGTGCGTGACAACATCGGCCAGTTCGGCGGCAACCCCGGGAACGTCACGATCTTCGGTCAGTCGGGTGGCGGCGGGAAGGTCGCAATGCTGATGGCGTTCCCCTCCGCGAAAGGGCTTTTCCATCGCGCCATCATCATGAGCACGCTGGCGGACACGGCGATCACCGGGCTCGATCCGGCACGCGCTGTCGAGGCAGCCGGGCTGCTGCTCGCACGCCTCGGTCTGAAGGCCTCCGACGCAAGTGCGCTCATGACGATGTCTGCCGATCGCATCGTGTCGGCACTGACAGGCTCCGTCTCAGGACAGAGTGGGCTGCCCGCGCAGGACGATATCTCTCTGCGGTTTGTTCCAGTCATCGATGGGCGAACGCTTCCATCTCACCCCTTCGAGCCGGTCGCATCGGAGACCTCGGCCGCCGTCCCACTGATGGTAGGTTCGAACGAATGCGAAGGCATCCCGTACGGGAATCCCGACGATCCGTACTGGACGAAAGAGCCAGGCGATATGTCCGAGCTTCGCGCGCAGGTGAAGCGCATCGTTCGTGTAGGTGATGCAGAGGCCGACCGGCTGATCGCGCTTTACCGCTCACACCGTCCGATGGAATCGCTCAGCGACATCGCTGCTGTCATTGCTGGTGACGCGTCGGCACTTCGCTTCGCATCTCACGTGATCGCACAACGGAAGTTCACGCAAGACAAAGCGCCTGTCTTCCTGTACTCGTTCACCTGGCGATCGCCCGTGCGCGACGGCCGGTTGCGCTCGATGCATGGCATGGAGCTTCCGTTCGTCTTCGATCACCCCGACGCGATCTCGTTCATGACCGGCACCGGCGCCGACCGCTACGCGCTCTCGTCGACGGTGAGTGAAGCCTGGATTTCGTTTGCTAGGACGGGTAACCCCAGCCACCCCGGAATCGCCACGTGGACTCCATTCAATTCATCGGCGTGGCCCACCATGGTCTTCGGCTCCGGAGTCGCGCTGGTCGATGACCCGCATGGCGAGGAGCGCAGAGCCGTGGAGGCGCTGCGCCTACGTGGCGCGATTTAGCGCTTGCTCGCCTCGATTCGGATCTGCTGCAGCGCGCCGGCTTCAGGCGGGAGTTCCGTCGCACCTGACGGCCACGCGTTCGTCTTGAGGATGAACGCAATGACATCGACGTTCTGCTGGCGTGACAACTTCCCGGGACTGTCGAGCGGCATCGTCTGACGGATCCGATCGAACAAGTCGCCAAGCGTCAGATCGTTCCAATTGGACGTGAAGGCGCCACCGACAAGCGGAGGCGTCATGTCTCCGCCCTCGAGCGCGGCGCCGTGGCAGTTGGAGCAGTCTCGCTGGTACGCGGCTGCGCCGCGTTTGACCTGATCCTCGGTGAACACGCCGTCCCAAACGGATGATGCGGATTGAGCGAACGTTAAAGCCGCCAGCAGCGCGCACACGGCGGGTCCGAAGAACAGGACCCGCCCTACGTCTCTCACTGCTGCGTCCCGCCCCCGCCCGTGTCGCGAAGATCCGACCCCGGCAATGCGAACGCGATGTACTCGCCGGAGTAATTCCCTCCGCTCACCGCGATGACGATGAATTGCCGGCCGCCGATGCGGTAGGTCATCGGTGAACCGCTCACCTGCGCGGGCATCCAGACCGCGCCGACTTCCTGGCCGGTCTCCTTGTTGTACGCACGCATCATCGCGCCGCGCGGATGATTCGGAGTCGTGGTCACGAGCGGGTCGCCCGCGATGACGAGCGTCTTGGTGACGAGCACTCCAACGCTGCCGCCCTGCCCGGTTTTTGGAATGTTCAGTCCTTTCAACTTCGGATGGTTTCGCACGTTGTCTGGTGTGTCGCCGTGCGGCACCTGCCACTTCAGCTCGCCTTTACGCAGATCGATCGCCGACATCACGCCATATGGCGGCTTGACCATCGACAATCCTTCCACGGCATTGGACGCTCGCGCTGGCTGCGCACCAGGAGGCGCCGCAGGCGGTGTCGCCTCTTCAACAGCTGCACGTTGCGTCTGATTCACATCGGCATACGTTCCGGTTCCCGCGGCGAGACGCACGCGGAACGGTTGCCCGATGACGCCAGCCTGGTATGGGATGTCCGAAAATCCCTGTGGTGGCGGAGCGACCGACTCCGGTGAGAACGCTGACAGGTTCGCCTGTGCGTACACGATTCCGCTCTCCGGATCCGCGCCCGCTCCCGGCCAGTTGGTTCCGCCGCTTGCGTTCCCCAGATTCAACGCGCCGAGCAGTCCCTTGATATCGCCGACAATCGGCGGGTTGTAGAGCGTTCCGCTGTACGGGTAGTCACCGCCCCACTTGTATCGCTTCATGTTCTCGACCGCCTGCGTGCGCATATCAGGTGTGAAGTCGATCAACTCGTCAGGGATCCTCAAACCCGGGCGACCGTACGCAGGAGGCTTGCTGGGAAAAGGTTGGGTCGGTGAGTACCACTCGCCAGGGACGTCTCCAGGGGGAACCTTCGTTTCCACGATCGGCCAGACCGGCTCGCCCGTCACGCGATCGAACACGTACAGGAAACTCTGCTTCGTTGGCTGCGCCACCAGCTTGCGCGGCTTTCCGTCGAGGGTGACATCGAGGAGGATCGGCGCCGACGAGATGTCGTGATCCCAGATCGGATGGTGCACGAGCTGAAAATGCCACTTCCGCTGGCCCGTCTTCAGGTCGACGCAGACCAGGCTCTCGCCGAACAGATTGTTCCCTGGCCGCTTGCCGCCGTAGTAGTCCGACGATGGTGACTCGACTGGAAGATAGACAAGTCCCAGTTCCTCATCCACCGTGATCTGCGTCCAGACGCCGGCGTTGCCGTTCACGGCCCACGAGCCGTTCAGCCACGTGTCGTTGCCGACCTCACCGGGACGGGGAATCGTGTTGAACGTCCACTGCAGCTTGCCCGTCCGCGCGTCGAACGCACGCACGAGTCCCTTGGTGTTGTTGTGCGTCGTGATCGTCATTCCTTCTTTCATCGACGATCCGACGATGATCGTGTCCTTGACGACGGTCGGGGTGGAGTGCAACCCGATCTCGCCGGTTTCGAGATCGATCTGCTGACCCGTTCCGAAAACTACCCCCACCTTCAAGTCCACTACGCCGTCCTTGCCAAAAGACTTGACCGGCACTCCCGTCTTTGCGTTCAGCGCGATCAGCCGATAGCCCGGTGTGACATAGAGCACGCGGTTGTCTCCGCGACCATCGGTCCAATACGCGACGCCCCGCCCGGAGAGCTGTCGCGGCGCGTTCGCCCCGCGCACGCCTTCTGGATAGCGATGGACCCACAGCAGCTCGCCACTCTGCGCATCGAGGGCGACGACGGATCTGCGTGTGCCACCCGTGGCGTAGAGCACACCGCCGACCATGAGAGGCGTGCCTTCCAGTTTGTATTCAGGCCGGGTCCCGAGACTGTCGGTCTTGAACCGCCAGGCGATCTCGAGCTTGTTGAAGTTGCTCGCGTTGATCTGATCGAGCGGTGAGTACTTCGTGCCGCGAAGGTCTGCGGTGTAGTGCGGCCACTCACCGTTGCTCGTGGACGGCGCGGGCGTCGACTGACCCGAGGTTCCCACCGAAAGCCACAGAGTGCCGAGGGCCGTTACCACGAGCGCGGTACGCTGCATTGGTCGCCACATGATTCACACTCCCTCCAAACAGCCTGGAGAAGGCACGTCCTTCGAACGGGCACAGCCGGCAGCACTATAACGCCCCAGGCGGGCAAAAAACGGTCAAATTTCGGCTCAGGCATTCCAAGGTATTGCCGTCGGCCTGGCGGTTCGTTGACGAGGAGTCGGCACAGGCGCACAATCCGAGGTTGGGCACGCTCTCGGGGAATCCGTGTGGAATGGTGGGTTGCTCAGGCCCACCCGCAAAGGAGCACGCGATGGCGGACAGACGCCGATCAATGTTGCGGCGAACCCTCGGGGCGGGGGCGGGAGTGATAGCGGCCGCCGGAATCCTGACGGCGGTTCCAATGGCGAGCGCGGAAGAGCCGGCCAGGACACCGACCTTCACGAAAGATGTCGCGCCGATCCTCCAGGAGAAATGTCAGGCCTGTCACAGGCCCGGCTACATCGCGCCGATGTCGCTCGTGACCTTCGAAGAAACGCGGCCGTGGGCTCGCTCGATCAAGGCGCGCGTCGCGGCTCGCCAGATGCCGCCGTGGCATATCGACCCGACTGTCGGAATTCAGCATTTCAAGAACGACAGGTCGCTGACTGCGGAGCAGATCGACACGATTGTCCAATGGGTTGACGCCGGAGCGCCCCAGGGCGATCCGCGAGACATGCCACCGCCCAAGCAATTCGCGAACGACGACGTATGGGGGTTCGCGCAGCAGTTCGGGGGCCCGCCGGATCTGATCGTCAAGTCACCGAAATACACCATGCCCGCGCAGGCGATCGACCAGTGGTACAAGCCTGTGGTCGAGACCGGTCTCACCGAGGCACGGTGGGTGCGGGCCATCGAGATTCGACCCTCGACGGTCAAAGGGCGGCGGATCACGCATCACGCGTTGGCGCGGCTGCAGCAGGGAGACGCCGACGCGAATCCATCCGACGATGGAGTGGGCGCCGGCCTGTTCATGGAATGGGCAGTCGGCAAGCAGGGCGAGATCATGCGTCCGAACAGCGGAAAGCTGATGCTGCCCGGCTCGCGCATCATCTTCGAGGTGCACTACCACGCCGTGGGCGAGGAGATCACCGATCAGGTCGAGCTTGGGATCTACTTCTACCCGAAAGGTCAGGAGCCGAAGTATCGGCAGGTGCTGGCGTCATTGAGCAGCGTCGCCGGAGGCGCGCGCAACATCGACATTCCTCCGAACGGAACGTTCGTCAGCCAGAACTTCCATGTGATGAAACAGGCGGGTCGCGTCGAGAACTTCCAGCCGCACATGCACCTGCGAGGCAAAGCGATGTCGATGGAAGCGATCCTGCCGAACGGCACTACGCAGATGCTGAGCCACGTCAACAATTTCAATTTCAACTGGCACAACAACTACGTCTACGCCGACGATGCCGCGCCGCTCTTGCCGAAGGGAACGATCCTGAAGATCACGTCGTGGTACGACAACACCTCGGCCAACAAGAACAATCCCAATCCGAATCAGTGGGTTGGCTTCGGCGATCGGACAGTCGACGAAATGGGTCACGCGTGGGTGAACATCACCTACATGACCGACGAGGAGTATCAGGCCGAAGTCGAGAAGAGAAAGGCTCCCGCTCCCACCAGTTCGGAATCAGCTGCGCAGTAGGACCCTCACGCGGTGATGTCGACACATCGTCGGACACCAGCGTTCCTGATCGCGAGCGTCTCTGTCGCATTGTCGATGGCGACGCTTTCGAGTCAGGTACCAGCGCAACTGCCGCTCGATCCGGTTCGTGAGACGGGTCAGAGCGTGACGGGCGCTTACGAGGGTTGGTACCAGAACGCCGACGGCAGCTACAGCCTCCTCGTCGGCTACTTCAATCGCAATCAGAAAGAGACGTTCGACATCCCTGTCGGGCCGAACAATCGCATCGAGCCTGGCGGCCCGGATATGGGTCAGCCGACGTACTTCCTGCCACGTCGCCAATGGGGTGTGTTTGTCATCAAGGTCCCGAAAGATTTCGGAAAGAACACGCTCACCTGGACGCTCGTCGCGAACGGTCAGACCACCGCCATCCCGTTGAATCTCGATCCACTCTGGGTCGTGGCTCCGTACAAGGACGTGGCGCTCGGGAACACGCCGCCCAGTATCCGGTTTGAAGCAGAAGGCGAACGGCACCAGGGCCCGCCCGAGACAATGAGCCGCTCCTACACGACCACGACATCTCGCCCTTTGGCGATCTCAATATGGGTAGACGACGATGGCGTTCGCCCACCGGAGGCGCGAGAGCGGCAAAAGACCCCTTCGATCACGTGGAGCAAATTTCGCGGTCCCGGAGCCGTGACATTCGACAAGGCACAGCCCGTCATCGACGAGAAAACCGGCGCCGCGACAACCAATGCGACGTTCGCGAGCGCTGGTGAATACATCCTGCGCGTGCAGGCGAATGACGCGACCGGCGAAGGCGGTGGCGGCTTCCAGTGCTGCTGGACCAACGCCTACGTGAAAGTTGTCGTAAGCCAGTAGATATCCGCCTTCATGTGGACCTCGACTACTGCCGCTTGGCCGTAAACGTGCCCCGAGCGAGGCCGCCGATATCGATCGTGCCTCTGATCGCATCATCGCTCTCGATCGTGCCGGCATAACTAACGTCGATGGACGTCCCCTGAACGGTGCCGACGAACTTGAAGGCGATGTCCTGCCCCTTCACGGTTCCGTTCAAATCAGCTTCGCCAAAGTTCATTGATGAGTAATGGCCAGTCAGCGTCTCGCCTGCCTGCTTGAAGGTGACGATTGGTTTACCCGAGCCGGCGGAAGTCGTGACATCGAAGGCCCACTTTCCTGTCACGTCGACTCGAGCTTTGTTCTGCGCCGCAGCCAGGGGCACGTCTCTGCACAAGAACGAGGTCGCGGCGAGAACGAGGATGGTGCGCAGCAGTATCTTCCTCATGGTCGACTCCTCCGTGTGCGTCGCCTTGATGTTCTCCACGCCACGGTCCGCCTAAAGGCGGACACTACGAAGTTGTGACTATAATCCCGCTCTCGCCAAGGAGCTTGTATGAATCGAGCAGCCGCCATACTCGGCGTCGCCCTCATCGGCACGTGCTTCGTCGGCGTGAGCGCTCAGGCCCCAACGACGAGTGCCCCGACAAACTCGGCGCCCAATCCATACACGACGGTCGAGCACTTCTTCCAGATGCCCGACGGTCGAACGTGGGGATCCACGAGCGCGGTAGAGATCGATAAAGACGGACGAAGCATCTGGGTGGCTGAACGATGCGGTGCCAATAGCTGCCTCGATCGGGCGACGGGGCAGATGTCGAACATGCCCTCGATCTTGAAGTTTGACGCATCGGGAAAATTGGTCGCGAGCTTCGGCCAGGGGCTGCTCGTTTTTCCGCACGGCATCTACGTCGACCGCGACGGCAATCTCTGGGTGACGGACGGTCAGGACGATGCGCCGGCATTGCCGGCGGCGCCACAGCCGGCACAGGCCCCGGCGGGCGCGGCCGCGACTCGCTCCGGCCCACTCCCGGGATCGACACGCGGCCATCAGGTCTTCAAGTTCAGCCCCCAGGGCAAACTCCTGATGACGCTCGGTAAAGCCGGCGGTGCAGCGGCGCCCGACTTCTTCTATCAACCTGACGATGTATTGGTCGCGCCCAACGGCGACATCTTCGTCTCCGAGGGACATGGCGGCGCGAACTCGCGCGTGCTGAAGTTCTCTCGCGACGGGAAGTTCATCATGTCTTTCGGCAGCAAGGGGTCGGGGCCGACCGAGATGGACCAGCCGCACGCCCTCGCCATGGATTCGCGCGGACGATTGTTCGTGGGCGATCGCGCGAACAACCGGATTCAGATCTACGACCAGAGCGGCAAGCTGCTCGACACGTGGACGCAGTTCAGCCGGCCGAGCGGCCTGTACATCGACAAACAGGACATGCTCTACGTCGCGGACTCGGAATCCGAATCGGTGTCGCGTAACCACGACGGCTGGAAGCGCGGGATCAGAATCGGAAGTGCGAAAGACGGCAAGGTTCTGTACTTCATTCCCGATCCCGTCGAGAAGGCCACAGGGACGAGTGCCGCGGAGGGCGTCGCGGTGGACGCCCAAGGCAACGTGTACGGAGCGGAAGTTGGCCCGCGCGCGGTCAAGAAGTACGTCAGGAAGCCCTGACGGCTCCGAACGCCTGTCAGGTTCCGTACGGCTTGAGGGCTCATTTCTGCACGTCAGCCGCGACGCATTTGCCGCCCTCGCAACGGTTGTTCTCGGCGCACGAGTACTCGTAGAGCTCCGTGCCCTTCTCCATTAACACGAAGGTGCGCGTGTTCTTGATTGGCTTCTGGTAATACTTGGGATCCTCGATCGTCACGTCCCAGTTGATGTGATTGAAGTCGGGCCGCGTCATCCGGATCGTCAACTTCAGGGCGTCGCTATGCGGATGCTGCGCCGTATCGAGCCAGGTTCGTCCGTTGAAACCAGCGGTCGTGATGACGAGCGTGTCGCCTTCCCAGCGGCCAACCGATGTACCCATCCATGTCGGTTCGAGGTCCTTGGGCAGCTCACGGCCGTCGGTTGGAACCATCTGAAAGCGATTGTCCTGCTCCCAGAGGATCACCAATCGATCGGGGTGATGCACGTACGCATGCGGATACGGCGTGTTGTACGCGCGCACGAATCCCCACGGCTGGCAATGCGAGCCGTAGTCGTAAGTCGTCGGCTTGTTGTTCTTGTCCCACTCGATCTTTCCGGCGGGCGTGAACAACAGGTCTCCCGTCACCACACTCTTGCAGCCGGTGCCACCGGCGGCGCAGGCCCCGTCCACGCCCTTCGAGATATCGCCGACGCGAGGATGATCCCAGACGCCGGTGAAATCGGGCTTGCCATTCGCCAGTCGCGGCGCCGGCTTTGACGTCTGGGCGCCGGCCAGGGCTGATGCGAACACCACGAGAGTGCTCACAAGAAGAATGCGCTTCATGGTCATCTTCCTTCCGCGACGAAGCTACTTGGGAGCTGGAGTCTGCTCGGACGCCGTGAATACCTGCCGGCCATCGGAAAACGTCACCCCTCGGCTGGCGGCATTCGGTGAGCCATCCTTCGCACGGATGCCCTGCACCTTCACGGTGTCACCCACCTTCAGCGTGTCCTTGGTGATGCCTCGTCGCCTGAGCCCGTTGGGCGCGGCGCCGGAAAAGCCCCATACCGCCTGGAGACCGGAGACTTCGTCCTTGCCCTCGACGTAGAACCAGATGTGGGGATTGGTCCATTCGACCTTCTTCACCACCCCGCTCACCCTCACCGGTTTGGTGGCGTCGTACTCGGCCGCCTCGGAGTGATGGGCGCGAAGGGGATTGGCCGCAAACAGTAGCGCAACGCTCGCGGCCAGCACTGCCGCCGACAGTTTCCGTGACATCACAGCCTCCTGGTGCCGGAACGTTTGGACCAAGGGACTCCGTTCGTTGGATCCGGAGCCCCTCGGTGAGTTGCCGAGCATCGCGGCGCGCTTGGCGCGCCGAGACTGTCAGCGCGTAGAGGTCGTGGTCGGAGGTGCAGGAGGCTGCGTCGATGCGGCGAGCGCGGCGACTGCCGCCATGTCCTGCACCGACATGCTGGTGACCGCCGACTTCATCAGCTCGGCCCACGGGCCGCGCCGCGCGCCAGTCTTCATGTCGAAGAGCTGCCGCATCATGTAGCTCACCGAGCGCCCCGCCAACGGCGGTACCGGGCCGATACCCTCGAAGTTCGCTCCGTGGCATGTCGCGCACTGATGCTTCGATGCCACCTGCTTGCCGCGATTCAGCGTGCCGGGCGGCACGTACACCGTCCAGGACATGTGGGTATCACGCGCCTCAGCTCGCAGGTTGTCCTCCGGAACCTCGATGATCTCGTCGGCAGGGATTGGCGCCATCCCACCGCCCTCGTTGGCCGGAATAGCCATGTGCATCCCGCCCTGCAGCCGTACTTTCGGCGCCGTCTTCGACTCGACGACCTTGACGCGGCGCGGATACGGCTGCTGCGCGAAATACTGCGCGATGGCCAGATCCTCCTCGCGGGTTGTCGCCTTGGCGAAGCCGATCATGTTGTTGGTGTTCGCCTTCCGCGGATCGGCGCTCTTGCGCAGTCCGTCCCTGAAATCCTGCATCTGCTGCAGGAAATAGGTCGGGTTATAGGAGCTGATCGGAGCGTTCTCCGGACGCCCGGAACCATCCGGGAGATGACACAGCGTGCACTGACGTACGCCTTGCTTTCCGTACCGCGCGACGTCGGGCAGCGTCCCGCGACGATCCTCGGGATGCCAATCCATCGTTTCCTTTGCCGCCCGAAGTTGCCCACGCGTAAAGGTCGTCGTAGTTCCCGGAATCGAGACCACGGCGTTGTCGTCGGTCGGCAGCGCGGAGACCGGAGGTGGCGCCCCTCCCGCTGGCGGCGGTGCGTACGCCCAGTCCGGGAGGCCTGCAGGAATGGGGCCTGTCGGAGCAGGCGCGGCCGGCTGCTGCGCCATGATCGACACCCCGAAGATCACGACTGCGATCGCAATTGGAGCACCTACCACTTTGCCCATGTTCCTCTCCATGATGTGTGGTTAGCAGAAATTCGCTTGCGCGGAGAGTCTACACCCGGTGCGCCATGTATTCCGCATTCATTCCGCCTCTCGGCTCCGCGCCCATTCGGGGTCCAGACCGTCCTCTGACAGCTCGGCCAGATGCATTGTGGTCCGGCCAAAGCCGGACACGACACCGAGGGCCTGTTCTACACTTCGCGCGGTGAATATCGAGCGGCGACTGCTGGCGGCGTTTGCCTGTTCAGGTTTTGCCGCGCTCGTGTACGAAATCGCCTGGACGCGGCTTCTCACACTTCATCTCGGACACACGACGGCCGCGGTCAGCACGGTCACCGCGGCGTTCATGGGTGGCCTCGGCATTGGCAGCGCATTCGGCGGACGCATTGCGTCGAGGATGAATCGTCGTCGTGCCCTCTGGACGTATGCGCTGCTGGAACTGGCGATCGCGCTTACGTCGCTTTCGATTGCGGGAAGCCTGGCGCTGCTGACGCCCGTGTTCTCGTGGGCGTATGGAGAGGACGGCGCCTCGCTCGTCTTCACGACGGTACGAATGACGTCCACGTTCGTGGTGCTGCTGTTGCCGTGTATCGCTCTCGGTGCCACGTTCCCGATGGCCGTTCGCGTCGCCGACGTATCCTCCACGCGTCCAGGTGGCCCGACGGGCAGGCTGTACGGCGCCAATACGTCTGGCGCTGCCATCGGGTCACTCGTGGCAGGTTTCTTCTTCGTCCCCCAGCTCGGACTCACTGGCACGACGCTGACCGGCATGGCGGCAAGCGCGATGAGCATCGCGCTCGCACTCTCGATCGCCCGGTACGACGTCGACGCCGTACCGGAGGCGACACCCCTACCGACCCGCATCAAGGGTCGAGATACCCGGCCGAGTCGCGCAAAGAAATCCACCACCATCACTGAGAAAGCCGATCGCCGGGACACGGAGCCACGAGGGTACCAGCTCGCGGCTGCAGTGTTGGCACTGACCGGCTTCGCAACGTTCGTATACGAAGTCGTCTGGACGCGCGTGCTGGCAATGGTGGTTGGCCCTTCGATCTACGCCTTCGCCGCCATGCTTACGTCGTTCATTACCAGCCTGGCGGTCGGTTCCTTCGTGGGTGCCTCGCTGGCGGAGCGAAGCCGTCGTCCGACTGTCGCGCTCGCGATCACGCTGATTGCGACGGCGGCTGCATCGTGCGTCAGCTTCGCAATCGTCGGCAGCCCGCTGCTCGAGATTGCACCCGCGGCTTCGAAGCACACGGCTGGCCTTGTGGGAGTGGCGCTCCCACATCTCGCAGTCGCGTTCGGCCTCACGTTGCCGATCGCGGTGGGACTCGGCATCGCATTCCCGCTGTCGCTCGAGCTCGCCGGCAGCCGCGACGCGATCCCGGCACGATTCGGCGTTCTCTACGCCATCAATACCACGGCGTCGGTGGCCGGGGCTCTGGTGGCCGGCTTCATCGCCATACCCACCTGGGGCCTGCGCACGTCATTGCTGATCGCAACGACGACTCTTCTGATCGGCGCAACGACACTGATCATCCGAGGCAGCTTCTCAGGTCGCTCTCGCCTCGTCGCGCTCCTGCCTCTCACTGCCCTCGTCGTTTGGATGGCGACCAGCCCAGGGTGGGACCGTGAGTGGCTGGCATCGGGCGGCTACTTGTACACGCGCTTCGTACCTCCCGGCATCGACCGTCGCGCGGCGCTGACGGCTGGAACGCTGGAGTACTACCGCGAGGGCGCCACGGGTTCGGTCGCGGTCAAGGCGCTGACCGGAGAACGATCGCTTTCAATCGACGGCAAGGTTGACGCCTCGACCGGGCGCGACATGCTGACACAGAAGCTGCTTGCGCACCTGCCTCTGCTCCTCCATCCGAATCCACGACAGGTTGGCGTCGTGGGACTCGGCAGCGGAGTCACTGTTGCGTCAGCGCTCGTGCATCCCGTTGCATCAGTTGATGTCGTCGAGATCTCGCCCGAGGTCGTGGAGGCGTCAGCTCACTTTGCAGACGTGAACCGGCATGCGCTCGACGACGCCCGCACGCGCCTGGTGAGGGGCGATGGGCGGACTCATCTCTCGCTGACGTCACGGCGCTACGATGTCATCATCTCGGAACCTTCGAACCCCTGGATGGCGGGTGTGGCTGCGCTCTTCACGCAGGAGTTCTTCACGACTGTTCGTGGGCGGCTCGCATCCGGTGGCATCTTCTGTCAGTGGGCGCACACATACGACGTGAGCGAGGCCGATCTCCGCTCGATCGTCGCGACGTTTCACGCGGTGTTTCCCGATGCCACGATGTGGCTCGTCGGAGAAGGCGATCTGCTGCTGGTCGGGTCGACCGAGGCGATCGAGCCACGCCTGGAAAATATTGCGACGACGTGGCGGCGGCCAGGCGTGGGCGACGATCTTCGCTCGATAGGAATGCAGGAACCGTTCGCGCTTCTCTCGCTGTTTGCCGGCGGGCCCGGCGAGATATCGCACTACGGTGAAGGAGCGGCAGTCCAGCACGATGATCGGATGGCGCTCGAGTTCTCCGGCCCCTTCGCCATCTTCAGCGGCGTCGAAGCCAATCATGCCGCTGCGATTCGCGCACTTCTCGAACGCGCGCGCACACCATCGATTCTCTCGCATGCCTTCTCCACAGCAACCGCCTCGCAATGGCGCGATCGCGGTGCCATGCTCATGAAGGCCGAGGACGTTGAGTCTGCGTATCGTGCGTACGCAACCGCGCTCGAGCTGACCGCGGGAGACCAGGCCGCGCTGGACGGTCTGGTGCGTGCTGCCGCCGCCTCGCATCAGCAGGAGGATGCCGAGCGTCGGTTACGGGCGATCGTTCTTGCTGGCGCGTCCCAGCCGGCGCCGCGGGTGGCGCTTGCCAGGCTCCTCGGGATGCGCGGCCGCTTCAACGAAGCCGCGGCGATGGCGACCGACGCGACGACGCTCGCGCCGATGGACCCGACGACCTGGGAAGAGCTGGCATCACTTCATGCCGACGCGGGCGATGTCGTTCGTCTCCATCCGGTAGTGGAGGTGCTTCGTCGCGAGTTCCCTATGCGCGCTGCGAGTTGGTACTTCGCCGCCAGCGAGAGCTTCCTGAAAGGGGATGTCACCACGGCGCTGCCACTCGTGCGTCGCGCGATCGACTTGGACGCCGGTTACGCCGACGCCTACAACCTGCTCGGTGCGATTCAGGCGACGGCAGGTGACATCGCTGCGGGTCGCGATGCATTTCGTACCAGCCTCCGACTCGACCCGCGTGACGTCGTCACCTACATCAACCTGGCACAGCTGGAATTGAATGCCGGGCAAGGACCCGTCGCGGCCAACCTGTTTGCTGAAGCGCTGTCGCTCGATCCGAATTCGATGCCGGCGCGCGAGGGGCTGGCGCAGGCGACGAGACGATAAGCAACAGGCGGGTCCACCGAGCAGGACCCGCCCTACGACGACTGCAGAATCTGCGGTGTAGGCCGGGTCTGGTTCTTTAGACCCGGCCGGACCGTCAGAAACTCCAGCGGACGCCGAGGCGGACGATTCTCGGGTTCACCGTCGTCAGCACGTTGCCGAAGCTCGCGCCCGTCTGCGTATTGACGCTGAGGACGGCCGGCGAGTTGGTGACATTGAAGAGGTCGAGCAGACCCTCGAGCTTGGTGCCCGACAGCACAATACCCTTGGAGAATCGCAGGTCGAGGAGCCGCACCGTGTCATAGAAGAACGTGCCTATCGGCTCGACTGTCAGGTTGACGGTCCCCTGCGTCAGGCCGGTCGTGTTCAGCGTCCGTCCATAGGGCTCGCCCTTTGTCAGCCGGAGGGACGCCGACGACATGATGCTCCATGGCAGCTCATAGCTCCCGAGGAACTTGTACTGCCAGTGCCAGTAATCCTGCCTGTTGTTGTAGGTCAGTCGGTTCGGATCCTGCGGCACGCCGAAGTTGCTCGTGTCGGTAGCGATGTCCTGCGAGATCGCCGACGCGAAGCCCCATGTGTCGTAGTGGCTGATATCGAACCCGGTCAGCACCTGCGACTTGCCGGAGAGACGCTTGACGACCTCCATGTTGTACGTCTCGTAGTCGGCTGTGAACTGCGGATCGTTCATGAGGACGTCGGCTCGTTTCCCGACGTACGCCCGGTCCAGGCTGTAGAGCGTGAGCACGCGGTCATCAGCCGTTGA